>Ga0308017_1000038_pt1 | contig 40472 bp, 37 predicted proteins | sample Neamet280_FD_203145 | JGI IMG/M metagenome (GOLD analysis project Ga0308017, IMG submission 203145) | Marine microbial communities from water near the shore, Antarctic Ocean - #280 | ecosystem: Environmental > Aquatic > Marine > Unclassified | place: Southern Ocean | collected 2014-10-01
GAAAAAGAAGAACTACTATATAAAAAGTATATAAATAGTTCTCAGTGATCTATATCTTCACTCTAAAAAAGATATTTTTGTTTAAATAAAAAAGGAAATAATATGTTTAAAAAACTACTGGTCGCGACGGCGGCAATGGCAGTATCTGCGACTACGGTTGCTGGTATAAGCCTATCAGGTTTATACGAGGGAACGCTGGATTCACATGGCGCTTACACTCAAGACATAACAACTACAATGAAAGGAACTCAAGGTAACTCAACTGTAACGGTTGTACTTGATAAAGACTTTGCTGTAGATGATATGTATGTTGAAACTACAACAGGTCCACTAACTTTTAAGATTGGTGATTGGTCTGGAGATGATCCAGATTCAACTGTTCTAGGTGTTACAATGAAAGCTGGTGCAATCACAATTGGTCTTAATCAGATCTCTGGTGGTTCAACTACGGTTGATGCATCTGGTGTTGTAGGTGGTATAACAGTCGCAATGACTGATGTAACTGCAACTACAAGAGAAACAACAGCAACTTATACTGCGGGTGGCGTAACAGCTAAAGTAGTATATAATAAAGTAACTGCTGGTAATAACATTGATACTACTTTCTCAACTACTGTTGCAGGTTTAACGCTTAGCGCTACTCATGATTCAAATGCAGACGGTACATCTACAAACGAAGGTTCTGTTTCAAGAGATATCCTTGGTTTAGGTGTTGTTAAAGGTACGATGTCTAAGACATCTGCTGGTGTTACAGCTAAGACAATTGCTATAACACGTGGTATATGGACTGCTGATTGGACTAAGACTGGAAGCGCTGATGGCGTATCTACTCTTAAGGCTAGTCTAGCATTTTAAAAGAACTTAGGTGGTATTCACCCACTAAGTAGTAGTAACTCCTGGGGATCTTCTGGGTCCCCAACCTTATTTTATTGGAGAGATCATGAACAATACAAAATTAATGAGTGAGCACTATAAGGACGATGGTAGTGTAGCAAAGATTTATCAAGTAGTAACAGGAATGGATGGAGAACATTCATTCTTTTCGATCACATATAAAGACCCAAATGGTAACAGAATTATGCAAGAGGATTTTCCTTTTAAAGCATTAGGCTATGTAGAAGATGCAGCAGATAACTGGACTAAGGGTATCAAATTACTAACGGAAGGGTAACATGTCAGATTTCGATTTCGGTTTTACGCTAGTTGATGAGTCAGATTTAGATGTCTCAAAAGAATTAGCATCAGCCTCAAAAGCTAGTACGTCTGCACAAGACAAACTAGACACATTATATAATGCAATCACACCTTTACTTAATAACTTAAAGGCTAATCCTGAAAGGGAATATATTAAATGGCCTAATAGAGTAGACAAGGTAGAAGCATTTGAAACACACATACAAAAAATATATAAAGGTTAGTATGTACATTGACACATTCTATGTTATAATAGATGTATCAACAAACAAATAGGAATATATTATGGCAAGACGTAAGATGAGTGAAGAGCAACGTGCAGCAGCAGCGGCTAACTTAGCTAAAGCAAGAGCGGCGAAGAAACCCACAACCTATAAGAATATTGCAGCTAATGTATTAGCATTAGACGAAGATCATGGTCTATCCATGGTTAACGTGAAGCTATACATTAAGTCTACTAAAGAGAAACTATCTGCACTGCGTCAAGCAATTCATCGTGGTGAGAGAGGAGCTCAAGCGAAGTATGAATCAGCAAGGATCTATAAGAACCATTGCGAGACATACCTACGTGAAGGTGTATGGTCATTAGACTTTTATGGTGAGAACGAAGAGAAGACAATGTATTGGAAGACTCTTAGTCCAGCGTATGATAAAGATGGGATACAAAAATAATGGAAGATATCAATAAGAAGTCTTTCTCAAATTTAGTTGAAACTTTCGTTAGAACACATAGAGGCACCAATTACATTGATGCTATTATAGATGTATGTGAGGACAACGAGATCGATCTTAGGGACAGTAAGAAACTTATCTCTAAGGAGATTATAGAACACGTTGAGTTCGAAGCGAAGGAGCTTAACTTATTACAAGGGGGTAACCCAACCTATGTGTTGCCTATATGAGAATGACGGGATATGAAGCATTTACAGTTCACAACGCAGTTAACCTACATTTCAATGGAACTTACGATTGTTTTAAGTATAATTTTAAAACAAATGTAACGCAGAAGACTTATTGGGGAAGACCTGATAAGTTTCAATTAACAAAGATAGGTAAACGGTTTAAGACACGTGACGACATTGCATTATACTTTGCTGCACATCAAGTAGCAGGTAATAAGTATAGTAGTGATATGGTACGTGACGAGGATACGTATACAACATTCTTAAAGAAGATAGACAGTTTATCTTATGTATTTAGGAATGAGTTAGAAGAAATTTCAGATGTAAAGTTTGATGAACTCTTGGAAATAAACGAAACATATCCAAGAATAGTCCAGCTTCATCTTGAAGGGACGGTGTCTTTAGAGACATTGTGTATAGTAAACCGCTTGACTGGGTTTATTGATAAGGCGAACAAGGAGATCACAGAAACTATTTTGTGGCCGGACTTGTTTAAGAAGATATCTAAGTATCAGTCTTTCTTAAGGTTCGATGACAGTAAGATGAGAAAGATTATCGTAGATATTTTTAAATAAAGTATGTACTTTTATCATAACTATGATATAATATATACTGATACAAAGCAATATAAATTAATATAAAATTTTAAAGGAGATAGACAATGAGTTTTGCAGACTTAAAAGCGAAAGCTAGTGACATGAGTTCACTAGTAGGTGCGGCTGGAACAGGCACTAAAGATAAGAAATCATTCGGCGACGACCGTATGTGGAAACCATCAGTAGATAAAGCTGGTAACGGTTATGCCGTTATTAGATTCTTACCTGCAGTCGAAGGTGATGATTTACCTTGGGCTAAATTCTGGGATCACTTCTTCCAAGGTCCAACTGGTCAATGGTATGTAGAGAAATCTCTAACTACTATACAAAAGGACGACCCTGTGTCAGAAATGAATTCTAAACTTTGGAATACAGGTATAGAAGCGGATAAAGATATGGCTCGTAGACGTAAGCGTAGGCTTCACTATGTGTCAAATATCTATGTCGTTTCAGATCCGGAGAATCGTGAGAACGAAGGTAAGGTAATGTTATACACTTATGGTGCTAAGATCTTTGAGAAGATCATGGACTCTATGCAACCTAAGTTTCAAGATGAGTCAGCTGTCAATCCATTTGATATGTGGAAAGGCGCTAACTTCAAGATGAAGATTGCACAGGTTGCGGGATTCCGTAACTATGATCGTTCTGAGTTTGGTGCTGCTGAAGCATTGAATGCAGATGATACAGCGTTGGAAGGTATATACAACCAGCAGTTTGCTCTAAAAGAGTTTACTGATCCTTCTACGTTTAAATCTTATAGTGAGCTTAATCTTAAGTTGACTAGAGTTTTAGGTGAAGAGATCACTAGTCGTAATGAAACTGATTATATCGATCAAGACATTGCTGGAGATCAAGACAATGCAGCTGAACAAGCTTTCATCAATGCAGATCCTGTTGCGGTTGCAGCAGATCCGGTCGCACGTGCTGATAAAGACAATGACGACACGATGAGTTATTTTGCTAAGTTAGCAGCTGAAGCTTAAGAGTTAAATCTGAGAACCCCCTTAATCGGGGGTTTTTTATTATCTAGGGCCTTTTGCCATATGATGTCTATTTTCTTTAGCCGGAGTAATAAATATTGTTTCATTAATGATATTATTTACGGTTGTGATAGCCCCACCCATGATTTGATCTCCCTGATCTCCATAGATACCAACTCCAGTTCCATATTGTATACTATCATCCATCACATCCATTGGAGCATAGTCTTTAGTAAAAAGAGATAACCCTCCCATCATTTCTGCTCTCTTTTTTTCTTCGAGAAGTTTCTGTTTCTTTTTCCATGCAGGGTGTTCTGTATTCAAAGATGACAGTGGTGTCAGAGTAGTTGATGGATTATTTATTTGAGCAGCCATACCCCTTAATGTAGTTTCATCCCAACCTTGTTTCATTAATTCTTGTATATAAACCTCTTGTGCCGCTTTATTTTTAGCCACTGTTTGTAATAACATTTTAACGTTGTTCTTCTGCTTAGTATTTGGATTTGCAAGCATCATCGACTTCTGCTCTTTAAATACAAACTTACTCATATCAACATTCTCCATAAAGTCTGCAGCACTAGCTTCATTATCTACTGCATTCATATCTGCCATAAGGCTTTCATTTTCTTCTTGTTGTTTCCTAACAGAATTAATTCTCCATATAACTATTTCTGATACAGCCCACGCAGCCATACCCCAAGGTCCAAAGGCTCTTAAAAAACCTCTGCTTGCTTTTCCCCAGTTAGTTGGCTTTTTCATTTGAGCCCACATTTTAGCTCTTAAAGAACCTTTAGGAGCTCCTTTAAATAGTTTCGCTAATCCTATTTTTAATCCAGCTGCAACTCTAGTTCTCATAGTTTTAATCGGAAGCATTGTGGCAATTAGTGCAGCATTAAGAGCATTATTAAAAGTTAAAATAGATTCACCTGAACCGTCTGGAGTACTACCAGCACCAGATGCATCTGCAGTGTCTGATTGTTCTGCACTGAATTCATCTACCGCAGCGGATGATGAATCAGCAAATGAACTAGCAATAATACCTACAAGTAATATTGGCCACATTCTTGGGTTCTTGCTCAGTTTCATTTTTGATTTCGGAAACATTTTTTTACCCGCGAGTTTAAATCTCAGCTTCATCGTTCTTAGGAAACCACGTTTACTTCCAAATCCAAACCATTTTCTAAATAATGCAAGGCCTGTAAGTGCAGCACCTCCAGCTATACCAGCTTTGCCTTTAAGGAAAGCAAAAAAGCCACCGCCGCTTCCGTCATCGTCTTCTGCACCACTACCAGTAGGCATGCCTGTACCACTAGCACTACCACGTCCTGAATTGTTTATAGCTTCTTGACGTGCTTCTCTAGCATTACGTTGAGCAGTATTAAACTGTTTCTTTCTATCTTTCTTATCTTGCTTCATAAAGGCAAGCATCTTACTATTAATAGATCTAATTTTCTCTACGCTTTCAACTAGTGCACTTTGATCAATACCTTCTTTATCTTGCTTCATAAGGTCTAACATCTGTCTTCTGACAGCGTTACCAAAGCTTTGTTTTTGAACTAGTGCATCAGTATTAACCTTGACTAACTTTATGCTAGGGCCTTCATCTACTCCAGCTGGTGCACCTTCTTCACCAGTACCACTACCACCAGTAGGCATGCCTGTAGCACTACCACGTCCTGAATTCTTTGTAAATTCATTGAATAGACCTCTACGTGCTACAGCAGCAGCTTTGGCCAATCCTTCTATTTCGTTTAAAAAATGGTAATTTTCGATCACACTTTGTGTGTTCATTGCTTCAATACCTTTCAGATACTCAATTTGAATATCAGAGCGTCTAATTAAAGATTGTTGAGCATATAATTTCGCAGGGCGATCTTTGATTGCAGTATTAAATTCTGTTCTGGCTTGTCCCGCTAAGAACCTACGTTGGAAGTCTTGCGCGTCAGTAACTAGAGCACCAGATTCTTGAGCTTGAACTACTTGAGAAGCTGCTAATGCTTCAGCACGTTTTAAGGCTTCAGCATCTCTAAGCTTGTCTTTGACGGTTGCACGATTCAGCTGTCTTAGCTGAGCTACAATATTGCCTAATAAAGCATTACCTTCTCTTTGATCATCTTTAGCCATGTGCTTTTTTCCTTTGTTCGTTCTGTTGTTTAACGTGCTGTTTCAAAAGAGAAGTATAGATTTCCCTTTCCCACGGCATCATATTATCAAGGGATTCTAAACTAAAATTATGTTGGTGCATCAACGTAAAGTTTAGTTTATAATAACCTACTACACTACTGTGAGAAAGGGCTATTGAAAAAAATCAATTAATCCTTTTAACTCTATAGTATTCTCTTTCTTACATTTCTTACAATTATATTTTACATCATAACTTAAATATGGTGCTTTAGCTAATACATTCACAATCGATTCGAACTGATCTGTATTCAAGCTTTCAATAAATTCTCTTACTTCTTCTTTAGGAACATCTTTTACAGTATGAATTTCTTCTCCACTATAAATTGTTTCAACAGAAGATATCAATAAATTAATGATTGTTTCAGTCTCAGTATCTTCGGTCAAATCTTCAGCTCTATCTTTCATGGTAGTCCATTTTAAATCAAGAGATATATCATCTGTTAATTTAATATGTGTATCAACATCCTTACCAAGATTAGCTACTGTGACTTCATCTAGATTAATCTTTATTTCATTTTCTTCATCACAATGTGTACAGCTTGGACCCAGTTTAATACCTTCACCAACCGACTTACTTCGTAAAGTCACAAAAATAAATTCCACATCAAACGTTGTTAATAAATCTACATCAATAGGTGATTCTACACACTCTCTGATAATATTAAGAACAGCATTCTCAATTTGTTTCTCATCTTGAGATTCCATTGCTATTAACAATATCTTCTCTTCTCTGACCACGTATGGTCTATATGTTATAGGTTTGCCTGTTGAGGGCACAATCATATCATACTTTGGCGTTACTAGTTTAGGTAACATATCAATCTCACTCCATTATTATTAAATTATTTATTGTCCAGCTGGACCTCTTGTATTCCTTTTTCTAAACTTCTCAGATAATTGCGAACTATAATCTGCACGGTTAGCCCGCTTAGCAGGTTTATAATGACCTTCAGCTGAATTTCCAGATGTTCTAGGACCTGGTCTTTCAGGTCTATATGGTCCACTAAATGGTGCACCTTGTCCAGATGTTCTTGGTCCTGGTCGAGGTACTTCAACTCCAGCCTCTTCATTTCTTGGTCCTGAACCTTTAGTACCAGAATCTCTTTCACCTGGGCCTTCCCAATCTTCATCACTGTTTTTTTGTTCAGCTCTTTCACCTGGACCATCATATTTCTGATCACCACTAAATGGTTCACCTTTACCAGATTCTCTTTCTCCTGGACCTTCCCAGCTTTCATCAGGATTTCCACTTTGCTCATTCCTTGGCCCTTCACCCTTATGAGGTTTGTCTCTTTCACCTGGGCCTTCCCAATCTTCATCAGGATCTTCACTAATAGCTGCACCGGATGTTCTCTCACCAGGGTGAGTCCATTTATCTTCAGCAAAGCTTGATTCCTTAAATCCTTTAGCAATATCAAGTGAACGCCAGTTATCATATTCCCATGTGATAGTTAATTCCATTACACCATCTGAGGAATTACCTAATTCAACTGCACTCATTTGTATAGGGTAAGCATTTTCTAATAGATTACCATATCCAACAATAGCATCTTCGTTTCCTTGTAGAGCTCTTATTTCTACATCCTGAACATAATCTTTTTTATACATTGTCTTATAATGATTAGCTGTGCTATCTATAATCATATTCATCCACATATCAAAATACTTTTTAATATAATAATCACCTGTTAACAAGAAGGTCATTGTGACTTCATCAGTAGCCATTGAGTAAGGCTTCTTTGCAAGGTTGTGATCAGCAGTGTTTTCTGTTGTTGATATACGTTTGCCTGGAAGAGTTACACTTGTACACAACATGTATGTAGCTTCTGGCCCTTGAAGAAAACTAGGCATAGGATTTGCCGCCAAATCTAGTCTCCCTTGAGGAGAGTTTTCATATGCTTGTTGTCTACCTACTGCATGTCTATGATCTTCCGCAGCATCTATTGCGAACTTACTTGTATTATATGGATGACTAATCATCACTTCATATCTATTACCTCGTGCTATACCACCACGACGATCTAACATTGCTTTCATTGCATCTATGCCAACTTTTGCCATTAGTATTGTTTCCTTGAGTCAGCCCATATTGCACCTTCACTAGCTTTCTTGAATGATGCTGTTTGTAAAAAAATTGCTATATTCCACTCTGAAGAAGGAACCTTCATAATCTTTGAAGATACATTTGATGACAGATAATGTTTAAAGCACGGTTTAAAGTATTTATAATTCTTTGTTGCTTTTAATAACGAATATGTAATCTTAAATTTAGTCATAAGATTAAACTTTTGATTAGTTGTGATAGCATCTAATTTGTCTAAGAAGATCGCACGAATCTTAGGCGGTAGGTAGTGTAAGTTAATACCATAAAAACCGTCTTTAGCTGGTCCGACAACAATCGTTAAAGGAAATGTATCGTAGTAAGGCAATGTTTTTTTAAGCTTAGGATTATATGTGTACATTACCATCTCACCTGTCTTAGCGCTTTGCCTTTGTATTAGTCTATCATCCTTCAAGACAGCCTTACCTAATGGCCCAAGCTTCTTAACATTCTTTGAGAACCACACGTTTGCTTCTTTGCTACGTGCTTGCAATCCTTTACGAAATGCTTCTGATTCTAACTTGTCAAATAAACTAGCCATTGTTAAACGTCTCCATTAGTTGTGGTCCGAATACTACCATAATATATGCTATGATACCAAGAGCAGCTATGCCTCCTAATAGGAACTTTAATTTAAAATCATCTACCACCATTTTAAATCCTATTATTTCGTTACCTAATATTCTTAGAGATAGTTCTAGCTTACCGTCATTCTGTTCTTTATTCATAACTATATTTATACCTTTTTCTTACGCTTACTCAATGTTTTCCATATTCTCTTACCGGTCTTCGTCTTGCTTGCTTTAAATTTCATGGTCATTGTTCTTATGCCCATAGCTTCTAATTCTTTCTCAGTCCATATTTGAAACTCATAACCTCTATCATCAGCCCATTTCTCAGCATACTTCCACTTAGATGTATTCTTCATATAGGTTAATGCTTCATTAAGCTTTTTCCTTTTAGGTGGTAGTGTTTGTGCATGAGGTTTTATCTCTACTATGAGGGTACGACCAGAGGTTGTTCGTATATGAAGATCAATAAAGTACCTATGAGGCTTACGATCTGTTGCACATATGTATGGTATAACTGTTTCTTCACTCTGCCACCACTTCACCCAGCTTGCATCATCTAAATATCTGAATGCATTCCTTTCCCATAGAGATCTATAATGTATCTTATCGACATCACCATTGTATTTGCCTATGTTCTTAGGTTTCCATTTGCCTGAATATGTTTTTTTCATGTAAGTATTTATATAATCCGTATAAATAAGTAATATACAAACAAAGGAACTATTATGTCAGGATATCGTGAAAGCGCTGAAGAAAAGGCCGCACTAGCCAGTATCGCAGCGAAAACAAATGCTAGAAGATTAGAAGAGATAGGATTAGGCAAATTCTTTCAAGCCGAACAAATATTTAATCTTAAGTATCCTACAACTGTTGCACAGAACTTTAAAACCCATGAAGAAGTAAATTGGAATACTCATCAATCCAGTGAGTATGCTCTAGCGCGGTCATCACGAAATGCTGCTGGAGAACAAATTAATATTGACGAGACTGGTATTGAACCGTATGTTGTATTCGAATTTATGAGATTAATGACTGAAAAAAAGAAAGCTATGTTGAAAGACTGGAGAAGTGTCAACGTAAATTACAATATGCATACAGAAGCTATGGCGACCAAGTTTGCTGCGGCTGCGGCTGCAACAGAAGGTACCCTCAACGAGGCTGGAGAGGAAGAACGAAACTTTATACTTGGTCAAGAACATCAAGAATTATTGGAAGCTGCTGGCGACAATACCAGCATGTTTAGTGAAGCCGTGCGAGACTTTAAAGGTTCAATAGCAATGTATATGCCTACAGATATTCAGATAAATGATACAGTAGGTTATAGTGAAAAGTCAAGACAAGTCTCAGCTGCACTTGAAGGCGGTTTTGGTCAGGATAAAATTAATAATGCCACAGTGTTTAATCCTACTGTAATTGCTGGTGCTGGTGGTGGTTTAAATTGGTTAGCAAAAGCAGCTGGTAAATCTAAAAGTAAAATAATTTCTGGCAGTTCTATAACTAAATGGTTAGGTAAGGGTAATGTTGGTCTTGCTTCACTTCTTGGTTATGGTGTTGGTGGTGTATTGAGTGATGAAATGCAAAGACATCACGGTAATGCTTTAAATCCTAATGAGTATATGGCTTATGAAAATACTCCAATGAGAACTTTTTCCTTTGTCTTTAATTTTTTACCAGACAGTATAGAAGAATCTATTTCAGCAACCGCAATTATTAAAGAATTTAGGATGGCAGCTCACGCAGACAAAACAGATAATCTTACAGTCCGTGTTCCAGATCATTGTATAGTATCATTCCATGGAGCACAAGATATGATTCAGTTACCACCTGTTGTTATTGAATCGGTAAGTGTTACATACAATCCAAATAATACTTCATTCTTTAAACATAATAATTCACCAGTAGAAATTAACTTAAGTGTAGGATTTAAAGAAATAGCACCGATATTTAAAGATGACGTAGAGAGGGGATTCTAATATGTATTTTAAAAATATAAGTAATGTAGTTGTAGATGTTGATGGGTCAGGTAATAAAGATGTATTAAAAAATATAACAGCAAAAGCTTTGGTATCAGAGGAGTTAACCAATAATACTGCGCACTACGAAACAATTACGATTCAAGATGGGGAAAGACCTGATATACTTTCTCAAAGATTATACGGTACTGAACAATATCATTGGACATTCTTATTGCTCAATCCACAAATAAAAAATATATGGGATGATTGGCCGATGAAGTTCAGCCAATTAATAGAGTACTGCACAGAAAAATATCAATACCTTGCAGCAGATACCGATGATGACCTCAATAATAAGTTTACTTTAGGTGAGACTGTACTAGGTGGTGTGTCATCCGCAACAGGTATAGTTAAAGAGATCCATGTTAATATGGGTTATATTGTTATAGAAAAAACAACTGGCACATTTGCTTTAACTGGTGAGACTATAAGTGGTGTTGATTCTCAGGATAATGTATCATGTAACTTTATTAAGAGTCAAGCATACGCACCTCATCACCATGTTGATGATTCAACTAAAGAGTGGACAACAAGACGTGCTGCTGGAACTACACCTTATAGCTATCTTAATTTTGAGGAAGCTGTTACTGATCAAAATAGAAATATAAAAGTAATTAAATCTCAATACGTAAGTCGTATTGCTAGACAGTTTACAAAAATAATGGGTTAATATGGAATTAGAATCTCTAGTAGTACATGGTGGTGCAACTGATATATCTGGTTTAGTTCAGGATTTAACCTTGTTTGAAAGCATAGAGGGTTATGTGCAAGGATCTATTCATGTTATTGATGGCGATAACTTCTTTGATAAAGTTATTGGCGCCAAAGACACACTAGTACCTATCACACTTACTTTTACTTATATGGATATAGAAGTTACATATTTCTTCCAGGCTGATGGTATTAGTAATATGATGATAAACAAATCTAATAAAGAATATAATATACATTTAATAACACTTGTAGAACAAGGACTAAAATTAGTTCCAATCAATGCAGCGTTTTCAGGAGCAAGTCACGAAATTGCTGCTGGAATCTTTGAGGAAGCACTAGCAGATGTTGGACCGTATTTATATGTAGATAGCAAGGCAATTACTACAGGTAAATATATTGTACCAAATATTTCTGCACGTGATGCTTTAGAAAATGTGGTGGATGGCGCTATGGATATTCATAGCACTGGATTTTATATATACCAAAGAGTTGTTGATGGTGGAAAAACACGAATGGGTTCTTTAAAGCATATGGCTGGTAACAAATTTATGAAAGGACCGAGGGAAGAATTTGCGATAAGAGGTGAGATAATAAGTAATGAAAGTAGTGAAGCACCAGGAGATAACATAGATACTATAGGAACATCAAATAAGTTTACTGTTCTAGAATATAAAAGAAACTTTACTGATAAAATTGTTGATGGAGAATTCGGAAACAAAATTCATTCAGTGAGTCTAGATGAAACCACTGTTGTAAAAAATCAAGCACTTGAAGCTTCAGCGCACGTGCAGACTGTATATAAATCATCTAATAATTTGTATAATACTGAGAAGAATTTATTTGCTACAGTTAATGATCCTGAAAGCAGCATGTCAGTAAACCAAATGGCACGAATACATCATACAAGATTGAGTGTTAGGGATTTATCAGCAATACCTACAATTGGATGTGGTATGTCAGTAAACATTGAATTAGGTGGGCAAGAAAATAGTGCATCAATCTCAGATGGAATTTATATAATTTCTGATATCAATCATATCATGACATTTAACGGTAAAAACTATGAGTATAAACAACATATGACATTAATAAGAGAGTACGCATAATGTATTACGGAATAGTAAAAGATATATTAGATCCTTTAAAGCTTGGAAGAGCTAAAGTAAATGTGTATCACGTTCATGACAATATATCTACAAATGATCTTGGCTGGTCAAATGTTTCAATGCCAGCATCGGTTCCTGCTATAAGCGGTATAGGTCAATCAGTAAATTTAATTGCAGAAGTTTTATGGAAAGATGGTGATTTATTAGATGAACAAATAACAGGTGCAGCTGGAAAAGTTATTAGACACGTTAGTCTTTCTACAACGCCATCAGCTGGTGATATCAAAGTGAATGGAACACTAGTGTTTGGTTTCTTCGAAGATCCTATGATGCAAGAGTTTGTGGTTATGGGAACTCTACCTACAAAGACTGCTGGGCTACACGATAACAATGTAAGAGTAAGAGGTGAAACAGATCCAAATGCAGCTGATCCTAAAGGAGCATATGAACCAGCTAGTGGATATGCACCAATCTATCCAACCAATAATGTTATGGAAACAGAGAGTGGTCATGTTAAAGAATATGATGATACTCCTGGTGCTGAACGTATTATGGAAAGACATAAGAGTGGTACTCAATATGAGATACAACCTAATGGTTCAAAGATAGAAAGAATTGTAAGAGATAATTATACATTGATAGTAGGTCAAGACACTGTTGAAATCAAAGGTAATGTCAAAGTCTATATAAGTGGTGATGCTAATATCGCTGTAGCTAAAGATCTTACTACGCAAGTCGCTGGTAATATGTATAGTATAGTTGATGGCAATGCAGACTTATTAGTCAAAGGAGATATTGATGGTGAAGTAAGAGGCAACATTGATATGCAGGTAGGTAAAAATAATAAACTTGCTCATGTAATATATAACGAGGATGGCACAATTGCCACACATAACACAAAGAATTTAGGTGGTCTTACTAAGAATGAAGCTATAGCAACATGGTTTCCTATCATAAAAAATATTGATGGTGATACTAGATGGACTATGGACCATAGAGGCATGCGACAGGTTAAGGAAATACCGGCATCAGCTGCATGGGTTGGCATTGGTAATAATTATTCACAAACCAGAGATCATCTTGCATTAAGTGAAAGCAATGGTGTTCAGAAAAGCCTGTACTACTCAGTAGCGTTGACATCAAATGCTGAGGGTGATTTAGGGAGTGCTTCAATTTCTGTCCAGGAGCTTGGAGATGATATTATAGATGGTACTAATATCTACTTTTTAATGGATGTGAGCACAACCATATTAGGTCAAATTGATTACGCATTTGCAAATGAGAATTGGCATGCGATAGAACAGCTCGGTGCTCTATACGCAGTTGATATTAATGGTGAGCAGAGGGATGTAGGTGGTGTTGCTGCTCCTGTAAATAATTTAATAGAATTTGATATTGATAAATTAAAACTAGTAGGTGATCTTTGGACATACCCAGGTTACACATCATTAACATCTTCATTCGGAAATGTTGATTTGCATTTAGAAGGTACGTTAACAGGTCTTGTCGATGGTGATGTTAACATGACAGTATTAAGTAATGCTAAACTAGATATTAAAAAAGACGCAGACATTGATGTTGCTGGCAATGTTGATATGGATGTTATTGGTAATGTTGATATGGATGTTACTGGTAATCTAACAGCAAGTGTTCAAGGAGCAACATCATTACGTGGAGTTGATGAAGACAATGTAACATTACTCAGTATTGACTTTGATAATGCTGCTAGTAAGATCACATTAGATAGTACCGATGTTGAGATCAAAGGTAAGCTCAAAGTATTTGGTACAACTACTACAAGTGAAACTCTAATATTAGACACTCATCAACATGCTGGTGATGGTGGTGATAATTCTGGGCCAAATACTGGCGGACCAGCTAACCCTTAGGTATAAATAGATTATATGGCAGAGATCGCAATACAAGAAACATACAAAGATTTAGATTTTACTTTTAAGCAAAATCCTAATACAAATGACATTGGAATAAAGAAGAACAATGCAGCTGTAATACAAAGCTGTCTTAACATTCTACGCACCAATCATGGTGAACGTCCATTTGATTTTAACTTTGGTGCAAACTTAAGAGCATATTTATTTGAGAACATGGATCAACTAACAGCATCAAATATGGGAACATCCATTAATGTTGCTTTAAAGAATTACGAACCAAGAATAGACGTACTTAATACTAATATTAATGCTAAGCCTGATGAAAACATGGTAAATATTACAGTAACAGGCAGAGTTAAATCAACCAATGAGATAATAGATATCTCTACAACAATAGAGAGAATACGATAATGGCAATTGAAAGAAGAATTAATGCAAGTCAATTAGACTTCGACCAAATCAAACTTAATCTAGTTTCATACATGAAGGCAACTGATACAACCTTTAATGATTATAACTATGATGGCTCAGCTATGTCAACCATTATTGATGTGTTAGCATATATAACTCACATCAACTCTATGAATGCTAACTTCGCGTTGAACGAAACATTCCTTGATACGGCCCAGCTACGTACTTCAGTTGTATCACATGCTAAACTATTAGGATATACTCCAAGATCTATAGCACCTTCGGTTGCTTATGTAAATGTTAAAATGAATTATAATGCTTCATCAACTCCTTTGTTCAACCATGATGCTGCTAATTCCCCATTACCTTTATCAATGCCAAGAGGTACTACATTCCAAACAATAATTAATGGTGTTACATATCCAATGTTTAATTCAACTACACAAAATATTGTATTTGATGCAAGTACTGGTTGGAATTTTAATAATATTGCAATTGAACAAGGTGTATTAACCAGTATAACATACAAATATCAAAACAATGCATTTGAATCATATGTAATTCCTATGACAAATGTGAATTCAAAATCAATTAAGGTAACAGTTACAGATTCAGACTCAACAAATGCTGCAAAAGTATATACTCTTAATAAAAATATTGTAAATCTAACTGGTATATCTGAAGTGTTTTTCTTAGAGGAAGGAAGAGATGGCCATTATGAAATAAAATTTGGTGATAACATTATTGGTAAGAGACCAGGCAATGGTAATTCTATTCTAATAGAATATTCACATATACCTACTGGAGCTAATGTAAATGGTGCTACAGTGTTTACTATGTCTGGAACACTTAATGGTAATACTGATGAGACAATCACACTTGTGACTAAAGCTACGGGTGGTGCTGCAAGAGAATCTAAAGAAGCAGTTAAGTTTAATGCTCCTCTTGCTCATGTATCCCAAAACAGAGCTGTCACACCTGATGATTATAAAGCTATACTTAAAAACGAATTCGCTGATATCGAAGCTGTATCAGTATGGGGTGGTGAAGATCATGTCGTACCTGATTATGGTAAGGTATATATCAGTATCAAACCTTTGTCAGCTGATGTATTAACTACAGCACAGAAGACAACAATCATTACAAACATTCTTAAACCTAAAAATGTGGTAAGTATCACTCCAGTTCTTCTTGACCCTGAGTATACATTTATTAATTTAGAGGTTTTCTTTAAATTTAATCCAAACCTTGCTTCAGTAACTGCAGCTAGTTTGGCAACAGCAGTAAGGAGTACACTCATTACCTATAACACTGATACCTTAAAGAGTTTTGGTGGAGTATTTAGATCATCAAATGTTGGAAAGAAAATTGACGATACTAATATTGCTATACTATCTAACATCACTCGTATCCGAATGACGAAGAAGATTATTCCAGTACTTGGTGTAGCAACTACTTATACACTTAAGTTTAATCAAAAATTAGATAGCTTAGATGGTACTACATCAACTCTTGGTTCTTATGTAACATCAAGTATGTTTACATTCTCTGGTGTACAATGTATGTTAAAAGATTACTATGATACATCTACTGAGACAAGAATTGTTCAAATAGTTGATACTTCTGGAATAATATATAATACAAATGTTGGTAGTGTTAATGAAACTACTGGAACTGTTACACTAAATGGCTTTAATCCAACTGCACTTCCTACTGGATCTACTACAATTGATGTCAAGGCTAATCCAGCATCGAATGATATTAAACCTATGAGAAATGAATTACTAACTATTGATACATCAGGTGCAACAATTACTGGTGAGATAGATACGATGGCTACTGGCGGTACAACTGCTGGTATTGATTACACAACTACTGAGAGCTGCTAATGTCCACCCTTGGTAAATATAATATATCATCTTATGTTAATGACTTAATACCAGAACATGTAGCTACTTCATATCCTGATCTTATTGAGTTCATTAAGGTATATGCATTATATTTAGAACGCCAAAATAAATCTGGATTTTATTTAAACGCAATAGATATCCAAAGAGATATTGATGAAGTAGAAGAATCATTACTTACAGAGCTTCAGAATGAAATCGGTATTGCGATACCAAGAGATTTTGCTACAGACCCAAGGATGTTTTATAAACATCTTATTGAATTTTATAGAAGTAGAGGTACACCTGAATCTATCACAGCATTCTTTAGAACGATCTATGATGATGAAGTTGAAACATACTTTCCGTATATAGATTTATTTACACCATCAGATGGTGATTGGTCAGATCAATCCGATGATGTTATAGCTAATCAATCTAACTATACACCTTGGAATACATTTACAATATCGGGTACACCTACGGTTGTTGGTGGAAATAATGATGCATCTAACTCAGCCTTTTTTGATGATGATATTATATTTGTTAATGATGTATATAAGACCCCAGGCACACATTACTCTGAGGAAGTATATTCAGAATCAAGTACAACAAAATATAGATTAACATTCACCACTGCATTAGCAGACGGTGATGTAGTCAAGACATATCCTAAGGGTTTGTTCACATCAACAAATGGTTTCTTATCAGATAAAAAATTCTTACAAGACTCTTATTATTACCAAAAGTTTTCATATGTTCTTAAGACTGGTAAGAATATTGCAGATTGGAAGAATGCATTCACAAGATTGATTCACCCTGCAGGATTTATATTCTTTGGTGAAGTATCCATATTCATTCAGCTGTTAGCTTCAATGAATAACGAAGTGCAGCCTGGCTGGCTAAATGCTGCTGGTCTGATAAATATAAATGTAGCACAGCTTCAGATTGGTCCAGTTTCATTCCATGAAGTTGGAAGTTATGTAGAGAAAACTTGGACACACTTTCCAAATGGAAGTTCAGAGAAGAAGAAGATAGGTATGCATAATCATTGGGAGAATATGAAGTTCAGATATTTAGGTCCGAACTCAGATTTAGCTCATTACACTATACAAGATAGTATAAATAACAATATAAGAACACAATTCGGAGTGAGTGGTGGTGATTTTAATCCAAGTAATAATAGATCATCTCTATATGTATATACTCCATAACATTAAAACAGAGGAAGTAATATGTCAGCAATAATTACAAGTAAATTTAGATTGGACACAACGAATAAGTTCGTATCTAGTCTAGCAGCTAACCAATTCTATATGGCACTGGGAAGGCCGAATGCTTGGGCAGACGACACTTCTCCAACAGTACCATATGAGAACGATTACGCATCATCAACTTTATGGGAAAACATGTTCGCCATGAAGAAAGTAGATGCAACAGATATTATCCACAGTGCAACAAGAAACTTATGGGTATCTGGTACAACATACATTGAATATGATGACCAAGACAGTAACCTTGAAAGCAAAAAGTATTTTGTTATTTCTGAAAACAATAATATTTATTTGTGTTTAAAGGCAGGAGCAGGAACAAGTTCAGTTAACCCTGATGTAATAGGTACACAAACTTCAGGTGTTCATGTTACAGGTGCAGATGGTTACGTATGGAAATATATGTATAGTATCCCTGCAGCCGATATAACAAAATTCTTGACTTCGTCTTTCATCCCAGTTAGACATATTAAGTCAGCTCCAGCGGCAGGAACAGATGCAGCTTTAACAGCTCAATGGAATGTTCAATCAGCTGCTATTGATGGTGCAATCTATAATTTAAAGATTACAGCGGGTGGTACAGGTTATACAGGTGATCCTACAATTACTATTACAGGTGATGGTACAGGTGCTACTGCTACTTGCACTCGTACATCGGGTGTTATTACAGGTATCGTGATAACAGCTCCTGGTTCAGGTTATACTCACGCAGTTATTACACTAAGTACATCGGGTGGTTCTGGTGGTACTATGAGACCAGTCATTGGTCCAGTCGGTGGTTATGGTTCAGATCCTACTAGCGATCTTCGTGCACACTACGTAACAATTAATAAAGCATTCACTGGTGATGAGTCAGGTACTATCCCTGATGCAAACGATTTTAGACAAATAGCTATCTTAAAAAATCCAACTACTTTAGCCGCTAACTCAGCTGCTATCTCTGGTTCTAGCTCGATGGTTATTGGTCAATTTTATAAGATCTTAACACTAGGTAACAGCTCGGCTGCAAACTGGGCAACTGCAGGTGCTCCATCTGACTACTATGTTGGAACGGTATTTAAAGCAATAGCGGTAACTAGTACAGGCACGGGAACTGTTGGTGCTATAGCAAGTGCTACAGCATACAATACAACTGCAAGCTTAACGGTTGCAACGGGTAATACATTCCCATCAGACCAAGTTATTGAAGGTACTATAACAGGTGCTAAGGCTTTTGTTGTTGAATACAATGCCAGCTCTGGTGTAATACATTATATACAAAATGAAGCTACTGGCTTTGTTGCATTTACTGCTTCTGATTATATTCGTCAGAGTGGTACATCTGGTGCAGGTAAAGATGTTACGGCAGTTACAGCTCCACTAATTAATCATTACTCAGGTGATGTAATGTTTATAGAGAATAAGACAGCAACTAGCAGAGCAACAGATCAGGTAGAAACAGTAAGATTAGTAATCGCATTTTAAATAGGAAACAAGCATGGCAATTTCATTTAACGTAGAACCATATTGGGATGATTTCGAAACCGTTAACGCGGCAGGGTTATCCCCTAAAGAACAATACCAAAGAGTATTGTTTAGACCCGGTAAAGCGGTACAAGCAAGAGAGTTAACCCAGTTACAAACAGCACTACAACATCAATTATCTTCTATGGGAGACCATGTATTTAAAGATGGTTCGGTTGTTGTTCCTGGCGCAGTTCACTTACATAATAAAATTGACTTTGTAAAACTATCGGCAATTAATACTGGTTTAGTGGTTGATATAGTTGGTACTGAATATACTGATGGTACTAATGTTGCTCGTGTTGTTCATGCGGTATTAGCTACTGGTTCAGATCCTACTACTCTATTTGTTCAATACATTTCAGGTATAGCGTTCGCTAACGGTGCTTCATTATCAGCAACTGGAAGTAAGACAGCTACGGTATCGGCAAGTGCTGCTACAGGCTTTGGTTCAATTGTTGCAATTGAAGATGGTATATATTATATTAAGAAACATATGGTTACGGTTAAATCCAGCACTATTGTGTTATCCAAGTATACATCAGATGTATCATTTGATATTGGTCTATTAGTTACTGAAAAATTAGTTAGTTCAGGTACTGATACAACATTAAACGATAATGCTACAGGCACACCTAATGCTTCGGCTCCAGGTGCACATCGTTATTCTATTACAGCAGCGTTATCTACTCAAGCAGTAAATGCAAACTCAGGTAACTTTGTTCTTATAGCTCGATTAGAACTTGGTATTATTACTAAGAATGCACGGACAGCGGATTACAATATCCTAGGACAAGAATTAGCACGTAGAACATTTGATGAATCAGGTAACTACTATGTTAATCCATTTAAAGCTCTTGTTAAAAAACATAATAAAGCTACAACAGCAGGTAACTTTGTAGTAGGCACTTCGTATGAAATTTTAACATTAGGTACTACTAATTTTAATTTGATTGGTGCTGACAGTACTCCAGCAGTAGGTGAAATATTTAAAGCAACTGGCGTTGGTACAGGTACAGGCACAGGAATTGATGAAGCAAAACTAACTGCTGTAGTTGAGCCATCTAAAGCTTATGTAAGAGGATTTGAGATTGAAACATTAGCAAACACTAATGTACATTTTGATAAAGCAAGAACTTCAGAAGTAGTTTCAGATAAGCTTACAGAGATCTCTCATAATAACTATATTGAAGTTACATCATTGGTTGGTACTCCTGACATTACTACATACGGTAAGATCTCTATTGAGAATTCAAGTAGTGTAGAAATTGGTACATGTAGAGCTCGATCAATAGAACGTGTTTCTGGAAATGGTGCATCAGCTGCTTCACGATATAGAGTACACATATTTGATGTGGAATTTGTAGCTAGTAATACTACTGGTATGGCAACTGCATTTCAATTGGATGACAAAGAAGGTACAGCAGCAGGCACAACATTTGCTGCAACGATAGCAACTACTGGTACTAAATTTAATATTGGTCCTGATGGTTTAGTATATGAATTACCATATAAAAGAATTAAAACACTTAACGGTCAAGTAGATGAAAACTTATCTGCTGTATATGACATTAGTTATACTACTAATCGTCTAGTTGGTAGTGCTACAGTATCAGGTGGTGGTGTTGCTACATATACTGCTGCAAATACTGGTGAACAATTTGGTTCTAAGTCAGCTAACACAAACTGGATTCTAATTAACGATGACGACTCAACAGTCGGTGGTGAAGAAATTGTTCCAGCTGATATTACAATTAACAATAGTGCAGTACCTCCAACTGTTGTCATATCTAACTTACCATCATCATCATATGGTAACGCAATAAGATTAATAGCTCCGATGGTTAGAACTCTAACTCATAAGACTAAAACATTATCTGGAGATACAACCGTGGCATTTGCTGCCGGTGTATCAGGTGGATATGCTACTACAGGCCAAGCGCTTGGATATGCTGATATATATAGTTTAGTTAGTGTTACGGAAAATTCAGGTTCTGCTGATGTCACATCTCACTTTGAAATAGATAACGGACAACGAGATGATTACTACGATATTGGTCGTATTAAACTTAAGACAACATCTAACTACACAGCGGCTGTAGCACTTGATGTTAAATTTAAATACTTCTCACATTCGTCAGGTGATTTCTTCTCAGTTGATTCATATACAGGTCAAGTAGATTATTCACTTATTCCTAAATTAGGTGATATAGAATTAAGAGCAGCGGTTGATTTTAGACCACGTATTAGTAATGCTGGTGGAAACTTTACTGGTACAGGTAACTCAACTTCATTTGCTCCAAATAGATTCTCACAGTTCTCAACTGACATTCAGTTCTACTTACCAAGAATCGATAAAATTTATTTAGATTCTGCCGGTGTATTTGGTGTTTCTCCAGGTGTTCCAGCAATTTATCCAGCTGAGCCTGAGGTTCCTAAGGATGCAATGCACTTATATACATTAACTGTTCCTGCATATTCAATATCTGCAGCTGAAGTTACTGTTAAATTTATTGATAACCGTAGATACACAATGCGTGATATCGGTAAGATTGATAAGAGAATCCGTCAAATAGAATACTATTCTGTTCTATCGTTCTTAGAAACTGAAGCACAGAACAAACAAATTTTAGACTCAGCAACTAATGATCCAAGATGGAAGTCAGGTTACTTAGTAGATTCATTCTCAAATACTCGAGTTGCAAATTCTGCATCATCTGAATATAGGGCTGCAATTGATATACCTAACCGTACACTAAGAGCTCCTTTTGCCACTGGTAATGCTGCGCTAGAGTATCATGCATCATCTACTACACAAAAAACTGGTGACTTGGTTACATTACCATACACTACAAATACTTCTGCGAGTAATGTAATATCACAAACACAATACTCAGGTCAGATTAATGTTAACCCATACGATGTATTTAACTGGACTGGTAATATGGTTCTTACTCCTACATCAGATGAATGGAGAGATATTGATAGAAGACCAGAGGTGGTAATCAATAACGATGGTGAATTCGATGCGATGATGAAGAACCTAGAGCCTCAGGTAGGTACAAACTGGGGTGATTGGTCAACTAACTGGTCTGGTAACTTAACACGTGGTCCATTCGATGGAAGCGACCGACGAAATGTTTTCGAAACTGGATCATCAACAAGAACCGGTGTCAAACAAACTATTGAGGTTATAACATCTAGATTTAGTGTTGGTGATAGAATCGTTGAGGTTAACTTTATACCATTCATGAGAACGAGATTAGTTGCTTTCGCAGCTACTCGTATGAAGCCTGGTATTCAAATGTATGCATTCTTTGATGGTGAAGATATGGCAGAGTTTGTCAGATCAGGAGCTCATACATTTACTCCTCTAGTTGGTGTCAATACACTTATTGCTCATCCAGGTGGTAAATCTACTCTAACTACTGATGCTAACGGTGCCATATCAGGTACGTTCCTTATACCTAACAATGCAGCATTAAGCTTTGCAACTGGTAAGAAAGAATTTAAATTAACTCAATCATCTACTAATGATGATGAGGTAACTACTACATCAGCAACTGCAACATATAACGCTGCTGGTTTATTAGAGACAAGAGAGAATGTTATTATTTCAACACGTACTCCATTCATTCAGAGAAATACTGTAAGTGATAAGAGAACTGATTCAAGATTTATTGGAAGAGAACAAAGAAGATGGGAAGATCCACTAGCACAATCAATCTTACTTGATAAGGCTGCATTTATTACTTCAGTAGATATTTACTTTACTGCTAAAGATGCTGCTATACCTGTTCAACTATCATTACGTGAAATGGTAAATGGATTCCCAACTCAAACAGTTCTTCCATTTGGTAACGTAGTACTTAATCCTAGTTCAGTTAATATAGATGGTACAGCCACAACATTCACATTCCCATCACCTGTATACTTACAAGATGGTGTTGAATATGCGATTGTTCTTATGGCTAACTCTAATAAGTACATAGTACGTTATGCTGAGATTGGTAAAGAAGATCAGAACGGTAATAGAATCTCACAACAACCATACAATGGTGTATTATTTAAATCACAGAATGCTTCTACATGGACTCCTGATCAAAATAAAGACTTAATGTTTGTAGTGAAGAGAGCGGTATTTGATATTTCAGTATCACGTAATGTTGTATTAAGAAATGCTGTATTGCCTTCAAGACAACTCAATAGTAATCCATTAACAACTGTTGTATCTGGTGCGACTGCAACTAACGTATTCACTGTGGCTCATAGAGATCATGGTATGTCTGTTGGTGATTCAGTTACTTTAGCTGGATTAACTGCAACGAATGGTTATGCCATAGGTGAATTAAATAAGGCACATACAATTGCTTCAATAGCAAGAGATAGTTATACTATTTCAGTGGCTGGATCTGGTCATGCTTTAGCGATTACAGCTGGTAACGGTGGTGGTACTGCGGGTCAAGCAACTGAAGGTTTAGGCTGGAATACTGCACGACCAATATTACAAAATGTTACACTACCTAATACTACACTTAACTTTACTATTAAAGATACACCTGAGGGTAACGGTACATCTATCGGATCTACTGCAGCTGCGGTTGTAGCAAATGAAGATTACACACCATTATCACCTAAGGTTGTTAAAGCTGGTAGTACTGCCACGGTGCAATTTGATGGTACATTTAAATCTCTTTCAAATTACTTATCACCTGTACTTGATATGGAAAGAACTTCATTGATCACTATATCAAATAGGCTTGACAATAGTTCTGTAGTTGCTGAAACAGATTCTTCTAAAGGTTCTAACTTAGCGAAGTACATAACGAAGACAGTTGAATTAAATGACACATCAGATACAATGAAAATATACTTAGATATCAATCGTCCGAATGGATCATTTGTTGATTTATATCATAAGACTGGTAACACTGCAGGAACATTTGATGCTGAGTCATGGGTGTTAGCTGCTCCATATGGAAACAGTGGACAAGTTGCATTCTCTGATGGTACAAAATATGCTGAGACAGTATATGATATAACCCCTGCTGCTTCATTTACTATATTTGCAGTTAAGATTGTTATGAGATCAGGCAGTACAAGTACTGTACCTATGTGCCAAGATCTTAGAGCTATTGCATTGAAAGTATAATGATACCTATTAAAGGTCATGAAGGATTAATGAGGGACAGAAACTCAGGTGCAGTTATAAATATGGGTGACGGTGCTGCATATTCTGCTGCTAGAGCAAAGAAGGTAGCAGATGCAGAGAGATTAAACAAAGTAGAACAAGATGTATCTGAAATTAAAGATATGTTAAAACAATTAATAGAGAGATAATATGGCAATAGTAAACGTAACAACAGCAAATACATTTGAAGAATGGAGAGTCAAGTCCAATGAGATCAATACTGCGGTTGGTGATTTAACTAATTTAACTGAAGCTGCGGCAGGTGCAACAAACATCATTGCTGCTTTAGGAGATCATGAGACTAGAACAGAAGCGATAGATGCTATTATCGGTACTGATGCTTTGTGGGACACTTCTAGTTATGGTACTTTACGTAAAGCTGTTAATAAGAACCATGCTGATATTATTACTGTAGCGGCAACTGCTGGTATTAACTTAGCAGGCTCAAGTCTATCTGGATATAATGGTTCAGAGACAACTCTGATAACTATCCTTAATGCTCAACGTGCAGTTGATATAGCAACTACATCAAATGTAACATCTAACGATACAGACATTGCTGGAATCAATACTAAGCTAGGTACAATAACTGCTGCTGCTATGGGTACAACTGCAGCAACTGTTGGTCCTGCTATTTTAGAATTACATGCTGAATTAACCACAGCCACAACAAATATTAGTAACGTAGGTGCATTGAATGTTGCTGTTGCTGGTGATACAATGACTGGTACACTTGTTACTGCAAGTTCTGGATTAAGTGGTTCAACAGCGGGTGTGAGTGCTGCAACATTATTAACATTAGGTACTGGTTCAGCAACAGCGATTAAAATAGATGCAAATCAAAGAATTGGTATTGGTACAACAGCCCATGCATCACATAAGGTAGATGTTAATGGTAGACTAAATGCTACAACTATAAGTTATGGCGGAACAGATTTAGCTTCGAAGTTCTTCACTCAAGGTGAGGCATTTGAAGATGCAGTTGGTGCAATGTTCGATGGTTCAGAAACCGGTGGAATATCAGCTACATATAATGATACTAGTGGTAATGTTGACTTAGCAATTGCTGATGATGGGCACAACCACGTAATTGGTAACATTGATAACTTCACTGAAGAAGTACAAGATGTAGTTGGTGGAATGGTAACAGGTAATACTGAATCAGGTATTACAGTAACATATGATGATGGTGATGGAACTCTTGACTTTGATGTTAATGATCCTACTATTACATTGACTGGTGCTGTGACAGGTTCTGGTACAATAACCAACTTGGGTTCAGTAAGTATTGTAACAACAGGTGCAGCAGCATTGAAACTAAACGTATTCGATGTCGCCGGTAACCAATTGTTCTAAAAAACATAATTTTATAAATAAAGGTATAGGGATAAGATGGCAGTAATAAGCGACTTAAGTATAGACCAAGGTGCAGACTATAGTGCTGACATAGTGGTACAAGATGGTAACGGAAACGTTGCAAACTTAAATGGATATACGGTTGCAGCTCAAATAAGAAAGAGCTATACGTCAACTACCTTTACAAATTTTGGAGCTACAGTAGCTAATGCCGGACAAGGATTACTTACATTAACTCTATCGAATTCGGTTACACATGGAATGAAACCGGGAAGATACTTATATGATGTGGAGATAACGAAGACTTCTACAAGTGAGAAGACTAGAGTTGTCGAAGGACAAGTTACGATTAACCCAGGAATTACACAGACATAATATGGCACTACAAGGGAAAATCACAGCGAGCAGGGGTTACCAAGCTACGGGTGTGAATAAAAAAGTTATAATGGCAAGAAATGTAAGTGTATCGGGAGTGACGTCGCAACTAGCTGCGTTGACTGACGTAGATGTATCTGCCAGATCAGATGGTTCAATTATACAATGGGATGGTGGTACTGGAAAGTTTAAAGTTAAACCTACAATGGAAGACACGAATAGTAATACAAAAATTAATGGCGGTACATTTTAGTGGCGTTTAATATAATAACTCAGGAGAAATAGATATGGCCGGTACAGTCATTATTAGCAAGTATAGTTTAGCGACGGGGTCGCCAGCTTCAGATGCATTGAATGTAGGTGAACAAGCCTATTCATTTGCATCGGATAAATTATTTATAGGTGAAACGTCAGGTGGTGCTGTAGTAGCAAGAGTTATTGGTGGTCAAGCTTTCACCGATATGTTGGATCACACAGCTGGTACGTTAACAGCTTCTTCTGCAATTATTGTAGATGCCAACTCAAAAATCAGTGCACTAAACGTTGATAACCTAACATTAGATGGTAATGCAATTACCTCAACAAATACAAACGGTGATATAACAATCACGCCTAACGGCTCTGGTAAAGTTATAATAGATGGATTATCACATCCTACCGCCGATGGTTCTTCGGGCACAGTCTTAACAACAGACGGTTCAGGTAACCTATCATTCAGTGCTCCAGCTTCGTCAAGCTTAATTCTTTCTGCTGACTCGGGTACAAACGATACCTTTAATACTGGTGAGACACTAACCTTTACAGGTGGTAACGGTATTGATACTACTGTAACTGATAATGTAATTACTTTTGCTGCTGAAGTTGCTACTTCATCTAATCAAGGTGTTGCTACATTTGCTACTGCTGACTTTGATGTCACATCAGGTGATGTAACTGTTAAAGCAAGTGGTATTACAAACACACAACTTGCTGGTTCAATTGCAAATGGTAAATTAGCAAACAGTACTGTTGCATACGGTGGTGTTACATTAGCACTAGGTACTGCGGATACAACTCCTGCATTTGACCTATCTGATGCAACTGCATATCCTACTAGTTCACTAGTTGGTACAATTACAAATGCTCAGTTAGCAGGTTCAATCGTTAACGGTAAATTAGCAAATAGTACAATCACTATTGGTTCTGATTCACAAGCACTTGGTACAACTATTACAGATCTTAATGGTATCACTTCAATTGATGTTGATAACGTAACGATTGATGGTAATGCAATTAGTACTTCTGATTCAAACGGTAACTTATCACTTGCACCTAACGGTACAGGCGTTGTAACGGTTCCTTCAGGTTATGAAGGTCGTGCTGGATTTAGTTCTGATGCATTAGTAAACAAATCATATGTTGATAGTGTTGCTAACGGTCTTGATGTTAAAGCATCGGTTCGTGTTGCAACTACTGGAAACTTATCTGCCACATATAACAATGGCGCAGGTACATTAACAGCATCGGCTAACGGTGCAATAGCAATTGATGGTGTTACTCTTGTTGCAAATAACAGAGTACTTGTTAAAGATCAGTCATCTGGATTCCAAAACGGTTTCTATAAAGTATCAACTGTTGGTGATGGTTCAAACCCATACATACTAACTAGAACTCCTGATGCTGATGCAGCTTCTGAATTAACTTCAGGTGCATTTACTTTCTCTGAAGAGGGTAGTGCAAACGGTGACAATGGTTATGTAATGAGCACAAACGGTGCGATTACACTTGGTACAACTGCAATTACATTCGATCAATTCTCTGGTGCTGGACAAATTAGTGCTGGTAATGGTTTAACGAAGTCTGGTAATACAATTAATGCTGTTGGTACAGCGAATAGACTTAGTGTTACTGCTGATACAATCGATATTCACTCTAGTTATGTTGGTCAAACATCATTAACCACATTGGGAACACTGACTACTGGTACTTGGGCAGCAACTGATATTGCTGTGGCACATGGTGGTACGGGCGTAAGTTCACATACTGGCAACGGATACTGGATATCAAACGCTGCTGGTTCAGCGATTAGCTATATCACTGGTACACAATACCAACATCTAGGATTTAGTTCTTCAGGTGTGCCTCAAGCAAGTGGTATAATTGATGGTGGAACGTTTTAATTAACATATAAATAAATATAGAATAACAGGAAAATAACATGGCAAAACCTTTAAAGTGGAATGGATCCGCAGGGATCAAAGAAATGAGCTCTTCAGAGATCGATGATAACGTTGATCTTATTCTAGACCATTTCTCTGGAATGACATCTAATAATACTGGTCACCTTGCAATGAATGCAGAAGCAGGTTGGACAGCTATTGGCACATTTGCAGACACAAGACGAGACCAAGCACAGGGAACTCACCCTGCTAATACAACTATCAATACAGATAACTATGTCTTTAGACAGAACTTAACTGACCTGACACCTAGCCCAACAGCTAGACCAATGGAAGTTAAATATAGTGGTGGTTCTTATGATGGTGGTATCATTGAAATGACTGATGCTGAATGTAGAGCTGATATCGTTGATAGAATTAATGCTAAGATCACTGCTGGTGGTGTTGGTTCTTATGTACTACAACCAAGTGCTCCTGGTTCAGGATCATGGACTTCAGTTGCTACAATTAATAACAAATTTCAATCAGGTGTAAACAATACAACTAAACTTTGGAAGAGAACCACTGGTTCTAATACAACTGCTACACGTCCAATTAAATGGAATGGTTCTGCAGGTATTAAAGAGATGTCAGATGCTGAGATTAAGGATTTAGTAGAGATGTATCAAGAGTCTATTGTTGATACAGGTATTGGTAAATATCAATTATCTGCTTCTGCTCCGGGTTCTGGAACATGGCAAACAGTTGGATCGGCTTTCGCTGATACAAGAAAAGAACGTGGTAACGTAAACTACTCTGGTTCTTATAGTGGAGCTTATGCTGGTAACTACAGTGGAGCTTACGCTGGTAACTACTCAACATACTACTCAGGACGTCAAGTAGGTCCATATACTGGATATTATACTGGTACATATACTGGATATTATACTGGTTCATATACAGGTTCATATACTGGTGCTACGATTTTAGCATCAACTGAAACTGTTTCTACAATGAAACTTTGGCTAAGGACAGCATAACATGGCAAAGCATAAAATTACAACTTGTTATACTAAATCTGGTAGTGTATTTAATACATTAGCAGAAGCAATGGAATCACATATGGCTGCTTCATCTGATACAGCAACTACTGTTTCAGATCATGAATCATTTGTATCTGGTCAAACTAACTTTACTGAAGTAAAGACATTAACATCTAGTGGCTCACCTGTTTCGTCTGGTACTGCCGGCAATGGTTATCAACTAGAAAGAACATGGACAAGAGCTAAGTTGCTAGCATTTGTTACAGCTGCAGCGAGTACTGCTAATGTTAAAACTGAACCTACAACTATTGGTGCTGGATGGACAGTAGAACATATTGATATCAATCCAGATAGTGGCGCTGTGAATGAAGCGTGGGGCGGAGACGGAACTGTCGCTGAAGGTGGTGCTACTTTTGGAGTGACTGGCATCTAGTATAAATAAATCTATATTATAACAGAAAGGAACTAAATCATGGCAACAGAAAAGAAAACTATCACTGATCCGTATTACGCGGATGCATCTTCCAATATTATTGTATGTGACTTCCTTTATGAGGATGGTACATCATCAACTGTTTCTATAGGTAATACTCCAAAGGGTGAGAAAGATAATCCTGATTGGAAACAAATCTTTAAAGACTTTACTCATGAAGAGCTTAAAGCAAATACAAAGGCTAAAGAAGATACACACCATGCTAACCAAGCCGGAAAAGCAGCTGAAGAGAAAGCTAATATTGATAAAGGAAAGAACGAAGCATTATTTGCAGCAAAGGTTGATGCCTTTGAAATCGCAGAGATTAAAGCTTCTAAGAATAGAGCAGCAAAATCTAAAATACGTAAAGCAACTAATCTAGTAGAGATCTTTGCTTACAGTGCAGCTATTATTTTAGAAGAAAATGCCAAAGCAGACGAAGCCTAACGGTTTCATAATTGTAGCAAGTCAGTTTTACGAGTATTATGAGGCAGCTCATATGCTTATTGACTCAATACTTGACTACATGCCTGAAGCTAACATAGCCTTATTCGCTCATGACCAATGGACCAAAGATGACCCACGCTGTGATGATCTGTATATGGTTCATGATTGTCCTAATCATGTTCGAGCCAAGTTGGCTTGTCTCTCTAAAACCCCATTTGATAAAACTGTTTACTTAGATGCTGATACCTTCGTGCAACACGAGGATGTATCTAAGATGTTTGACTTCGATTCTGATTTAGTATTCACTAACATAAGACCATACGCAGGTAAGATAGCTAAGTTTATTGGAGGTGAAATGGTATTACATGGTGGTGTATTCGGTTATAAGTCTACCCCACGCGTGTTAGAATTCATGGATGACTGGTTTGATTATTATAATAAACAAAGAACTAATGAATGGTGGCCTGAAGGTATTGAACCAAAATCAAGATTAGTAAATTGGGATCAGCTAACTTTATGGTGGTTAACTGAAAATACATATTCTGATTTAGATATAAGTATATACGAAGATGATGCAAGATGGAATTTTGTTTACATATATAAAGAAGATGAATGCAAAGGACCAATAGTAATATGGCATTATACATTACCATTAAAAGAAAAATCAGATGCGCGAAGTCTTAATTAAAAATACAGAGATATTAGATAGGCTATTTGGCTTTATATCAGTCATTGAGAAACTCGACATGTCTATGCTAGATATTAAAGAGCAGGGTGACAAAGATAAAGTCTATGCTACCTCTAAAGATTATCTACAACTCATGTTAAAGAAAGCCGAAGCTAAAGAATTTAGAGGTCCACCTGAAATGATGTGGGGTGTAGACTTATGTAACAATCATAAGTATGGTGGCGAATGGTTAGAACTTGCAGAGGATGTAGGATTTAATTTTGCAAGAGAATTAGGTGCACAACAAAATGCATTGTTCATGCATTATCCTAAGGATGGTTATATAGGTTGGCATGATAACAGAGATGCACCTGGATATACTATACTATTTAATTGGAGTAAAGGCGGTGACGCCTTTTATAGATACAGAGATTGGAAGACAGGTAAAGTACATACTATAGAGGATAGACCGGGTTGGTCATGTAAGACAGGTTGGTATGGCCCAGGTGATGAGTCAACATTCCATTGTGCTGCTACTAATGAACCAAGATGGAGCATAGCATTCTATGCACGTAATGAAACAATGAGAGATATTATAATTGACCACATAGAAAATAATGACTAAAGATAAATTCATAAGATTCATAAAAGATAATAAACATAAATTCGTATTCTTTAATTATAGAGGTGGAATGGGTGGTGAGACTATATGTAATCATCTAACAAGAGAATCTGATTACTTCTATAATGAAACTTTAGTAAAAGATATTAAAGATAATAAGCACCATCTTTTTAATGGCAGCACAAATTGGAATGATAGTAACGACCTTGATAATCAAGGTGCGATATTCAGTGGTTACAAGGATTCAAATAGAAATATTTTTAAAGATTGGATGTTTGGAAATATGTTTATGATACATTCAATATATAATACTTTTAATTCTAATAATAATAACTTATGGGCTGGTAATAATACATTCAGACATCAGGATACAATAGATGGTGATCACCAATTCTATGAGGAGATGTATAGAATATCTGATAGACACCATAGAGATGCTAATTATGGTGATATCAATTGTGTGTATGGTTATGATAATGACCACAATGATGGTAAATGGGATCATGAATGGAAGGATGTTGATAATGAAATGGATGAAGTATTAGAAAGGTTTGCTGCACAAGATAAACCTTACTTGATACGACTACATGGTATAACTCCATTCATGAAACACTTCGGTATGCTTGATCAAATCGAGCAAGAAAGTAATATCTTTGCCGGGCAGGACCCAGGTATGGCTGGATCAACTCCTATATGGGCAGACAATGCTAAAAATTTTAAAGGAGCAGTATTCATTGATGTCGTTGCTAATGAATGGGAAAGATATTCCACAAGTTTATCTGAAGCAAAAGTATTCGTTAGCCCTATTAAAGGTAAAGAAAAAATTAAAGAAAGTGTTTACAATGTTATCCATTGCTGGGCAGTTGGAATTGAATCAATTGGATTAGACGAGGCAAATAAAGAATTTGAAAGGCACACTGAAGAAGAACAAACAGCTATGGAAAAATTTGTGATGGATTACATAGGTGATATTGAAGAAATTAATCTTAAGACAATATCTGTTATAATCGATCCTAAAAAATATGAAATATTTTTAGAGGATTACACACCTAAAGAGTTAAATAATTTTGTGTTCTTCTTACATATGTTTAGATCATTTCCAAAGATGCTACCTTTTTTCATGAGAGATGAATTACAAAAATGGGAATTAGCTGGACCATGGGGAACAAAGATAAATGAGCCAAATCATAAAGGTAAATGGTGGAAGACTCTATATAAACATGAGAGATGGTGGTATGATATGATTAACCCACAACTATATAGCATGCAAGAGATGTTTGATGGTGATTGGGTAGAAGAACAATTCGGAATGGATCCAATACCTATGAGAGAAGCAATGGCTAAATGGCATGAAGGTAATTGTAAGTATTTAGATGGTATGCGTATTACTGATTATCTTCCTAAAACATCTTCAGATGAGGCAAAAGCAATATTTAATACACACATAATGGTACCTAATTGAATATAGTAACAGTTAAATGGGGTGACAAATATACAGTTGATGATGTCAACAAACTGTATTATAGTATTGTGAACATGCTGCAATGGGGTGAGAATGAGAACTCTATTCATTTCTATTGTTACACAGATGATTCTATTGGACTAAATCCTCATATACATTGGCTGCCATTGATTGATATGGATCTAGATGGGGTGTGGAACAAGTTAGCCTTGTTTAAACCAGGCATGTTACCAGAAGGTAAGTGGTTATACCTAGACTTAGATGTAATCATACAAGGTAGATTAGATGAGATCTATATGCAGAACCAGTTCACAATGGTTAAATGCTATTGGAAACCTATAGAACAATTAAAATCTGATTGGATAATGGAAGGTAGAACTGTGATAGATCACAATATAAACTCTTCTGTTATGCTATTTTGGAATGATGAGAACTATCATATATGGGAACACTTCTTCCAAGACCCAGAAGATTACATGATGGCTTATCCAGGAATAGATGGCTTCTTATACTGTGAAGGATTAGCACCTGAGAATTATTGGAAGCAAGGTAGAATCTATTCAAAGTATTTTGGAGTGGCAGAAAGCTCATGGTATAATCCACCCGATGAACCTTATTATTTAGAAACAGCTGCAATTTGTTTACTTAATGGTCCGTGGAAGATATAAATAATAGTATATCCAACATAATGATTGAATATTCAATTGTTATAAATAAAGACAACGGTGGTTATATAACTACTTAACAATTTAAAAAGAGCATAGATATGGCTGGTACTGTAGTAAAAATCAAGCAGTCCTCGGTAGCGGGTAAAGTCCCACTAGCAAGTGACCTGCAACAAGGCGAATTAGCACTCAATACAGCTGACGTCAAACTATACTCTAAGAACGGATCAGGATCAATTATCACACTAGCTAGTGGTGCTACCTCATCAGATGACTTATTTGATATGGGCGATAGCCTAGGTAATGTTATACTTGATGGCGGTGATTCTAATGATGCAGTATTTACAACACACGGTACATATGACGGCGGGGGAGCTTAAACATGGCAACAATATTTAAGATAAGAAGAGATACGGCGAGTAATTGGTCATCAGAGAATCCTACATTATCAGCTGGAGAAATGGGTCTTGACCTAACAAATAACTTCATCAAGATGGGTGATGGTTCAACTGCTTGGAATGCATTAGCTCAATTCACACAAAACATTGAGAACGTAGAAGATTTAGTAGGTGCAATGGTTGCATCGAATACTGAAACATTTATATCAGTAACCTACGATGACTCAGATGGAACATTAGATTTTACTGTTCCGGTATTAGACGAGGATAACCTCGCATCAAATTCAGCAAGTAACCTTGCTACACAACAATCTATTAAAGCTTATGTTGATACTGCGGTAGCTACTAAAGATGCTTTAAGTGAATTGTCTGGAACATTAGATGATATTACAGATGGCAGTACTTATAAAAAGATTTCAGCAACAGAAAAATCTAAACTAGCTGCTATAGAAGCATCTGCTACGGCAGACCAATCTAATGCAGAGATCAGAACTGCTGTTGAAGCGGCTTCAGATTCAAATGTATTTACTAACGCAGACCATACAAAATTAAATGCTGTTGAAGCTTCGGCTGATGTAACAGATACTGCTAATGTTGTTGCAGCTCTAAGTGCTGGAACAGGTATTGGATTATCTGCTTCTGGTGTTATTTCTGCTGGTGCTCTTGCAGTAACAACGGTACAGACTGCTTCTAGTCAAAGTGCTCATCTAGCATTAACTGCTGAACAAGGTGATGTAGTTGTAAGATCAGATGAGAATAAATCATACATACACAATGGTGGTTCTGCAGGTAATATGACAGACTACACATTGTTAGCAACACCTACTGATTCAGTACTAAGCGTTAACGGTGTTACAGGTGCAATTACTGCTGCTCATATTGCTACAGCTGTTGAGGCAGCTAGTGGTTCAAATACATTTACTGATGCTGACCATACTAAACTTGGTAACATCGAGACTGCAGCTGATGTAACGGATGCAACTAATGTAACAGCTGCTGGTGCTCTAATGGATAGTGAGTTAGCTGGTCTAGCTGCTGTCAAGGCAACTACTGGAACATTCTTAACTGCTGACCAAACCAAATTAGATGCTATTGAGGCATCTGCAACTGCTGATCAAACAAGTGCAGACATAAGAGGTTTAGTCGCCATTGATGAAGATAATATGTCTTCAGACTCTGCTACTAAATTACCTACACAGCAAAGTGTTAAAGCTTATGTTGATACTCAAGTAGCTACAGTTCCTGTTGGTGATATTACTTCGGTAGTAGCTGGAACAGGTTTAACGGGTGGTGGTACTAGTGGTGATGTAACAGTAAATGTTATAGGCGGCACGGGTATTACAGCAAACGCTGATGATATTGCTATTGATTCAACTGTTGCAACCTTAACTGGTACACAAACAATGAGTGCGAAGACACTTACCTCTCCTGTATTTAATACGGGCGTAAGTGGTTCAGCTATATTAGATGAAGATAACTTTGCTTCAAATAGTGCTACTAAAATTGCTACTCAACAATCTATTAAAGCATATGTTGATGCAGCTATATTAACAGAAGATAATACAGACGAAATTGTTGAAGGTTCAAGCAACCTTTATCACACAACTGCAAGAGCTAGAGCTTCTATATCTGTTACAGATTCAGGTGGCGATGGTTCATTAGCATATAACTCTACAAGTGGTGTAGTAACTTACACAGGTCCAAGCGCTGCAGAAGCCAGAGCACATATTAGTGTTACTGATGCTGGTGGTGATGGTTCAGCTGCATACAATAGTTCAACTGGTGTTATTACATATACAGGACCAAGTGCTGCTGAAGTACGTGCACATCTAAGTGCTGGTACAGGTGTTACATATTCAGGTGGTGCGTTTAGCATTGGCCAGGCAGTAGCAACAGACAGTGATGTAACATTTGATGATGTAGTTGTTAGTGGTAACTTAACCATTAACGGTACTACTACAACAGCCGCTTCAACGAATACAACTATTGCTGATAAGTTAATCGAACTTGGTAATGGTCAAAGTGGTTCACCATCAGGTGATCTAGGTTTAGTATTTGAACGTGGTTCTTCTGCTAATGCCTTTATCGGATTTGATGAGAGCACAGACAAATTTACAGTTGGTACAGGTACATTTACAGGTGCTTCAACTGGCAACCTATCAATTACAACAGGTACTCTTGTTGCTAATATCGAAGCTGCAACGGTGGTTACTACTGGTAATATAACGGTTGGTGGTACGGTTGACGGACGTGATATGCAAACAGACGGTACGAAGCTAGATGCTATAGAAGCTTCTGCTACAGCCGATCAGACTGGTGCACAGATTAAAACATTATATCAAGCAGAAAGTTCAGCCTTTACAGATTCACAGTTTAGTAAGTTAGCAAATATAGAAACTGCTGCTGATGTAACTGATGCTACGAATGTTAATGCTGCTGGTGCAGTTATGTTATCAGATGCTACAACATCTGGTATGGGCTTTGTTATTGATGAAGATAACTTAGTGAGTGATCATGCTACTAAGGTACCTACACAGCAAAGTGTTAAAGCTTATGTTGATACAGCTATCTTAACAGTAGATTCTCTAGCAGAGATGTCTGGTACTATGGATGATATTGCTAATGGTAGTACATTCGTTAAGACAAATAATAATTTTAGTGACGTAGAAAAAGCTAGTCTTGCCACAATGGAAGACAGCGCAGATGTTACCGATGCAGCCAATGTAGAAGCGGCCGGCGCGGTTATGGAATCAGGTGCTAACGCATCTGCTAAGATACCAAACGGATCAACAGCACAAAGAGATAGTTCTCCAAGTGCAGGTTTCTTCAGATGGAATACAACAACCTCAAGTGCTGAGATCTATGATGGAAGTGCATGGGGACTTGTTGGTGGTGGTAACACTACTGATAAAGTAATGTGGGAACATAGTTATACAGTTTCATCTAACTATGAAATAGCAAATGGTAACAACGCAATAACGTCGGGACCAATTACAATTAACTCAGGGGCTTCAGTCACCGTTCCAAGCGGATCGAGCTGGGCGATAATATAAAATAGGAGACATAAATGTCAAAAATTAAAATTCAGGGTGATGCAGGCGGCAGTGGTATATTTACTATCGCTTCTCCTAATTCGTCCACTAACAGAACGATAACTCTGCCGGATGATGCCGGAACGATTATTACAAACGCACAAACTGACGCGTCAGGTTATGCATGGCTTGTTGACGAAGATAACATGGCAAGTAACCTTGCTACTAAAGTACCTTCACAACAATCAGTTAAAGCTTATGTAGATGCACAAATTAGTGCTGAAAATACTCTTGCCGAAGATAACGATGTAACTATTACGTCCGCCGCGGATGGTTCAATGTTATTATACGACACAGGTACTTCAAAATGGATCGATAATGTAATGTCTGGTGATGCTACATTAGCAGATACTGGTATTCTAACAATTGGATCTGGTAAAATTGATGCAGCAATGCACGCTGCTGGTGGTGTTGATGCTACTGCAATCGGTAACGATGTTGTAAACAGTCAACATATAGCTGCAGACTCAATTGATGCAGAGCACTTAGCACCTAACAGTGTTAATACAGATGCTTATATCGATGGTTCAATCGTAACTGCTCACATACTAGCGGATAACATTGATGGTACATTGATTGCAGATAACGCAATTGATTCAGAACACTATACAGATGGTTCAATTGACACAGCTCATATTGCAGCAGATCAAATAACAGCAGCCTTGATGGCAGACAACTCAATTGATTCTGATATGTATGTGGACGGTTCAATTGATACTGCTCACATTGCAGGTTCACAAATTACAAATGCGTTGATGGCAGATGATGCTATTGATTCAGCAGAGATTGCTGCAGGCGCAATTGATCTAGCTCATATGAGTGTAAACTCTATTGGTTCTGATCAATACGTTGACGGTTCAGTATTAACTGCTCACATTGGTGCTTCAAATATAACAAATAACTTAATGGCAGATGATGCTGTTGACTCTGCTGAAATTGCGGATGGTGCAGTTGATCTAGTTCACATGAGTGCAAACTCAGTAGGCTCTACTCAATATGTTGATGATTCTGTACTAACTGCTCATATCGGTGCTTCACAAATAACAAACACTGAAATGGCTGATGATGCTATTGATAGTGCTGAAATCGCAGACGGTGCAATTGATGTTGCTCATATGGCAGCTAACTCAGTTGATAGTGCACAATATGTAGATGGTTCAGTGGACAATGTTCACTTAGCTAATTCAAGCATTACAGTTGGTGATGGTTCAAGCACTACAGCTATGGCTCTTGGTTCAACGATTACTTTCGCTGGTACAACTAATGAGATTGAAGTAGGTGAGAGTGGTGGTACAATCACAGTTGGTTTACCTGATAACGTAACAATCGCTGGTAACTTAACGGTAAGTGGTACAAACACTGCTGTTTCATCAACTACAATTACTGTTGCTGATTCATTACTTGCTCTAGCTACAAACAATAATTCAGCTGATGCTGTTGACGTTGGTTTCTATGGTTTAATGGATACTACTGGTTCACAAGATGTATACTCTGGTTTATTTAGGGATGCTTCTGATTCAGGTAAGTGGAAAATCTTTAAAGACAACCAAGCAGAGCCTACTACAACGGTTAACGTTGCTGGTACTGGTTATGCAATGGGTACATTGGTTGCAAACACTGAAGGTGCAACGGTAACTACTACTGGTAATATTACAGTTGGTGGTACGGTTGATGGTCGTGATGTTGCTACTGATGGTACTAAGTTAGATGGTATTGAATCAAATGCAACTGCTGATCAATCATCGGCTCAAATAAGAGTCCATGTTGAGGCTGCTAGTGACAGTAATGTATTTACTGATGCAGACCATAGTAAATTAAATGCTATTGAAGCTAGTGCAACTGCTGATCAAACTAATGCTGAGATAAGAACTGCTGTTGAAGCAGCTTCTGATTCGAATGCATTTACAGATGCTGACCACAGTAAACTAAATGCTATTGAAGCTTCAGCTACTGCTGATCAGTCAAACAGTGAAATTAGAAATGCTGTTGAAGCTGCTTCTGATTCAAACACGTTTACTGATGCTGATCATTCTAAGTTGAATGCTATTGAGGCAAGTGCAACGGCTGATCAAACAGCTGCACAAATCTTAACAGCTATTAAGACTGTTGATGGTTCTGGTTCAGGACTTGATGCTGACTTACTAGATGGTCAATCAAGTGCTCACTTCAGAGTTAACATCTATAACGCTGCGGGATCATTGCTTAACTAATAAGTAAATTACTAAGGGCTCTTCGGAGCCCTTTTTTATTATATAAATATTGTTATGAAAATGCTTAATGAAAAAGGCTTGCCTACAAGTAACACATTTTGTGCCCTACCATGGGTACATCTCTCAACCAGACCAAATGGACATATGCGTGTATGCTGTACAGCTAACGCTTCCGGTGTTCAGAATCCAGACTCACAAGATAAAGTAGACTCAGACATTGGTATTCTAAAGAATGATGATGGCATGCCTTCTAATCTTGCTAATACATCATTAGCTGATGCTTGGAATAATAACTATATGAGAGGCACACGTAAAGCAATGATGAGAGGTGAAAAGCCTGCAAGTTGTATTAAGTGTTATAAAGAAGAAGATGCTGGACATAGATCTAAGAGGATGTGGGAGACCGATAAATGGATTAAGAAACTCGGTATAGAATCAGTATTAGAAGGATACGATCCAGAGAGTGGTCAGGTGCCACCACAAATCCGATACGTGGATCTTCGTTTAGGGAGTAAGTGTCAGTTAGCTTGTGTCATGTGCTCACCTAATGATTCTTCCGGTTGGATTGTTGAACACAAGAAGATACATCCTAAATTAAAGAACGAAAACTTAGAAAAAACAATGCGTTGGGAGAAGGAAACAGGTAAGCTTGCCTTTGTAGGTGGTAGTTATGCTTGGCATAAAAAGAATCCTATGTTCTTTGATGAACTCTATGAACAGATACCTAAGCTAAAACAATTGTATTGGGCAGGTGGTGAACCACTTGTTATGAAAGAACATTATTTATTATTGCAACAAATCATTGATGATGGTTATGCAAGCGAGATTGAAGTGAGATATAATTCAAACGGAATGGAGTGGGAGCCTGAGCTCTTCGATCTATGGAAGCATTTCAAGGAAGTTATATTTCATTTCTCTATTGATGATATGGGAGATAGGCTTGCTTATATAAGATATCCAGCAACCTTCGATCATCTCACTATGAAAATGAGAGAGCTAGATGAATA
>Ga0308017_1000039_pt1 | contig 39589 bp, 47 predicted proteins | sample Neamet280_FD_203145 | JGI IMG/M metagenome (GOLD analysis project Ga0308017, IMG submission 203145) | Marine microbial communities from water near the shore, Antarctic Ocean - #280 | ecosystem: Environmental > Aquatic > Marine > Unclassified | place: Southern Ocean | collected 2014-10-01
TTGCAGCGGTGGAGCTGTTCCTCGACGCGATCCCGGCCAAGAAGGGCGCGGCTTTTGCGCGGCCGGGTTTCACCCCGCCCGCGCTGCAAGCCGTGACCCGCGACTTCGCCTTCCTCGTGCCCGCGAACCTCGCGGCAGGTGACCTCGTGCGTGCCGTGCAAGGTGCCGACAAGGTAGCGATCACCGGCGTGCGCGTGTTCGACGTGTTCGCCGGGCAGGGCGTGCCCGAGGGCCACAAGTCGATCGCGGTCGAAGTCACGCTCCAGCCGGGTGAGGCGAGCTTCAAGGACGCCGAGCTCAAGGCCATCACCGAGAAGGTGGTGGCCGCCGCTGCCAAGCTGGGCGCGGAGCTGCGCGGATGAGCAAGACCGCGTTCGTCACCGGCGCGACTGCCGGGATCGGCCTTGCTACCGTCCGCCGCCTCGTCGCGGACGGCTGGCGCTGTGTCGCCACCGGGCGACGGCAGGAGCGGCTTGACGCACTGGTTGCCGAGCTGGGCGCGGACAAGGTCCATGCCGCCTGCTTCGATGTGCGTGACACCGCCGCGCTCGATGCCGCACTCGCCGCGCTGCCCGAGGGCTTCCGTGAGATCGACCTCTTGGTCAACAACGCGGGTCTCGCCCAAGGCCTTTCGCCCTCGCAGGATGCCGATCTCAATGACTGGCAGACGATGATCGACACCAACATCACCGCGATGGTGGTGCTGACCCGCATGCTGCTGCCCACCCTGATCGCGCGCAAGGGCGCGATCATCGCGATCGGCTCGGTCGCGGGGAGCTACATCTATCCGGGCGGCAACGTCTATGCGGGCTCCAAGGCCTTCGTGAACCACTTCACGCTCGCCCTGCGCGCCGACCTGCACGGCACCGGCGTGCGCGTCACCAGCATCGAGCCGGGGATGGTCGAGACCGAATTCACGCTGGTCCGCACCGGCAGCCAGGAAGCCTCGGACAAGCTGTATGCGGGCGTCAACCCGATGACCGGCGCGGACATTGCCGACACCATCGGCTGGATCGCCAGCCTGCCGCCGCATCTCAACATCAACCGCATCGAGCTGATGCCGGTCAACCAGGACTTCGCGGGCTTCCGCGTTGCACGCGACACCCAGTGACCTCCAACCGCCGCACCTTCGCGATCATCTCGCACCCCGACGCAGGGAAAACCACGCTCACCGAAAAGCTGCTGCTGCAAGGCGGGGCGATCCACCTTGCGGGCGAGGTCAAGGCGCGCGGGCAAGCGCGGCGGGCGCGGTCGGACTGGATGAAGATCGAGCAGCAGCGCGGGATCTCGGTCACGTCCTCGGTGATGACCTTCCAGAAGGACGGCATCGTCTTCAACCTGCTCGACACGCCGGGCCACGAGGACTTCTCGGAGGACACCTACCGCACGCTCACTGCGGTGGACTCCGCGGTGATGGTGATCGACGCGGCGAAAGGCATCGAGCCGCAAACCCGCAAACTGTTCGAGGTCTGCCGCCTGCGGAGCGTGCCCATCATCACCTTCGTCAACAAGGTTGACCGAGAGGGCCGTGATCCCTTCGAAACACTCGACGAGGTCGCCGACATGCTGGCGCTCGACGTCTCGCCCCAGATGTGGCCCATCGGCATGGGCGGCGAGTTCGAGGGCCTGCTCGATTTCGCCACTGAAACCATCAGCCGCCCCGAGGGGCCGAGCCGCGAATTCCTCGGCACCCGCGATACCGCCACGATCCCCCAGCGCTTCGCCGACGAGATTGAGCTGGCACGCGGGGGCTATCCCGAATTCGACCTCGAAGCCTTCCGCCACGGTGACCTGACGCCCGTCTATTTCGGATCGGCGCTCAAGAACTTCGGCGTGACCGAGCTGATCGATGCGATCGCCCGCTTCGCCCCGCCGCCGCGCCCCCAGCCCGCGGGCGATACCCAGATCGAGCCGAGCCGCGACGAGGTCACCGGCTTCATCTTCAAGGTGCAGGCCAATATGGACCCCAACCACCGCGACCGGATCGCCTTCATGCGGCAGGTTTCGGGCACCTTCAAACGTGGCATGAAGCTGACCCCGAGCGGGCTCGGCAAGCCGATTGCGGTCCACTCGCCGATCCTGTTCTTCGCGCAGGACCGCGAGCTGGCTGACACCGCCGAAGCGGGCGACATCATCGGCATCCCCAATCACGGGACTTTGCGGGTCGGCGACACGCTGTCTGAACGCAATCAGGTGCGCTTCACCGGCCTGCCCAACTTCGCGCCCGAAATCCTGCGGCGCGTGCAGCTGAAAGACCCGACCAAGACCAAGCAATTGCGCAAGGCGCTGGATGACCTTTCGGAAGAAGGCGTCATTCAGGTGTTCTATCCCGAAATCGGCGCGGCCCACATTGTCGGCGTGGTCGGCCAGCTTCAGCTCGAGGTCCTGATCAGCCGGCTCGAGGCCGAATACAAGGTCGAAGCCGCGCTCGAACCTTCGCCCTTCGCCACTGCGCGCTGGATCAAGGGGGACGACAAAACGCTGGACGAATTCGCCAGCTTCAACCGCGCCAACCTTGCCAAGGATCGGGACGGCGATCTGGTGTTCATGGCGAAAAGTCCGTGGGACGTCAGCTATCAGGTCGAGAAGAACCCGCAGCTGACCTTCTCGGCCACCAAGGAACGCTGAACAAAACCCCGTTCGCCTCGAGCGAAGTCGAGAGGCCTGTGCGCAGGTGTCTCGACTGCGCTCGACACGAACGGATCAGGGTGACTTGCCCAAACCCCGCAGTTTGGCCAAAGCATCCCCATGCACGACACCGGCCCGACTTCGCAAAGCTTCATCTCGCAGCGCCTCAAGCTCAATTACCTCGATTGGGGCGGGCGGGGCAAACCGCCGCTGGTGCTGGTGCATGGCGGGCGCGATCATGCGCGCTCGTGGGACTGGACCGCCGAGGCACTGCGTGCGGACTACCACGTCATCGCGATGGATCACCGCGGGCATGGCGATTCCGACTGGGTCTCGGACGGGGTCTATTCCGCAGGCGATATGGTCTATGATCTCGCCCAGCTCATCCACCAATTGGGCGTCGGCCCGGTGCGGATGGTGGCCCATTCGATGGGCGGCAATGTCGCGCTGCGCTATGCCGGGGCCTTCCCCGACATGGTGACCAAGCTGGTTGCGATCGAGGGCCTCGGCCCTTCGCCCGAATACCGCGCCAAGCAGCGCAGCCAGCCCTACCCTGAACGCCTCGCCGAATGGATCGCAAAAAAGCGCAAGGCCGCTGGGCGCATCCCGCGCAAGTATGAGAGTATCGAGGCGGCTTTTGCCCGCATGATCGAGGAAAACGCCTACCTCACCGAGGAGCAGGCGCGGCACCTCACCGTCCACGGGGTCAACCGCAACGAGGATGGCACCTATAGCTGGAAGTTCGATCCGCATCTCAATGTCTGGCCGGTTGAGGATATCGGCGATGAATTCATCGAGCAGCTCTGGAGCGCGATCACCTGCCCGACGCTGCTGCTGTACGGCGCGGACAGCTGGGCTTCGAACCCGGAAAAGGACGGGCGCATCGCCCATTTCAAGACCGCAAGCGTGATCGAGTTCGAGAAAGCAGGCCACTGGCTCCACCACGACCAGTTCGACCGCTTCATCGCCACGTTGCGGGATTTCCTGTAAGATTGCGGCAAGATTTGCCTAAAAATCAGGCGGACGCTTAAATTCTAGGCAAATTTGCGTTCGCAGGTGCGGAATAACCGCGCCTTTACTCCGGCATTCGCCGGTAAATCTGGTTTGGCACGCTTGTTGCTCATCCCCTGACACGCCGGATCGCCCGGCGGGTCACAGGGGTATGTGATGAAGTTCATCATCGCCGTAATCAAACCGTTCAAGCTTGACGAGGTGCGCGAAGCGCTCGGCGCGATTGGCGTTGCCGGGATGACCGTGACCGAGGTCAAGGGCTTCGGCCGCCAGAAAGGCCAGACCGAGATTTACCGCGGCGCGGAATATTCCACCAACATGCTCCCCAAGGTGAAGCTGGAAATCGCCGCGAGCGACGAGGTCGCCGAACAAGTGGTCGAAACCATCCAGCAGACCGCCAACACCGGTTCGATCGGCGATGGCAAAATCTTCGTGTTCGATCTGGCGTCCGCCACCCGCATCCGCACCGGCGAATCGGGCGAGACCGCTCTGTGACCGCGATTTTTAGGGGCAACAGCATGACGCGTGATCTTGTGAAACTGGCGGGTCTGGGGATGGCAGCGCTGCTGGCTGCGCCGGTCCTTGCCGCACCTGTGGCGCCGCCGGTGCCCAATCCGGGCAACAATGCCTGGATGATGACATCCACTCTGCTGGTGCTGATGATGATCCTGCCCGGCCTCATGCTCTTCTATGGCGGCCTGACCCGCTCGAAGAACATGCTGTCAACGATGACGCAGATCGGCGCGACCGCATCGCTCGCCATGCTGATCTGGGTGATGTGGGGCTATAGTCTCGCCTTCGGTGATACGACGTATGAAGGCACGCTTGGCCTGTTTGTCAGCGGCGGAAGCTATTTCCTCTCCGGCACGGATGCATCGAGCACCGCGGCGACCTTCACCGATGAAGTCATCAGCAAATATGTCTTCATCAGCTTCCAGATGACGTTCGCGGCGATTACCGCTTCGCTGATCCTTGGTGCGACGGCAGAGCGCATGAAGTTCTCGGCGGTGATGATGTTCGTGCCGATCTGGCTGACCATCGTCTATTTCCCGATTGCGCACATGGTGTGGGCGGGCGGCGGCCTGTTGTTCGAAGACGGCGCGCTCGATTTCGCCGGTGGCACCGTGGTGCACATCAATGCGGGCGTTTCGGGCCTTGTCCTTGCCTTCCTGCTCGGCAAGCGCCGGGGCTGGCCGAACGAGCCGATGCCGCCGCACAGCCTCACCCTGACGATGGTCGGCACGGGGCTGCTGTGGGTGGGCTGGTTCGGGTTCAACGCGGGCTCGGCGCTCGAAGCCGATGGCTCGGCGGGCCTCGCGATGATCAACACCTTCGTGGCCACGGCTGCCGGTGCGCTTGCCTGGATGGTGGTGGAGCGGGCGGCGGGCCACAAGGGTTCGGCCTTGGGTTTCTGTTCAGGCGTGATCGCCGGGCTGGTGGCGGTGACCCCGGCCGCGGGCAACAGCGGGCCGTTCGGCGCGATCCTGCTCGGCATTATTTCCTCGGTGGTCTGCTACTTCTTCGTCGCCAAGGTGAAGGCCAAGTTCGGCTACGACGACTCGCTCGACGCTTTCGGCATCCACGGCGTGGGTGGCATTGTCGGCGCGATTGGCACGGGCGTGGTGTACCAGCCGTTCCTTGGCGGGCCCGGCGACGGCTCGGTGGCCTTGGCCGAGCAGCTCTGGGTGCAGATCTTCAGCGTTTTGGTGACAATCGGCTGGGCCACCGCCGGCACGCTGATCGCAGGCTTTGCCGTCAAGGCGACCATCGGGCTGCGCGTCCACGAAGAGGACGAAGTCAACGGCCTCGACATCTCCGAACATGGGGAGCGCGCCTACAACTAGATCAACCCTTTCACCAGTTTGGCGGGGCGAGGCCTCTCTCCCTCTCCTCCTCTCCCCGCCTCACCTTGTTCCTCCTGCGAACGAACAAACTAGGCATGGCCGGAGCGGTGTAAAAACCCTCCGGCCTTTTTTTGTTTGCTTTGGTTGTTTGCGACCCCGCCTCCGCGGGGTCGTCCTCGGGGCGCTTCAGGCCCTGCGGGCCTGATCGCCTGCTGGCGCGTGTTCTTGTTGCCCTATCGCTTCGCTACTTGAGGGCAGGTGCGCTTGCGGCCCAACGGGCCGTTACAGGGCGACCATCAGGGCCTGAGGTTTCAACCCCGTTCCCCCGCCATCACAAAGTCGGCGCAGCGTTCGCCGATCATGATGCTCGGCGCATTGGTGTTCCCGCCCACGATCTTGGGCATGATGCTGGCATCGGCCACCCATAGCCCGTCGAGCCCTTTGAGCCGTAGCGTCGGATCGACCACCGCTGCGTCGTCCGCGCCCATCCGGCAGGTGCCCACGGGGTGATAGACAGTATCGGCGCGGTTGCGGATCATTTCGTTGAGCGCTGCGTCGTCGTTGAGATCGACCGGATGGCGATCCGTCGGGCCGAAGGCCTGCATAGGCGGGGTATCGACGATCCGGTGCGACAGGCGTACGCCCGCGCGCAGCACCGCCAGATCACGGTCATCATCAAGGAAATTGGGATCAATCACCGGCGCTGCACCGGCATCGCGCGATTCCAGCCGCACCGTGCCGGTGCTTTCCGGGCGCAGCACGCAGGCATGGAGCGAGAAGCCGTGCTTCTTCACCTTCTCGCGCCCGTGATCTTCGAGCACGGCAGGGACGAAGTGCCACTGGATGTCGGGCGCGGGGCTATCGGGCATGACCTGCCAGAACCCGCCCGATTCGGCATAGGGTGTCGTCATCACCCCAGTGCGCTTGCGACGGTGTTCGATCATCGCGGCGACCATCCGCAGGCTGCCCTTGAGCGTGCTGCCGATCGGAACATCGCTCTGCGTCTCCCAGCCCGAGACGTAATCAATATGGTCTTGCAGGTTGCTGCCAACGGCGGGTTTGTCGAGGACGACATCAATGCCATGCTGCCTGAGGTGGTCAGCCGGGCCGATGCCCGAAAGCATCAGGATCTGCGGCGAGTTGAACGCGCCCGCCGACAGCACGACCCCGCGCCGGGCGTGGAGCACCTCGGATGCGCCTCCGCGCCGCACCTGCACCCCGGTGACTCGGCCATCGGCAATCACGAGCTTTTCCACCAGCGTATCGGTGCGCACCGCGAAATTGCCTGCCTCGCGGATCGGCTCGACATAGGCGCGCGCGGCGGACCAGCGTTCCCCGTTGTGCTGGGTCACCTGATAGAGCCCGAACCCGTCCTGCCGCTCGCCGTTGAAATCGGGGTTGGTGCGCAATTGCAGGGCGGCCGCAGCCTCGACAAAGGCGTGGCTGGCGGGGTTGGCGGCGGTCTGATCGGAGACGAACAGCGGGCCGCCGCTGCCGTGGTAGTCATCGCCGCCGCGTTCATTGGCCTCGGCGCGTTTGAAGTAGGGGAGCACATCCTCATAGGCCCAGCCGGTGCAGCCCATGTCAGCCCAATTGTCGTAATCCCAACGGTGCCCGCGGATATAGACCATCGCGTTGATCGCCGAGGAGCCGCCCAGCCCGCGCCCGCGCGGCTGATAGCCGGTACGGCCGTTCAGCCCCTTCTGCGGGACGGTTTCATAACGGTAGTTCGACTTTTCCGGGATGAAGGGCATGAAGCCCGGCGTCTTGATCCAGACATTGTCATTGCGACCGCCCGCTTCGAGCAGGCACACCCGCCGCGTTCCATCAACCGCCAGACGCCCTGCCACCGCGCTACCCGCACTGCCACCGCCGATCACGATGTAGTCGAAACTTTCCATGCTCTCTCCCTTGTATGGGGCGAGAGACTAGGCAGCTTCTTGCGCGCCCGCAATCCGGTTTCGATCCGCCACTGATGTTGCAGCGGGCGCAACAGCGGCGCCAACACGGGCTTCCCAGCGCGCGCGGATCATGTCGGAGGTCTCGCGGCTGTTGTCGTGGCTCCAGCCGGGTTCGCGCAGCAGATAGGACAGCTTGTGCCGCCACGGCGCACGCCAGATATCGGTGATCATCCCGATCCATTCGTGGAACACCGCCCACAAGAGGTTGAAGCTGCCCAGCTGTTTGATGATGCCATAGCGGATCGGCTCGTCATCGACTTCGCGGGTGAAGGTGCCGAACAGCTTGTCCCACACGATGAAGACGCCCGCGTAGTTGCGATCAAGGTAGCGCGGATTGGTGGCGTGGTGGACCCGGTGATGGCTCGGCGTGTTCATCACGGCTTCGAACCAGCGCGGCATCCGCTTGATCGCTTCGGTGTGGATCCAGAACTGGTAGATCAGGTTGAACCCGCCGCAGATCGCGATCATCGCGGGGTGGAAGCCAAGCAGCACCAGCGGCACGGCAAACAGGAACCCGAAGGTGATCGGTCCTGTCCAGGTTTGGCGGAGCGCGGTCGAGAGATTGTAATGCTGGCTCGAATGGTGGTTCACATGCGCCGCCCACATCCAGCGGATGCGGTGCCCGGCGCGGTGGACCCAGTAATATTTGAAATCATCAAGAAGGAAACAGACGGGCCACGCCCACCATACGGTCCACCACTGGGGCCCCAGATCAAAGACCCGATATTCGTAGGCGGCGAAGAACAACCATACCGCAAAGCCGCCCAGAAGCGCGCCCGCCACGGTTGATCCGAGCCCGAAGGCAAGACTGACAAGAGTGTCCCTCGGTTCATAGGCTGCCGGCGCGCGGAACTTCGCCCAGATCATCTCGGCCAGCACCGCGATCACGAACAGCGGCACGGCATATTGGGTAGGGTTGAGATCAGGCATCGTGCGCGTCCTTTACCCGATTGATCGCGGCGGCCCAAGTCTCGGGATCGGGGATGGTCAGAACGGTCCGGCCGAAGCGCGTCTCGCCGCAATCGATCACGATTGTGCCGTTGCCGGGATGGCTCTCGCAAGTTGCGCGCGCCTGTGGCGTCAACACCCGGCCCGCCCAGTGGTTGCCATGGCGGCGGATCACCATGATCCGCCCCTGCGCATCGCGCACCAGCGCGCCCGCGCCTGCGGCATCGCAGGCGGAATCAACCGGGGTGAAGCCATCCTCGACGAGATGCGCTGCACGGCTGGCATCGGCTGCGTTCTCGATCTGCGGCGCGCTGCCAAGCTTCATCCAGCGGGCAAGCCCGGCCAGTGCGAGAATCGCCACCAGCGATCCGGCGGTCTGGATCAGGAGCGGCGGCAGGTCCATGCGCCAACAATGGTCTTAGCGCGCGGCCAGCATATCCACCATCGGGCGCACCGGGCTGATGTCGTAACCCGCCTGCGCGGCAGCGGCGGCAATCGCATCAGGGGCCATGCCACGCTTTGCCTGCGCCAGCGCCCACAACAGCGTGGAGCGCGTACCCGACCGGCAATAGCCCAGCGCCACCCCCGGATTGGCCTCGAGCGCGGCGTTCAGGGCATCGACCTGCGGTTCGCTGAAGCCCGCATGGCCAATCGGAATCGCGACATAGGCAAGCCCTGCGGCCGCGGCGGCTGCGGCGATTGCATCCCCTTGCGGCGCCGAAAGGTCTTCGCCGTCCGGGCGATTGTTGATGATCAGGGTGACGCCCGCGGCCTTGGCGGCGGCCACATCGGCAAGGTCGATCTGCGGGCTGGCCAGCATGGTTTCGGACAGCTTGCGAAAAGCGCTCATGGCGTCGACTTCCTCTCTCGGCGGCGCGCAGGGCGCCGGTGGTTGCGACCGGGCTTGTACCGCGCTGTGACCATGCTGCAAGGGCGCGCGGTGTTGCCCGACAATTGCACTTTTTTACAAAAAGAGCCGCCTCTGTAAAATTATTCGCAAAGCAACTCTTTGTGCGCTATGTGCCAGATGACGACCTTTGCGTGCTTCCCGGCACTGGGGTCTTGCGTCGGCCATGGCTCACCGCTCCGCCATAGTCTGCGTGAAAGTTCAGTGGCGGTGTGACAAGGTATGAATTGATTTATGGGTTATGATAGGGGGCGCCGGCGCGGCAAAGACAAGCGTGACGGCTTCGGCGAAGACGGTTTCGATCCGTTTGGTGGCGGCATGGACGGATTCCCGCCGCCGCGCAGCTTCGGCAGCGAGCGCTCCGGTTTTGATCGCGGCAATGATCGCGGTGGCTTTGGCGGCGGTGATCGTGGCGGCTTTGGTGGCGGCCCGCGCGGCGGCGGTGGCCCACGTGGCCCCGGCGGCGGTGGTGCTGGCGGTGGCGGTGGTTTCAGCCGCATGCCGGCCCAGGTTGTCGGCACCGGCAAGGGCGTGGTGAAGTTCTTCAACGCGCAAAAGGGCTTTGGCTTCATCCAGCAGGAAACCGGCGGCGAAGATGTGTTCGTGCACATCAGCGCGGTCGAACGTGCTGGCCTTGAAGGCCTCGCCGAAGGTCAGCAGCTCGAATTCAACCTCGTTGATCGCGGCGGCAAGATTTCCGCACAGGATTTGCAGGTCGTCGGCGATGTGATCGCTGTCGCTCCGCGCGCCCCTGCGGCTCCGCAGCGCGAGCTGACGGGTGAGCGGGTGACGGGCACCGTCAAGTTCTTCAACGGCACCAAGGGCTTTGGCTTTCTGGTGCGCGATGATGGGCAGCCGGATGCCTTCGTCCATATCAGCGCCGTCGAACGTTCGGGCCTTGCGGGTATCAACGAAGGCGAGCGTTACGAATTCGATCTGGAAGTTGACCGACGTGGCAAGCATTCGGCGGTCAATCTCGTTCCGATCGAGGCCTGATCCTGTCCTGACGGGTGCCGCGTTTGACGCGCGCTTCGGGCAGGATTATTGACACGCCAATGGCGGCTCTCAACGGGGCCGCCATTTGCTTTTTGACTCCGTATCTTTCCAGTCTTTCGTAACAATCATCGGGAAATTGCCATGTCGATCACGCCGCTCATGCCTGTCTATCCGCGTTGCGGGGTGAGGCCCGTGCGCGGCGAGCATTGCCATCTGATCGATGAGAACGGGACGCGCTATCTCGATTTCGCAAGCGGGATTGCCGTGAACCTGCTCGGCCATTCACACGAAGGGCTGATTCGCGCGATCCAGGATCAGGCGGCCACCCTGATGCATGTGTCGAACCTCTATGGCAGCCCGCAGGGCGAGGCGCTGGCGCAATCGCTGGTCGATGTGACGTTCGGGGATACGGTGTTCTTCACCAATTCCGGCGCCGAGGCGGTCGAATGCGCAATCAAGACCGCGCGCGCCTATCACCAGAACGCCGAAGGCGGCGATGCGAGCCGGTTCGAGATTATCACCTTCCACAATGCCTTCCACGGCCGCACCATGGCAACGATCAGCGCCTCCAACCAAGCCAAGATGCATCACGGCTTCGCCCCGCTGCTCGACGGGTTCAAATATGCGCCCTTCGATGATCTCGAAGCTGCCAAGGCGCTGATCGGCCCGCACACCGCGGGCATCTTGGTCGAACCGATCCAGGGCGAAGGCGGCATCCGTCCGGCTTCGGATGAATTCATGAAGGGCCTGCGCGCGCTTGCTGACGAGCATGATCTGATGCTCGTGCTCGACGAGGTGCAATGCGGTGTCGCGCGCACTGGCACCTTCTATGCCTATGAGCAATATGGCATTGAACCCGATATTCTTGCCACGGCCAAGGGCATTGGTGGCGGCTTCCCGCTCGGGGCCTGCATCGCCACCGAGAAAGCCGCGCGCGGCATGACCTTCGGCACCCATGGTTCGACCTATGGCGGCAACCCGCTCGCCATGGCGGCGGGCATGGCTGTGATGAAAGCTGTCGCCAATCCGGAATTTCTCGCTGCGGTGCGCGAGAAGGGTGAACGCCTGCGCACCCGGCTCGAACAGTTCATCGGCAATTACCCCGATCTGTTTGAACTGGTTCGCGGCAAGGGGCTGATGCTCGGGCTCAAGATGAAGTTCGAGAGCCGTCCCTTCTATGTCCACCTGCGCGACAATCATCAGTTGCTGACCGTGGCAGCGGGCGACAACACCATCCGCATCCTGCCGCCGCTAGTGATCGGCGATGCCGAAATCGAGGAATTCTTCGACAAGCTTTCCGCCGGCGCGGCGAGTTTCGCCATCCCTGAGGCTGCGTGAGATGGCGCATTTTCTCGATCTGAGCGATGCCGGTGCCGATGCACTGGCGGCGATGATCAATGATGCGCTCGATCGCAAGGCGGCGCGGGCTGGCCTTCCCAAAGCGGCGCCCGATCCCGATGCGCCGCTCAAAGGCCATGTGCTTGCGCTGGTGTTCGAGAAGAATTCGACCCGCACAAGGGTCAGCTTCGATATCGCGATGCGCCAACTGGGTGGTTCGGTGCTGTTGCTCGATTCGGCATCAAGCCAGCTCGGGCGCGGCGAAACCCTGTCCGATACGGCCCGCGTGCTCAGCCGCATGGTTGATGGCATCATGCTGCGCACCGATGATCACGCCAAGATCGAGGAAATGGCGCGCCACGCCAGCGTGCCGGTCATCAACGGGCTGACGGATCGTTCGCACCCGTGCCAGATCGTCGCTGATCTCCTCACGGTGATCGAGCATGGCAAGGCCCTGCCCGGTCTGGAGGTGGCGTGGTTCGGCGATGGCAACAACGTGCTGCATTCGATCCTCGAAGCCGCCGGGCTGATGAAGTTCAATGTCCGGGTGGCGACTCCTGCAGGCTATGAGCCCGATCCGACCTTTGTCGCGATGGCCCGTGCGGGCGGCGCGACGGTCACGCTGACGCAGGATGCCGCAACAGCGGCGCGCGGCGCGGATGTGCTGGTCACTGATACGTGGATTTCGATGGGGCAGGCCGAGGCCGAGGAGAAGCTTGCGGCGATGGCCCCCTATCAGGTCAACGCGGCGTTGATGGCCGAGGCCAAGCCGGATGCGATCTTCCTGCATTGCCTGCCCGCGCATGTCGGCGACGAGGTCAGCGAAGAGGTGTTCGAAGGGCCGCAATCGGTCGTTTTCGACGAGGCCGAGAACCGCATTCACGCCCAGAAATCCGTGCTGTTGTGGGCTTTCGGCAAGCTCGGCGTTTGAGCAGGGCTTACGCCTGCGCTCTGCAACCCCATATAGGCCCGTGATGGATTATCTGATCGAACCTTCCGCCGAGACCTTTTCGGACAAGCTGCTGGGCTTCACCCTGCCGTCGCGCGGTGCGCGCGGACGCATGGTGCGGCTTGATGCGCTGCTTGATACGGTGCTGTCGGCGCATGATTATCCGCCACCGATCACGCATCTCCTGAGCGAGGCGCTGGTGCTGGCGGCACTGATGGGCGGGCTGCTCAAGGGCGACAAGGCGCAGCTCACCATGCAGGCGCAAACCCAGGGCGGGATCGTGAACCTGCTGGTGTGCGATTATCGCGACGGCGCTGTGCGCGGCTATGCCGATTTCGATGCCGAGCGGCTTGCGGCTCTGGGGGCCAATCCCTCGCTCGCGGCGCTGTTCGGCGCGGGCTATCTCGCGGTGACGTTCGAGACCGAGCACGGCCAGCGTTATCAGGGGATCGTTCCGCTCGAGGGCGACAGCATGGCCGAGGCCTGCGAGATCTATTTCAGCCAGTCCGAACAGGTGCCGACTCTGATCCGCGTCGCCAGCCGCGCGGTTGGCGGCAAGCGTTCAGCTGCCGGCATCCTGATCCAGCACCTCCCCGATGGCGAGGAAGGGCGCGAGCGGCTCCATGTGCGGATGGATCACCCCGATTGGGAGCATGTGGCGCTCCTCGGCGGCAGTATCAGCCATCAGGAATTGCTGGACCCTGCTCTTTCGCTTGAGGCGATTGCCTGGCGGTTGTTCCACGAGGAAGACGAGATCCGCGTCCAGGCGGGCGCGCCGCTGACCCGGGGTTGCCGCTGCACGCTGGAGCACTACGCCTCCGTGATCGCGCGCTTTCCCGAAGAGGAACAGCGCGAGATGTGCAACGCTGAAGGGATCATCGCGATTGACTGCGCGTTCTGTTCGCGTGTTTTCGAACTTACGCTGTGACGAACCCAGCCAAGACATCCGCAGGCCGCAGGGCCTATTCTCTGCCACGAACAAAAGGGTGGTGCATGATGGACCAACGGGCATGAACAGGCGCGCCGCCATCACCGCGGGACTGGTGGGCGTTCTTGCTGTGGCAGGGGGGCTTGGCCCGCTTGTCCTGTCCGAGGCCGCTGCCCAAGGACAGGGTCTGGCCATGCTCGGGCGGCTCACCAAAGGGCAGTGGACGGTCAAGCATCGTGATGGCTCGCCGGATCGCAAGATCTGCGTGCGCAGCGGTCAGGAGCTGATTCAGCTGCGCCACCCGGAAAGCGGGTGTAGCCAATTCGTGATCGAAGATGGCGAAGCCAAAGTAACGGTGCAGTACACTTGCCCCAATAATGGTTTTGGCCGCACCAGTGTCCGCCGCGAAACTGCCGGACTGGTCCAGCTCGAAAGCCAGGGCATTGGGGATGGCTTGCCGTTCCAGTTCACGGCCGAGGCGCGCCACACCGGGCGTTGCTGAGCGCGGCATGCATTCCGGCGAAGACATGGATAACCGCCCGGTTGCGGTCGTGCTGCTGTCAGGCGGGCTGGATTCGATGGTCACCGCCGCGCTGGCGCAGGAGCAGGGTTTCGCTGTTCACGCGCTGAGTGTCGATTACGGCCAGCGTCACCGGCTCGAACTGGAGTCGGCGCGGCGGATCGCCACGCGGCTCGGGACTGCTCGCCACGTCGAGATCGCACTGGATCTGCGGGCCTTTGGCGGTTCGGCTCTGACCGATAGCATCGATGTCCCCAAAGGCGGCGTGGGTGAGGATATTCCTGTCACCTATGTGCCGGCGCGCAATCTGGTGTTCCTGGCGCTGACCACGGCCTTTGCCGAAGCGTCCGGTGCGCGCGACGTCTTCATCGGCGTGAACGCGCTCGACTATTCGGGCTACCCCGATTGCCGGCCGGAATTCATCGCCAGCTTCGCCGAAACGGCCCGACTGGGCACCAAGGCGGGGGTCGAAGGATCCCCTTTCACCATTCACGCGCCCTTGCAGCACATGACCAAGGCCGACATCGCGCGCGAATGCGCGCGGCTCGGGCTTGACCCGGCATGGAGCTGGTCGTGCTATGATCCGACCCCTGAAGGCACGGCTTGCGGATTGTGCGATTCCTGTCGGCTGCGCAAAAAGGGTTTTGCCGAAGCGGGAATTATCGATAGCACCCCATACCGCGCATAAGCGCGCCTCGGGCCGTTGCGGTCGGGCAAGTCTTGGGATTGGGGATTTTCGTTGAGCGACGAAGCGACGGCGGCACAAGGCCGCGGCGAAGAGGCAGCGTCTGGCTACAGCTGGTATGTGCTGGGCGTGCTGGTGGTGGTCTATATCCTCAATTTCATCGACCGGCAGATCCTTGCGATCCTCGCGGTCGACATCAAGCGCGACCTCGGGTTGTCGGATGGTGATCTGGGCTTTCTCGGGGGCGCGGCTTTTGCAGTGTTCTACGCGCTGTTCGGCGTGCCGCTCGGGCGGCTCGCGGATCGCTGGAACCGCGTGCGCTTGCTGACCATCGGCCTGCTGCTGTGGTCGACGATGACGGCGCTTTCGGGCTTTGCCCGCAACTTTGCCACCTTATCGCTCGCGCGCATGGGCGTCGGCGTGGGCGAGGCGACCGCCAGCCCGACCGCCTATTCGCTGATTTCCGATTACTTCCCCTCGCGCCAGCGTGCGACCGCGCTCGCGATCTATTCCTCGGGCCTGTATATCGGCGGAGGGGTTTCACTGCTGATTGGCGCCAATATCTCCAAGTGGTGGGATGCAGCCTACCCCGGAGGCGGGATCGGCGGGCTGGTGGGCTGGCAGGCGGCCTTCTTGGCGGTAGGCCTGCCGGGCGTGTTGCTCGCGATATGGGTTGCCTCGCTGCGCGAACCCGTTCGCCAGCCTGATGCGGCCAGCGGGACGCGCCATCCTCTGATCGATTTCTTCATAGATCTGTCGATGCTGCTGCCGCCCCTGACGCTCATCCATGCCCTCCTACGCGGGCCAAAGGCTTTGCTCGTCAATCTGCTCGCGGCCGTGGCGATGACTGTCTTCGCGCTGGTGATGATTAAGCTGACCGGGAATATCCCGCAGTGGAGCTCGATCGCTTTTGGCTACTACGCGGTGTTTTCGTGGGCTTCGACCCTGCGACGTCATGATCCGGCAACCTTCCAGCTGATCTGGGGGACTCCGGCCTTTATTTGCACGGCTTTGGGCTACGGGCTGGTGTCACTGGGTGCCTATGCGCTGGCATTCTGGTCGGCGCCCTACGCCGAGACGGTGCTGAAGCTGCCCAAGGATGAACTGGCCTTCATTCTGGGCGGCTGCGGGGCAACCTCTGGATTCCTGGGCGTGATCCTCGGGGGGCGGATGTCCGACTGGCTCCGGCAGCGCAATCCATCGGGACGGATTTTGGTGATCATGTTCGGGATTGTTGCGCCTGTCATTCCGATCTGGATCGGCTTTACCACCGCGAGCGCGCTGGTGTTCTACGTGATGAACTTCCTAGCGGGTATGTTCGCGGCGACAGCTTTGGGCGCGGCGGCAGCGACAACGCAGGACCTGGTGTTGCCGCGAATGCGGGGGACGGCCACGGCCTCGTTCTTTCTCGCCACGACGCTGGTTGGGCTGGGCTTGGGGCCGTTCATGGTCGGCGCGATCTCTGATCTCAGCGGAAGTCTGCGGATCGGGGTGCTCTCGCTGATCGGGGTTGCGCCGATCTCGCTGGCGCTGCTGATCTATGCCTATCGCGTTCTGCCGAAGGCGGAAGCGACGATCGCGCAGCGCGCGCGTGCTGCGATGGGGACGGCTGCGAGCGACTAGGGCGCATGTGCCCTGCTTGGCGCAAAGCGTTCCATGCTGGTGTGCAGGCGATCAGGTGTCCGGTTAAGCGGCGTCGCGATTAGCGCGATGGCCCTTGGGCCCTTGTAAGCGGCGGAAGTGCGCTTTGGGTGACTTAGGCCTGCGACGGCGTGCCAGTTTCTTGTTATGGTAACAGTCTGCGCACCTCATCTGGTGCGCTGTGTTCCCTGCTTCGAAGCAAGAAGCAGTGGGGTAATCGGGACTTGCGTGATTGACGGCCAAGCAAGTCCCGACCCTCGGCGCTTTGCTATCGCGAGAAGATCGTTCGTCGCCGCGGCACTGCGATTGATTACTGCATATGTGCAAGGCAACAAAAAAGGGGCCGGATCGCTCCGGCCCCTTTCAAGATACGGTTGGAAACCGATTACATGCCCGAACCCGGACCGTAGGTGATTTCCACGCGGCGGTTCTGCGGTTCGCGGACACCGTCAGCGGTCGGAACGCGCGGCTTGGCTTCACCGAAGGCTTCGCCCGAGATCCGGCCAGCCGGGACACCGCGACCAACCAGGTACTCGCTCACAGCCGCGTTGCGGCGGCCAGCCAGTGCCATGTTGTAGGTCGCGCTACCGGCGCGGTCGGTGTGACCAGCCAGCATCACGTTCGCCGTGCCGCAGTTCGCGTAAGCCGTCACAGCGCTGTTCAGGATGGCCGAAGCTTCAGCAGTGATAGCCGAAGAATCGAAATCAAAGAACACGATGTAAGGCCCGGTGTTGCACGGAGCCGGCGGCGGCGGCGGGGGCGGCGGCGGCGGGGGCGGGGGCGGCGGGGGCGGCGGAGGCGGAGGCGGGGGCGGCGGCGGCGCTTCCTTGCCACCAAAGTTGTATGAAATGGTGCCGAGGATCGAGTGGCTCGTCATGTCCGTTTCGAACGAACGGCCAACCGGATCAACCAGTCCGAGGCTGGGCGCGTTGAAGTAGCGATACCGCAGACCAACGTCCCAAGACTTGCTGATCGGCGCGCGGATGCCCGCGAGCACTTGCCAAGCAAAGCCGGTGTCGGAATCATTGATGAAGCCAGTGCCAGCGGCGTTCTGACGGTCATAGGTTCCTTCGAGGCCCACGCGGGCCACGCCCACGCCGCCACCGATGAAGCCCTGGAGGCCGTCATCGTCGCCGAGGTCGACCAAGCCGTTGAGCATGAAGCTCAGCGCGTCGATGCTGCCTTCGGCAGGTGCCTGACCGCTGAAGAAGCGGGTGGTGGTGCCGCGGCGATCGACCGGGAGACCCGGCGCCTGAGCGTTTGCACCATTGATCGTGGCGCGACGGTAGCTGGCTTCAGCTTCCAGACGGAACGGACCGAAGTCATGGCCGACGATACCGCCGACGTCATAACCGGTGTTGTACTTGAGGCGAGCAACGTTTTCGACACCAGCCACATCAACGTCGCTTTGCTCAACGATCATCGCACCGGCATTACCCTCAATATACCATTGGCCTTCACGGGCCATGGCGGGTGCAGTCAGCGCGGTCGAGGCCATTGCCATCCCGATGACAATTTTGCGCATTATGTTATTCCCCTTCGTTATCAAACTTAGGCACTATTGGTCTGTATCTTTTCCACCACCAAGAGGCAAGATCTCGTAAAGATCAAAGCCACTCAGGTGTTGCAATAAAGCCTCATACAGCTGTGTTGCGTGGGATTACCGATCCAACAAAACTTCACCAGCACATTCCAGGGAGCTGAATCATGCTGGTTCGGTCGCCACTAGCCCCAGTTTGGCAAGGGCGTCAATGACCTGTGCCAGTAAAGCGCGCGCCTCCGCGTCGACGGTTGTCCCGGTGGTTGCAGCGGGGGGCAGACTGGCGCGCTGCCAAGCGCCATCAAACACGACGAACTGGTCGAGAGAACGGTCGAAGAGCAGATTTCCTCTGCTGGGCCGTACAAAATGCCAATCACCAGCGATGGCGAGCGCCAACTGGTTTTCGCGTCCTACCCAGGCCCCGGTGGCGGGCGCGGCGATGCGATAACACTCCCCATCCTGCGGCGCCTGAGGCGGCGCGGACAGCGCGCCTGCCACCGATCGCATCATCAAACCGTCGATCACCGACAGCGACTGATTGACGAAGAACTCCTTTTGCGCCTGCCCTACAAACAACAGCGGGAGGTCAAGATGCGAAGTCTTGGAGGGATATTCGGCAAAAGCACTCATCACAGCTCTCCTTGGAAAATCACGCCAACTCGGCGAGCGGGAGCGCCGGAGACAGGGCATAGGTGCCGATTTGCCGCACCCACAGCCACGCCCTGCCCGCTTGCGCCACCAGTGCCGCCCGTTCGGCGGGCGATATCCGGACATGCGGTCCATCGCGCTGCCACGTCCTGACAGGCGCATCGACGGGACCGAAGCCGACAAGGTAGCGCTCCGTCTGTTCCACCAACTCGGTATCCACCCCGTCATGCCAGTGCCACGCACCGCGCGCGCGGCGGGTCCAGCCGAGATCCCATGTGAGATCAGGCAGCACCGCCATACATGGATGGACCGGCATCAAGGGGCGCCGCGACAGTCCGGCATTGTCAAGGCGCGCCAACACGGGTTCGCTATCGGCAAGCCCGCTTGCCGCGATCACGCTGCCTTTGCTGGAATCAACCTGTGATGGGTCGAGCGGTGTCAGACGATCATCAAGCAGGATTACCGGCGTTCCTGCCATGTGGCCGGATCGCGCCTCCGGTTCAGTACCGCCGCGCCCGCGCAGCAATCCGGCAAGTCGCCAGCGTCCGTCATCCAGAGGCTCGGCACGGGCAAATTGCAGCACTTCGCCGCCCACCATCACCCGGTTCGCGCCGCTCGCCAACCCGATCATGTCCGTGTCGTTAAAGCCGGTTTCCTGCGTGTCGAGCGCGACGATCAGACTGCCGGCAGGCTCGAACAGCAAGGCTGATGAGGAGGCGAGCGGTGCAACGAGCGTTCCCGTCACCGCGCGCTGACTGCCCGTTGATCCGATGGGCTCAAGGCTTGCGCCACGCACCGCGAACAGCGCGGCCCCACGCCACCCTGCGCCTGTGGAGGAGGCGGCCGCGAACAGCCGCGGTCGCGCAGGGTCCAAAGGACTTTCGGCCACGCTTTCGATAAAGGCCAGGATTGTCGGCGTGACGGGAACATCGCGCGCCGTGTTGGCTGGCCCGGGATCGCTCACGCCTGCAGGCGCAAACGGCGGAGCCAGACGCTCAAGATCGCAATCGATCCCGCGATCATGCCACTCCCAATTGCGCACCAGCCAATGGCCGGGCCGGTCGGGCAGGCGCACCACCACGCCCGGCACCAAAGCAGGGTCGAGCGCGGCGATCCGCCAGCTGATCCGTTCGTGATGCCAACGGGCGCGGTGGGCGTTGGCATTCGCAAGGTGTCTCGCATCGGCCGCGTTCATGGTTGCGGGCAGATCAAGCATCACCTCGCGCCCCGCTGCTCGCTCCCCCGAAGCGCGCTGGACACCCGGCTGGTAATCGCGGTGCTCGTCGTAATAACGCAGGGCAACGGGCTCGCGCATCGGCAGATCGGCGCGCTGGCGATAGTGCTGAGGACTGTCCTGTTCGCGGCGCGGCGACAATTGCTCGGGCAGGAGCGGCAGCGGATTGCCGGGCTGACCAAGCGATCGCAGCTTCAGGCCGTCCGTCCCCGAAGTGCAAATCAGCGGAAAGACCTGATCGATCGCCGCGAGCGAGCCCATCACCGGCCCACCCTCATCGGCAAAGCCGTGGGCTTCGCGAAAGGCAGGCGTTGCACTGGGCACACCATCAACGCCGATCAACCGGCCGAGCGCAACGCCGTCTTCGTCGCCCGCTGCAAAAACTTCGAAGTTCAGCGCGGGAATGCGGTTGCCGAATTCCGCAAGCTGCAGATCCTCGAACACGACATAGGCGTAATCGCGAAAGGCGGGGGCATGGACGCCCTTGTCAGCCGCAATCAGCGGGTCGACCGGATCATCGCCATGCCCGCAATAGGCCCGCATGGCCCCGCCAACCTTGAGCGCCCCGTCTGCCCCCCGCAGCAGATTGCCATCCGCCCAGATCCGCCCGATGCGCGCCACGGGCGTGCTGGACAAGGCGACGGCAAAGGATGCGCTGTAGGAATAGGTCACGATTGACGGCTGCCCTTTGCCGCCGCTCACCTTGGTCTTGCTTTCGATGAGATCCGTCGCCCAGATCACGGTGCCAGCTGTTCGCATGCGCCCGAAATGGCGCGGGATCGGCTGGCCATAGCTTGAGGTCGTGACTGCGAGTTCCTTGAGGCGCGGGCCTTCGCGTTGCCCGATGCTGCCGAAAATGCGCCGGTCTGCCTGCTGGCCGATCAGCGCACCGATCGTCCCGCCCAGAGGCCCGCCGATGGCTGTGCCGAGCGCGGTGAAAATCAAAGTTGCCATGCAGGGGTCCTCAGGCAGATGGGGCGAGACGCCAGTGGGCGCGCGGTTGCATCTCGGCAGAACGCGGTTGGCGCACGACGCGGCGCAGCAGGGCATGGGCGTGCACCACATGCCCGGCGTCGCAGACGATCATCAGATGGTGCTGGACGCGGGACGGCTGCACCAGCAACACATCGCCGCGCACCAACGGGCCTGTGGTGTACGCCAGCCCGTTTCCTTCCGCGCAGCCGAGCCACTGCGCGATCGACAGGTTGTGCAAGGCATAGCCGCGCGGCGCAACGGGATTGCGCCCGATCGCGACGAGGCTCGCAAACACCAGACCCACGCAGTCCAGCCCGCTTGCCGGATCGCGGCCATGCAGACGGAACGGTGTGCCGATGAGGCCTTCGGCGGCGCAGGCGAAGGCCTCAGCGTCAGTTCCGGCCATACCGTGTCATCAGATCATTGCCGGGCAGAAAGGGCTCGCCGCGGAAGTTGTGCGCATTGCCAAACCTCGCCGCGCAGGTCGCCACGGTGTGATCGCAGCCTTCGCGCAGCTCTGCCAAAGTGCCCGGGAGCGTGCCGGGGACAAGCGGACGGTCAAGCATCAGCCAGTCATCCGCGACGCTCACGATACCGAAAGCGATGCCGGTTTGCGGGCCATCGCGAAAGCGCAGCAAGCCGTCGATGTGATCCTCAGCCACAATCCCGGCAAACCGCACCCGGTTGAAATCAGGATCAAGACCGGCCAGCGGCAGCAGGCGGGTGAAGCGCGTGGCGGCCAGCCCGCAACCCGATCCGCAGAAAGATGCCCGGCATGTCGGGCTGGTGCGGGGCACCAGATCGCGTTCCAGCAGATGCTTGGCGGACCGCAGGACCGCCGAAAAGCCGTGCTGATCGTCAGCGATCATCCCGAGCGTACCGGTGTAAAGCGTGTGGTGCTCAAGGCTCTGCCAATCCACTGCGCCAATGGCTATGCCGGCTTCATCAAACAGCCCGGCGGCAACGTCGCCCTCGCGGATGGCATCGTGGCTGAGAGCGCCTTCAACCTCGGCGCTGTCATGGGCGAGATCAGCCGTGAGACGGATCGCAGCTGGCACCATGCCGGGTGCCGCGCGGTGGCGGATTCCGCCGAAAGTCAGATCGCGGTCATGGCTGGTAAAGCCCAGCGTCACGCCGTCGCAGCGGTAGATCCGCCAGAAGGTCGCGACCGTATCAAGGGCGCGGTCGAAGAACACCCGCATCAGCCGATCTCGCGCAGCGCGATCAGCGGAATGCTCGGCGCCTAACCCGCCGCGAAATTGACCCCGGAAATATCGATCCGGTCTTCGGCAAAGCGCACCGGCACATCGAACAGGAACCCCGCCCGCACCTCGACGCCCGTCGGTGGTGCGCTGTCGAAGCGCAGGAGGCCGTGGGGCAGCAGGCGCCATCCGGTGCTGGGCGCACCGCCGACACTGACAAGCAGGGTATCGCCGCGCGGACGCGTGATCGGCCGCACCTGCGGATCAGGCTCATCGCCATAGGTCTTGATCAGCTGGAAATCCGCGCGCGCGCCATCGCCGATGCCGAGCAGTTGATCCAGCCTTGTCGGGGTGCCCACCATCCCGTTGGAGGAATGATCGAACGGATCGCTGATGCGAAACCCGCGCGCCGCACCGCGCCGGGCGCGGAAAAAGGCCAGCAGCGCGGCCAATTCGCTTTCCGAGCGGATGCCGGGTCCGACATCGAAGTGCAGGCGCGCGTCGGCCCACAGCGCATTGCGCCGTTCATGGCCCGATGCCGTCACCGCCACGGATGTCGAGAATTCCGGGCCCACGGTGGTGCTGCGGCCGAGCGGGAAGGGGTAGAGCACATCATCAAAAGGGGTCACATCATTCTCCCGTGATGCGGCAAGCCGGGTGTAGCCATCGCGGTTCACTTGCGGCTGCGCCCACACATAGCGCCGGGCGATCTGGCGCTGCGCCGCTTCATCGAGCCCGGCATCGATCCGCGCCCATTCGGCCTCGGCATGGGCGGCGGTCAGAACGAAGCCGGACAGGTAATCCTGCTCCTCTGCCGGATAGCCGAGCCGCGCATCGACGAGGGGATAGGCCGCGCGGCGCAGCGCATCGGCTCCGGCAGTGAGCCAGTCGTAATCCTCGAGCTGCAGCCGGTCGAACGCCGGGCGGGCCCAGCCGCTTGGCAGATTGGCGCGGTACAGCTCGGGCATTGCCGGATCGAGAATGGTCGGGGTGAAGGCGAGCAACAGCACCTCTGACGGCCCTGCCGCTGCCTGCCGCACGGTCTGGGTCAAGGCGGCCGTCGCCTGCGCGAGCAGCGCCCCCGCCGCATCCAGCAGGGCCTTCTGCGGCGCTGATAATGGGCCACGCATCGTGCTGATGATCGGCGGATTGCCGCCGAAGAAGACCCGCGCGGCGTCATCATAAAGACAGATCGCGCCGCTGGCGGGGATGACCCACCACCACGGCTCGCCAATCTGGAAGCGCACCGGTAGGCCTGCCTCTTCGAGCAAGCTGACAAACGCTCTGGCCACGGCTTGGAGCCATGCCATGGCTGGCGCGCTCGCCGGGGATAGCAGGGTCGAGGGCGGCTCCCATCCCGTCAGAGCAGGTTGGCCGTCGGGCCCGCGCTGTTTCCATGGTTCAGGGGTATAGGCGTTGAACAGCTCGAACGAGAGCGAGGCAATCACCTCGAGGCCTTCCGCTCGCGCGGCGGCAAAGTAATTCCGGTGCCAGCTTTTGGCCGGGGTGCAAAGCTGGCCGCTGCTTGCTGCGAGCAGCGCGCCGCCCGCTTGCCGTTCGAGCCGCATGAAATGGCTCATCCCGACATAGTGGACGACATCCTCGCGGTAGCCGAGCCCGATGATGCCGCGCACAAGGCGTCCGGGGGTCTGATGATAGGCGTCGTCGAAAGCTGTCGCCATGCGCTCGCCATGCACCGGCACGCGCACATCGCCGATTGTAAGCATCGACCGCCCACCATCGCAGGTGATCTGTGAAAGGATCGCGTGGCCATTCACCCGTGCCGGCAGCGCATCCGTGCTGCCTCCCGCATAAGCCGGCGCAACCAGCGAGATGAACATGCGGTCGATATCGCCGGGGTAGATCGGCTCGCCCGGCAATCCGAAGCCGCTTTGCAGATCGGTAAAGCGCAAGGTGATGGTGGCGTCGGTGGGCGAGCCCTCGGCGTAGTTCCACAGCCGCACATACCATACGCGCGGCGCACCCGTCGCATCGCGCCCTTCGATCGTCAGGGTCGGGCCGTTGACATCATCGAGCGGTGCAATCCCAGCCGATTGCCAGCGAAAGGTCAGCGTGGTGTGCGCATAATCGCGATCGGTACCGTAGGCGAGCAAGGGGTGATCAAAGCGATCCTCGCTTTCCCAGATCAGCCCGACGAGCTCGCCGCGATGGTGCAATTCCACCTCGACCCGCAAGGCATCGGGCGCGGTCGCGATCACGGCGGCCATGGCGGGGCGGGGGAAGTTGACCGTCCAGAACCGCGGATCGAAGCGCTGGATGTGGCTCGTCTGCTGCGAATGGCGCGCGTGCGCCAACCAGAATGCCATGACTGCGGCGTCTCCTTACGAATCCGCGAGGGCACGGCGCACCGCGCTCGCAACCTGCCGGGCGGAGCGCTGCATGGCGACGGGGGTGGCGGTGCCGCGCGGGACTACCAGCTGGATCGCGACGCTGACATCGCGCCCGTGAGCGCCGGGCGCCTGGCCTGTTTCGATGCGGCCCGCGCTCGTCGGCACGAAGATTTCCGGCCCGCGCTCGCCCACCACGAAGGCCCGCCCCGGCGAGACCGGGCCACCCGTGGCGCGCCCCGGTAGCCCGAGGAGCGCGCCAACCGCCTGTCCGAGCAGCCCACCCAAACCGCTCCCACCCCCGCCGAACAGGCCGTTGAGCCCGGCCTCGATCGCGTGGGCCGCAATCTGATCGAGCGCGCTGAAGGCCACCCGCTTCAGATCATCAAAGCCGAGACTGCCGCGGCGGAGCGCCGCGAGCAGACCGCGTTCCAGCACCGATCCGGCGCGGCCAAAGCCATCCAGCAGGCCGCCATCGACCGAGCGGCGCATCGCTTCGATATCGGCGGCAAAGCCTGCGGTGTTGGCCCGCACATCGATCACCAGTTCATCAAACCTGTCCTGCATTGTCGTCGCGCTCCATCATGCGGTTAATCACCGCGCGGGTGGGGGGTGCGATGGCGGCGGCGCCAGCGGGATCAGCCAGCGCCGCGATCAGTTCGGCGGGCGTGGCGGTCCAGAACTCACCGGGCCGCCACCCGAGCCACCGCGCGGCACGCGCATTCCAGCGCCCGGTTGCGGCGGCAAAGCTCTCGCTCATCTTGCGCCTTCGAGGATCTGGGCAAGGATGGTGCGCACCGGCTGGGTGGCTTCCACCAGCCCCATAGCCAGCACCGCCGCGCCCACCTGGCTGCGTTCCGGCCGCGCTTCCGTGGGCAGACAATGCCACAAGAGCGCGGCGATCTCGGTCAGCATCAGCGCCCCGCTGGCCGCGCGTTCGACGAGGGCGAACAGCGAACCGAGTTCGTCCTCCGCAGCCACGAGGTTTTCGAAACTCGGGCGCAGCACATGAGATTGCCCGGCGATCAGCACGCTGGCCTCGCCGCGCAAGCGGTTGGCAGGCCCGCTCATGCCGGGATCACCGGGCCGGAGCTTTCGAGTTGCAGCGTATAGCTGCGCTCCCCATTGAAATCCCCGGCATAATCCAGCCGCTGCACCAGAAACCGTCCGCGCAGCCGCTCGCCATCCTCGAAGGACAGTTCATAATCGGCAATCGTCCCGGCGAGCGCATGGCCGCGCACCGCGCTTTCCGCCGCGCTGCCGAGGAAGATCCCCGCGGCACTCACCGAAACCGAGCGCGTGCCTGCGCCCGAAAGCAGATCGCGCCAGCCACCCGATCCCTTGTGGGTGACCACGATGCTGTCGCCATTGATCGTCATCTGGGTGGTGCGCAGCCCGGCCACGGTCTGATAGGTCGGGGGCGACGCGCCATTGCCGATCTTGAGCAGGAAGGCGGAACCATTTTGTGCAGGCATAGGGCTTTACTCCGGCAAGGGGGCCAGCAAACGGAAACGGAATTCGAGCAGGGCCGCGCGCAGGTTGTTTGCCCGTGCCTCGCTGCGTGAGCGCAGGAAGCGCACCGAGGCGAGTTCGAACCCGGCATGAAAAGGCGGCAGGGCGAGCACGCGTGCCTCGATCGCAGCAAGGATCGCGGCATCGCTTGCGGGGTCATCGCTGCGGCTCATCATTTCGAGCGCGATGCGGATCTCGCGCCCGGGCCGCTCCTTGCAGCCCCAGTCGATGGCGGCGCTCGCCGCGATACCCAGCCACGGCGGCGCAGCCCGCAGCGGGGCCTCTTCCTCGATGGTGTTGAGGGCTGCCAATGCCGGGTCGGCGCGCAGCCATGCGATCAGCGCGGCGCGCAAGGTGTTTTCCATGGCTCGTCAGTCCTGTGTGAAATCGGGCCACAGCGCGCGGGCATCGTGCCACGCGCCGGAACGCTTTTGCGCTGCCGTCTCACGGGCGCGGCGGGCGGCGATGGTTGCGGCGCGACGGATCAGGCGCGCGGTCAGCGTGGTCATGCGGTGCCGGGCGGTGATCATACGAGGCGCATCAGCCGCCACGGCTGCCACAGCGCAATCACGCTGGCGGGCGGTGTGGACACACGCAGCCCCGCGCCATCGCGATCCCGATCCCGGTAGCCATGCGCGGCGAGGCGGATGATCCCTTGCCGCAGTGCTGGTGGCAGGCTCGCCCAATCCGCCGCGATGCCGACCGACAGGCGCACTGTCAGAGCGCGCCCCGGTTGTATCGTCAGCAGACGCAGGTGCGCGGTTCCATCAGCCGCGATTTCGGCCGTGTAATCCGCTTCGGCCAGCGCGGTGTGGCTCTGATCGGGCGCGATCATTTCCACCGCCAGCACCTCGCGCACGGGCCGGGTGTCCAATTCGTGCCGGCCGGGGTTCGGCGGCAACAGCACTTCGATAGTCTGGGCTAGCGGGGCTTGTCCGGTAAAGGCCTCGCACAGGTCCAGCGCCGTGCCGAGAAGGTCCGCTAGCAGCGCGTCTTCGGCGGTCTGGCTGATCCCGAGCCATTGCTTGAGATCGGCAAGCCCCGCCGCGCCGATCCCGGCAGGCTGCACGACAATCCGCTGCATCAAGAGGTCTCCCAAGATCAGATCATCACAAGAAAAGCGCCCGCAGCGCAGCCACACGCCGGGGGGAGGCGAGGCGCGATGCGGGCGCAGGCACCGGCGGGCGGGCGGAGGGGAAGCCCGCCGCCGCCGGACAAGCGCGCGACGGTGTCAGAGCTCGATCTTGAGCAGCTTGATCGCGCTGGAATCAAGCACCTGCCCGCCAATCCGCCGGGTGGTGTAGAAATGCACGAAGGGTTTGTTGGTGAAGGGATCGCGCAGCACCTGGGTCGCTCCGTACTCGGCAATCAGATAGCCCGCGCGGAAGTTGCCGAACGCGATCGGGAAGGCATTGGCGGCGACATCGGGCATATCCTCGGCCTCGACCACCGGATAGCCGAGGAGGCGATCGGGCTGGCCTTCGACCATCGCGGGCTGCCACATGAAGGCGCCATCGGTGGTCTTGAGCTTGCGGATGCGCGCCAGGGTGGCCGAATTCATCACGAAACAGGCCCCCTGACGGTAGCCGCTTTTGAGCGCATGGATGAGATCGATCAGCTTGGTCTCGACCGTGGTGCCAAGACCCGTCGCGTTGCCCGAACCGATATACTGCACCTGTCCGAAAGCGCGGGTTGCGTCAGCGGCCGTCCCGGTCGGTGCGGTCAGGAAGCCTGCCGGACGACCGATGCCTGTGCCTTTCACAAAGGCCGTGCCTTCAGCGCGGGCAAACTCCAGGGCGATCTCATTGGCGAGCCAGCTTTCGAGATCGAAGGCGGCATCATCGAGCATCGCTTGGCTGGCTGCCGGATTGGCATAGAGCTCGCCCGCGGGCGGTGCGATCTCGGCAAATTGTGGGGTTGCCGTTTCCGGGCGCGGGGCCAGTTCGCTGACCCAGCCCGAGGCAACACCGCTGGTCGCCACCAGCTTGCGATAGCCGGCGGTGCCGGTCTGCACGACCTGCGCGATGGCGCGGATCGGGCTGATTGCCTTGAGCTGGCTGGCGATCATCGCATCAATCGCGCGCGGGACGGCGAAGCCACCATCCGCAGGCGTGGCGCCGTTCAGCGATTTGATTTCGCTTTCGCGGCCCCGGCGCAGATAGCCATCGACAAAGCCCTTGACCTCGGCTTCTTTGATTCCGGGGCTGGCGCTGCTCCCGATCGCCGGGCGAGCCGCCGCACGGGCGACCTTGTCGAGCCGCGATTTCACTTCGGCGACATCGCTTTGCAGCACGGTGATGGCCGCTTCAGCCTGATCTTGGCGGGCAACCAGATCGAAGCTTGCTTCCAGCGGGTCGGCAGCAGGGGTGGGGGTGTCAGCAATATCCATAGGGCATGGCCTTTCTGTGGGGGACGGGGGGATGGGAGACAGGGATCGGGACATTCGGCGGCGAAGCGGTCGCAAGGCCAAGGCCGAGGGCGCGGGCGCTGGAAGCTAAACCCAAAGATGCACCCGCGCGCCGTGCTGGAGCGGATGGGTGACGAGGCTGATCTCGAACAGCTCGATCTCGAACAATTCGCGCAGGCCATGGTGATGGCGGAAACGCCGGGCGCGGTAGCCGAAGCTCAATCCATTGACGGCCTGCGCCTTCAGCAGAGCCGCGGCGCGGCTCTGCGGACGATCAATCCGGGCAATGATCCTGAGGCCGCGCGCGTCCTCGCCAATCTGATCGATCACCCCGATGGGTTGGCGCAGGCTGTGCTGCCACAAGAGTGGCAGGGGATCAGCGCGGGCTGTCAGCGTGCGGCTGAATGCTCCCTGCCGGATCACATCCCGCGCGCCGTCCGGAATGTCGAACAGGGCCGCATAGCCGGCGAGGCGGAGCGCGCTCAAAGCAGCTTCCACAGGCCCAGCTTCACTGCCAGGCCGATCAGAACCAGTGCCAAGGCGCCGCGTACGAGCCAGCCGACGAAGGCGCGCCACGCGCTCGACTTCGCATCGCGCCACGCGCGCAGCAATTCGCGCAGCTCGCCCAGATCACTCTCCGCGCCCGGATCACCGAGCCCGAGGCGGGCCAGCGCGCGGTCCGTGCCGAGCATGCTGCTTTCCTCGACAATCGCGCGCAAGGTGACGAGCGAGGCGCCCTCGTCCTTGGCTTGGGCCATCAGGCTCGCCAACACGTCTTCTCGCTTCATCGGGCAGTCTCCTCGGGCGCGAGGCCCAGCAAGGCGCGTTTTTCCGCGCGGGTCAGGAAATCGGCCTCCGAGACCTGCGACCACAGCCGCTCGCGATCCTCCGAAAGCGCTGGCACGCGATCGAGATCAATCGTGAGATCAGCCTCGACAAACCACGGCGCGAGGCCCTCGGCGAGCGCGCTCAACAGCTTGTGCGCGAGCGGAAGCAGCGTCAGCCGCCACAGTGCGCGGTTGGCTTCGCGGTAATTGGCATAGGTGTTGTCACCCGGCAGGCCGAGCAGCATTGGCGGCACGCCAAAGGCGAGCGCAATGTCGCGTGCCGCCGCGCTCTTGAGCGTAGCGAAATCCATGTCAGCGGGCGACAGCGCCATGCTCTGCCAGGTCAGCCCGCCATCAAGCAGCATCGGCCGGCCAGCATTGCCTGCGCCCGAAAAGGCTACATCCAGCTCGCTGCGCAGGCGATCAAACTGATCCTGACTGAGTGCCGCCCCGTCGCCCGCAGCATAGACCAGGGCGCCCGAAGGCCGCGCCGCGTTCTCCAGCAGGGCGCGGTTCCAGTCGGCAGCGGCATTATGGATCGTCACCGCCGACCATGCCGCCGACAGCGCGCTCGCCCCGCAGTAGTCATCAAGCGGATGCATCGCCTTGATGTGGATGAGGGCGGGCCAGCCCTCCTCGTCCTGCACCGGGATGCGGGTCGTGGTGGTGTCGACCTTGTAATCATAGGCACAGGGCCAGCCGCGCGTATCGGTGATAGGGCTCATCCGGTCGGGGCGCAGGGCGTAAAGCTCGACCGGCTGCCCGCGCGCATCCTTCATGATCTGCACGTAGGCATTGCCATGCAGCATGAGGTGCGCGGCGAGGGTTTCGATCAGCGATTGGCCGGCGCTGGTGGCCGTCACCAGTTGCAGCATGCGGGCATTGCGGGCTTGGATCGGGGCTTGCCCGACGCTTTCGGCGACAATCCGCACCGCGCGCTGGGCAATGGGATTGCCGAGAAAGGCCTCCCGCACCGCCCGCTCGTAGTGATAGGCCGGCCGTTCGCTACCCGTAGCAAACAGCGGCGCGCGGCGACCGAAGGGATTGCCGGACAGCGGTACGCGCTCCTGCGCTCCGCCCTTGAAGGCAGAGCGCAGCTTTTCGAACAGGGCCATGGAACGTCCTTCCGCTCGCTAGAGAGTATGAATGCTTGGGCGCGGCGCAGGGTGCAGCAGCAGTTCCGCCAGCGCCCAGACGAGCGCATCGGCACGGTCGGGGCTGCGGCCCGGACCGGCATAGGCTCCGCCGACCAGCAGCCCGCACAGCTGATCCTCCAGCCGCGCGAAGACCCCGCAATGATGCACTTTGCCTGCGGTGTAGAGCGCCGCGACCGGTTCGGCGCGGGCCACCTTGCCGCGGCTCGCGTGCACCAGCCTGACAGGCAGGGCATGATCCGCCGCGCGCAGCACGCTTTCGACCATCGCACCGCCCTGATTGGCCTCGGCGATCACACGGTCGGCCTGCCAGATGCGCGCCGCAGCCGCGACGGCTTCGGCCCAGACCGCAGGGCTCGCCCCGCTGATCGTGCAATCTGCCAGCACCCGGCCGATCCCGTCCTCACCCCGCGCGGCGACCACGATGCCGCATTCGTCCCCCGTCGCCGATGCCGGCGGATCGACCGCCACCACCACACGCGCCAGCGGCACGGCCTCACCGGGAAAGCGGCAGCGTTCGATAAGGCTGCGGGTCCAGAGCGCGCCCTCGATATCGGCGAGCAATTCCCCGTCGAGCTCCTGCCGGGCCAATTGGCTGCCCGCAAATTCCGAGGCCATCGCGTCGAGAAAGCGCGCCGGGAGATGGCCCGTATTGTCGAAGGTGCTCCCGCGGGTGATGACCACCGTGTCTGCCACATCCTGCTGCACCAGCCGTTGCACCAGTGGCACGGCACGCGGTGTGGTCGTCGCCGCGATGCGCGGATCGTCACCCAGTCGCAAGCCCATCAGGAGATTGTCCCAGCATCGTGTCGCCCGCTCGTGGGCGAGCGGCCACTTGGCGATTTCATCGCACCACGCATGGCTGTGCTGCGGCCCGCGCAGGCTTTCCGGCTCCTGTGCGGAATAGATCAGCGCCTGCGTCCCATTGGGAAACCGCAGCCGTTTGAGCGAGGCTTCGAACACCGGGCGGCGTTCCGGCGGCGAGCAGGCGATGATCCCGCTTTCCCCTTCCACCATCACGGCGCGGGCTTCCGTCAGGGTTGCCGCGACGAGTGCGATGCGCGCCTCCGGGCAGGCTTCGGCGGTGGCGCGGACCCATTCGGCGCCCGCGCGCGTCTTGCCGAAGCCGCGCCCGGCGAGAATGAGCCAGATGCGCCAATCGCCCGCCGGGGGCAATTGCTCGGCGCGCGCCTGCATGCCCCAGTGATAGGCGAATTCCGACTTTTCGGCCGGATTGAGCGCCCGGGAAATCTCGCGGGCGGCGGTCGGATAGTCCTTATCGATCCATTGCAAGCGGTCGCTGATCATGCGCCGTTACTTTTGAGCGCCTTTTCGCGCTCGAGCCGCAGACGGATCGCTTCGACCTTGCGATCGATCGAGGCGCGCACTTCGGCGGCGCTGACATTGCGTTGCTGTGCTGCGGCGTGGGCGGCATTTTCGCGGTGCGCGACCAGCAAGCGCAGGGCATTGGCAAAGTCATAGCGTTCGCCATCCTTCGCTTTCTGATCGCCTTCGCGCAGCCGCCGCAGGACTTCGATCTCGAGCAGGAAATAGCCTTCCCACAAGGCGGCGAGCCATGCCCGGGCGAAGTCGGGATCCTGCCGCCGCTCCTTGTAGACCTTGCTGGTGCTGACCCCGGCGCGGCGGGCGCTTTCGGTGATATTCGAGCTTTCCGCGAGGCAGGCCAGGAAACGTGCCCGCCAGCGCCGGCAGGACGGGCCGGCCTCTCCTGCATGGTCCATGATCGCTCTCCCACTTGCGGACACGCAAAAAGGCGGCGCTTCCGCTGCCGGAAGGCCGCCTGTCGGCGAATCACACTTTTGTGATGATGTCCTTTGCTAACCCATTAGCGTTACGATGTCAAGAATAAAGAACCATATAGGTTAATCATGACGGCTTGCGCGGGCGCGCCGCCTCGCCTAGGGGCGCAGCGTTTGGGCCTGTCGGGGATCGCATATGGCGTGGCTGCGTAATCTGTATGATTGGACGATGGACAAGGCCGCGCATCCGCAGGCGCAGGCCTGGCTGGCGTTCTTCTGCTTTATCGAAGCCAGCTTCTTTCCCATTCCGCCGCATCCCTTGCTGGGCTTGATGTGCCTTGCCGAGCCGAGCAAGGCGATGCGCTTTGGCGTGATCGCCACGCTGTCGTCGGTGGCGGGCGGGCTGTTCGGCTATCTGATCGGCGCGGTGCTGTATGATTCCGTCGGCCAATGGCTGCTGGGCGCGATCGGGCTTGCCGAGCAATTCCCGGTCGCGGCGTGCTATCTCAAGCAATATGACTGGGAGGCGATCATCATTGCCGGGGCCACTCCGGTGCCGTTCAAGCTGTTGACCATCACGTCCGGCTTTATCGGGATGAACCTTGTCACCTTCGTGCTGGCGAGCCTTGCCGGGCGCGGCATGATCTTCTTCACCGTGGGCGTGTTGTTCCGCATCTTTGGTGCGCCGATCAAGAGCTTCATCGATCGCTATCTCGGCCTGGTGACAGCAGGCTTCGTCGCGCTCGTGATTGGCGGGATCTTTCTCATCACCCAGGTTGGCAACGGCGAAGACAAGGCGGGCGATCCCTGCGCTGCGGCAGCTTTGCAACAGCCCGCTGCGTAATTCTTATGTGAATCTGCCAAGCGGGATTGAATCCGCGACATTTTGTGACACTCTGATGGCGGCCCTTCTCAACCTGGACCAGAGGAGTGTTGATGAGCGATCGCGATTTTCTCCGCCAGATGGAAGGCTACGGCCTGACCACCATTCAGATCCACTATTTCATGCCCGATCACCGCAACCTGCTGCAGCAATTTGTGATCCAGCAATATGATGTCGCCCCGCAATTTCCCGAGCTTGACCGCTTCCTCAGTTTCTGGCGGCGCGAGATTGATGCGGTGCTGCATTCGGTGCGGGTCGCGCACAAGCATCTGATCGGCCCGCAGGAATGGCGCGCCGTTGACGGGATTATCACCCTGCATTGAGGGGTTGAGCCGCCAACCCCGGCCGCTCGCCGGCCGGAGGAGCGGAGATCAGATAATCCCGATCGCCTTGCCGGCGCGTTCGAACATGCCGAGGATCGTCTGCACCTCTTCCGCCGAATGTTCGGCGCAGAGCGAACAGCGCAGCAAGGTCATCCCGGCCGGTGTTGCCGGCGGGCGTGCGAGATTGACGTAAAGGCCTTCGCGCAACAGCGCTTCCCACATCATCGCGCCCTTTTCGAGATCGGGCATGATCACCGCGATAATCGCGCTCTGCGGGGTATCGGTGCCAAGCTTGAAGCCAAGTGCCGTCAGGCCTGCATGCAGCGTGCGGGAATTCTCCCACAGATGCGCCCGCTTGTTCCCGCCGTGCATCAGCTTGCGGATCGAGGTGGCGGAGCTTGCCATCACGCTCGGCGGCAGCGCCGCGGTGAACACATAGGGACGGCACACCAGCCGCAGCACTTCGAATTTCGGGTGGTTCGACACGCAGAACCCGCCCACCGTGCCGACGCTCTTCGAGAAGGTGCCGATGATGAAATCGACCTGATCGATCACACCCTGCGCTTCGGCAACGCCGCGGCCATGCTCGCCGATGAAGCCCATCGAATGCGCTTCATCGACCAGCACCATGGCGCCATAGCGCTTGGAAATCTCGACCATTTCCTTGAGCGGCGCGACATCGCCCATCATCGAATAGACGCCTTCGAGCACCACCAGCTTGCCCGCTTCGGGCGGCAGGCGCTTCAAACGCTTTTCGAGCGCTTCGATATCATTGTGCTTGAACGGCACGACTTCGGCGCGGCCCATCGCGCAGCCATCATAGATCGAGGCATGGCTGTCGATGTCTAGGATGATGTAATCGCCCTTGCCCGCCACCGTCGAAATGATGCCAAGGTTCGCCTGATACCCGGTCGAAAACACCATGGCATGATCCATGCCGTAGAATTCGCGCAGCGCGGCTTCAACATCGCGGTGATCGCGGAAGGTGCCGTTGAGCACGCGGCTGCCGGTGGTGCCGGCGCCGAATTCGGTCATTGCCGTGCGGCCCGCTTCGAGCACATCGGGATCGAAGGTCATGCCCATGTAGTTATAGGTGCCAAGCAGGATCGTATCGCGCCCATTGCAGATCGCACGGGTCGGCGAGAGCACCTGCTCCATCACCAGATTGAACGGATCTTCCACCCCGCTCGCCAGCAAGCTCTCGCGGGTCTGGATGATGGGATCGAACTTGGCGAGCAGGTCAACCGGCTCGGCAGCGGTGGTCGTTTCGGTCATGGCGGTCGCCATTATCAGCTATCCTGCAATTTGTGGACTGCCGTGATCAGCTGGCCCCAGTTTTCGATCTCGGCCTGCTGGTTCATCGAGATGATCACGTCGAACTCGTCTTCGATCTCGGCGACAAAGTCCATCACCGTCAGACTGTCGAATTCGAGATCATGGGCGAAGGTCGTGGCGTCCGTGATGGCGATGGCCTTCTTGTTGAAGGGCTCGACCAGAGTGCGGATGCGCGCGTCAATATCGGCTGGGCTCATAGCGGCGAATGGCTCTTGTTCGGTTGGTTGTGGGGCAGGCCTTAGCCCGCTATTACGGCTGCAAAGCGGCGGATGATGCAGCTTGTCAAGTTTTGCGCGCATTCTCGGGGGCATAGGGATGGACGAAAGCAGCCCGCAGCAGAACGAGAAACGGCCTGAGCCCGCGCCGCTTTCGCAGCAAGGTGTGCACCTTATCCGCACCGCGCAGGTCAACACGCTCGCGCTCTCGCAGATGGCGGACGGCAAGGCCAACATCTTGATCGGCGCGACCTTCGTGGTGTTTTCGCTGGTCGTCACCAAAGTCCTTGGCGATGAGATCCAGTGGTCGGTGATCTGTCTGGCTGTGACGGCCTTTGCCTCGACGATCTGCGCGGTGCTGGCGATCACCCCGCCAACCCGTGCCAAGGCGGTGCCGCAGGACCAGTTCAACCCTCTGTTCTTCAGTCACTTCTCGCTTGAAAGCGAGCACGAGTGGACCGAAAACATGCTCGCCCGGCTGCGCGACGATGAACAGATCTACCGCGCGATGCTGCGCGATCTCTATCAGGACGGGTTGGTGCTGCATCGCCGGAAATATCGCTATCTGGCGATGGCCTATCGGATCTTTCTGGGTGGGCTGGGGCTGACCTTGGCGATCTTCCTGATCGAAACCGCGCTGTAACCCCAGGCCCCCTGCGCGGATGTTAGGCGTCTTCGGCTGCCAGCAATTGTCGCACCGCGTTCATGAACGGGCTGATCGAGACCGGCTTGGCGAGATAGCCCGCGGCGCCTGCGGAACGGATGCGTTCCTCGTCCCCCTTGGCCGCAAAGGCGGTTACGGCCAGCACCGGGATTGCGCACAAGGCCTTGTCCTGTTTGGCTGCGGCAATCAGATCAACGCCCGACACACCGCCAAGCTGGATATCCATGATGATCAGATCAGGCACGACCCGACGTGCCGTTTCCAGCACCAGATGGCCATCCGACACCGGTTCAACCGCGAACCCGTTGGCGCGTAGCACATCGCAGAACAATTTGCGGTTGAGGTCGTTATCCTCGACAACCATGATACGTTTTGTCACTGCTGGCCCCGCATCTGACATACCCCTGCCTAACCCCGCTTCGAGGTAACCACAATCCCGCAAGGACCCGAAATGTCGCAGAGCCTCCCCGAGACTGCGCCCGACATGCTCGCTTTGGCAGCCCTTGGCTGGCTGCTGGGGGAACCAGCGCGGGCGCAGCGCTATCTTGATCTGACCGGGCTTGATGCCGATGGCTTGCGCGCCGGGCTCGGCAATCCGGTGGTGCTGGCCAGCGCGCTCGAATTCCTGAGCGCGCACGAGCCCGATTTGATAGCGGCCGCCGAAGCACTCGCCGTCGCCCCCGAAGACCTGATTCTCGCTGCCAAGGAACTGAACCGATGAACCGCCCCCTGATCATCAGCGATTGCGATGAAGTGCTGCTGCACATGGTCGTGCACTTCAAGGAATGGCTCGAGACGAGCCAAGGGGTCAATTTCCACCTCGAAGGCCACAATTTCGCCGAAGCCCTGCGCTGGCAGACCAGCGGTGAATTGCTGCAACCGGCCGATATCTGGAAGATGCTGGGGCGCTTCTTCGATACCGAGATGGACAGTCAGCAACCCATCAAGGGGGCGGTCGAGGCGATCAACACGCTGGCCGAAGTGGCCGATGTGGTGATCCTTACCAATCTCGTCGATGAACGGCGTAACCAGCGCGCCGCCCAGCTCGCGGCCATCGGCATCCATGCCGAGGTCTATACCAATCAGGGGCCCAAAGGCCCGGCCTTGCAGAAGATCATTGCCGAACATGCGCCCTCGAAAGCGCTGTTCATCGATGATCTGGCGCAGCATCACGCCTCGGTCGCCGAAACCGCACCACAGGTCACACGGCTGCACTTGTGCGGCGAACCGATGATCGCGCATGCCATTGATTGCGCGCACAAGGCAGGCCATGCCCATTCGCGGATTGATCGCTGGGACGAGGCGCTGCCGTGGATTCTCCAGCGCCTTGAAGAACCAGCCCATGTGGAGGAAATTGGATGACTATTGCAGCCCGTCTCGCCGATCTCGGCATCACCTTGCCGCGCCCTGCCGCGCCGGTTGCGAGCTATGTGCCGGTGGTGGTGCATGGCGGCATGGCCTATGTCTCGGGCCAGATCGCGTTCCACGATGGCCATGTGATCAAGGGGCGTCTGGGCGAGAATGTCACGCTCGAAGATGGCATTGCCGCGGCGCGCGCCTGCGGGTTGATGATCCTAGCCCAACTTGAAGCGGCCGGTCTGCTCGAACAGGTCGAGCGCGTGGTCAAGCTTGGCGCTTTCGTCAATTCGACCGCGGATTTCACCGATCACCCCAAGATCGCCAATGGCGCTTCCGATCTGATGGAGCAGGTCTTTGGCGGGGCTGGCCAGCATGCCCGCGCCGCTGTCGGGGTGGCGGCCCTGCCGCTTGGCGCGGCGGTTGAGGTCGATGCGATCGTGGCGCTGAAGTCGGCCTGATCCGCGATGGAGACGCGGCGCGCTCCGGCATGGCTGACGCAGTGGGAATATGCCCATCGCGGGCGTCATGCCCCCGGCGTTCCCGAAAACTCGCAGGCGGCGGCGGCGGCGGCCATCGCGGCGGGCATGGGTATCGAATGCGATATCCAGATGAGCCGCGATCACGTGCCGATGGTATTCCACGATTGGGAGCTTGACCGGCTGACCGGCGAGCGCGGCAAGGTGGCGGCGCGTCCTTCGGGCGATCTTTGCCGTATCGCTCTTGTGGAAACGGCACAGACCCTATGGCGGCTGGAGGATTTGCTCGATCATGTGGCGGGCGCCGTGCCGCTGCTGATCGAAGTCAAATCGCGCCCCGATTTCGCGCTGCCCGAAGCCTGCATCGCGATTGCGAAGGTGCTGGCAAGCTATAACGGGGCCCATGCCGTGATGAGCTTTGACCCGCGCATGGGCGAATGGTTTGCCAAGCACGCGCCCGAAACCCCGCGCGGGCTGGTGATCACCGATACGCTTGACCACGGCTTCAAGAGCGCGTGGCGCGCGCCGCATGCGCTGGAACGCGCCCAGCCGGATTTTCTCGCCTGCGATGTCCGCGATCTTCCCAATGCGTTCACGGGCCTGTGGCGTGAGACGGGCCGTCCCCTGCTGACCTGGACAGTGCGCTCACCCGAAACCCGCGCGCGGGGCTTGGCCCATGCCGATGCGCTGATTGCCGAAGGGGCGGGCCTCGCGTGAGTGATCAGGAGCTGACGGTCCGGCTCGCGCCCTCGGTCGGCCAGTTTGCCGCGGCGGAATGGAACGCGCTGGGCGGTGATCGCAATCCGTTCGTCTCGCACGAATTCCTCACCGCGATGGAAGATTCGGGCAGCGTGGGTGATGGCACCGGCTGGGATCCGGTACCTATTGTCATCACGGACAGTGCGGGCAAGCTGGTGGCCGCCATGCCTTCCTACGCCAAGGGCCACAGCCAAGGTGAATATGTCTTCGATCACAGCTGGGCCGATGCCTGGCATCGGGCAGGCGGGCGCTATTACCCCAAGCTCCAGATTGCGGCACCTTTCACCCCGGCGAATGGGCCGCGCCTGCTGCTGCAAGACGAAAGCCTCGCTCCGCATCTCTTGAAAGCGGCCGAGACGGTGTGCGCCAATAATGGCCTGTCCTCCGCGCATGCGACCTTCATCGCGCCGGAACAGCGCGGGCTGTTCGAAGCGGGTGGCTGGCTGATGCGCAGCGATATCCAGTTTCACTGGCTCAATCGCGGCTACGCAAGCTTCGACGATTTCCTGGGTGCCCTGACGTCGCGCAAACGCAAGGACCTGCGCAAGGAGCGCGCGGCGGCCTGCGCGGGTCTGACCATCCGGCACCTTTCGGGCAGCGATATCCGCGAAGAGCATTGGGACGCGTTCTGGGTGTTCTATCAGGATACCGGCGCGCGCAAATGGGGGCGGCCCTATCTGACCCGCGAGGCGTTCAGCCTGCTGGGAGAGCGGATGGGGGATCGGATCATCCTGATCCTTGCCTATGACGGGGCCACGCCGATTGCCGGCGCGCTCAATTTTGCCGGGTCGGATGCGCTCTACGGGCGCTATTGGGGCTGCACCCGCGAGGTGCGCTTCCTCCATTTCGAGCTGTGCTATTATCAGGCGATCGACATCGCGATTGCCCGGGGTCTGGCGGGGGTCGAAGCGGGCGCGCAGGGCGGGCACAAGCTGGCTCGCGGTTATGAGCCGGTGCAGACGGTTTCAGCCCATTGGATCGCCGATCCGGGCTTTCGCGCCGCGATTGCCGACTTCCTCGCCCGCGAGCGGGCAGGGGTGGCATCGGATCAACTCTACCTCGACGCACGCACCCCTTTCAGGAAGGCGTGATCAGGCAACCTTGCGGCGTTCGGCGGCGAGGAATTCGCGGGCGCGGCGCTGGGCTTCGGCGATTTCGCGCGCGGTCATCTCGTCGGCAATATCCGTGCGGCAATCGGCCGCTTCTTCGTGGCCGCGCGCGGCGGCGAGGTTGAACCACTTGTGCGCTTCGATGAGATCGCAGGCAGCGCCCTGATCGCCGGTCGAAAAAGCAACGCCGAGATCGAAACAGGCATTGGCATCGCCGCGGGCCGCGTTGGCAAGCGCGCGCGCCAGGGTCAGATCGGTAATGGCCGGAGCGATGCCAGTGGCCCGGTTGTTTGCAATCGCGGTCAGGTGCATTTCAATTCCCCCTTGATGTGCCGGCTTCGCGGCCTGTGCTGGTGCCGCCGACAGGTCTGAAATTCGCCCAACATGGCTAACAAATGGTTAATACCAACCTGCGTAATTTCTGACTCACGGGGGGATTCCCAAGGCGGCGGAAATCTGACTCAATGGCGCTGTGACATTGGAGATCGGCGCCATGGGAAAAG
>Ga0308017_1000040_pt1 | contig 39581 bp, 30 predicted proteins | sample Neamet280_FD_203145 | JGI IMG/M metagenome (GOLD analysis project Ga0308017, IMG submission 203145) | Marine microbial communities from water near the shore, Antarctic Ocean - #280 | ecosystem: Environmental > Aquatic > Marine > Unclassified | place: Southern Ocean | collected 2014-10-01
AACGCCAGAGGCTTGGCCACCAGATACGACAAACGAAGCGATAACTTCCTCGCTGCCATCAAGCTCTTCTGCACACGCCTATGGATCGCCGCTAATGAGTCTACGCCCTAGGCTCAGGCGCGCGCCATCGCGTTCATCCGGGCGATGATTTCCTCCGCCTGGAGCATGATCCGGTCGATTAGTTCCTGACAGGTGGGGATGTCGTGGATCAGCCCGGCGACCATGCCGCAGCTCCACGCGCCTGCATCCATCGTGCCTTCCATCATGATCTTGGGGTAGACCCCGGCGACTTCGGGCAGGATGTCCTGGATGGTGATGGCATCGCCCAGCTCCTTCTCCTTGATGATCAGGCGCTCGACCGCGGCGTTGTTGAGCACGCGTTCGGTGTTGCGCAGCGGGCGCATGACGAGGCGGGTGTCGAGTTCGCTCGCGGCGAGGATCGCCTGCTTCACGTTTTCGTGCACCGGGGCTTCCTTGGTGGCGATGAAGCGGGTGCCCATGTTCATCCCCTGCGCGCCCATCGCGAGGCTGGCGACAAGGCTGCGCCCATCGGCCATGCCGCCGCTAGAGACGAAGGGGATTTCCAGCTCGTCCGCCGCGCGCGGCAGCAGGATGAAGTTGGGCACATCATCCTCGCCCGGATGGCCGCCGCATTCGAACCCGTCGACGCTCACCGCATCGCAGCCGATCTCCTGCGCCTTGAGCGAGTGGCGCACCGAGGTGCACTTGTGGATCACCTTGATCCCGGCATCCTTCAGCGCGGGCAGCAGATCGACCGGGTTGCGGCCTGCCGTTTCGACCACTTTCACACCCCCGTCGATCACCGCTTTGACCAGCCCGGGATAGTCGGGCGGGGTCAAGGTCGGCAGGATGGTGAGGTTCACGCCGAACGGCTTGTCGGTCATGTCCTTGCAGCGCGCGATTTCATTGGCGAGCTTTTCGGGCGTACCCTGCGTGAGCCCGGTAATGATCCCGAGCCCGCCCGCGTTCGAGACCGCCGCCGCCATCTCGGCAAACCCGACATAGTGCATCCCGCCCTGAATGATGGGGTGCTGGATGCCGAACATTTCGGTGATGGCGGTCTTCATGGCGTGGTCTCTCCCGTGGCAAGATGTGCTCTGGACGGCACACAAGCCGATGGCAGGCGCTCTGGCAAGAGCGGTTTTGACAGGGCTGGGCCGCAGCCTGCAATGTCGTAACGTCACGCATCAGAGAGGATATCAGCGCTGTGAAAATCGTCGCCGCTTCAGGGACAATCGCGCTGGGGTTGGGGGCTGCCTGCTGGGTAGCGCAAGGCCCGCTACCCGGCGACGTCGCAACCACGCAAGCCCTGCAAGCGCTGCTCGGCGCGCGGCCGACATGGGCCTTGGCGCTGACCAAGAGTGCGGTGTTGCCAGCTGTCGGCGTGACGCTGGCGGCAGGCATGGCGCTGGGCTGGTGGGTGCGCGGCAAGCAAGGGGCGGTGGCCGCGGTGTTCGCCTATGGGCTGGCTTTGATGACAGACACGATCTTGCGCGCCGCCATCTTCGTCGTCCGTCCGGCTGAACCGCTGGTGGCGGTGGCCGCACCTTCAACGTCAAGCGGCCTGCCCTCGACCTTCGGGCTGGTGTACGGCGCGATTTTCGGTGTCAGCCTGCTTGCTGACGCGGGGGCAAGCCGTGCCGGTTGGCCTGTCCGGCTCGTTGCGACCTTGGCGCTGATCATCGGCGGGGCCGCCCGTGTCGTGCTAGGTGGCCATTGGACCAGCCAGATGATCGCTTCAGTCGCATTAGGCCTGCTGTTCGCGCTGCTGGCTTTGCGCGCGACAGGCCGTCTTGCGCGCTTCAGGAGCGTGTAAAAGCGAGCGTGAAGGTCACCGGGACAGCCGGCGAGATCGACGGCAGCTGCGCCAGTGCGCGCAATTCGCCCAGTTCATCGGTCAGGCCGAACATGTCGGTGGTGATGATGATCGGGCGCGTGGTGGTGGCAATCACGCGATCATCGCTAACCCGCGCGACCTGCACTTCGGCGGCGACATCGGCTTCCATGCCCTTGACCGCGACCTTGGCGGCAAGCGGCTGGACGACCACCTGGCCGACTTCAAGCGCGGCGAATTGCTGGGGATCAAGCTGCGCGGTGACGGTCGCCGAAGGGAAATCGGCAACCTGGAAGAAGATCTCGCGCATGCGTTCGTCGCGGATCTCGACCCCGGTGTTGACCGATGCGAGATCGATTTCGACGCGGGCTGCGCCATCGGCACCAACCGTGCCGGTGAGCTTTTCGAAGCGGTTGGCCTCGGCCACCTCACCCGCCTTGATCGAGACATAATCGAGGTGCGAGGCGGCGCTGTCGATGGTCCATTCGCCTTCCGCCGCCTGGGTGGCGGGGGCGGAAGCGGTCTCACCGGCGCTGTTGCTCTCGGAAGCAGGCGAGCAGGCAACCAGCGCCAGACCAAGCGCGGCAGAACAGGCAATCAGGCGGAGCGAGTGAGTCACGGATCAGAGCCCTCGTTGACAGGTACAAACAGGTGTTAGCAGAAACGCGCGAGGCGCGGAAAGGGGGCGCGTTGTGCCCTATTCCCATTCGATCGTGCCGGGCGGCTTGCTGGTGTAATCATAGACCACCCGGTTGATGCCCTGCACTTCGTTGACAATCCGCGTGGCAACCCGCCCGAGGAAACCGGCATCGAAGGGATAGACATCCGCTGTCATCCCGTCGGTCGAGGTGACAGCCCGCAGCGCGCAAACCGAATCATAGGTGCGCCCGTCGCCCATGACACCCACCGTCTTGACCGGCAGCAGCACCGCGAAGGCCTGCCAGATCGCATCATAAAGGCCGGCATTGCGGATCTCTTCGAGATAGATGGCATCAGCCTTGCGCAGGATGTCGCAGCGTTCCTTTGTGACTTCGCCCGGAATGCGGATCGCGAGGCCGGGGCCGGGGAAGGGATGACGGCCGACGAAAGCATCGGGCAGGCCGAGTTCGCGTCCGAGATCGCGCACCTCGTCCTTGAACAGCTCGCGCAGTGGTTCGACCAGCGCCATGTTCATGCGTTCCGGGAGCCCGCCGACATTGTGGTGGCTCTTGATTGTCACGCTCGGCCCGCCGGTGAAGGAGACCGATTCGATCACGTCCGGGTAAAGCGTGCCCTGGGCAAGGAAATCAGCACCGCCGATCTTGGCCGCTTCGGCCTCGAACACATCAATGAAGGTCTTGCCGATGAACTTGCGTTTGGCTTCCGGATCGGTGAGCCCGGCGAGACCGCCAAGGAACAGGCTTTCCGCCTCCACATGGACGAGCGGGATGTTGTAGTGATCGCGGAACAGGGTGACGACCTGCTCGGCCTCGTTCATGCGCATAAGCCCGTGGTCGACGAAGACGCAGGTGAGCTGGTCGCCGATCGCCTCGTGGATCAGCACGGCGGCCACCGCCGAATCAACCCCGCCCGAAAGCCCGCAGATCACCCGCTGGCTTCCCACCTGCGCGCGGATTTCGGCAATCTTGGTCTTGCGGAATTCGGCCATGGTCCAATCGCCCTTGAGGCCGCAGACATGGCGTACGAAATTGGCGATCAGCTTGCCGCCGTCGGGGGTGTGGACCACCTCGGGGTGGAACTGGGTGCCATAGAACTTGCGACTCTCATCCGCGATCACGGCAAAGGGCGCGCCGTCCGAGGTGGCGACGATTGCGAAGCCGGGGGCAAACCGGGTGACCTTGTCGCCGTGGCTCATCCAGACCTGATGCCGCTCACCCACTTGCCACAGCCCATCGAACAGCGCGCATTCGGCGGTGACGGTCAGGAAGGCGCGGCCAAATTCACCGCCTTCACCGGTCTCATGCCCGGGACGGACTTCGCCGCCGAGCTGGTGGCTCATCACTTGCTGGCCATAACAAATGCCAAGGATCGGCACCCCGGCCTCGAACAGCAATTGCGGGGCGCGCGGTGAGCCTTCCTCGGGCACGCTGGCGGGCGAGCCTGACAGGATGATGCCCTTGGGCTGCATCCGCCGGAACGCCGCTTCGGCCTGGGTGAAGGGGGCAATCTCGGAATAGACCCCGGCCTCGCGCACGCGGCGCGCGATCAATTGGGTCACTTGCGACCCGAAATCGACGATCAGGATGGATTCCGGATGCACAGAATCAGTGCGGGCGGGCGAGTGGGCGGGCGCTGTCATGGCCGCGAATTACGGAGCGCACCGCGCCCTGTCCAGCATTGCGGCACGATGCCTTGCGCGATTTGCGCCAGCGCGGTGTGCGACCCTGAAAAATCGGCGTGCGCAGTCTGCTTTTTCTGGAACCAGAACGCCCCCTTCGCATTTGCGGCATTATCTTGTGCACTGCACCAGAGTTTCGAAAAGCAACCGAATGCCGGGAAACGGCATCACCCCTTCGTCATCCTCTCTGTTACGGAGCTTCATCCATGCGTTTCACTCTCCCCCTGATTGCCCTCGCCGCGCTGGCCACCCCAGTTCTGGCAGCGGAAGATATTGTCGACGTGCGCGTGTCCTACGCCGATCTCGATGTGACCAGCGAAGCCGGTCGCGCCGCGCTCGAAGCGCGCGTCGCCGCCAAGCTGCGCAAGGTGTGCAGCACCGAAGGCGTCTCGCGCTACACCTTCAACCGCACCCGCCGCGATGAAAAGTGCCTGAGCGAAGGCCTCGCCTCGGCGCGTGCCGAAGTCGAACGCGTCGCAGCGGCGGAACAGCGCGGCGGCCGCGAAATCGCTGCCAACTGAGCATCCCGCTCCCGATCATGCACGAAGGCCGCTGGCGCAGTCCGGCGGCCTTTTTGCTGGCCGTGTGCCGCGATTGCCCCTGCCGGCAGACAAACGCGCGATGCCTTGCTTGCATTTGACGCAACTGACTTGAAGCATTTCGCATTTGTGTTGCGGGGAAGCGCACACCATCTGCATCGCAACGCTAAAAGCAGCCCGGCCCACGAGGCAGAGCGGCCTTTGCAGCGACCATCGCCCGGCCCTTGCGCCGGAGCCGTGTGAAGAAAAACACGCGCGATGTCATGAGCTTGGCGCGGTCACCGTCCCCTCCCCCCCCTAATGGTGGCCGCGCCTCCAGCTCTCCCGGCCACGCGATCCGCAAATCCCGACAGCGCGCCCCTTCCTTGGGGCTGCGCATCCCGAGCAACGAAATCAATTACACTAAGTAGAATTTTTATTGCTCGTTCATGGAACAATAATGTTTCTTTGTGCATATATATGCCCGACGGCTGGTCCGCCGGCGCTTCGGCGCCTCTCCCCTCTCTCTCCAGGCGGGCCAGCCGATCCCATACGCAAAAACATAAGGAGAAAACCCATGCGTCAGATCACAGAAAAGGCCATCGCGTTCGTCATGGCCATCGCGATCAGCAGCGGTGCGTTCAACGTCCTGATTGTCTGATTGTCCCCCGAGAAGAGCGCGGTCTGGCCGCCCCCGTGGCCGGCTGGCCGCGCTCTTTTGCGGGTTAATCGATCCCGCCGCGGCGCACCGCCTCTTCGCGCAGATCGGTCTTGAGCAATTTGCCGATATGGCTGCGCGGCATCTCGTCAATCACGTGCACGGCTGCGAGCCGCTGGGTCTTGCCCAGCCGCGCGTTCACCGCCGCCATGATGGTCGCCGGATCGCGCGCGCCTTCCCGCAGCACCACGAAACCCACCGGCGTTTCCCCCCACGCGCGTGACGGCACGCCAACCACCGCCGCCTCGATCACGCCTGCCTCTTTCATGAGTTCGGCCTCAAGATCGCTGGGGTAGATGTTGAACCCGCCCGAGATGATCATGTCCTTGGCGCGGCCCACCAGCTCGACAAAGCCATCGGCATCGACCCGACCGATATCCCCCATCCGCATCCACGCTTCGCCCGTCGCAGGGTCGATCCACTGGGCTTCCTTGGTCTTGTCAGGGCGGTTCTTGTAACCGCTCATCATGGTCAGGCTGCGCCCGATCAGGTTGCCCGCCGTGCCGGGCGGCACTTCGCGGTCTTCGTCGTCGAGCACCTTCAACTCGCTCCCCGGTGCAGGCCGCCCGACGGTGTGAAGCTTGTCGGGGAATTCGTGGCAGGGGAGCAGGCAGACGACGCCGCCTTCCGTCATCGAATAGATTTCGATCAGCCCGCCGGGCATCCGCGCCAGGACCTGCCGCTTCAGATCGGCGGCAAAGGGCGCGGAGGTGCAGTATTTGAGCATGAGCGCCGACAGGTCAAAGCTGTCGAAATCCGCAAAGTCCATCAGCCGCTGATACTGCACCGGCACCAGCATGGTGATCGTCGTGCGATCCGCCTCGGCGTGTGCCAGCCACTTGGCGCAATCGAACTTGCCCATCACCCGCACGCAGCCCCCCGCCAGCAACACGGGGAGGAAGGCGACCATCGTGGTGTTCGAATAGAGCGGCGTCGAAGCGAGCGAGCGCACCGTGAAGCCGGCCTTCAGATAACTGGTGGCGGTGGCAGCGAACTGCCGCCAGCGCATCTGATGCGAATGGACGATGCCCTTGGGAATGCCAGTCGTGCCGCTGGAATAGATGATGTTGAAAGGGTCTTTCGGTTCAGGCACGAAGGTCGGCGCGCGGGCACCCGGCGGGGCCATCCACTGATCGATGCTCTCCAGCGGCACGCGGATCAGGTCGGCCATGAAATCCGGCCCCAGTTCCGCCGCTTTGGCCGCATCGATGAACAGGTGGATCGCGCCCGAATCTTTCGCCATGCTGGCCAGCTGCTCGGGCGAGGCGCTGGTGGTGAGCGGCGCCGCGACCCCCCCTGCCCGCATCGCGGCGAGGAACACCAACGCATATTCGACGCAGGACGTGCCAAGGATCGCCACAGATTGTCCGCGTTGGAGGCCGGTTTCCACCAGCCGCGCCGCCAGCCGCTCGACCAGTCCGACCAACTCCGCCCAGTAAACCTCGCGGGCATCGTCAACGAGAGCTAGATCATCGCCCTTGATGCGCGACCATGCCATCAGGATGTCGGGGAAAGAGCCGAAGGGTTCGGCAAGGCGTTCGGCGATGGGATCGGTGTGGGATGCGATGGTCATGGCCCTTTGCATAGCCAGAGCGCGCGGCGGCGCAAAAGGATTTGGCATCCGCTGCGCCCGCATGCGAGAAAAGCGGGCTTCAGCAGGGGGGATGACATGATCGGCACCATAGCAAGAGCCATGGCAGCGGCGGGCGCGCTGCTGGCGGCGGGCGCAGGCGCAGCAGACGAAGGCGCACCGGCACGGGGCCAGCCCTTGAACGTCACGGTCGTGCTGGCGCACCCGGATGATGAATTGCCGATGGCCCCGGCACTCGCGGCGCTGGCGCGGCAGGGCGCGCGGGTGCAAATCGCCTATGCGACGCAAGGCGATGCCGGGCCGGGCGTATCAGACTTGGCACCCGGTGCAGCGCTCGGCGAGGTGCGGCTCAAGGAGGCCTTGTGTGCCGCCGACGCGCTGGGGGCTGCGTCAGTGGCAAGCCTCAATCGCGGCGATGGCACGCTCGGCGTGGGCGTGCACCGGGAAAGCAGTTCCGCGCGAAAGTTGCTCGCCGATCTGACAGAATGGCTGGGCGAGACCGACATGATCCTCACCTGGGGGCCGGATGGCGGCTATGGGCATGGCGATCACCGGATGGTGAGCGCGCTTGTCACCCAGATCGTGCAGGCCCGCCCGGCTGGCAAGCGCCCGAAGCTGCTCTATGTCGGCATCCCCGCAGGCCGCCTGCCGCCAGTGCCCGAAATGGCCACTTGGGCGGTGACCGACCCCGCCTTGCTGACCGAAAGCATCGGCTACACCCCCGCCGATCTCGCCGCCGCCACGGCCGCTGCACAGTGCCATGTCACCCAGTTCGATGCCGCCACCCGGGCCGGGATGATGCCACTGTTCGATGCGACCATGTGGCAGGGCAAGGTGCATTTTCGTCCCGCCTTGTAGAGCCATCGACGAAGCGCCCGCGTCACCCGTGGAAAAGCGCTGCCAAGGGGCCTCCCGCAGTTGGGTTTCCCGTCGTCAGCGCCTATATGATGGGCCATGGACGATAACACCAATACGCCCCCCGCCAAGCTGCCCAACGCCAATGAATATGGCGCCGATTCGATCAAGGTTCTCAAGGGCCTCGATGCCGTGCGCAAACGGCCCGGCATGTATATCGGCGATACTGATGATGGCAGCGGCCTGCACCACATGGTGTTCGAAGTGTCCGACAACGCGATTGACGAAGCGCTGGCAGGCCATTGCGATCTGGTTCTGATCGAATTGAACCCCGATGGTTCGGTCTCGGTCGAAGACAACGGGCGCGGCATCCCGACCGGCATGCACCCCGAAGAAGGCGTCTCGGCCGCCGAAGTGATCATGACCCAGCTCCACGCGGGCGGGAAGTTCGAAAACACCTCGGATGATAACGCCTACAAGGTCTCGGGCGGTCTCCACGGTGTCGGCGTGTCAGTGGTGAACGCGCTGTCCGAATGGCTCGAACTCACCATCTGGCGCGAGGGCAAGGAGCATTGGATGCGCTTTGCCCATGGCGATGCGGTTGCCCCGCTCAAGGTGGTGGGCGATGCGCCGCGGGTGGACGGCAATGCCGATGCCAATGGCTTCAAGAAGGGCACCCGCGTCACCTTCAAGGCGAGCCACGAGACCTTCAAGAACGTCACCGATTTCGATTTCGACAAGCTCGAACATCGCTACCGCGAACTCGCCTTCCTCAATTCGGGCGTGCGCATCAAGCTGCGCGACAAGCGCCACGAGGACGTGATCGAGCATGATCTGTTCTACGAAGGCGGGATTGCCGCTTTCGTCAAATGGCTCGATCGCAACAAGCAGCCGCTGGTTGCCGAACCGATCGCGGTTTCTGCCGAAAAGGACGGGATCGGGATCGATGTCGCGCTCGAATGGAATGATTCCTATTACGAGAACGTCCTCGCCTTCACCAACAACATCCCGCAGCGCGACGGCGGCACGCACCTTTCGGCGTTCCGCACTGCGCTGACCCGCACGCTCAACAACTATGCCGAACGTTCGGGGATGCTGAAGAAGGAAAAGGTCAGCCTGTCGGGCGAGGATATGCGCGAAGGCCTCACCGCAATCGTCAGCGTCAAGCTGCCCGACCCCAAGTTTTCCAGCCAGACCAAGGACAAGCTGGTCTCGTCCGAAGTGCGCCAGCCGCTTGAAAGCCTGATGGGCGAGAAGATGACCGAGTGGCTCGAAGAAAACCCCAATGATGCCCGCGCCATCATTCAGAAGATCATCGACGCGGCGGCCGCGCGCGAAGCCGCGCGCCGTGCCCGCGAAATGAGCCGCAAGGGCGCGATGAGCGTCGCCAGCCTGCCGGGCAAGCTGGCCGACTGTCAGGAACGCGATCCCGCCAAGTCCGAATTGTTCCTCGTCGAGGGTGATTCCGCAGGCGGCTCGGCCAAGCAGGGGCGTGATCGCAAGACGCAGGCGATCTTGCCCTTGAAGGGCAAGATCCTCAACGTCGAACGCGCCCGGTTTGACCGGATCATTTCCTCGAAGGAAGTCGGCACGCTGATCCAGGCGATGGGCACCGGCATCCGCGATGAATTCACGCTCGACAAGCTGCGCTACCACAAGATCGTCATCATGACCGACGCTGACGTGGACGGCGCGCATATCCGCACCCTGCTGCTCACCTTCTTCCATCGCCAGATGCCCGAGATCATCAAGGCCGGGCACCTGTTCATCGCCCAGCCGCCGCTGTTCAAGGTCGCCAAGGGCCGCTCGGAGCAATATCTCAAGGATCAGGCAGCGCTCGATCGCTATCTCGTCGATGCCGGGCTGAATGGCCGCGTGCTCGAAACGCAGGAAGGCCCGCGCTGGGGTGAGGATCTGCGTAGCATCGTGGAAAGCGCGCTGCGGCTCAAGAACCTGCTCGGTTTTGTGCCGCGTCGTTATGATCCGGCGATCATCGAACAGATGGCGCTTGCCGGTGCGCTGGAGCCCGGTCTTGCGGGCGCGGCGCTCACCGCTGCGCTCGACAAGGCGGCCCACCGTCTCCAGTCGGGCGACACCGAGGCGCAATGGTCAGCCCGCGTGCGCGAGGATGGCGTGGTGCTGTTCGAACGCCTGTGGCGCGGCGTCACCGATGTTCACGAAATCGAGGCGCGCTTCCTCGCCAGCACCGAAGCGCACAAGCTCCACGGCCTCGCCGCTGCACAGGCCGAAGCCTATGCCGCCCCGGTGCGGCTGGTGCGCGGCAGCGATGCCCCCGCCGATGAGCCGGAAGCCGAAACAGTGACGGCCAGTGATCCGCTCGCCGGAGAGGCTGAGGAACCGGCTGCCGCGCCGCTTATCAGCGGCGACGGCGCGATCACCCGGCCGACCCAGCTGCTCGACGCGATCTTCGCCGCCGGGCGCAAGGGGCTCTCGATCCAGCGCTACAAGGGCCTTGGTGAAATGAACGCGGAACAATTGTGGGAGACCACGCTTGATCCGGAAAACCGCGCGCTGTTGCAGGTGAAGGTGGAAGACGCCGATGTGACCGACGAAATCTTCACCCGTCTGATGGGCGATGTGGTCGAGCCGCGCCGCGAATTCATCCAAGACAATGCGCTCAACGTGGCGAACCTTGACGTCTAGGAAGACCCTGAACGCATGAGCGATCATCACAACTATCATCACCGCATCGGCGAGCTGCAACAGACCAGCTTTCTGCTGATCCTTGCCGCGGTCAGCCTGATGATGGTGGTGATCGCCTGGCCCTTTGCCACCCCGCTGCTGTGGTCGGCGCTGGCGGCGATCATGTTCCAGCCGCTGTACCGCTGGGTGCTGGCGCGGGTCGGTGATCGGCCCAACCGGGCCGCCAGCCTGACCTTGCTGATCATCGTGTGTTCGGTGCTGGTCCCGGCGCTCTATATCGGCACGCTGGTGGTGCAACAGGCTGTCACGCTGGTGGCGACCTTGCAGGCCAACCCGATTGATCTCGGCGCGCAATACCAGAACCTTTACCAGATGCTGCCCGCCCCCTTGCAGCGGATGATCGATCAGAACGGCTGGGCCGATCTGGCGGCCGCACAGGCGCGTTTGCAGGAATTGCTGACAGAAAGCTCGGGCCTGATCGCCAGCAACGCGGTGTCGATCGGGGGCGGCGCGTTGAGCTTTGTCCTGTCCTTCGTGCTCGGGCTTTACGTGGTGTTCTTCCTGCTGCGCGATGGCGAGCGGATCGGGCAGATCATCCTTCAGACCGCGCCGGTCGAACGCAGCATTGCCGACCGCTTGAGCGGGAAGTTTCTCAGCATCGTGCGCGCCACGATCAAGGGCACCGGCGTGGTCGCGCTGGTGCAGGGCGCCCTGAGCGCGATCACGCTGATGATCGCGGGCGTCCCTTCGGCGCTGCTGTTCGGCGTTATCACCGCGATCTTTGCGCTGGTGCCGGTGATCGGTGCAGGCGCGGTGTGGGTGCCGGCGGGCGTATGGCTGCTGCTTTCGGGCGAACTGTGGCAGGGCCTGTTCGTGCTGTTCGCCGGGTTTTTCATCATTTCCTCGTCCGACAACGTGCTGCGCCCCATTCTCGTTGGACGCGAAACCGGCATCCCCGACTGGATCATTCTCATCACCACCTTGGGCGGGATCAGCCTCGCCGGGTTTTCCGGGATTGTGATCGGCCCGCTGGTGGGCGGCCTGTTCCTCGCCTGCTGGTCGATCCTGCGCGAACAGCGTGAGGAGGAAGAACGCGAAGAGCGTGAAGGCCTCGACCCGCGTCCGCCGCTGGAACAGGGCTGAGCGCGGGTGAGTGCGCCCGATTTTTGGCGCGTGCGCCCCGGCAGCCAGACTGAACAGGTCGGCCGTCTGCTGCTCGCCGGACTGGTGGTGGTGTTCCTGCCCTCGCTGCCTTTCGGGGCCTATCTTGTCTATCCCTTCATCATCCTGACGACCTGGTTCCACGAGATGGGCCATGGCCTCGCCGCGCTCGCCGCGGGGCAGGATTTCCAGCAATTGATGATCTTCGCCAATGGTTCGGGCGTGGCGCAAAGCGCGGTGGCGGCCGATGCCGGGACCTGGGTGCGGGTGGCGATCGCCGCCGGGGGCCCGCTCGGGCCGAGCGTGGTGGGCGCGCTGCTGATCCTTGCCAGCGCGCACCAGCGGCTGTGGCGGCCGACCTTGTGGCTGATGGCCGGGGCCATTCTCGCCAGCGTCCTGCTCTATGTCCGCTCACCCACGGGCCTCCTCGTGCTGCCTCTGGTGGCGGCGGGCCTGTGTCTGGTGGCGTGGCGGGGCAAGCCCGCGCTCGCGCGCTTTACCCTACAATTCGTCGGCCTGCTTGCCGCGATGAGCTGCCTGCGCGATTTCGATTACCTCTTCACCAGCGCCGCCGTGGTGGGCGGGCAGCAGATCGTTTCGGACACCGGACAGATTGCCGCGCTGACCGGCTTGCCGCACTGGCTATGGGCCAGCGTGATCCTCGCGCTTTCGGCGCTGATGATCGGCGGCAGTCTCAAGGCCGCGCTGGCGGAACGCCGCCCCAAGCGGCCGGCCAATGTCCTGCAATTCACGCAAAAGCGGCGCTAGGCCTGCCCCGCAGGCTATGACGCGACCTTGAGCGTGTTGGTCCCCGAGGACTGTGCCCCTGCCTCACCCGACAAGCCAATGAAGATCGTATCGACAATCCGCGCGAGCTTATGCTCGTTGAGCTTGTGGCCGATATAGATCATCGCATCCGGCAGGGTGTAGGTGGAGATCATCTGGTTGATCAGCGACAGCGCTTCATCGATCTCGAGCCCGGCGAAAAACCCTTCGGCCTGCGCCTCGGCGATCAGCTCGCACAGATAGTGATCGGCGAGATCGACATAGGAGCGCACGCGCTCGAAATTGGCCGCGCCCATTTCGCAGATGATGGTGAAATATTCCGGATCGGCGCCATAGCGTGCCCGCGAAATCTCGAAGCGGCGGCGGAAGAATTCATACATCTTGCGCTGCGGCGGCAAGGTGGAGGCCATGACCTCTTCCATCACCTCCATATGCGGCTGAAGCCACAGCTGCGCCACCGCATCGAACAGATCATCGTAATCCGCGAAAAGCTGTTCGAAGCGCGCGCGCGACAGCCCGCTTTCCGCCATCGCGACCGAATAGGGGATCTCGCAGCCGCGCTCCTTGACCAGTTCCAGCACGCGCTGCGCCATGCGCGCGCGCTCGGCTTCGCGGGCCGTTTCGGTCAATGGCATGGTGGATGTTCCTCCTCAGTCCGGAACAACATAGGCCATTGCAGCCGCTGCTGAAAGAGCAGGCGGTGACTTTTTGTGCGGCGCAACAAGGCGGTTGGTCGATTAGCCCTTCGGCGGGAGCGGGAAAAAGGCCGAGGTGCGCTGCTTGTAGGCGGCGTATTTATCACCCTTGGTCTTGTCGAGCCCCTTCTCCAGCAAGGCCACGCCCGACCACTTCGTGAGCGTGAAGCTGAGGAACAGCGGCCCGATGATCGTCGCCAGCGCATAGCCCCATCCCGCGCTGGCGCACACCAGCCAGATGCCCCACCACGCGGCGAAATCGCCGAAATAGTTGGGATGGCGGGTATAGCGCCACAAGCCGGTGTCGAGCACCTGACCCTGATTGGCAGGATCAGCCTTGAAACGGGTAAGCTGCCAATCGCCGACCCATTCGAAGAAGATGCCGATGGCGTAGATCGCGATGCCGACATAGGCGAGCGGGGTGATCGGCGCGGGCGCGCTGCTCGCAAGGATTCCGACCTGCGCGGGGCTGCACACGGCGAACAGCAGCACCGCCTGCATCAGCCACACGCGGGTCAGCGCTGCCTGCGCAAAACGCCCGGCTTCGCGATCTTTCTTGAGGATCAGCTTGTAGCGCTTGTCCTCGCCCTCGTGGCTCCAGCGGCGGAAGAGATAGATGCCAAGCCGGAAGCCCCAGGCCGCCGTCATCACCATCAGCAGCGTCGCCAGCGCGCCGGGCGCATCGAGTTGCAGCCAGCTGGTGATGGCAAGCACCCCCATGCCCGCGCCCCAGAAGGCATCGATAAAGGACACGTCATCGATCTTCACGCTGATCGCCCACTGGATCAGCACCAGCGCCAGCAGGATCGCGGCGTTCATGGCGAGGCTCTCAAACATCATTCTTCCCTGCAATAATGGCGCGCGCCTGCGCTTCGAGCACCTTGAAACGTTCGTAATCGGGCAGCTTTGACCGGAACCATTCGGCGATCTTGAGCAGATCCTCGCCGTAATTGCCGGTCGGGATCAGCGGCGGGCCGAAGGTCACGATCCGGGTGCCGTGATCGGCAAAGGCGGGGACAATCGGCACATCAGCGGCGCGCGCGATATGATAGAAGCCCGACTTCCACTTGCCATCGGTCTTGCGCGTGCCTTCGCATGCGATCACCAGCGCAAGATGATCACGCGCAGCGAATTCGGCGGCGACCTGTTCGGTGGCGTTGGCGCTCTTGCGGCGATCCACAGGGATACCCCCCATGTCGAGCATGAAGTTCTTCATGATCCCCTGAAACAGCGTGTGCTTGCCCATGAAATTGGGGCGGATGCCCTCTTCATGGGTCGCGCCGGTGAAGAACACGAAATCCCAGTTGGTGGTATGGGGCGCGCCCGCGATCACATATTTCTTGAGATGGCGCGGCAGCGGATCAATGACTTTCCACCCCTGCGCATACCAGATGGCAAGGATGATCCGCCGCACGATGCGCGAGAGCAACGTGGGCTGGCGAGTGATGGTTTGTGGCAATGGGTGATCCTCTCTCGCGCCCGGTTCTGCCCGCAATCGGGGGAGTTACGCAAGGGGGCGTATCGCGGTTTCACCTGCAACCCCGCGGCGAGCCTGATCCGGGGCCCCGGGTGAAGCTCGCTGCGGGGTAGGCATTACATGCGGAACACGCCGAAAGCGGGGCGCTCGGCGATGGGGGCTTCGAGGCACGCGGCAAAGGCCAGCCCCAGCACGTCGCGGGTCTGCACCGGGTCGATCACGCCGTCGTCCCACAGGCGCGCGGTGGCGTAGTAGGGATTGCCTTCGTCCTCGTATTTCTGGCGGATGGGAGCCTTGAAGGCCTCGGCCTGCTCCGGCGTCCAGCTCTCGGCGTCGCGGTGGACTGTCGCCAGCACTGAAGCCGCCTGCTCGCCGCCCATCACCGAGATGCGCGCGTTGGGCCAGGTGAACAGGAAGCGGGGCGAGTAGGCGCGCCCGCACATCCCGTAGTTGCCTGCGCCGAAGCTGCCGCCGATCACCACGGTGACCTTGGGCACGGTGGCGGTGGCGACCGCGGTGACGAGCTTCGCGCCGTGCTTAGCGATGCCCTCTGCCTCGTATTTCCCGCCGACCATGAAGCCCGAGATGTTCTGGAGGAACAGCAGCGGAATGCGGCGCTGGCAGGCCAGCTCGATGAAATGCGCGCCCTTCTGCGCGCTCTCGGAGAACAGCACGCCGTTGTTGGCGAGGATCGCGACCGGCATCCCCCAGATATGGGCAAAGCCGCAGACCAGCGTGCTGCCATAGTGCGCCTTGAACTCGTGAAACTCGCTGCCGTCGACCAGCCGGGCGATCACTTCCTTCACATCGTAAGGCGCGCGCACGTCCTCGGGGATGAGGGCGTAGAGGTCCTCGGCGTCGAACTTCGGCGGGCGCGGGTCCCGCAACCCGTTCGTATCGAGCGTCGTCGAGACACTGCCCAGCCCGCGGTTCTCGACTGCGCTCGAACCGAACGGCGAATTGAGGTGCGAGACGATATCGCGCACGATGGTGAGTGCGTGCTCGTCGTTCTCGGCAAGGTGATCGACCACGCCCGACTTCTTGGCGTGCAGATCGCCGCCGCCCAAGTCCTCGGCGGTGATCTCCTCGCCCGTCGCGGCCTTCACCAGCGGCGGGCCGGCGAGGAAGATTGTGCCCTGATTGCGGACGATCACTGTCTCGTCCGACATGGCGGGGACGTATGCCCCGCCCGCGGTGCAGGACCCCATCACGCAGGCGATCTGCGGGATGCCGAGCGCGCTCATGTTCGCCTGATTGAAGAATATCCGCCCGAAATGGTCGCGGTCGGGGAACACTTCCGCCTGATGCGGCAGGTTCGCCCCGCCCGAGTCCACCAGATAGATGCACGGCAGGCGGTTCTCCTGCGCAATCTCCTGCGCGCGCAGGTGCTTCTTGACCGTCATCGGGTAATAGGTGCCGCCCTTCACGGTCGCATCGTTGCACACGATCATGCACTGCCGACCCGAGACGCGGCCCACCCCGGTGATGATCGAGGCGCCGTTGACGTCGCCCTCATACATCCCGTTGGCGGCGAGCTGGCCGATTTCCAGAAAGGGCGAACCCGGATCGAGCAGCCGCTCCACCCGCTCGCGGGGCAGCAGCTTGCCGCGCGACACGTGCCGCTCGCGATGCTTCTCCGGCCCGCCGAGCGCGGCCTCGGCCACACGGGCGCGGAGTTCCTGGGCCAGCGCGTGGTTGTGCGCAAACCGCGCCTTGGCCTCGGGGCTTTCGCGGTCGAGCTTGGTGGTGAGGGTGGGGGCGGTCATTGAAAATCCTCCCCGTCACGGGGAGGGGGACCGTCCGCAGGACGGTGGAGGGGCACCCCAAGTTTCTCGATCCGCTCGTCACAAATCACCACAATCCGCCTCACAACCGCTTCCAAATCCTCTAGCACCCGCTTCGCCGAAACACGCGTGGTGGCAATTCCTTGAGAGCGCAAGACCGCAGAACGCAGCAGGTCCTGTTCCGCTCGCGCTGCATTGTCATGCACCCAGCCATCGACTTCGATATCGAGCCGCGCCCTCGCACAATAGAAATCGAGCACATACTCCCCCGCCGGGTGCTGGCGACGGAACTTGTGCCCGCCGGGGCGCTTGCGTAGCTCGCGCCACAGGAGGGTCTCAGGTAGCGACATTTCGCTACGGAGTTTGCGCGCGAACTTGACTGTTTCGCGAGGGCCAGTGATCACCGCGCGTACCCCTCCACCATGCTCCGCATGGTTCCCCTCCCCGTCCCGGGGAGGATCAAGAGGCCGCCCCGATCAGCTCGCGCCCGATCAGCATCCGGCGGATCTCGTTCGTCCCCGCGCCGATATCGAGCAGCTTGGCATCGCGCATGTAGCGCTCGACCGGCCAGTCGGTGGTGTAGCCCGCGCCGCCCAGCGCCTGCACGCTCTCGGCGGCGACCTTGAAGGCGTTCTCCGACGCGAGCAAAATCACCCCCGCCGCATCGAAGCGCGTCGTCTGCCCGGCGTCACACGCCTTCGCCACCGCATAGGTGTAGGCGCGCGCGGATTGGAGCGCGACATACATGTCGGCGACCTTGGCCTGCATCAGCTGGAAGGAGCCAATCGGCTTCCCGAACTGCTTCCTCTCGCGCAGATAGGGGATCACCGTGTCGAGGCAGGCCTGCATGATGCCGAGCTGCAATCCGGCGAGCACCACGCGCTCGTAATCGAGCCCGCTCATCAGCACGCCGACGCCGCCATTGACCGGGCCCATCACGCGATCTTCAGGGATGAAGCAGTCGTTGAACACCAGCTCGGCGGTGGGGGAGCCCTTCATGCCGACCTTGCTGATCTTCTGGCCAATCGCGAAGCCTTCATCGCCCTTCTCGACGATGAAGGCCGTGATCCCGCGCGATCCGGCGCTGCCATCGGTCTTGGCATAGACCACCAGCGTATCGGCCTCGGGCGCGTTGGTGATCCAGAACTTGGTGCCGTTGAGGACATAGCCGCCCTGCACTTCGTCAGCCTTGAGCTTCATCGAGACCACATCCGACCCGGCCCCGGCCTCGGACATGGCGAGGCTTCCGACATGCTCGCCCGAAATCAGCTTGGGCAGATACTTCGCGCGCTGCTCGTCATTCCCCCAGCGGCGGATCTGGTTGAGGCACAGGTTCGAATGCGCGCCATAGGACAGGCCGACGCTGGCGCTGGCGCGCGAGACTTCCTCGACCGCGATGACGTGTTCGAGATAGCCAAGCCCCAGCCCGCCCCATTCCTCCTCGACCGTGATGCCGTGGAGGCCGAGCGCGCCCATCGGTTCCCACAGCTCACGCGGGAAGCGATCTTCGCGATCGGTCCGCTCGGCCAGCGGCGCGATCTGCTCATCAGCAAAGCGCGCCGTGCTGTCGCGGATCATCAGAGCCGCTTCGCCAAGCTGGAAATCGAAATCGGGGGTCGCGCGCATGATAATTCTTCCGCAGTGAAATGATCGTTCTGAGGCCCCGCATAGCAAGCGCTCGCGCAAAGGCCAATCGGGGAGAGTGGCGCGCAAACAAGAACCTCGCTAGGGACGGCTGCGATGGATCTCCCCGCGCCCTTGCTCCGTTTCGACAGCGTGATCTGCCGCTTTGGCGAGGTCACGGCGGTGGGCGCATCGGGGGCCGGCGTTTCCTGCGCGATCGCGGCAGGCAGTTTTGTCGCGCTGGTCGGTGCGTCGGGCTCGGGCAAATCGACACTGCTCAAGACGGTGAACACGCTGGTCAGCCCCAGCGAGGGCCGCGTGCTGTTTGGCGGCGAGGATGTGGCGGGCCTCCCGCCTGCGCGCCTGCGCCGCCGGGTCGGCTATGTGTTCCAATCGATCGGGCTGTTTCCCCATTTCTCGGTCGCGGAAAACATCGCGATCGGCCCGCGCCTCACCGGCGACAAGCTGCCGCCAGCCCGCATCGCCGAATTGCTGGCGCTGGTCGAACTGGATCCCGCGCTCGCAAGCCGCATGCCCGATGAACTCTCGGGCGGGCAGCGCCAGCGGGTCGGCGTGGCCCGCGCCCTGGCGGGCGAGCCGGAACTGCTGATCATGGACGAACCCTTCGGCGCGCTCGATCCGGTGACGCGCGCCGCGCTCGGCAACACCGTGCGCGAATTGCACACCCGCCTTGGCCTCACCACGGTGATGGTGACGCATGACATGGCCGAAGCGCTGCTGCTGGCTGATCGCGTGCTGGTGATGGACAAGGGCGCGCTGGTCGCTGATGCAACCCCGCAGGCGCTGCTCGCAGGGGCCGGTGGTGCGGTGGCGCAGCGGCTGGTCGCGGTGCCGCGCGAACAGGCCGAACGCCTCGCCGCGATGGAGAGCCTGGGCGAGGACTCAGGGGACGCGCGCGGCTGATGGGCGATATCTGGGACATCCTCCCCGGCCTTGGGGACAAGCTCGCCGCCCATGTGGTGTTGTCGGCCAGCGCGATCGGCCTTGCCATGCTGATCGCCCTGCCGCTGGCGGTGTGGGCAAGCCGCTCTGCCATCGTCTCGCGCCTCGCGCTCAGCCTTGCGAGCCTCGTGCAGACCATTCCCGCGCTCGCCTTGCTGGCGCTGTTCTTCCCGCTGCTGCTCTCGCTCCGGGCGGTGTTCGGCCCCGGCCTGCCGACCTTGGGCTTCCTGCCTGCGCTGATGGCGCTGACGCTCTATGCGCTGCTCCCGATCCTGCGCAATGCGGTGACCGCACAGGCCAATCTCGATCCCGGCGTGCTCGAAGCCGCTGATGGCGTCGGCATGACCCGCTGGCAGAAGCTGGTGCTGGTCGAAGCCCCCCTGTCCGCCCCCTTCATCATGGCCGGCATCCGCACCGCAAGCGTGTGGACCATCGGTGCGGCGACGCTCGCCACCACCATCGGCCAGCCGAGCCTTGGCGACCCGATCTTTGCCGGGCTGCAAACCCAGAACTGGGCGCTGGTGCTGGCGGGGTGTCTTGTCAGTGCGGGGCTGGCGCTGGTGGCCGACTGGCTGTTGTGGTGGATCGAACGCGGCATCGACGAACGCAAGCGCTGGAAATGGGCGGCGGCGCTGCTGGCGGTGGTTGCGGGCGTAGCCGCCGCGCTCGCATCACAATCGGGCAGCGATGAACGGCGCATCGTGATCGCCTCCAAGCAGTTTTCCGAACAATATATCCTTGCGCAATTGATCGGGGCGCGGCTCGAGGCGGCGGGCTATGCTGTCGAATATCGCGACGGGCTGGGCAGCGCGGTGGTGCATTCGGCGGTCGCGGCATCAAGCATCGACATCTCGGTTGATTACACCGGCACGATCTGGACGAATTATCTGAACCGCACCGACAATCCCGGGCGCGAGGCGATGTACGAGACGATCCGCGACTGGGAGCTGCGCGAGAACAAGGTCAGGGTGCTGGGCCGCCTCGGGTTCGAGAATGCCTATGCTTTTGCCATGCGGCAGGATCGCGCGGCCGAATTGGGCGTCACCAGCCTTGCTGATCTTGCCGCGGTCGCGCCGCGCCTGACGGTAGGGGGCGATCCCGAATTCTTCGAGCGGCCCGAATGGATCAACGTGCGCGACGCCTATGGCCTGCGCTTTGCCCGCAGCCGCAATTTCGCGCCGACCTTCATGTATAACGCGCTCGCCTCGGGCGAAGCGGACGTGATCAGTGCCTACACCTCGGACGGGCGGATCGCGGCGGACAAGCTGGTGGTGCTCGCCGATCCCGAAGGCGCACTGCCAAGCTATGATGCGATGCTGATGCTCTCGCCGCGCATCGCGCAGAACAAGGGTGTGATCGCTGCGCTCGAACCGCTGATCGGGGCGATCAGTGTCGAAGCCATGCGCGAGGCGAACCTCGCGGTTGATCGCGAGGATGCAGGCAAGCGCACGCCGAAACAGGCGGCGCAAGAGCTGGCGAAAAAGGCTGGACTTTAGAGGATTGGACGGGAACGGGCCGAAGGCCTGCAAGGCTGAACTGCCTCAAGTAACCAAGCGGTAGGCCACTGGAGACTCCCGCCCGCAGCGACGCGATCAGCAGATCGCAGGAGCGAGGTCACGGCACGCCGCAGGGCGTGCCCCAATCAGGAAGCCTTCCTCCACTCCTGCGTGCGACACAGCACCCCGAAGCACCCTTTCACTTCGAGCACGCCTGCCCCCTTGCGGCGCACTTCGGAGGTGTAGGTGCGCCCGCTCTTGGGATCGTAGATCTCGCCGCGCCACACATCACCATCGGCTGTCAGCGAAGACAGGATGGTCAGGCCGAGGAGCCGCCGCTGGCGCTTGGCCGGATCGGCATTGTTGATATCGCGCTGATCCTTGCCGCCTTGGGGCAGCACCAGAAACTTGTCGAGCCGGCCGCACAGCGCGTTGCCGCACTTGGCAATCGCGACCACCGCATCCTTTTCCTGCGTGATCCAGCGACCACTGATCGTGTCTGCGGCGCTCGCCGGAACCGCACCCAGCACCAACACCGCCATCAGCCATCGTCGCATCATGCAAACCCCACACCCATCGGCCAGCGCCGTCCGGCAAGCCCCAGCACCTTGAACAGCACACCCATCTGATCATCGCGCACCAGCCTGTCCCGCTGGCGACGCAGCGTGGCAGCCTCCGCCGGATGGCGCCGGATCAAGGCTTCGAGCCGGGTGTCGATCCCGAGCTGGAGCAACCATTCGCCCTGCGTCTGAAGCCCCATCACATCGGCCCCGTGCCGCACCGCCACCTGCTGCATCAGTTCGAAATCGACATGGGCGGTGAGATCGGCCTCGCCCGGATGCGCCAGCGGATCGACCTTCTGGTGCGCCCGCAAGGCCTGCAAGGTCGATCCGGCGCTGAGCTCGCGCCCGCCATAATCAATGATCAGCGCGGCGCCCCCCTGATCGCGCAGCCGCATCGCCATTTCGGAGACCACCGCGACACTCGCGCCGCTGGTCTCGATCAAAGTGCCCTGCGGCGCGCGGCGCCAGCTTGGCGGGGCGAGGTGATCGGCCGGCGTGTCGCCAAGCACGAACACCAGATTATCGCCATCAAGGCCGATCAGTCGTTCGCGCCAGCCTTCGGCGGCGCGCACCAATTGCTGGATCGGCAGGGCATCGAGGAATTCATTGGCGACGATCAGCAGCGGGGCATCATCCGGCAAGGTCGCCAGATCATGGTGATGATGGCACCCCGGAAAGGCCGCGGATTGCAGCGCGCGCAGGGTCGGCGAGGTCTCGACGAAATGCACCTGCGGCGCAAAGCCATAGCGGCTCGCCGCGCCCAGCGCATCTTTCGCCAGCGTGCCGCGACCGGGCCCAAGCTCGACATAATGGATATGCTTGCGGCTGCCCATGCGCACCCACAGATCGGCGAGCCAGAGGCCGACGAGTTCCCCGAACATCTGGCTGATTTCGGGCGCGGTGATGAAATCGCCCTCGGCCCCGAGCGGATCGCGGGTGGTGTAGTAACGCGCGTTGCTCTCGGCCATGAAGTGCGCAAGGCTGATCGGGCCGGTCTCGCGGATGAGCCGGCGGAAGGTGGCCTCGAGATCGACTGGCGGCACAGGATCAGGCTGAGCCACTGCGAGCGGTTCGGGCGCAGGGGGTTCGGCGCGTGCGAGACTTGGTTCCGGCTGGGGTTCGGGCTCGGGCGCTGGCTGAGGCTCAGGCTCCCCTCCATGGTCCGATTCCGGCGTCACCACCGCCACAGGTTCCGGCTCGGCCGCAGCCGAAGTGGTTGGCGCGGGCGGTGTGACAGCCGCAACGACGGGCGCAGGCGGATCGACAGGTGGCACGACTGGCTTGGCCTCATCGATCAGCACCAGCCCACGGGGACGCCATTCGCCCCCGTCGCTTACGCCGTCCTGATGCTGGCGCTGCCCAGCATCGGGCGCCGCATCGCGGAGGCGACGACAATCAATCCAGCCAAGATCAAGGGTATTGTCAGCCATTGGCCCATCGATAGCCCGGTTCGTGCCGCAAAGTCAGCCAGCTGTGCATCCGGCTCACGAAAAAATTCATTAATGAAGCGGGCCAGACCGATACCGACTGTGAAGACACCCACCAGCAAGCCGGGGCGATAGCGCGCTCGGGTTTTCCAGAACAGCAGCATCATCACAATCAGCAGCAGCAGGCCTTCGAGCCCGGCCTGATACAGCTGGCTCGGGTGGCGCGGCTGCAAATCAGCGCCGGGGAACACCATTGCCCACGGCACATCGCTGGCGCGGCCCCACAGCTCGCCATTGATGAAATTGGCGAGCCGCCCGAGGAACATGCCCATCGGCACGGTCACAGAAACATAGTCAGCCACCCGCAGGAAGTTGAGCTTGCCGCGCCACGACACCCACGCCATCGCCGCAGCCACGCCCAGCAACCCGCCGTGGAACGCCATCCCGCCATCCCACAGCCGCAGCAGCTTCCACGACACCATCCCTTCGCCCGAAAAGTCCGTGAAGGCGCTGGGAATGCCGGTCTCGCCGCCGGTGTAGAAGGCGGCATAGCCCAGCCTGCCGCCAATGATCACGCCCAGCGTGCAATAGAAGAACAGATCATCGGCATGGACTTGCGCCATCGGCGCACCCGGCTGGCGCAGCATCACCGAGACCTGCCAATAGGCAAAGATCACGCCGATCAGATAGGCCAGCGAATAGTAGCGCAGGGTGAAAAACCCCAGCTCGATCCCCGGCTTCAGCCCCAGATCGGTCCACTGGATCGGATCAGCCGCAGCGGTTGCAGCAAGTAGTGACAGCACGGAGCGAACCTCTTAATGGTGACAGGCAAGCCGTATCGATAAGCCGCTTGGGCTTCAGCGCTCGCTCTCTTGGCACAGCGCAAAGCCGGGGGGAAGGGGCTGGGGCAGTCGATGGGCCTTGGGATTGGGGAGAGGCGTGCGCCTGCATGGGCGCGCCGCTCCTTGGGACAGATAATGAGAGAGGAGAACACCGCATGCCCACCCCGCTGGACATGGCGCTTGAAGCGATCATCACCGAAATCACCAAGCCGGGCATGCCCTTTGCCACGGTGCCGTTTGAACGCGGTGGTGTGTCGATGCCCGCTTTTGCTGCCGCGCCCCCGTCGCTGGCGCATTACTTCGCGCATTTCTGCAACGAGCATAAGGATGTGCCCTTTCTCGTCGATGGCGATATCCGGCTGACCTTCGGCGAAACCTACGCTGCGGCGGTCTGCGTCGCGGAAAGCCTCGTCAAGGATCACGGCGTGCAGAAGGGCGACCGCATCGGCCTCGCCGCGCGCAACTCCGCCAACTGGATGATCGCCTATATGGGCATCGCCATGGCAGGCGGCTGCGCGACGCTGCTCAACGGTTTCTGGTCGGGCGATGAACTCGCCTACGGGATTGATCTGGCCGAATGCACCATCGTGCTGGCCGATGCAGGCCGCGCCGCGCGGCTCGAAGGCCATCCGCACAAGGCCAAAGTGGTGCTGTTCGATCATGGCAATGCGCCGTCCGAAGGCCTTGCCAATGTGTGGCGCGCACCGGGCGCGGAAGGCCCGGTGGCGCTGGCGCTGCTCGCGCAAATCGGCCCGGATGATCTCGCCACGATCCTCTTCACCTCGGGTTCGACCGGCAAGTCGAAGGGTGCCTACTCCGATCACCGCGGCGTGGTGCATGGCATCATGAGCTATGTCAGCCAGTCGGCAATGGCCAAGATCCTGCTCGAAAAGCAGGGCGAAGACTTGTCAGCCCAGCCCTGCGCGCTGGTGGCCGTGCCGCTGTTCCATGTCACCGGCGAAGTGCCGCTGTTCCTGCAAAGCTTCGCGATTGCGCGCAAGCTGGTGCTGATGCCCAAATGGGACGCCACCCATGCGCTCCAGCTGATGGAAAGCGAGAAAGTCACCTATTTCGTCGGCGTGCCGCTGATGAGCTACGAGATCGCGAGCCATCCCGATCTCGCCAAGTATGATCTTTCGGCCTGCAAGAGCTTTGCCGCAGGCGGCGCACCGCGCCCGGTCGAACATGTCGGCAAGATCAAGCAAGCGTTCCCCGGCGGCTTCCCGCTGCTCGGCTATGGCCTCACCGAAACCAATGCGGTCGGCTGCGGCAATTTCAACGAGAACTATCTCGCCAAGCCCGGTTCGACCGGCAAGGCCAGCCAGCCGATGGTTGACCTGCGCATTCTCGATGATGCGGGTAACGAGTTGCAACAGGGCCAAGTCGGCGAGGTCTGCATCCGGTCGGTCGCCAATTTCCGCGGCTACTGGAAGAACGAGGAAGCGACCAAGGCAGCCTTCACCGCCACCCAGTTCTTCCGCACCGGCGATCTCGGCTATCTTGATGAAGACGGCTACCTCTTCATCGTTGACCGCAAGAAGGACATCATCATCCGCGGCGGCGAGAACATCTCCTGCATCGAGGTGGAAGACGCGATCTACGCGCATGACGACATCGCCGAATGTTCGGTCTTCGGCCTGCCCGATGAACGCTTTGGCGAAGTGCCGGCTGCGGTCTTCAATCTCAAGGAAGGCCGCCCGCCGCTGAGCAAGGCGGCGCTGCGCGAGTTCCTTTTGTCGCGGATCGCGCCGTTCAAGGTGCCGACCGAAGACCATATCTGGATCGCCAGCGAAAGCCTGCCGCGGCTTGGCACCCAGAAGATTGACAAGCGCACGGTGCGCCAGATGTTTGCTGGCGAACTGGTCGCTGCGTAATCCGCTGACAGGCCGGGCTATCACCACGGCGCTCGGCGCCGATGTTCATGCGGGGGGACCCTCCGCGTGAACGTCAAGCGCATCTCGGGCCAGCGCACGATCATCGATCGCCGCGTGCTCGGCGAGGAAGTGACAGCGCTGGCGCTGGCCGCCGCCGATGGCGGGCGCCCCGCTGTGCTCGAAGCCTTGCGCCGCGCGCTCGATCAGGGGCGCAGCGAACTGGCCCGCCGCCTCGCCGAAGCGCCCTCGGCCGGGCATGATTGCGTGGGCGGGCATTCCTTCCTGATCGATCAGATCGTCAGGGTGATCCACGATTACGTCACCACCCATCTCTACCCGGCTTCCAACCGCACCGCCGCCGAACGCCTCGCGGTGCTGGCGGTCGGGGGTTATGGCCGCGCCGAAATGGCACCGCACTCCGATGTCGACATCGCCTTCATCACCCCGATGAAGCGTTCGCCTTGGTGCGAACAGGTGATCGAGGCCATGCTCTACCTGCTGTGGGATCTGGGGCTGAAAGTGGGCCATTCGAGCCGCACGGTTTCGGATACCATGCGGCTCGCCAAGGAAGATCTCACGATCCGCACCGCGCTGCTCGAAGGGCGGCTGGTGTGGGGCGATCAGGCGCTTTACGAGGAGCTGCGCGCCCGGTTCTGGGCCGAAGTCGCGCGCGGCAGCGAACGGCAATTCCTCACCCAGAAGCTCGAAGAACGCGAAGCACGGCACAAGCGGATGGGGGATTCGCGCTATGTCGTCGAACCCAACATCAAGGATGGCAAGGGCGGGCTGCGCGATCTCCAGACGCTCTATTGGATCGGCAAGTATATCCACCGCGTGGAAACCGCCTCGCAGCTTGTCGATGTCGGGCTGTTTACGGCGGCCGAATATCGCAGCTTCCGCCGGGCCGAAGGGTTCCTGATGGCGGTGCGCTGCCACATGCATATCATCACCGGCCGGGCGGAAGATCGCCTGACCTTCGATCTCCAGCGGCAGGTCGCCGAAGCGATGCAATTCGCCGATCGCCCGGGCAAGAGCGCGGTCGAGCGCTTCATGCAGTATTATTTCCTGCAAGCCAAACGCGTCGGCAGCCTGTCAGGCGTGTTCCTGTCCGCGCTCGATACCGAATTCGCCAAGAAGCGCACCCGTTCGGGCTTTTTCGCGGGCTGGAACCAGAAGCCGCGCATGCTCAAGGGCTATGTCATCGAAGCGGGCCGCATCCGGGCGCCGGGGGATGACTGGTTCGCCGCTGATCCCGTCCGGCTGATCGAGCTGTTCCAGCTTGCCGAGGCCGAAGGGCTCGAAATCCACCCGCAAACCATGCGGCAGGCGGATCGCGATGCGCGGTTGATCACGCCTGAAATCCGCCGGGACAAGCGCGCCAACGCGCTGTTCCTTGATCTGCTGGGCGGCCGCAAAGACCCGGAAACCGCGCTGCGCTGGATGAACGAGGCGGGGGTGTTCGGCCGGTTCGTGCCCGATTTCGGGCGGGTCAATGCGCAGATGCAGTTCGACATGTATCATCACTACACCGTGGACGAACACACCATCCGCGCCATCGGGCTGCTCTCGCAGATCGAGCGCGGCTTGCTGAAGAAGGATCACCCGCGCGCCAGCCAGTTGATCCACAAACTCGCCTCGCGCCGCGCGCTGTTTGTCGCGGTCCTGCTGCACGATATCGCCAAGGGGCGCGGCGGCGATCACTCGATCCTCGGGGCCGATCTGGCATCGCGGCTCGGCCCGCGCTTCGGCCTTGATGACAAGGAAACCGAGCTGGTCTCGTGGCTGGTGCTGCATCACCTCCTCATGAGCCGCACCGCGCAAAAGCGCGATCTCACCGATCCCAAGACGATCGAGGATTTTGTCGGGCAGGTGCAAAGCCTCGAACGGCTGCGCAATCTCGCGATCCTGACGGCAGTTGATATCCGCGCGGTCGGGCCGGGCACATGGAACAGCTGGAAGGGCCAGCTGCTCGGCGAACTTTACGATGCCGCCGAAGAACGCCTGCGGCTTGGCCACATGCGGCAGGGGCGCACCCAGAAAGTCGCCGCCAAGAAAGTCCGCGTGGCCGAATTGCTGGGCGAGCGGGGCCATCTCGTCGAAGAGGTGGGCGCGCTGCTGCGCGATGCCTACTGGATTGCCGATCCCGAGGACATCATTGCCAGCAATCTCGAACAATATGCCGCCAGCCGATCCAGCGGCGAGCAACTCTCGGTGGCCTGCGCCGTCGATGCAGTGCGCGGCGCGACCCGCGTGAGCGTGATCGCGGCCGACCACCCCGGCCTGTTCTACCGCATGGCAGGCGGGATTCACCTTGCCGGTGCAAACATCATCGATGCGCGCATTCACACCGCCACCAATGGCTATGCCTTCGACAATTTTCTGGTGCAGGATCAACACGGCCAGCCGTTCAGCGAAGCCTCCCAGATGACGCGGATCGAACAGGGCATTCGCAACGCCTTGCTCGCCAAGGTCGAACTGGTGCCCAAGCTGGCGGCACGCCCGCTGCCACACTCGCGCGCCAAGGCGTTCGATGTCGCACCGCGGGTCACCTTCGATAACGAGGCCTCCGGGCGCTTTACCGTGATCGAGGTGACCGCGCGCGATCGCGCGGCCCTGCTCAACCGGCTGGCCTATGCCCTGTTCAAGGCCAATCTGATCGTCCATTCGGCGCACATCACCGCCTATGGCGAGAGCGCGGCCGACACCTTCTACGTCACCGATCTGACCGGGGCGAAGGTCAAGGCGGCGGAACGGCTGGCGGAAATCGAAGCGGCCCTGCTCGAAGCCGCCAGTGACCAGCGCCAACGCGAGGTTGAAACAATTTAGCAACACTTGGGAGAAAACAGGCGCTTGGTGAAGGGTGGCCCTGATTGCATTTGGCCATGGTCGCGCTAAGGGGCAGGCAGTTCATTAGGGAGAGCTAACATGAACACCCCCGCAAAAATGCGCCGCATCCTCGCGCTTGCGTTGTGCTCCACCGCCTTCATTCCGGCCGGCGCTTATGCGCAAGCGGTCGAAGAGGAAGCGCCTCAGGAACGCACCAGCACGCTCGACACCATCAACGACATCATCGTTACCGGCACCAAGACCAAGAACCCCGAAAACGTGCAGGACGTGCCCCTGGCCGTCACCGCTTTCGGCGAAGCCAGCCTTGAAGCCTTCAAGATCCGTGACATTCAGGGCCTGTCGTTCCAGGCGCCCAACGTCAGCCTCGATCAGGTTGGCACCAGCCGCGGCACCGCCAACTTCACCGTGCGCGGTATCGGCATCAACTCCTCGATCCCCTCGATTGACCCGACCGTGGGCGTCTTCGTCGACGGCGTGTTCCTCGGCGTGAACGGCGGGGTTGTGTTCGACCTGTTCGACCTGTCGAGCGTCGAAATCCTGCGCGGCCCGCAAGGCGTGCTGTTCGGCCGCAACGTGACGGGCGGCGCGGTGGTGATCAACACCGGCAACCCGACCGAAGATTTCCGCGGCAAGTTCCGCGCGGCAGTGGACGGCCCGATCGACAGCGGCCGTGGCGGCGCCAACTACACCGTCAGCGGTGTGCTGTCGGGCCCGATCGTCGAAGACAAGCTGCTGTTCAAGGTCGGCGCCTACTACAACAAGGACGAAGGCTATTTCCGCAACCTGTTCGATGGTTCGAACCATGGTGCGGCCGAAACCAAGATCCTGCGCGGCGCGCTGGAAGGCCGCTTCGGCGAACTGACCCTGCTCGGCAAGCTCGACTATTTCACCAGCGACGGTGATGGCCCGTCAGCCCAGAACCGCGGTTTCTTCGACCGCCGTTCGTTCGATTTCTCGATCGACGAGCCGGGTTTCTATTCGAACGAAATCTGGACAGGCTCGCTGACCGCGACCTGGAATGTTGGCCCGGGCACGCTGACCAACATCACCGGCTGGCGCAAGTTTGACAGCCGTACACGTGGCGATATCGACGCGACTCCGCTGTTCCTGTTCCACTCGAACTCGGCAACGGCGCAGGAGCAATGGTCGAACGAGCTGCGTTACGCGATCTCGACCGATCGTTTCGATCTCGTGTTCGGCGGGTTCTACTTCAACCAGAACCTCGCCTATGATGAATCGCGCGAACTCCGCCGCGATCTGCCGATTGCGCTGCGTCCCCCGCAGTTCTTCGGTGGTGGCCGCCAGGATCACGAAGTGATCGGCGTCTTCGCCAACATGAACTACAAGCTGACCGACGCGCTGACGGTGCTGGCCGGTCTGCGCTGGAACCAGGAAACCAAGGACGCGGGCGTGACCTTCATCACCGCGCGTGCGCCTTGCTCGTTCATCACGGCACCTTTCTGCCCCACTGGTACCGCGCCGTTCCGTCCGGGCGTGGAAACCAATGGCTTCACCGATGACGTGAAGTTCCAGAACCTCTCGCCCAAGCTGGGCCTCCAGTACGAATTCGGCAGCAGCCAGGTCTATGGCCACTGGAGCCGTGGTTTCCGTTCGGGTGGTTACAACTTCCGCATCACCAACGTCGCCGTGTTCAACCGCGCCTTCCTCAGCACCGGCCAGCTCGGTTTTGATGAAGAGCAGGTCGATTCGTACGAAATCGGCGGCAAGTTCCAGACTGCAGATGGTTCGCTGACACTGAACGTGGCGGGCTATGTCACCAAGGTCGGCAACATGCAGCGCGAAGTGAACCTCGCTGATCCGGGCGCGGGCGTGGTGCAGAACATCCTCAACACCGCTGATGCCACCATCAAGGGCTTCGAAGCCGAAGCGCGCATGCGCGTGTCGCCGTCGCTGGTGTTCACCGCCAACCTCGGCATTATCGATGCCGATTACGACAAGATCCTGTTCGACATCTCGGGCGATGGCGTCGTCAACGACCGCGATCTGGCGCTCAGCATTCCGCGCGTGGTGCCCTACACCATCGGTGCTGGCTTCATCCACGAACTCAACGTGGGCAGCAGCCAGTTCCTGACCCGCGTGAACTACCAGTACCGCGACAAGTCGGCCTACACTGATGACAACTTCGGCTGGCTCAACGATCTGTCGATGCTCGAAGCCAACATCACCTGGGTGACCCCGGTGCAGGGCCTGTCGCTGTCGCTCTACGGCCGCAACCTGCTCGATCAGGTGCAGGAAGGCGGGGACACGCAGGTGCCTTTCGCTGGCCCGCGCTCGAACGGCATCCAGCAGCCGTTCCAGGCCTTCCCGGGCGGCGGCACCTTCTCGCCGCTGATGCGCGGCCGGAACATCGGCATCGAGGCGATGTTCGAATTCTAAGAAAATCGGGCCTCAGGCCCGCGCAAAAAAAGGGGCGCTCCGGCAACGGGGCGCCCCTTTTTCATGCCCATCGCTGCGCCGCTTGATGAGACAGCCCGGTTGCGCACGCAACCGCAAGGCCGACCGCAGCGGCTCGTGCGGCACACACGAAATACCGCGAGGAAAAACGAAAAGAGCTACCCGCGCGCGCCGAACAGCGCCGAACCCACCCGCACATGGGTCGCGCCAAGCATCACGGCGGTCTCGTAATCGCCGCTCATCCCCATGCTGAGGCCGGTGAGGCCGTGATCGGCAGCCAGCTTCGCCAGCAGGGCGAAAAACGGCACAGGCTCGATATCGGCAGGAGGAATGCACATCAGCCCGGCAAGCGGAATGCCAGAGGCGCGCACCGCCTCCAGAAACGCGGGCAGATCCGCAAGCGCACAGCCACCCTTCTGCGGCTCATCGCCAATATTGACCTGCACGAAGCACGGCACGGGCTTGCCCAGCTTGGCCATCGCCTTGGCCAAGGCGGTCAGCAGGCTCGGCCGGTCAAGCGCATGGATGCAATCAAACAGCGCGACCGCTTCTTCCGCCTTGTTCGATTGCAACTGGCCGATCAGATGCAGCTCCAGATCGGGATAGGCGGCACGCAGCGCCGGCCACTTGGCTTGCGCTTCCTGCACCCGGTTCTCGCCGAAAACCCGCTGGCCCGCTGCGATCAGCGGCGCGATCCGCTCCGCCGTATGCGTCTTGCTGACCGCGATTAGCGTGATGTCGGCCGGTTCGCGCCGGGCGGGCTTGCACACCTTGGCGATATTGGCGCGGACCTCGGCGAGACGGGCGGCGGGCGTGAGGGCTGTATTGTCCATGGCCCGGCTCTATAGCGGTTGGGTGACGCCCGCCAATCCCCTCCCCCACCTGTGGCTCATCAGCGATGCGCGCAATGATGCGCGGCTCGACCGCGCGCTTGCCCGCCTGCCGCGCGGTTCGGGGCTGATCTATCGGCACTATCATCTTGACGATGCCGCGCGGCTCGCCCGGTTCCGGGCACTCCTGCGGATCGCGCGGGCGCGCGGCCACACCGTGATCCTTGCGGATTCGGCGCTGACCGCGCGCGAATGGGGCGCGGATGGCATTTACGGCAGCCCCCGCGCGCTGGCCCCGCGCCGCGCCGGGATGATCCATCTCGCGACCGTCCACAATCCGCGTGAAATCGCGCTAGCCAACCGGCTGGGCGCGGATGCCATGCTGCTCTCGCCGGTCTTTGCCACCCGCAGCCACCCCGGCGGCGCGGTGCTCGGCCCGGTGCGCTTCCGCCTGCTGGCGCAGCTCGCCCGCAGGCCGGTGATCGCGCTGGGCGGGATGACACGGGCGCATGCGCGCAGGCTCGGCTGGGCGCGCTGGGCCGCAATCGACGGGTTGAGCTGAGGCGCGGTTCATCGCTCTTTCCTTGACCGCACGAGCGCGAGGATTCATGATGTGTTCTCACGAGGAGACACTTATGGCGTCCCGCGCCGTCACACCCCGCACCCCTGCGACCCGTTCGGCTGATGCCGAATGGCGCATCGGCCTGCGCCGCTCGATGCGCCGCATCGGCCAGATCACGGGATCGGCGCTGCTGTGGGGCGCGATGGTGTTCCTTGGCCTTGCGCTCGCCAGCTACACCCAGACCGATCCCAGCCCCTCGACGGCGGCGGCGGGCGATTCCATCGCCAACTGGATGGGGGCTGCCGGGGCCTTCATCGCAGACCGCGTGCTGCTGGCCTTTGGCCTGCCCGCGGTGCTGCTGCTGCCGCTGCTCTATGTGTCGGCGCGCCGCTTGTGGCGCGGCTATGAACATGAAGACGAACCCGAGACCACCCGGTGGTGGATACCTTTCGGCCTGCTGCTGATTGCCATGGTGTTGATCGCCACCGTGCTCGCACTGGCGTTTGATAGCAGTTCAAGCACCCTGCCCGCACAGGTCGGCGGGCTCGCTGGCCTGCTTGGCAAAGCAGGGATCGAAGCGGTCGCGACGCGGTTTGGCGGCGAAGCGGCGGGATGGGTGATCCTTGGCCTTGCCATCACCTGCCTTGGCGGGGGCGTGGCCTTGCTTACGCGGGTGTTCGCGATCGATTGGCGGGTGTTGATGACCTTGCCCGAATTCCTCGGCGGGGCTTCGCTGATCGCGCCCTTTGCCAGGCTGATGCCGCGCTTTGGTGACAAGCAGCCCGAAATCCCTGCCGCAGACTCGCCGGATGATGCGCCGCCTTCGACACGCCCGCGCCGCGCCGCCAAGGCCGAGCGTGAGGTCGAGGTCGAGCTGACCCCCCGCCGCGCGCCCGAGATTTCCGATCCTTCCGCGCCGCCCAAACGCGCGGCCCCGGCCAAGGCGAACCAGCGCGACATGTTCGCCGCGTTCAACCTGCCGAGCCTCGATCTGCTGGCCGAACCGCCCAAGGACACCGCCCCCAAGCTCGACAAGCTGGCGCTCGAACGCAACGCCCGCCTGCTGGAAAACGTGCTCGATGATTTCAACGTCAAAGGCGAAATCACCGCCGTGCGCACCGGCCCGGTGGTCACCATGTACGAGCTTGAGCCTGCCCCCGGCATCAAGGCGAGCCGCGTGGTCGGCCTTGCCGAAGACATCGCCCGCAACATGAGCGCGATCAGCGCGCGCGTCTCGCCCATTCCGGGCCGCACCGTGATGGGCATCGAATTGCCCAACAAGGATCGCCAGGTGGTGATGCTGAAAGAGCTCGCCGCCTGCACCGCCTTCGCCGAGGCGCGCGGCAACCTGCCGATCATTCTGGGCAAGGATATCGCGGGTGAGCCGGTGATCGCCGATCTCGCTGCCATGCCGCACCTGCTGGTGGCGGGGACGACGGGTTCGGGCAAGTCCGTCGGGCTCAATGTCATCCTGCTGAGCCTGCTGTACCGCTTCACCCCGTCGGAACTGCGCCTGATCCTGATCGATCCCAAGGTGCTCGAACTCAAGACCTACGACGACATCCCGCACCTGCTTTCTCCCGTGGTGACCGAGCCGCACAAGTCGGTGCGCGCGCTCAAATGGGCGGTCGAGGAAATGGAGCGGCGCTACCGGATGATGAGCGCGATCAATTCGCGCAACATCAATTCCTTCAACGAGAAAGTCGCCGCCGCCATCGCCAAGGGCAAGCCTTTGGGCCGCCGAGTGCAGACCGGGTTCGATCCCGATACCGGCGAACAGCTCTATGAAGAAGAACAGCTCGATTATCAGCCGCTGCCGCAGATCGTGCTGATCGTCGATGAACTCGCCGATCTGATGGTGACAGTCGGCAAGGAAATCGAAGTCCTGATCCAGCGCCTGTCGCAGAAATCACGCGCCGCGGGCATCCATCTCATCATGGCGACGCAGCGGCCTTCGGTCGATGTCATCACCGGGGTGATCAAGGCCAACCTGCCGACCCGCATCAGCTTCAAGGTAACGAGCCGGATCGACAGCCGCACCATCCTTGGCGAACAGGGGGCGGAGCAACTGCTGGGCAAGGGCGATATGCTCTACAAGCCCAACACCGGCGCGATGGTGCGTGTCCACGGGCCGTTCGTGTCCGATGAGGAAGTCGAAGCCGTCGCTGATTTCTGGCGCGGGCAGGGTGCGCCGGAATATGTCGACGCGGTTACCGAAGAACCCGAAGATGGCGGCTTCGGTTTTGAAGATGATCTGACAGCCTCCGATAACCCCGAAGAGCGCAAATATCGCCAGGCCTGCCAGATCGTGATCGAGAACCAGAAAGCATCGGGTTCGTGGCTCCAGCGCCAGATGGGTGTTGGCTACAACACCGCGGCGAAATGGATCGAGCGGATGGAAGAAGATGGTCTGGTCGGCCCGGCCAATCACGTCGGCCGGCGCGAGATCTATCGCGACCGCGATGGCAATCCGCTCTAGGCCCACCTGGCGCAGCGCCCCTGTGCGCGCAGCCGGCGGGATGATGCACGTTTGCAACGCCTGTAAATTGTAATATCTCTGTCATCCTTTCGTCACGCGTGCGTCGCGGCAGCGTCACTGATTGCTGCCACGGCGAGTTCATTCTCCAGCAACAGGGAAGCCCAGAGATGTTCCGCACCACTTCCACGCGCGTGTCGTTGACCGCGCTCGCCACCACGCTCGCTTTTGCGCCGCAAGTCGCGCTCGCGCAGGACAATGCCGAAACCGCGGCTCAGCCTGACTACGGCAACCAGATCCTTGTCACCGCGCAAAAGCGCACCGAACTGGCCAAGGACGTGCCGATCACCATCTCGGCCACCACGGGTGAACGGATCCGCGAACTGGGCGTGACCGATCTCGATGAATTGTCCTACTATGTGCCCGGCCTGCTCATTCAGGAGCAAAGCGCCAACAACCCCGGCATCGTGATCCGCGGGATCACCTCGGACAGCGGCTCGGCCCAGCAGGGCCCGCGCGTCACGCTCTATTACAACGGCGTTGATATTTCGCGCTCGCGCGGTTCCTATCAGGCGATCTACGATCTCGAACGCGTCGAAGTGATCAAGGGCCCGCAGGCGACCTTGTTCGGCACGGCCAGCGCAGTCGGCGCGATCAGCCTTGTTTCGGCCAAGCCGCGCGAAGGCTTCTCGGGCGAAGTGCGCGGCGGCTACGGCAATTTCAACCAGACCCTGCTCGGCGGTTTCCTCAATGCCGGGAATGATGTGATCGCCGGGCGTATCGCGTTCGAATGGCGCACCCGCGATGGCTATGTCGAGAACCTCAGCACCAATCAGGACAAGGAACTCTATGCGCAGAACCAGTTCGGGGCGCGCGCCTCGCTGCGCTTCACGCCGAATTCCGATCTGACCGTTGATCTGATCGGCTCCTACGATCAGCAGCGCAATGGCGGCACGCCCTTCATCTCGGGCCGCTTCCCCGCCTTTGCCGGCGCGCCGGGTGGCCCGGCCAATGCCTTCGGGCCTGCCAACCTCGGCGGCAATCCGGCGGGCGCAGCGGTACTCGGGAGCGATCAGCTTGGTCTCAACCGCGAAGTCTATGATCTCAACCTGACCGCCGAATACAGCTTCGGCGACAACTGGACCTTCACCACCGTCAACGGCTACCGCGAATTTGACAGCCGCGAAGTATTCGATGCCGATGGTTCGGCTGCACCCTTCCTCGAATTCGCGGAAATCGCCGATGGCTGGCAGATCAGCCATGAAGGCCGCTTCAGCTACACCAGCGACAAGCTGCGTGCGAGCGCGGGGTGGAACATCTTCATCGAAGATGGCCGCCAGAATGTGCCCTTCTCGACCGAAGAAGGCCTGTTCCTGCAATGTCTGACCACGCTGTTCGGCGCGCCGCTGATCCCGGGGATCCCCTGCGTTGCGCCAATGGCACGGTACCGGCCACGGCGGTAACCGGCCTTGCGACCGGCGGCGCGGTGACCGCGATCCCCTACGCCTCGGTGTTCGAGAACCAGGGCCGCAACGAAGCCTATTCGGTGTTCGCGGATGTGACCTGGATCCCGTTCGAAGCGCTCGAACTGACAGCCGGTGTGCGCTATCTTGATGAATATCGCCGCTCGGGCTTCTTGGCCAACGTGCCCAACAGCCAGCTTTCCCGTGCGCCGTTGATCCCCGGCCAGATCGATACCGGCGGGCGCACCTTCACGGCTGATGCACGGTTCGATGCCTGGCTGCCGCGCTTCAACGCGCTCTATCGCGTCAGCGACGATGTGAACGTCTTCGCCACCATCTCCAAGGGCCGCCGCTCGCCGGTGGTGCAGGTCGCCGCGGCGCGCGTCGCCGGGTCAGTGGTTCCCAACGTCCAGACCATCGCCGAGGAAGTGGTGTGGAACTACGAAGGCGGGCTCAAGCTGGCAACCGGATCGGTCACCGGATCGCTCGGCGTTTATTATCAGGTCTATAACGACTTCCAGGTTTCGGTCGCGCAGGTCGATGCCAATGGCAACCCGACCGGCGCCTTCATCACCGCGAGCGCCGGTTCGGCGAGCAATCTCGGGGTCGAAGCCGAGCTGGCCGTTCAGGCGACCGACTGGCTCAATATCTTCGGCAATTTCGGCTACATCAATGGCGGGATTGACGAAGATGGCGCCTTCTCGCCGGCCTTCTCGGGGGCACGCTTCCGCTTGCAGCCCGAATTCCAGGCAGCGGGTGGCTTCACCATCAACCACAAGTTCGGCAATGGCATGCGCTTCTTCGCCACGCCGAGCATCACGCATCGCACCCGGATCTTCTTCGAAGTGCCGAACAATCCGCTTATTGCGCAAGGGCCGGTCACGCTGGTCAATGCGCGTGCCGGGTTCAGCTTCATGGACGAGAAGTATCAGATTGCAGGCTTCATCCGGAATGCCTTCAACCAGGACTTCCTGCTGGATGCGGGCAACACCGGCGGGGCCTTCACCATCCCGACCTTCATTCCGGGCGAGCCGCAGTTCTTTGGCGTCGAGCTGACAGCGAAGTTCTGATCGCCACAGCGTTTACCGCGTGATCGCGGCGGGCGGGGGAAGCAATTCCTCCGCCCGTTCGCTTTGGGCATCGCGCGCAGCCTGTTCCTCAGCAGTGAGCGGCCGGAACCGGATTGCCAGCGGTGTAAAGCTGCCATCAGCCCGTTGGCGGATGGTGACAATCCCGCGCTGGTCGCGGTTCTGAAGCCGCTGTTGCAGGGCCATCGCGCGATCCTGCCCGACATAAAGCCGCCCCTGCCGCAAGCTCTCGCGGCCATAGACCGCGGCGGGATTGGCGCGCAGCGGGTGCGGACAGGCCGCCAATGCGGTGTCATCACCCACCGGCTCAGCGCGCGTGATCACGGGAGCATTGCCCGACAGGCACAGGTTATCAAGCGGCTGGCCCAAGCGCGCCTCATCCAGCCCGGGCCAATCATAGCTGAACTCGACATAATGCCCGCGCAGCAGATCGCGCGGATCATAGCCCATGATCGGCACCTCCCAATCGGTGCCCTGACGATAGGTGTGATCGCTGATGGCCCACAGACCGGCAAGGCCTGCGAGCGGCAGCACCATAGCGACAAGGCGCGCAGCGCGGTTCATGCGCCATCCTCGCTCTCGGGGGCATAGGTGCGCGACACCTTGAGCGCGGCCCACCCGATACCGAGGATCAGCAGCCCGGCGATGATCAGGCCGAAGCCGCTCAACAGGAGATCGCTTGCCAGCTCGAAACTCACAATGATGAGCCGCAGCGCCACCATCCCCACCGCGAGCTGGAACACCCCGCGCCACCCGGCCTTGAGCGCGGCCGCAGCGATCCCCGTCCACAGCGCCATGAACAGCAGCGCCGGGAGGAAATCGAGGCCGTTGAGCGGCACGGCCAGCAGCACCACCAACCCTGCTCCGGCGATGATGGCGCCGGCCATCCGTCCCGACATGCCGGGGCTCGCCGCCATCAGGGCGAGCCCGGCGCCGCATCCGATCGCGGCGCGCAGCCCCATGGCGGCAAAGCCTGACAGCGCCGCCTTGTCATCCAGCGCGTTGGTGGAGGCGAGCACACAGGCCAGCGCCGCGCCCGCCACCGCATAGGCCAGCCCGAGTTGTTCGACCCTGCGCCAGAAATCGGGCCGGGCAGATGTCTGCCGCAGCCAGCCTCCGAGCGGCGCGGCCACCACCGGCAGCGCTGTCACCAGTGCCAGCCACAGCGCCAGCGCCGTGCCGCTGACCGCTGCGTGATGGCCCGCGTAATCCCACACCGCCCAGATCAGCACTCCCATCACGGCAGAGGCGACCGTCAAGCCGCGCCCCATCAACAACAGCAGCGGCGCGAACAGCACCAGCCACAGCGCGAGAGGCTGCCACAGGGGCGAGGCGGTCTGGTAAACCTGCCCGAGATGGCCGAAAAAGGTGAGGCCGAGCGCGCCGACGACAAACAGCAGCGCCTCTTCCGCAAAGGGCGGTAAGGCAGCTAACCGCTGCGGGCGCGTTGCTAACGTCGCCACTCCCGCTGCGATCAGGGTAAGGTGGACACCCAGCCGCACGCCGCCGGGGATGTCCTCCCAATTGGCCGCCACCACCGAGACGAGGCCAAGCCCGATCGCCAGCGCGCCAATCCCGAACACCGCCCACAAGGCAATGGGGCGGGCATGGGCCGCTTCGTGGGCGATCAGGCGATCACGCGTGGCGGCATCAATGACGCCGGCCTTGTGCCATGCCTCGATCTTGCGCGTGCCCATGACCCGCTCAGTAACGCGCGGGCCAAGGGCTCGCAATCAATCCTTGGCGGCCAGCTCCTCAAGCGTGAGCGGCGTCAGTTCGGATGCCTTGCGCGCATTGGCGGTCATCGCTTCGGGCGACATCGCCACCATGCCGATCCGTGCCAGCGGGCCGCCCTTGCTCCAGCTCTTCGCCCATTCCTGGATGAAGGCCTCAAGCCCCGGAATGGCGCGCATGTGGGCCTTCTTGATGTAGATGAACAGCGGACGCGCGCCCGGATAGGCGAAGCTGGAGATGTTGTCGAAAGTCGGCGGCACGCCATTCATCGGCAGGCCCTGCACCTTGTCGGCATTTTCCTCGAGATAGGAAAAGCCGAAGATGCCCACCGCCCGCGGATTGGATTCGATCTTCTGGACGATCAGATTGTCCTGCTCGCCCTGATCGACATAGCCGCCATCCGAACGCACTTCGGTGCAGACCTGCCCGTAACGTTGGGCGTCGCTTTCCTTGAGCGCCTTCATTTCGGGATTGGTGTTGCAGCCCGCTTCGAGCACCAGTTCCTTGAGCGCGTCGCGCGTGCCCGAAGTGCTGGGCGGGCCATAAACGAGGATCGGGGTCGCGGGCAGCGCCGGATCAACATCCGACCAAAGCTTGCTCTTCTGCTCGCCGCCATAGGGCCGCGCGGCCAGCGCTTCATAGACGATCTTGGGCGAGAGGTTCAGCATGATCCCGCCCTGCGCCGAGGCGAAGGCAATGCCATCGAGCCCGACTTGCAGTTCGACAACGTCCTTGACCCCATTGGCGACGCATTTCTCGAATTCGCTCGGCTTCATCCGCCGCGATGCGTTGACGATATCGGGGGTGTTGGCGCCAAGCCCCGAACAGAACAGCTGGATGCCGTTGCCGGTGCCGGTCGATTCAATCAGCGGCGAGGGGTAATCCGGGTTTGCGCGCGCGAAATTTTCCGACACCACCTTGGCAAAGGGATAGACC
>Ga0308017_1000041_pt1 | contig 39112 bp, 35 predicted proteins | sample Neamet280_FD_203145 | JGI IMG/M metagenome (GOLD analysis project Ga0308017, IMG submission 203145) | Marine microbial communities from water near the shore, Antarctic Ocean - #280 | ecosystem: Environmental > Aquatic > Marine > Unclassified | place: Southern Ocean | collected 2014-10-01
GCCCCCACCCCCGGCCCCTCCCCGAGGGGAGGGGAGTAATCTGGTCGCCCGCGCGCTGAACGCGCTCCCGCGCCCGCAGGGGTTGGCGGTGACGCTGGAAAAGAATCTTCCGGTAGCGGCTGGTCTTGGCGGCGGGTCGGCGGATGCAGGGGCGGTGTTCCGGATCGTCGAGGCGCTCCACGGCCTGCCCGATGACTGGCCAGCGCGGGCGGCAAAACTTGGCGCGGATGTGCCCGCCTGCGTGCTCAGCCGCACCCATATCGGCCTCGGCACCGGCACCGAGCAACTTCCTGTGGAGGACGATCTCGCCGGAACCCCCGTGCTGCTGGTCAACCCGCGCGTGCCGCTCTCGACCGGGCCGGTGTTCAAGGCGTGGGATGGCACGGATCGCGGCGCGCTGCCGCCAGGCCCGGCGTCAAAGATCGCAAGGGAAGGACGCAATGATCTCGAAGCGCCCGCCATATCGCTCTGCCCTGTGATCGCGGAGGCGCTGGCGGCCCTGCGCAAAACCCACCCTTGGCTCGCCCGCATGTCCGGCTCGGGTGCGACCTGCTTTGCGCTCTACGACACCACCGAGGCCCGTGATGCGGCACAGGCGGCGATGCCCTCCGGCTGGTGGACAATGGCGGGGTGGCTGCGGTGAGTTGTCCAAACTCTGTTCGTGTCGAGCGTAGTCGAGACACCCTGCACAAGCCTCTCGACTTCGCTCGAGGCGAACGGAGGTGGGAGCATGCCTGAAGCCTTCCGCCAGCTCGGCACGCCCACGCCCGGCGGCATTGTCTGCACTGCCGACCATGCCTCGAACCACGTGCCCGCCGACATCAACCTCGGCATCCCCGCGCACTTGCTCGACGAACACATCGCCATCGATATCGGCACCGAGGCGATTGCCGAAATCCTCGCCCGCGACCACGCCATCCCCGCCCACATCGCCGCCGTCAGCCGTCTCGTCTGTGACTTGAACCGTGAGGAGGACGCGCCCGGCCTCGTTCCCGAAGCCAGTGACGGGCACCCGATCCCCGGCAATGTCGGCGCGGACAGGGAAGGGCGGCTCAACAGCTTCCACCGCCCTTATCACAGCGCGCTGGAACAATGGCTGGCGGCGGCAGAGCCCGCGCTGATCCTCTCGCTGCACTCTTTCACCCCGCGCCTTGCAAGCCGCGATGAGCCGCGCCCGTGGCAGGTGGGCGTGCTCTACAATCAGGACGATCGTGCCGCGCGCATCGCCATCCCGCTGCTCGCCGCCGAGGGGCTGAATGTGGGCGACAACCTCCCCTATTCGGGGCGCGATCTCAACTACACCATGAACCGCCATGCCGAAGCCAAGGGGCGCGCCTATCTTGGGGTCGAGCTGCGGCAGGATCTGGTGCAGACCCCGCAAGATCATGCGCGCTGGGCCGCATTGTTGGCGGATGTTGCGCAAAGGGTTGCGTCAGCGCTTGCCTGAAGGCAGGGGAGATTTCACAAATCGCCCTTCACAGGAAATCTTATGTCGCGCACCTTCGATAAGTCCCGTCTCCCCAGCCGCCATGTCTCGGTCGGCCCGGAGCGTGCCCCGCACCGCTCCTACTACTACGCGATGGGCATGACCGAGGAAGAGATCAACCAGCCTTTCGTCGGCGTCGTCAGTGCGGGCAACGACTCGGCGCCGTGCAACACCACCCTGAACGCCCAGGCCGATATCTGCCGCGAAGGCGTGATTGCGGGCGGCGGCACGCCGCGGCGGTTCAACACCATCACCGTGACCGACGGCATCGCGATGGGCCATCAGGGCATGAAGTCCTCGCTCATCAGCCGCGAGATCATTGCCGATTCCATCGAGGTTTCGGTGCGTGGCCATTGCTATGACGCGCTTGTCGGCTTTGCCGGGTGTGACAAGAGCCTGCCGGGTATGATGATGGCAATGCTGCGGCTGAATGTGCCTTCGATCTTCGTCTATGGCGGCTCGATCCTCCCCGGCACCCACCGCGGCAATGACGTCACCGTCGTCGACGTGTTCGAGGCCGTGGGCCAGTTCGCCGCGGGCAACTGCCCGCTGACCGAACTGATCGCCCTCGAGAAGGTCGCCTGCCCCGGCCACGGCGCCTGCGGCGGCCAGTTCACCGCCAACACCATGGCCTGCGTCGGCGAGGCGATCGGATTGAGCTTGCCGAACAGCAACATGGCGCCCGCTCCTTACAGATCGCGTGATGACATCGCCGTGGCCGCCGGCAAGCAGGTGATGGAGCTCGTCGCCCGCAATCTGCGCCCGCGCGACATCTGCACCCGCGCCGCCTTCGAGAACGCCGCCCGTGTCGTCGCGGCGACCGGCGGCTCGACCAACGCCGCGCTGCACCTGCCCGCCATGGCCAGCGAGGCGGGGATCGACTTCGACCTCTTCGACGTTGCCGAGATATTCAAATCAACGCCTTACATCGCGGACCTCAAGCCCGGCGGGAAGTATGTCGCCAAGGACATGCACGAGGCGGGCGGGGTCTACATGGCGATGAAGACGCTGCTCGATGGCGGGTTCATCGATCCCAACCCGATCACCGTCACCGGCAAGACCATCGGCGAGAACCTCGAGGAGATCACCTGGAACCCCGACCAGAAGGTGTTCTACGATGTGAAGACCCCGATCACGCCGACGGGCGGGGTGGTGGGTCTGAAGGGCTCGCTCGCCCCCGATGGCGCGATCGTGAAGGTAGCCGGGATGGCGCGCCTCCAATTTTCCGGCCCGGCGCGGGTTTTCGATTGCGAGGAAGACGCCTTCGCCGCGGTCGAGAGCCGCGACATCGCCGAAGGCTGCGTGATCGTCATTCGCTACGAAGGACCCAAGGGCGGCCCCGGGATGCGCGAGATGCTTTCGACCACCGCCGCGCTCTACGGGCAGGGCATGGGCGAAAAGGTCGCGTTGATCACCGACGGGCGCTTCTCGGGCGCGACGCGCGGCTTCTGTATCGGCCATGTCGGCCCGGAAGCCGCCGATGGCGGCCCGATCGCACTCGTCGAGGATGGCGACATCATCAGCATCGATGCGACTGCGGGCACCATCCACCTCGAGGTCGCCGAGGACGTCCTCGCCGCGCGCCGCGCCAAGTGGCAGCCGCGCACCAATGATTACCAGTCGGGCGCGCTGTGGCGGTACCAACAGGTCGTCGGCAAGGCGCGATACGGGGCGATCACCCATCCGGGTGCCAAGTCGGAAACCCATGTCTTCGCTGATATCTGATTCCGGGCACGCCTGCCCGTGCAGAGCCGCGTCATGACCGACGCGCAGGTCCTGACGGCGCAGCAGATGCGCGCGGCCGAACAGGCGCTGTTCGATGCAGGGACCAGCGTTTCGGACTTGATGGAGATCGCGGCGGGCGGCGCGGCCGAGTGGATCCGCCGGATCGCCGCGGGACGCGCGGTGACGGTCCTGTGCGGCCCCGGCAACAACGGCGGGGACGGCTATGTGATCGCTCGCGTCTTGCGGGAGGCGGGCAATGCGGTGGCCGTGATCGCACCGCTCGAACCTGCAACCGATGCCGCCAAAGCAGCGCGGCGGCGGTGGGACGGGGCGGTCAGCACAGCCGGAGGGACGGGGGGCGACGTGTTCGTCGACTGCCTCTTCGGTTCCGGCCTCGCGCGACCCTTGATCGCCGAGCACGCGTTGCTGCTGCGCGATCTCGCGGCGCGGCATCGCTCCAAGGTCGCGGTCGATGTGCCCTCGGGCATCGCCAGCGACAGCGGCGCGGTGCTGAACGAGCGCCTGCCCACCTATGACCTGACCCTCGCGCTGGGCGCGTGGAAGTTCGCGCATTGGAGCCTGCCGGGCCGGGCGCTGATGGGGCAGATGCGGCTTGTCCCGATCGGGATCGCGCCGGTTGAGGGTGCCGCGCAGCTGATCGAACGGCCTCGCCTCAACCCCCCTGCGGCGGACAGCCACAAATATCGCCGGGGGCTGCTTGGTATCGTCGGTGGTGCCATGCCGGGGGCGAGCCTGCTCGCCGCCCAAGCGGCCCAACGCGCGGGCGCGGGCTATGTGAAGTTGCTTGCTCCTCAGGCCGATCCGCGCACGCCGTCCGATGTGGTGACGGATACCGCGCCACTGGCACAGGCGCTGGCCGATCCGCGCATCGCCGCCGTGCTGGTCGGGCCGGGTCTGGGCCGCGATGATGCGGCGCGTGCGCGGCTTGAAGCAACCTTGGCGCAGGCGCGCGCCTTGGTGCTCGATGCCGATGCCCTGATGCTGCTCACCCCCGCGATGCTCACCCGCGAAGTTCCGATGCTTGCCACCCCGCATGACGGCGAGCTTGAGACCTTGTGCCGCAGCTTTGGCGTCATCGCGGAAACCCGCCGCGACCGGGCGCTGGCACTGGCGCGGGTCAGCGGCATGGTCGTGCTCGCCAAGGGGCCGGACAGCGTCGTTGCCGCGCCTGACGGCCGCCAAGCGGTCGGACAGCCCGCGCCCAGCTGGCTGTCGGTGGCCGGAACGGGCGATGTGCTTGCCGGGATTGCGGCGAGCCGCATGGCGAACGGTGCCGATCCCTTCACCGCCGCCTGCGAGGCGCTGTGGCTCCACGGCGAGGCCGCACGGCGGGCCGGGGCGGCTTTCACGCCGACGCAGCTTGCCGAACAGGTGTCCGAGGCGCTAGCGGCCTGCCTGTGACCGATCTTGAACCTATCATCCGCCTCGCCGCCAAAGGCGACGGCGTGACCCTTTCCGGCCGCCATATCGCCGGCGGTGTCACCGGCGACATGGTGGACGAGGCTGGCGCGATCACCCCGGGCCCGCACCACATTGCGCCCGCCTGCCGCCATTTCGGCGTGTGCGGCGGGTGCCTGTTGCAGCACGCGGACGACACGGCGCTCGCCGGGTTTGTTGAGGGCCGGGTGGTCAACGCCGCGCGGGGGCAGGGGCTGGAACCTACCGAGCTGCTCCCCGTCCACCTCTCCCCGCCCGCCACCCGCCGCCGCGCGGGCCTCCATGGACTGCGCACGGCCAAGGGCGCGGTGCTGGGCTACCGCGAGGGCGGATCGCACCGCGTGGTCGATCTGGCCGAATGCCCGGTGCTGCATCCCGCGCTCGCCGCGCTGCTCGCGCCGCTCCGGCGGTTTGTGGCGGCGCATGGGCCAAAAGGGATGGTGGGGATCGATCTGACCTTGGCGGATCAGGGCGTGGAGGCGTGCCTGACGCACTTCCCGCTCGAAGGGCTCGGCCCGACCGAAGCGGCGCTCGATTTCGCCCGCGAACAGGGCCTTGCACGCCTTTCCTTCGATCAAGGCTACGGTCCTGAGACCGTCTGGGAGCCCGAACCAGCGACCGTGACCCTGTCGGGCGTTCCGGTGAGCCTGCCGCCCGGCGCCTTCCTTCAGGCAACCCAAGATGCCGAGCATGTGATGGCCGCCGATGCGGCTGAGTGGCTGGCGGGTGCACGGGTTGTCGCTGACCTGTTCGCGGGGCTCGGCACTTTCGCCTTTGCGCTGCGAGAGGAAAGCAAGGTGTTGGCGGTCGAAGCGGAGCGCGCGGCGCACCTCGCGTGCAAAGCGGCGGGGGCGATCAGCGGGGGACGGGTGCTGGCGCTCCATCGCGATCTGTTCCGTTCGCCGCTTCAACCTGAGGAGCTGAACCGCTTTGACGGTATCCTGCTCGATCCGCCGCGTGCTGGTGCGCGTGCCCAGGTCGCGGAAGTCGCCGCGAGCACGGTTTCGCGGGTGGTTTATGTCAGTTGCAACCCTTCAAGCTGGGCGCGCGATGCGGCGGTGCTGGCGGCGAACGGCTATCGCCTGACAAGACTGCGCCCGGTCGGCCAGTTCCGCTGGTCCACCCATGTCGAGCTGGTGAGCCTGTTCGAGCGGTAGGGCCGCGCGTCTTTCAGGCAGCGGCGGCGAGCTTGGCTTCGGCAAAGGCGAGCAACCCGCCATAGGTTTCGAGCATGGCCCCATCGACGTCATCATCATCGATCACAATGCCAAGCCGGTCTTCCATTTCGGTGAGCAGGCCCGCAACCGCCATCGAATCAAGCTCGGGCAAATGGCCGAACAGGCCTGATTCCGCGTCAAACGCCTGTGCGGTTGCCGGATCAAGGCCCAGCACATCGGCAATCAAGGCCTTGAGTTCGCGGTCAATTGCCAGATCTGTCATTGCCCTAGCCCTGTCATCCTCAGCGATGCGCCTTGCTGCGTCTTGGAAAAACGCGGCGGGCGCACGGTGTGGCCGCGTCGCTTAGCTATCGGGGGCGCAGGGCGCAAGCATTGCGCGGCGGGCCTATCTATCGGGCGCAGCATGGCGCGCACCATTCAAGGCTTGCCAGATATCCGCGCGATGGTGATACCGCGCAGCAATGATGCCCGATGCGACCCCTCTGCCGCTGGATCACCTTGCCGAACGGGCAGGGCTCGCTGGCTGCGGCGATCAGCCCGCTCTGGTGCTGCGCCACGGCACGCTCGATCACAAGGCGCTGGCACGGCGGGTGGGCGAATTGGCGCAGTGGCTCATCGATACGCTGCCTGAACCGGGCGCGCGGGTCGCGACATGGGCTGCCAAGGGCGAACTCACCTGCCTTATGCCGCTCGCCGCGGCGCGGGCGGGACTGGTGCATGTCCCGATCAATCCGCTGCTCAAACGTGCCCAAGTGGCGCATATCCTTGCCGATAGCGGCGCGCAATTGTTGCTGGGCACGCCCTCGCGCCTTGCCAGCTTGGCGCCGGAGGATGTGCCTGAGGATTGCCGGGTGGTCGATGAAAGCACGGCGCTGGTCGAGGCCGGGGCGCTCGGCCGGCGCTGCGGCCCTTCGGATGCGGACCCTGCAAGCCTCGCAGCGATCCTTTACACCTCGGGCTCGACCGGGCGTCCCAAGGGCGTGATGCTCAGCCATGCCAATATGTGGCTCGGCGCGGTGAGCGTGGCGCATTATCTCACGCTCGCGCGCGATGATGTGACGCTGGCGGTGCTGCCCCTGTCGTTCGATTACGGCCAGAACCAACTGCTTTCGACATGGTATGCCGGCGGTAGCGTGGTGCCGCTCGATTTTCTCTTTCCGCGCGATGTGGTGAAGGCCTGTGCGCAGCATGCTATCACCACGCTGGCCGCGGTCCCGCCGCTGTGGGTGCAATTGACGGAAACCCTGTGGCCGGACGAGGCAAAGGCGTCGCTGCGCCGCTTGACCAACAGCGGCGGCGCGCTGACGGCAGATCTGGTGCATCGCCTGCGCGCGAGCTTTCCCGATGCCGCGCTCTATCCGATGTACGGGCTGACCGAGGCCTTCCGTTCGACATATCTCGATCCGGCGCTGGTCGATCAGCACCCGACATCGATGGGGCGCGCGATCCCCTTTGCCGAGGTGCTGGTGATCAATGACGCGGGCGAAGTGGCCGCAGCGGATGAGGAAGGCGAGTTGGTGCATTGCGGGCCGCTGGTGGCGCAGGGCTATTGGCAGGATGCCGTGCGCACCGCCGAACGCTTCCGGCCAGCCCCCGCTGCCTCGGAGTATGGCGGCATCGCCGTATGGTCGGGTGATCGGGTGCGGCGCGATACCACCGGATTGCTCTATTTCGCCGGGCGCCGCGACGCGATGATCAAGAGCGCGGGCAACCGCATCAGCCCGCAGGAGATTGAGGATACCGCGCTTGCCACCGGCCTTGTCGCCGAAGCCGCGGCGCTCGGCATTGCCGATCCCCGGCTTGGCCAGAGCGTGCATCTGGTGGTGCGCCGCGCCGCCGGACAAGGCGAGGATGCCGCCGATCTCTTGTCCAAAGCCTTGCAACGCGAGCTGCCGACCTTCATGCAGCCGCAACATATTCACTGGCGCGAGGCGATGCCGCTCAATCCCAACGGCAAGATCGATCGCACCGCGCTGGCCCGTGAACTTGCCGAAAGGTTCCCCGCGTGAAGCCTGTTGGGCCCATTCCGCCCGGTTACACCGCTCTGGATGGCGAGCTGGCGATTGCCGGCCGCACGGCGAGCGCGCTTGTCGCCGAAGCAGGCGGTACGCCGCTGTTTGTCTATGACCGCGCCTTGCTCGATGCCCGCGTCGCGCAGTTGCGCGCGGCTTTGCCGGTTCGGGTGGGGATCAATTACGCGGTCAAAGCCAATCCGCTGCCCGCCGTGGTTGCCCATATGGCGGGGCTGGTGGACGGGTTCGATATTGCCTCGGCGGGAGAGCTCGCCATCTGCCATCGCCTCGGGATTGATCCGGCGCGTATCAGCTTTGCCGGGCCAGGCAAGCGCGATGATGAACTGACCGCGGCGATTGAGGCGGGCGTCACGCTCAATTGCGAAAGCGCAGGCGAAGCGGCGCGCGCCCTTGCGATTGGCGCGCGGCTCGGCAAACCGCCGCGCATCGCGATCCGGGTCAATCCGAGCTTCGAGCTCAAGGGTTCGGGCATGAAAATGGGCGGCGGGGCCAAGCCTTTCGGGGTCGATGCCGACAAGGTGCCCGCGCTTGCCCGCCAGGTCATCGCCGCGGGCGCGGAGTGGCGCGGGCTCCATATCTTCACCGGCAGCCAGACGCTGAGCGCGGACGCCATCATCGAGGCGCAGGGCAAGGTGCTGGATCTTGCCGCCACGCTTGCCGAAGCGATTGGTCACCCCTTGCCCAAGCTCAACATGGGCGGCGGCTTTGGCATTCCCTATTTCCCCGGCGACACCCCGCTTGATCTGGCGCAGGTCGGCGCGGCGCTCGCCGAGCGGGTCGCGCACCTCCCGTCAGCCCTCGCTGAGACCGACCTTTGCCTCGAACTTGGCCGGTATCTGACGGGTGAGGCCGGGGTCTATCTGTGCCGCGTGATTGATCGCAAGGAGAGCCACGGGGTCACCTATCTTGTCACCGATGGCGGGCTGCATCACCAGCTTGCCGCCTCGGGCAATTTCGGCACGGTGGTGCGGCGCAATTATCCCTCGGCGATTGCGACCCGCTTTGATGCCCCTGCCAGCGAAGAGGTGAACATCGTCGGGTGCCTGTGCACGCCGCTTGATCGGCTCGCGGACAATGCGATGATGCCGCATGCCGATGTGGGCGATCTGGTCGCGATCTTTTGCGCCGGAGCCTATGGCGCCAGCGCATCGCCGAGCGGGTTCCTTGGCCATGGCCCGGCAAGGGAAATGCTGATCTGACCGATCCCGCATTGCCCGGCGCTTGCCCCAAGGCCTGCGTGCTGGCCAGCGATTAACTAACACATTATTCACCACTTTCTGCGAGAGCTTGCGCCCTACCGGCCTGATTGTGCCGCCATGTCCGAATGCCTTGGGTTCACGCTGATGTATGAACAATTCTATGGTCTTGCGGCCCGCGCGTTCCAGCTGACGCCTGACCCGCGATTCTATTTCGAGAGCGCGAGCCACCGCCGCGCGCTGAGCTATCTCGGTTACGGGCTCAATCAGGGCGAAGGTTTTATCGTCATCACCGGCGAAGTCGGCGCAGGCAAATCGACCCTTGTGGCGCATCTTATGGCGCAGGTTGATCCTGCCGAATTCACCACGGCCAAGCTGGTCACCACCGCACTGGATGGCGCTGGCCTCGTGCACATGGTGGCCGCTGCCTTTGGCTTGGCGACCGAAGGGCAGGATAAGGCGGGCGTGCTCGCCGCCATCGAACGCTTCCTGCAAGACGAAGCCCGCGCCGGGCGGCGGGCACTGCTGATCGTCGATGAGTGCCAGAATCTTGATCTCACCGCGCTCGAAGAATTGCGCATGCTCTCCAACTTCCAGCTCGGCACGCGCCCCCTGTTGCAGACCCTGCTCCTGGGTCAGCCCGAATTCCGCCGCACGCTGGCACAGCATCCCGCGCTTGAACAATTGCGCCAGCGCATCATTGCCTCGCACCATCTTGAAGGGTTGAGCGGCGATGAGGTCGGGCTTTATGTCGCGCATCGTCTGCGGCAGGTGGGCTGGCAAGGTGGCAACCCGGCGTTGGGCCCTGATCTGATGGCGGGGATCTACCGGCACACCGAGGGCATTCCGCGCCGGGTCAACCAGGTGATGAACCGGCTGATGCTGCTGGGCGCGATCGAGGAGCAGGGCGCATTGACCAGCGCCATGCTTGAGGCGGTGATTGCCGAGATGGCCGCCGATGAAACCCGCGGCGCTGCCCCGCTGGCAAGCGCGCTCAGCATCGAGCCGGAACCGCCGGTCGATACGCGGGCAGCGGCCTCTGCCATGCTCGCCGATGCCGCGACGATGCTGGCGCGGCGCGATGCACGCACGGCGGAGCTCGAAGCAGCGCTGCGGCGGCTCCGGCGCACGGGCGCGGCGCCCGCGCGCGAACCCGGCGAAGAGGACAGCACGGCATGGGGTGATCCGGCGCTCAAGGCTGCGCTGGCCCAACTCGAAGCGCGGCTTGAGGATCAGGAACAATCGCTACGCCATGTCCTCACGATGCTGATCGAATGGTTCGAAAGCGACGCCGGGCGCAAGGCGGCCTGACGGCTGCGGCCTAGCCTTCAAGCCCGTGGCCGAGCGCCATGTAGGCATCGCTCTGCATTTCCATCAACCGGCTGACAGTGCGTTCGAATTCAAAGGCGCCATCGCCCGCGCGATACAAGTCACGCGGCTCGGCGGCGGCGGTGGCGAACAGCTTGACCCGGTGTTCGTAGAGCGCGTCGATCAGGGTTACAAACCGCGCGGCCTCGTTGCGGTTTTCCGGCCCCATCTGCGGAATGCCGACCAGCACCACCGTGTGAAAGGCGCGCGCGATGGCGAGGTAATCGGCGGCACCGCGCGCTTCGGCGCACAGCTTCTTGAAACTGAACACGCCAACGCCTTTGAGCGATTTGGGCACATGCAGCGTGCGCCCGCCGCCCACCGCCAAGTCCTGCGAGGGGACATGGGCCGCGTCTTCGGGGGCAAAGTCGGTCAGCCGGAAGAAGGCCTCGCGCACCTTGGCGGTTGCAGCATCACCCAGCGGGGTGTGCCACGTGGCAAGCCCGCCGATCCGGTCGAGCCGGTAATCGGTCGGCCCGTCCAGCGTCAGCACATCAAGATCGCTCTCGATCAGCGCGATAAAGGGCAGGAAATGCTCGCGGTTGAGCCCGTCCTTGTAGAGTTCCGAGGGCGCGCGGTTCGAAGTTGTCACAACCGTCAGCCCGTGATCGCGGATCAAGGCGGTGAACAGCCGGCTCATGATCATGGCATCGGCGGAATTGTTCACCACCATCTCGTCAAACGCGAGCACGCGCAGCCCGGCAGCGAGCTTGGCCGCAACCGGCGGGATCGGATCGCCGCTCTCGCTTTTGCGCGCCTCGCGCAGGGCAGCGTGGACTTCCTGCATGAAGGCATGAAAATGCACGCGGCGCTTTTCCGGGATCGCCAGCGAGGCATGGAACAGGTCCATCAGCATCGATTTGCCGCGCCCGACACCGCCCCACATGTAAAGCCCACGGATCGCCGGCGTGGTGGCGCTGCTGCCGATCAGCCGCGCCAGCAGGCCGGGGCGGGGCGGCGGCGCTTCGAGCGCGGCCTGTACCTGCGCAAGCCGCTCGGCAGCGGCACGTTGATCGGGATCGGGGCGCAATTCGCCCGAGGCAATCAGCGCGTCATAGCGCGCGAGCACCCCTGTCACGGCGCGCGCGAGCGCATCTTGCGGATGATGCCCGAATAGCTGGCAATGATGTCCTCCTGCCCGTCTGCGCGCCCCTGCACGCACTGGCCGCGCAGGAACAGCATCTTGCCGGTCTCGCGGATGATCTCCGTCACCGCATCGAGCGGGCGCGCCGGATCGCCGCCGCCCACGAATTGAGTGGAGAGTTCCACCGTGACGGAAGGGCCCGCCTCGCCGCTGCCATTGATATGCATCGCGGCAAACAGCGAGATATCGATCAGCGCGAGCGTTACCCCGCCGTGGACATTATCGGTGAGATTGGTGTGGCGCCGTTCGGGGAACATGCGCAGGCGGCAGAGCGCACCTTCGCGCCGCACCCGCATCTCGCCGAGTACGGCGGTGTTGAAGCGGGTGCGATCCACCATGTTCCAGGTGAACCAGCCTGCCTCGCCGCCGCAATCCGCGGCATCGAGCGGGCGATATTCAAAAGGAATGGCTCTTTCGCCCGCGTCTGCCATGCTGCTGCTCCGAACGCCTCAGATGGCGCGTTCGGCCATCATCTTCTTGGTTTCGGCAATCGCCTTGGCCGGGCTGAGGCCCTTGGGGCAGACATTCGCGCAGTTCATGATGGTGTGGCAGCGATAGAGCCGGAACGGGTCTTCGAGCTCGTTGAGACGTTCACCCGTCATCTCGTCCCGGCTGTCGGCCAGCCAGCGATAGGCCTGGAGCAGGATCGCCGGGCCAAGGAACTTGTCCGAATTCCACCAGTAGGACGGGCACGAGGTCGAACAGCAGGCGCACAGGATGCACTCGTAAAGACCATCCAACTTTTCGCGCTGTTCGGGCGATTGCAGGCGTTCCTTGCCCGACGGCGTCGGGGTCACTGTCTGCAACCACGGCTTGATCGAGGCATATTGCGCGTAGAAGTGCGAGAAGTCAGGCACCAGATCCTTGATCACGTCCATATGGGGGAGCGGCGTGATGCGGATTTCGCCCTTGAGATCTTCGATCGCGGTGGTGCAGGCAAGGCCGTTCTTGCCGTTCATGTTCATCGAACACGACCCGCAGATCCCTTCGCGGCAAGAGCGGCGGAAGGTCAGCGTCGGATCGATCTCGTTCTTGATCTTGAACAGCGCGTCGAGCACCATCGGCCCGCATTCATCGAGGTCAATCTCGAACTTGTCGTAGCGCGGGTTTTCCCCGCTGTCGGGATCGTAGCGATAGACCTTGAACGACTTCACCCGTCCGCCGGTGCTTTTGTGCACCTTGCCCTGCGGCTTGATCTTGGAATTTGCCGGGAGAGTGAAAGTCGCCATCTATTCGGATCCCCATGAACCTGTGCGAAGCCTATCTAGCGGAGTTGTGACACGAGGCAAGCGGGGCTTGCTTGCGAGGATTGGCATATGTGTTGAGCGCGGCGCGCAGGGCGCAAAGCCTGACATGTTGGAGACATGTGAGACACTGTCATAGGCGCAAAATCGAGGGGGCTGGCACAGGCGGTCAAATAGCAGGCCAAAATGACGGAACCCTAAGCCCATGCCGCGACTTTAAGTGATATGAACGCATTAGGAAAATCGTCCGATGTCTGGCCGCGCTGCGCCGCCGTGTTCGGCGCGTCGGGCGGGATCGGTCGCGCGCTTGCCGAAGCGCTGGCGGCGGGCGGCACCGAACTGGTCTATACCGGCACAAGGCGCGGAGAAGGCCCCCGGGGCAAGGCGTTCCGTCCGTTCGATTTCGATCTCTCCGACGAATCCAGCATAGCCGACGCGGCCAATCTGATGCGCGATCAGCGCCCGCAATGGGTGATCATCGCCAGCGGGGTGCTGACGCTGGCCGATGGCACCGGGCCGGAGCGCACGCTGAAGCGGCTTGATTCTGATGTCATGGCCGAAGTTTTCGCCATCAACACCATCGGCCCGGCGCTGATTGCAAAGCATATCCTGCCGCTGATGGCGAAGGATGAACGCTTTGTCTTCGCCGCGCTCAGCGCGCGGGTCGGCTCGATCAGCGATAACCGTCTGGGCGGGTGGCATTCCTACCGCGCCTCGAAAGCGGCGCTCAACATGCTGCTGCGCAACTTCGCGCTCGAAATGGCGCGCACCCATCCCCAAGGCGTGATTGCTGGCTTGCATCCCGGCACGGTCGACAGCGCGCTGTCGCAACCCTTCCAGAGTGGTTTGCCCGAAGGGCAGCTTACCACGCCGGCTGATGCGGCGGCGAACCTTCTCGGCGTGCTTGCCGCGCTCACCCCTGAACAATCGGGCCGGGTCTTCGATTTTCGTGGGATAGAGGTTCCGGCCTAGTCGAACAGGCCCACCGCCAGATGCGCCCACAGCGTCAGGAACATCAGCACCCCGAACAGCGCGCCGCCAATGCGCCAGCGCGGCGAATCAAGCCAGTACCACGCCGCCTCGATCCCGCCGCACAACCCGGCGAGCATCAGGGTGAAGATCGCGAAGTCTTCCGCCCCCCAATTGACCTCCTCGCTCATCACGGTGCCAAGCGCCGGGAAAGCCAGCAACATCGCCGCGCAGATCCACAATGTTGGATGGAACCGGAAGGGCGATCTGCTCGCGGTGGTCGTCGTCATGACACAATCCTGTCATCTCGTGGCGCTTGGCGGTGAGGCCGTAACGTGCCACGCATTGCGATGGCGGGAAAGAGGGCAAAAGGGGAGGGGCAGGAATGGGACTGGCAGCATGGTACGAGGCGCGCATCATGCCCAAGCTGATCACCTGCGCCTGTTCGCAGGGGCAAGTGATGAAGCGCCGCGCGGCCGTGGTGCCACTGGCACGGGGCGATGTGTTCGAGCTGGGCTGCGGCGGCGGGATCAATCATGCCTTCTACGACACCCAGGCGATCACTTCCTACGCCGGGATTGATCCGCACGAGGGCCTGCTCGATGCGACTCGGCAGGCTGCCGCAGCCAAGGGCTGGCAGGCCGATATCCGGCAGGCGCGCGGCGAGGCGATTCCCTTTCCCGATGGGCGTTTTGATACCGTGGTGTGCACCTTTACCTTGTGTTCGGTGCATGATCCGGCGCAGGTGCTGGGCGAAATGCGCCGCATCCTGCGCCCCGGCGGCGCGCTGCTGTTCTGCGAGCATGGCCTCGCGCCCGATCGCAGCGTGGCGCGCTGGCAGCAGCGGATCGAGCCTGTGTGGAAGCGCCTTGCCGGGGGCTGCCACCTGACACGCCCGATCAGCGCCGCGCTCGATCAGGCAGGCTTCGCCGTCGAAACGCTGGGGAAAGGCTACACGCCCCAAGCGCCGCGCTTTGCCGGATGGATGGAGTGGGGCGCGGCGCGCAAGCCGACATGAAAAGGGCGGGTGCAGTTGCCTGCGCCCGCCCTTTTGCATGATCCAGTGTTGGTGCGGATTATTCGCCGAAGGTGCGTTGCCACCAGCCGCGGCGCGGCTTGCCCCCGTTATCTTCGGGTGCATCGGCGCTTTCGGCTGCGGGTGCCGCGTCTGCGGTCGGTGCGGCGGCCGGTTCCTCGGCGACCGGCGCGCTGATGGCTTCATCAGCGGCTTCGGCGGCGGCGGCCTTCTTGCGCGGGGCCGCACGCTTGCGCTTGGGCTTTTCGGCAGGGGCTTCATCTATCGCTTCTACCGGTTCTGCCGTGTCCACGACTTCCGGAGAAGCGGCAGGCTCGGCCACGTCGACGCTCTCAGCCGCTTCGGCGGTATCAACCGCAACCTTGGGCTTGCGCGGCGCGCGCTTGCGCTTGGGCTTTTCGGCAGGGGCCTCGTCAGCAACCGGCTCATCCGCCGGTTCAGCAGCAGGCGCAGTGGCAGGCGCAGTGACCTCGGCATCGCTGGCAGCTTCGCCTTCGGCGTCGTTTGCGTCGCTGTCGTTGTCGGTGCTGGCCTCGCCAGTGCCTTCGCCTTCGTCACCGCGGCGCTTGTTGCGACCGCGCCCACCGCGCCGACGGCGCTTCTTGGGACGATCACCGCCGTCTTCGCCGGTGTCTTCAGAGGCGACATCACCGCTGGCTTCGGTCTCGCTGCCACCATCGCCATCGTCGCCGGCATCATCGGTGCCGCCGTCTTCGCCGCCTGCACTGCCTTCGCCATCTTCGCGCTTGCGGTTACGGCCACCCCGGCGACGGCGACGCTTCTTGCGGCGACCACCGTCGTCATCGCTGTCGCCGCGTTCGCGCGGTTCGTTGCGGGTCTCTTCTTCGGCCTCGTCTTCATCCTCTTCGGGCAGATCGAGATCGTCTTCCTCGTCCTCGATGATCGGATCAAAGCGCGGGGCCTGCGAGGGGCGCGGACCGCTTGACGAGACGGTCATCTTCGCGCCTTCGTTCTCGCCTTCAGGGACGACTTCGACGGCCACGCCGTAGCGCTGTTCGATCTCGACCAGATCGGCGCGCTTTTCATTGAGCAGGTAGATCGCCGCTTCGGTGCTGGCAGCCAGACGGATCTGCGTGCCCTTGCCCTTGGCGGCTTCGTCCTCGATCAGACGCAGCGCCGAAAGCCCTGCCGATGAAGCGGTGCGCACCAGACCGGTGCCGTCGCAATGCGGGCAGGGGCGGGTGGTCGCTTCAAGCACGCCGGTGCGCAGGCGCTGGCGGCTCATTTCCATCAGGCCGAAGCTGGAAATGCGGCCGACCTGGATGCGCGCGCGATCATGCTTGAGCGCGTCCTTCATCGCCTTTTCGACTTTTCGGATGTTGGAGGAATACTCCATGTCGATGAAGTCGATCACGACAAGCCCGGCCATGTCGCGCAGGCGCAGCTGGCGGGCGATTTCCTTGGCGGCTTCGAGATTGGTGTGCAGCGCGGTCGCCTCGATCCCGTGCTCCTTGGTGGAACGGCCCGAGTTGATGTCGATCGAAACCAGCGCCTCGGTCGGGTTGATGATCAGGTAGCCGCCCGATTTGAGCTGCACCATAGGATCATACATCGCGCGCAGCTGATCTTCCGCACCATAGCGCTGGAACAGCGGCACCGGATCGACATAGGCCTTCACCCGCCGTGCATGGCTGGGCATCAACAGTTTCATGAAGGCCTTGGCCGACTTGTAGCCATCCTCGCCTTCGACGACGACTTCCTCGATTTCCTTGTTATAGATATCTCGGATCGCGCGCTTGATCAGATCGCTGTCCGAATGGATCAGCGCGGGCGCGACCGAAGCGAGGGTCTTTTCGCGGATTTCGTCCCACAGGCGGGCGAGATAATCGAAATCGCGGCGGATTTCCGGCTTGGTGCGCGAAAGGCCCGCAGTGCGGACAATCAGGCCCATCGAGCGCGGCAATTTCATCTCCGCGACGATTTCCTTCAAGCGCTTGCGATCGCTCGTCGAGTTGATCTTGCGGCTGATCCCGCCGCCGTGCGAGCTGTTGGGCATCAGCACGGTGTAGCGCCCGGCAAGGCTCAGATAGGTGGTGAGCGCCGCGCCCTTGTTGCCGCGCTCTTCCTTGACGACTTGCACCAGCAGCACCTGACGGCGCTGGATGACATCCTGGATCTTGTAGCGGCGACGCAGCGCCATGCGCTTGGCGCGGACTTCGTCGACCTGCTTGGCACGGCTGCGGCTGTTCTTGCTCTTGTCGGCGCCCTTGCCCTGACGGCGGCGCCCGCGACGACCGCGTTCGCGGCCTTCATCGCCTTCGGCAGTGTCGCTGTCGTCGTCCTCGTCGTCAGATCCGCCATCTTCGACCGCGCCGCCTTCGATGGTGGCGACATCATCCTTGTCGGAGGTGTCGACTTCCTCGATGCCATCTTCGGCAAGATCTTCGGCGAGCGCTTCGCCGCTGTCATCCTCGGCGTCGTATTCGTCGCCGGGCGCAATGCCTTCTTCTTCTTCCTCGGCGCGCAGGCGCTCTTCCTCTTCGGCCGCTTCGGCCTCTTCGGCGAGCAAGGCTTCGCGATCAGCCTTGGGGATCTGGTAGTAATCGGGGTGGATTTCGCTGAAAGCGAGGAAACCATGGCGATTGCCACCAAAGTCGACAAAGGCCGCCTGAAGCGACGGTTCGACCCGGGTTACTTTCGCAAGATAGATATTGCCCTTGATCTGCTTGTGTTCGGCAGATTCAAAGTCGAACTCCTCAATCCGGTTGCCTTGCAGAACCGCCACCCGGGTTTCTTCCGGGTGGCGCGCATCGATAAGCATGCGCGTTGCCATTGAATATTCTCCATGCGCTCGGCCTTGCCCGCATGGGGGCGTAAAGGGGGCGCGTATTGTGTTGGGAACCGGCGCGGGCAAAGCCAAGGCCGGGGTTGGTTGTCACGCCGGATTCGCGGAAAGCGAAAGGCGCGAAGTTCGTGTCTGCTGGAACGGGATTGCGGCAAACCGCCGCGCCTTGGCCCGCAAACACGCCGCCGCACGAAGCGGGCGGGGTGCAAATCTGCGGGGAAAAGCGTCTCGTCACTGCATCAACCTGTCTGGAGCCGGATATCAGAATGTCCGGCCGGCGGGCATCAAAGAGACGGAAGCGCGATTGCTGACCATACTTGAGCCCTTATCTCGGGTTGCTAGCACCGTGGGTTAATCCAAGCAACTCTATTGCGCTTTTTAAAGGCAAGGCCTTAAGCAATTGCCACGATGAGCCTGCGCGCATTCATTCTGCTCATGCTTGGCCTGCCGCTCGTTGTGCTGGGCAGTGTGGCCGCGCTCGGCCAGCGCATTATCCTGCCGGAATGGGGCCGCGACTATGTGCTGCGCTTTGCGCTGGAAGCGCCGGCAGGCCCGCTGGTGCTGCCGGGTGTGGCCGGCCCGAAAGATCCCTCGCGCCCGCTGGTGGTGATCGATGCCGGGCATGGCGGACGCGATCCCGGAGCAGTCGGGACGGATGAGGCAGGGGCGCGCTTTGCCGAAAAGGACATCACCCTCGCCATCGCCAAAGCGCTGCGCGCCGAGCTTCTGAAGATCGGCACGATCCGCGTTGCGCTGACGCGCGAGGATGATCGCATCCTGGCGCTGGCGGATCGCCCGGAAATGGCGCGGCAACTGGGGGCGGATCTGTTCATCTCGATCCATGCGGATTCCGCAGGCGATGCGGACGGCGTGGGCGGGGCAAGCGTCTACACCCTTTCGAACGAGGCTTCGAGCGAGGCCGCCGCCCGCTTTGCCGCGCGCGAAAACAACGCGGACCGGGTCAATGGTTTGGTGGTCACGGGCGAAAGCGCGGTGGTGAGCACCATTCTTGTCGAACTGGCGCAGCAGCGCACGCAGGATGATGCCGCGATTTTCGCCAGCGTGGTGCTGCGCGAGGGCGCGGGGGTCTTGCCCTTTGTGACCCAGCCCAAGCGCTCGGCCGCGCTGGCGGTGCTGCGGGCCCCCGATGTTCCCTCGGTGCTGTTTGAAAGCGGGTTTGTCACCAATGATGCCGATCGGGCGCGCCTGACCACGCCGGAAGGGCGCCAAGCCTATGCGGCGGTGCTGGCGCGGGCCATCCGCATCTATTTCGCGCGCCGCGCGGACGAGGAGGGATAATCCGCGAAACACGCTGGCAATTGGGCGCACCTGCGTGCTAATCGCGCCTCTCCCGCATGACCGAGCCTGCCTCCGCCTCGACCGGCCTGCCAAATTGGGCCTATTTCCGGTACCGCGTGAACCGCGATATCGGCGGGCTTGTCGCATGGTTCCGTAGCAGGTGGCGTGAAAGCCTGATGTTCCGGATCGCTGCCGGAGCCGCCGCCTTCGGCTTGTTCCTGTGGATCGCCATGTTTGTTTGGCTGGCGCGCGATCTGCCCGAGGCCGAGGCGCTGCTGACCTACGAAACCCCGCTGCCGACGGTGGTGCGCGGGTTTGATGGCGAAATTGTCCATTCCTATGCCCGTGAGCGCCGGGTGCAGCTGCAATATGCGGATTTTCCCCAGAAGTTGATCGAAGCCTTCCTTGCCGCTGAGGACAAGAATTTCTTCAGCCACGGCGGGGTCGATTTCATGGGCACTGCCAATGCGGTGGTCGATTACACGCTCAAGATGGGTTCGGGGGAACGCGCGGTCGGCGGTTCGACCATCACGCAGCAAGTCGCCAAGAACCTGCTGCTGGGCGATGAATATTCGGTGACGCGCAAGCTCAAGGAAATGATCCTCGCCGGGCGCATCGAACAGGTGCTGACCAAGGAGCAGATCCTTGAACTGTATCTCAACGAGATCCCGCTCGGGCGGCGTTCTTTCGGGGTGCAGGCGGCCGCGCGTGCTTATTTCGACAAGGACGTTGACGCGCTTGAGCTGCATGAAATGGCCTTCCTTGCAACTTTACCCAAGGCGCCCGAGCGTTATGGCCGCAAGGGGCAGGAGCAGGCGGCACTGGCCCGCCGGGCCTTTGTGCTCGATCGCATGGAAGCCAATGGATTTATCTCAGGCTCCGAACGCCGCGCTGCGCTCGCCAAGCCGCTTGGCCTGGTACAGCAGCGCGCTGAACGCAGCGCGGATGCGGGCTATTTCCTTGAGGAGGTCCGCCGCCAGCTGATCGATCAATTTGGCGAGACGGCCGAAGATGGCCCCAACAGCGTCTATGCAGGCGGGCTGTGGGTGCGCACCTCGCTCGACACCGGGATGCAGGATGCCGCGCGCGAGGCGCTGCGCGAAGGGCTGCTGCGCTATCACGGCGGCCGGGGTTGGACTGGCCCGCTGGCCACCATTGATGTGAGCGAAGGCAATTGGGCGAGCCAGCTTGCGGCCTCGCCGCTTGGCATCCGCTATCGCAATTGGCGGGTTGGCGTGGTCACGCAGCGCAACGGATCTTCGGCGCGGATCGGCTTTTCCGATGGGACCGAAGCGCCCCTCAGCGGGTTGCCGGATCGGCTCAAAACCGGCGATGTGATCGTGGCGAGCCCTTCGGGCGGCGCATGGCAGGTGCGCACCGTGCCCGGAGCGCAAGGCGCGCTGGTGGTGCAACAGGCCCAGACCGGGCGGGTGCTGGCGATGCAGGGCGGGTTCGATAACCGCCTCTCGGACTTCAACCGCGCCACGCAAGCGATGCGGCAGCCGGGCTCGACCATCAAGCCCTTCGTCTATGCGACCGGGCTTGATAGCGGGATGACGCCATCGACCCAGATCGATAACTCGCGGTTCTGCTACTATCAGGGCGCGAACCTGGGCGAGAAGTGCATCCGCGGCACCGGCAGCGGCGGGCAATATCCGATGCGCTACGGGCTCGAGCAATCGCAGAACATCATGACGGTGCAGATCGGCATGACTGCGGGCATGAACAATGTCGTCAAGGCAATCGAGAAGCTCGATATCGGCAAGTTCCCGGCCTATCCTTCAACCGCGCTCGGCGCAGGCGAAACCACGGTAAGCCGGATGGTGGCCGCCTATGCCGCGCTCGCCAACCATGGTCGGCTTAACCCGCCCACCGTGATTGATTACGTGCAGGATCGCCGCGGCAAGGTGCTGTGGCGGGCGGACAAGCGGGAATGCCGCGGGTGTTCGATGCCGCAATGGGATGGCAAGCCGATGCCGCGCTTTGGTGTGCGCGGTGAGCAGGCGATGGACGCGCGCACCGCGTTTCAGGTGATGCACATGCTGCGCGGCGCTGTCAGCCGCGGAACGGCGACGGTGCTCAATCCGCTTGGCCTGCCGCTGTTCGGCAAGACCGGCACCACCACCGGCCCCAAGGATGTGTGGTTCATCGGTGGCACGCAGGCGATCGTGGCGGGCGCCTATGTCGGCTTTGATCAGCCGCGCAACATGGGCGGCTATGCCTATGGCGGCACGATTGCCGCCCCGATCATCAAGAGCCTGATCGAAAAGTCGCGCGACAAGTGGTCGGATGTGCCCGCGGTTGCCCCGGCCGGGGTGCGGATGGTGCGGGTTGATCGCCGGTCGGGCAAGCAGGTGTTCGATGGCTGGCCGACCGATGATCCCCGCTCGGCGATCATCTGGGAAGCCTTCAAGCCCGATACCGAGCCGGATCGTTACACCCGTCAGGACGAAATCGCCGCGCGGCGTAACGAAATCCTTGCGCTCATCCGGGCCGGCAGCGCCAATCTGCGCGCCAGCGAGGACGATGATCCCGATGCGATGCCGCGCAATCTCGCCGACGAAAAAGGCGGGCTCTATTAGGCTGGGTGTGCGGAACCGCTTGTCTGTTGGAAGGTTTGAAGGCTCATGAACACAAAACTCGCCCCGCTCACCGCCGCTTTCGCCCTCGCTTTCACCGCTGCTGCACCCGCCGCAGCCGAACTGGCCGAAGGCGCCAAGGCCCCGACCTTCTCGACGCAGGCCGCGCTTGCCGGCAAGGAATTCGGCTTTTCGCTGGCGAGCGCGCTCGCGAAGGGGCCGGTGGTGCTCTATTTCTACCCCAAGGCCTTCACCAGCGGCTGCACGCTTGAAGCCAATGCCTTTGCCGAGGCCATGCCGCAGTTCAAGGCGCTCGGCGCCAGCGTGATCGGCATGTCCAATGACGATATCGCCACGCTCAAGCGTTTCAGCCGCGAGGAATGCCGCGATGCCTTCCCGGTCGGCGTGGCCAACGCCAAGGTGATCGCGGCCTATGATGTCGCGATGGGCAGCTCGGGCCTCGCCAACCGCACCTCCTATGTGATCGGGCGTGATGGCAAGATCGTAACTGTCTATTCCAGCGGCGATTACCGCGGCCATGTCGCCAAGACGCTCGAAGCGGTGCGCAAACTGCGCAAATAGGCTCGCCGCTTTACAATCACGCGCTCCCCGCTAAGCGGAGCCGGAATTGTCGCGTGTGAGCATGAAGGTGATCTATGCGGGCTGAGGCCCTCTCTTACATCAATCGGATCGAGGCTGCGCTGGCGCTGGTGCGCCAGTCGCTCGACTGGGAGCGCGCCTTGCGCCGCCTCGACGAGTTGAATGCGCGCGTGCAGGATCCCGCGCTTTGGGACAATCCCAAGGAAGCGCAGGCGATCAGCCGCGAGCAGAAGACGCTGGAATCAGCGATCGGTACCGTCAACGAGATTTCCGCGGAAATGGCCGATGCCATCGAATTCATCGAGATGGGCGAGGCCGAAGGCGAGGACAGCATCATCGAAGATGGTCTGGCCACCTTGGCCGGGCTGGCCGAGCGTGCTGACGCCGACAAGGTGCAGGCACTGCTTTCGGGCGAGGTGGATGGCAACGACACCTATCTCGAAATCCATGCGGGAGCAGGCGGCACCGAAAGCCAGGACTGGGCCGAGATGCTCTTCCGCATGTATGGCCGCTGGGCCGAACGGCGCGGCTTCAAGGTCGAGACGGTCGAGTATCAGGCGGGTGAGCAGGCCGGGATCAAGTCGGCTACGCTGCTCATCAAGGGCGAGAACGCCTATGGCTATGCCAAGACTGAAAGCGGCGTGCACCGGCTTGTCCGCATCAGTCCCTATGATTCCTCGGCGCGTCGCCACACCAGCTTTTCGAGCGTGTGGGTCTATCCGGTGATCGACGATTCGTTCGAGATTGATATCAATCCGGCTGATCTCAAGATCGACACCTATCGCGCGAGCGGTGCGGGCGGGCAGCACGTCAACACCACGGACTCTGCCGTGCGCATCACCCACCAGCCCAGCGGTATCGTGGTGGCGAGCCAGCAAGACCGCAGCCAACACAAGAACCGCGAAATCGCGATGAACATGCTGAAAGCCCGGCTCTACGAAGCCGAAATGCGCGCCCGCGAAGAAGCCGCCAGCGCCGAACATTCGGCCAAGAGCGATATTGGCTGGGGGCACCAGATCCGCTCCTACGTGCTCCAGCCCTATCAGATGGTGAAAGACCTGCGCACCGGCGTGGTCTCGAACACGCCCGCTGATGTGCTCGATGGCGCGATTGATCCCTTCATCGCGGCCGCGCTGGCCCAGCGTGTCACCGGCGAGAAGGCCGATGTCGAGGATGTGGACTGATGGTTCGCGCGGGTTTCGCCTTGGCTGTGCTGGCCGCGGCGGTGCTCGCAGGCTGCGAAAGCGGGCTGCTGCCAGCCGCGCCGCGCTCTGACAGCGCGCTCGAATTCCCCAAGCCCGATCGCCCGGTTGATCGCCCGGTTTCGACGGCCTTTGGCAATGAAGACAGCCGCGACGAATTGCGCGAGGCGCAGATCGTCATGGATCTCGCTCATATCCGTCCCGGCATGACGGTGGCCGATATCGGCGCGGGCGAGGGCTATTACACCGTCCGGCTTGCCGATCGGGTCGGCGCGGATGGCCGCGTGCTGGCGCAGGACATCAACCGTGATGCGCTTGAACGGCTCGGCCGCCGGGTCGAACGCGAGCGGCTTGAGAACATCTCGATCAAGCTGGGCGAGGAAGACAATCCGCAGCTTCCCGTCGACAGTTTTGACCGGATTTTCCTCGTTCACATGTATCACGAGGTCGCCGAGCCTTACGCCTTCCTGTGGCGCATGTGGCCCGCGCTGACGGCAGGCGGCGAAATCATTGTCGTGGAAACCGATCGCCCCGCCGGGCGCCATGGTCTGCCGCACAGCCTGTTGTTCTGTGAATTCGAAGCCATCGGCTACCAGCTGATCGAGTTTACGGAACTGCCCGATAATCAGGGATATTTTGCCCGCTTCGGACGCGGCAAATCGCGCGTTGCAGCGAGCGCAATCAAGCCTTGCAAGCTTGCATCATCCTGAGGGCACCGCCAGAGATTGCTAGGTGCGCTCCCGGCGATTAAGGGAATGCGCGAGGCGGTTCTGTGAGGAGCCGCACAAAAGGGGATTTTCATTGTTCAAGGGATTGAGCCCGATCGTCTATGGCGGGCGCGAGGTGTGGCCGCTGGTCGAAGGCGGCAAGGGTGTTTCTGCCACCAATCATGCAAGCTCAGGGGCGTGGGCAGCCGCAGGTGGCATTGGCACGGTTTCTGCCGTCAACGCGGATTCCTATGATGCGGATGGCAAGCCGATCCCGCAGGTCTATCACGGCGCGACCCGGCAGGAACGCCACCAGGAGCTGATCCGCTACGCGATTGATGGCGCGGTCACGCAGGTCAAGAAAGCCTATGATATCGCCGCCGGTAGGGGCACGATCAACATCAATGTGCTGTGGGAAATGGGCGGGGCACAGGCCGTGCTCGAAGGCGTGCTGGAACGCACCAAGGGCCTCGTCACCGGCGTCACCTGCGGCGCGGGGATGCCCTACAAGCTTGCCGAGATCGCGGCGCGCTTCAACGTCAACTACCTGCCGATTGTCAGCTCGGGCCGTGCCTTCCGCGCGCTGTGGAAGCGTTCCTATCACAAGGTGCCCGATCTGATGGCCGCCGTGGTCTATGAAGATCCGTGGCTGGCAGGCGGGCATAATGGCCTCTCCAACGCCGAAGACCCGACCCAGCCGCAAGATCCATACCCGCGCGTCAAGGTGCTGCGCGACACGATGCGCGCCGAAGGCGTCCCCGATAGTGTCCCGATCGTGATGGCAGGCGGAGTGTGGTATCTGCGCGAATGGAATGACTGGATCGACAATCCCGAGCTTGGTGCGATTGCCTTCCAGTTCGGCACGCGGCCTTTGCTGACCCGCGAAAGCCCGATCCCCGAAACTTGGAAAAACATGCTGCGCGATCTCGAACCGGGCGATGTGCTGCTCCACAAGTTCTCGCCCACCGGGTTCTATTCGAGCGCGGTCAAAACGCCGTTCCTCTATGATCTGATGCACCGTTCCGAACGCCAGATCCCGTTCTTCAAGCGCGGCGAGGAAGACGGCACGGTGCAGCTTGGCGATGATGGCAAGTCACGCAGCTTCTGGGTGCGCCCGGAAGACCGGGCCAAGGCCGATGCGTGGATGCGCGCCGGGCATACCGAACCGCTCAAGACCCCCGATGGCACGATTGTCTTCGTGACGCCCGACAAGCGCGACGAGATCCGCACCGATCAGCAGGCCTGCATGGGCTGCCTGTCGCATTGCGCCTTCTCGAGCTGGAAGGATCACGACGATTACACCACCGGCAGGCTGGCTGATCCGCGCAGCTTCTGCATCCAGAAGACCTTGCAAGACATCGCCCATGGCGGTGATCCGGCGGACAATCTCGCCTTCGCCGGCCATGCGGCCTACCGCTTCAAGACCGATCCGTTCTTCTCGAACGGCTACACGCCGAGCGTGGGCGAATTGGTCGAGCGGATCCTGACAGGGGATTGATCCGCGCGCGCTGGTGCGGCGGTGGCAGCCTTCAGCCCCGCACCAGTGCCGTCAGCACCTGATCGGGCGGACGGTGGCCGTCGGCCCACATGCGGATATTGGCGATCACCTTGTGGCCCGAATCCTCGCGCCCTTCGGCGGTGGCGCTGCCGATGTGGGGCAGGGTCATCACGTTGGGGTGCGCGATCAGGCGCGGATCAACCTTGGGCTCTTCGGGATAGACATCGAGCCCCGCGCCCGCGAGATGGCCGGATTGAAGCGCGGCAATCAGCGCCTCGTTATCGATCAGCTCGCCGCGTGCGGTATTGATGATGCTGGCGCCCGGCTTCATCAGGCCCAGCCTGCGCGCATCGATCAGCCCGCGCGTCTCGTCTGACAGCGGGCAGTGGAGCGTGAGAATATCCGCCTCGGCCACCAGCGCATCGACTTCGCCGACATAGCGCGCGCCGAGCATCCGCTCGAGCGCTTCGGGCAGGGGCTTGCGGTTGTAATAGGCGATCTCGAGCCCGAAGGCGCGGGCGCGGTGGGCAACCGCCTGTCCGATCCGGCCCATGCCGATAATGCCCAGAACCTTGCCGGCGAGCTTGCGCCCGAGCAGGCCCGACGGCGCCCAGCCGGTCCATTCCCCGCGGCGTACCAGCGCGGTGCCTTCGCGCACGCGGCGCGGCACGCCGATAATCATCGCCAGCGTGAGATCGGCGGTATCGTCGGTGAACACGCCCGGCGTGTTGGTGACGATGATGCGGCGATCAGCCGCCGCGGCGAGATCAATATGTTCCGTCCCCGCACCAAAGCTGGCGATCAGGCCCAGCCGGTCGCCCGCAGCGGCGATCATCCCGGCATCGATCCTGTCGGTGACAGTCGGCACCAGCACATCGCAATCCTGCATTGCTGCAACCAGCGCATCGCGACTCATCGGGGTGTCCGCTTCGTTGAGCACCACATCGAACAATTCGCGCATCCGCGCCTCGATGCTTGGCATCAGATGGCGGGTGACGACGACACGCGGCAAGCCAGCCAGCGGACGGGTGGGGCGGGCGGCAGGAAGATCGGTTGCGGACATGGCAAGCGGGCTAATGCGTCAGGGGGCGCAAGGTCAAGCGGGCGAATGGCGCAGTCCTGCGGGCAACAGGCATCAGCGCGCTTGAAAGCCGGGGCGCTCGCGGCGTAAGTGGGCAATGATGATGGGAATGCGTGTCTTTGCGGTAATCGGCCTGTGTCTGTTGATGGCGTTCACCATTGTGTGTGATCCGGTGCGCGCGCAGGAGCGTGCCGTGCCCTATTGGGCAGCGCTGCGCTATGAACAGGTCAACATGCGGGTCGGGCCGAGCCGGGATTACCCGGTCGAATGGGTTTACAAGCGCAAGGGCATGCCGGTGAAGGTGATGCGCACGCGGGAAGGCTGGCGGCTTGTGCGCGATGTCGAAGGGGCACAAGGCTGGGTGGCGGCAAGCCAGTTGACACCGGAGCGCGGTGTGGTCGTGATTGGCAAGGGTCTTGCCGACCTACGCGCCGAACCGCGTGCCGCCTCGGCGCTTCGCTGGCGGGCGGAACCGGGTGTCGTGGCGCGTTACCTGCGCTGCGAGACAGGTTGGTGCGAAATCGATGCCGCAGGGCGCAAGGGCTGGGTGCTCGCTGAACGCCTGTTCGGGATCGAGGCGCTGCCGGGCAATCCGTAAGGGTGCCCGGCGAACCCTCGCCATCAGACCAGTTCGATCGCCACCGCCGTGGCTTCACCGCCGCCGATGCACAGGCTGGCGACGCCGCGCTTCTTGCCCTGCTGCTTGAGCGCATTGATCAAGGTCACGATGATGCGCGTGCCGCTGGCGCCGATCGGGTGGCCGAGCGCGGTGCCGCCGCCGTTCACATTGATCTTGTCGTGCGGAATGCCGAGATCGCGCATCGCGAACATGGCGACACAGGCAAAGGCTTCGTTGACTTCGAACAGATCGACATCCGCAACGCTCCACCCCGCCTTGTCGAGCACCTTGCGGATCGCCGGGATCGGCGCCGTGGTGAACAGCGCCGGCGCCTGCGCATGGGCGGCAGTGGCCACAATCCGGGCGACGGGTGCAAGGCCCTTGGCCTCCGCCACGCTCGCCCGGGTCAGCACCACGGCGGCCGCGCCGTCCGAGATCGAGCTTGAGGTTGCGGCGGTGATCGTCCCGTCCTTGGCAAAGGCGGGCTTCAGCTGCGGGATCTTTTCGGGGCGGCCCTTGGCAGGGGCTTCGTCCTGTTCGACGACGACGTCGCCTGCACGCGAAGCCACGGTGACCGGCACGACTTCATCGGCAAAGGCGCCGCTCGCGATCGCGCGGTTGGCGCGGGCGAGCGATTCGATCGAATAGGCATCCATCTCTTCGCGGGTGAGCTGGTAGGCATTGGCCGTATCCTGCGCAAAGGTGCCCATGGCGCGGCCCGGCTCGTAGGCATCTTCAAGCCCGTCAAGGAACATGTGATCATAGGCGGTATCGTGCCCGATGCGCGCGCCCGAACGGTGCTTCTTGAGGAGGTAGGGCGCATTGGTCATGCTTTCCATGCCGCCGGCCACCACCACATCAATGGTGCCGCTGGCGAGCGCTTCTGCACCCATGATCACCGTCTGCATGCCCGAGCCGCACACCTTGTTGACGGTGGTGGCTTGCACCGATTGCGGCAGACCGGCCTTGATCGCGGCCTGGCGTGCCGGAGCCTGACCGAGCCCGGCAGGCAGCACGCAGCCCATGTAGGCGCGATCAATATCCTCGCCTGCCACGCCTGCGCGTTCGACCGCAGCCTTGACCGCAATCGCGCCCAGATCGGTCGCCGAAACGTCTGCCAGCGCGCCTTGCATCGCGCCCATCGGGGTGCGCGCATAGGAGAGGATCACAACCGGATCGGCGGGAGAAAGCTGGGCCATGTGCATGGATTCCTTTTGCGAGCTTATGGGTCTTGGTTGGGCGGGGTAGTAATGTTGCAATGCGGCATTTGCAATGCAGGGGGCGATGGGTTGGGGTGGTGAAGCACCAATCGTCACACGCAGGCAATGCGGGCCTTACTGTGCATCGAGAAAGAGGGCGGGTTTGACTGCGTTTGGGTCAAAAGCAGAATGGCCGCTATCGACCGCAAGGGTCTTTGGCCAAGCGCGCTGACGTCGCTATGACGAGCTTATCAATCCCGCCTTACCACGAGCAAGTGTCACGATGAGCGAACCATCATTCTGGGCCGCCTTACCCCGTTCGGCGTTCGGCGACAGTCCCGAATTGGCCGATGAACTTCTGAACCTGATACTCGCTGGCCGAAAACGTGCGACGTGCTGGAGCGCAGCCGCCGATGCCGAGGGAGGTCAAGTCGGCGCGCAGTGGGTTGCCGAGGACGGGAAAGGGCGCCCTAGAGCTATTCTTGAGACTGTCGAGATCCGCCGAATTCGGTTCAAGGAGGTCGATGAGGATTTTGCTGCTGCGGAGGGCGAAGGCGACTTAAGTCTCGGCTATTGGCGTAGCGCGCATCAAAGCTATTTCGAGCGCAACGGAGGTTTCGATCCCGAGATGCTCCTGTGGTGCGAACGCTTTCGCCTTGTTTCGGTTTTGCCCGAACCCGATTAGCACTTTGCGCTCGCTAGAGGCCGTCATCCCGCTTTCCGTCGCAATGCAGAGGCAGTCAGGCTACGGTGGGGTGAGCGCCGCCGCTTGCGCACCTGCGCGCTTTGCGCAACAACACGTCGCAAATGAAAACGCATCTATGTCTTACGGGAGAATGACATGGCCGATGATCGCCGCGCCGAGATGGAAACCCTGCTGCAACGCCAGCGCGATGCGTTCACCGCGTCCCGCCCGGAGCCGATGTCGCAGCGCAAGGACCGCATCCGCCGCGCCATGGCGTTGGTGCGCGAGCATGGCGAGGCCTTTGCCAAGGCGATGAGCGCGGATTTTGGCGGTCGCTCCACGGCGCAGACCATGATCACCGATATCGGCTCGGTGGTGGGCGCGGGGCACGATGCGCTCAAGAACATGGATCGCTGGGCCAAGACCGAAAAGCGCAAGGTGCAGTTTCCGCTTGGCCTGCTCGGCGCGCGGGCCGAGGTGCGCTATGAGCCCAAGGGCGTGATCGGCATTCTTTCGCCGTGGAACTTCCCGCTCCAGCTGGCTTTCGTCCCGCTGATGCAGGTGCTGGCTGCGGGCAACCGCGCGATGATCAAGCCGTCGGAATTTACCGAGCGCACCAGCGATCTGATGGCGGAGCTGACGGCGGAATATTTCGCGCCCGAGGAAGTCGCTGTCATCACCGGCGGACCGGACGTCGCAGGCGCCTTTTCGAGCCTGCCCTTCGATCATCTGGTCTTTACTGGCTCGACCGCAACGGGGCGCCGGGTGATGCAGGCGGCGGCGGAAAATCTGGTGCCGGTCACGCTTGAACTGGGCGGCAAATCGCCGGTGATCATGGGGCGCAGCGCGGATTTCGCCAAGGCGGGGGAGCGCATCGCCTGGGGCAAGATGATGAATGCCGGGCAAATCTGCCTTGCGCCCGACTATCTGATCGTGCCCGAAGACAAGGAGCAGGATGCGATTGCGGGCGTCGTCGCCGGGGCTACGGCAATGTACCCCACGCTGCTTGATAACGAGGATTACACCGCGATTGTCTCCGACCGCCATTTCGCGCGGCTCAAAGGCCTGATCGAAGATGCGCGCGACAAGGGCGCCGAAGTGATCGAGGTGAACCCCGCGGGCGAGGATTTCGGCAATTCGAACCAGCGCAAATTGCCGCTAACCATCCTGCGCAATGCGACGCAGGACATGGCGGCGATGCAGGAGGAAATCTTCGGCCCGATCCTGCCGGTGACGACGTATAAATCGGTCGATCAGGCGGTGGACTATGTCAACGAGCATGATCGCCCGCTTGGCCTCTATTACTTCGGCGAGGACAAGGGCGAACAGGAACGGGTGCTCACCCGCACGATCTCGGGCGGGGTGACCACCAATGACGTGATCTTCCACGTCTCGATGGAAGACCTGCCGTTCGGCGGGATCGGGCCATCGGGGATGGGGAGTTACCATTCGGTCGAGGGCTTCCGCGAATTCAGCCATGCCCGCGCGGTCTATCACCAGCCCAAGGTCGATGTGGCCAAGCTCGGCGGGCTCAAGCCGCCCTATGGCGCGGCATCGGCCAAGGCAGCGGCGCGGCTTCTGAAATAGCCCGCGCCGCAAGGGTTGCGCGGAACGCGCAGGGCGCGCGCTCGACTGCATGAGGTGTTGAAATTCCTGCAACACTCATGCGGGGTTTTCAACGAGTCGCGCTCTTGCGCCTGCTATGTTACAAGCCTACGGGACCACCCGGGATTAATTGCTTGGACATGGCCGTGATCGACCTCAGCCAGTATCTGCCGATACTGTTCTTCATATTTATCGCCTTCGGGCTTTCGATCCTGTTCGTGGTCGCGCCCATGGCGGTCTCCCGGTTGACGGGTGCGCACAACCCCAACGCAGAAAAGCTCTCTGAGTATGAATGCGGCTTCCCGGCTTTCGAGGATGCGCGCAGCCAGTTCGATGTGCGCTTCTATCTGGTGGCGATCAGCTTCATCATCTTCGATCTCGAAGCAGCCTTCCTGTTTCCCTGGGCCGTGAGCCTCAAGGAAACCCAGATGGTGGGCTGGGCCGGGATGATGGTGTTCCTGTTCATCCTTGTGGTGGGGCTGGCCTATGAATGGAAGAAAGGGGCGTTGGACTGGGAATGACAAACACGGTTTCTCCTCCCCAGGGGCTGTCAGACATGTCTGCTATCGCCACCGCTCAGGGCGGCGCCTTGCGCCAGCCTGACGCCGCTTTCTTCAAGGCGCTCGAAAGCGAGGTCAATGACAAGGGCTTCCTCGTCACCTCGACCGAAGAGCTGTTCCAATGGGCGCGTACCGGCAGCCTGTGGTGGATGACCTTCGGCCTGGCCTGCTGCGCGGTCGAAATGATCCACGTCAACATGCCGCGCTACGACATGGAGCGCTTCGGCATCGCGCCGCGCGCCTCCCCGCGCCAGTCGGACGTGATGATCGTGGCCGGCACCTTGTGCAACAAGATGGCCCCGGCGCTGCGCAAGGTCTATGATCAGATGTCTGATCCTAAATATGTGATCAGCATGGGTTCGTGCGCCAATGGCGGCGGCTATTATCACTATTCCTATTCGGTGGTGCGCGGGTGTGACCGGATTGTTCCGGTTGATATCTACGTGCCCGGCTGCCCGCCGACTGCCGAGGCGCTGCTTTATGGCGTGATGCAATTGCAGCGCAAGATCCGCCGCGTCGGCACGATCGAGCGGTAAGGGGCCATTTCATGAAGGTTGTGCATTCCGCTCCGCGCTTTGCATCGAACGACGGTGTGATCGCGGCGATTTCCGAAAGCATCAGTGTCTGGCTGATCGCCGCGGAGGAATCCCACGGCGAGGTGATCTTCCGCGTCCAGCGCGATGCGATTGCCAAGGTGCTGCGGACCTTGCGCGATGATCACCACTATCAGCAGATGATGGAGATTGCGGGCGCTGATTACCCCGCACGCGCCGAACGCTTTGAAGTCGTCTACATGCTCTTGAGCCTCACCAAGAACCACCGGATCATCGTGAAGTGTTCGACCGACGAGAACACGCCGGTGCCGACCATCACGACATTGTGGCCCAATGCAGGCTGGCTCGAACGCGAGGTGTTCGACATGTATGGTGTGACCTTTGCCGGTAACCCTGATCTGCGCCGCATCCTAACCGATTATGGCTTCGAAGGGCATCCCTTCCGCAAGGACTTCCCGATGACGGGCTACACCGAACTGCGCTATTCCGAAGAGGAAAAGCGCGTGGTCTATGAACCTGTCGAACTGGCGCAGGAAATGCGCACCTTCGATTTCCTCAGCCCGTGGGAAGGCGCGGACTATGTCTTGCCCGGTGACGAAAAGGCTAAAGAGGAGGGCGGCAAGTGAGCTTCCAACTCGAAGAATCGCCGACCACCGAAGGCGAGGTCATCACCAATTACACGATCAATTTCGGCCCGCAGCACCCGGCGGCGCATGGCGTGCTGCGCATGATCATGGAACTGGACGGCGAGGTGATCGAGCGGATCGATCCCCATGTCGGCCTGCTGCATCGCGGCACCGAAAAGCTGATCGAGCACAAGACTTACTTGCAGGCGCTGCCCTATTTCGATCGGCTCGATTACTGCTCGCCGCTGTGCATGGAGCATTCCTATGTGCTGGCGATCGAGAAGCTGCTCAATCTCGAAGTGCCGATCCGCGCGCAATATCTGCGCGTGCTTTTCGCCGAGCTGACCCGCATCTGCAATCACATGCTCAATATCGGCGCGCATGTGATGGACGTGGGCGCGATGACGCCCAACCTGTGGGTGTTCGAACTGCGCGAAGACTGCATGAACTTCTTCGAGCGGGCGAGTGGCGCGCGGATGCACTCGGCATGGTTCCGACCCGGCGGCGTGCATCAGGATGTGCCTGAAAAGCTGCTGGTCGATATCGGCAACTGGATCGACAACCGCCTGCCGCAATTGTTCGGCGATGCGATGAGCCTTGTCATCGACAACCGCATCTTCAAGCAGCGCAATGTCGATATCGCGATTGTCAGCCGCGATGATGCGATTGCCTGGGGCTTTTCCGGCCCGATGATCCGCGCTGCGGGCATTCCGTGGGATCTGCGCAAGAGCCAGCCCTATGATGTCTATGACCGCATGGAATTCGACATTCCGGTCGGCACCAATTCGGATTGTTATGATCGTTTCATGGTGCGCGTGAAGGAAGTTTACGAAAGCGCCAAGATCATCAAGCAGTGCCTTGCGCAAATGCCGCAGGGCCCGGTCGCGAGCACCGATGGCAAGGTCTCTCCGCCCAAGCGCGGCGCAATGAAGCAATCGATGGAAAGCCTGATCCACCACTTCAAGCTTTACACCGAAGGCTTCCACGTCCCGGCGGGCGAGGTTTACGTGGCAACCGAAAGCCCCAAGGGTGAGTTCGGCGTCTATCTCGTCAGCGACGGCACCAACAAGCCGTACCGCTGCAAGATTCGCCCCACGGCTTTCTCGCACCTTCAGGCGATGGACATGATGAGCCGCGGCCACATGCTACCCGATGCGACTGCCATTCTCGGCGCGATCGACGTGGTGTTCGGGGAGTGTGACCGGTGAACCTTACCCTTGCCGTCATCCCCGCGAAGGCGGGGATCCATCTAACCTTTTCCACCGTCGCCACGCCAAGCGGGATCCCCGCTTTCGCGGGGGCGACGACCTGGAGGGATCGTCGTGGCTGACCGTACCCCTGCTCCCGATACCCCCGAACTGCGCGCCCGCTGGGGCAGCTTCGCGTGGACACCGGAAAACAAGGTCAAGGCCGATTGGCACATCGCCAAGTATCCGGCCGGACGCCAGCGTTCGGCGGTGATGCCGCTGCTCGATCTCGCCCAGCGGCAGGTGGGTAGCGAAACCGATACGCAGGGCTGGCTGCCGCTGCCGGTGATCGAATATGTCGCGCAATATCTCGACATGCCGGTAATCCGCGTGCTCGAAGTCGCCAGCTTCTACTTCATGTATAATCTCAAGCCCGTCGGCAAATTCCACGTGCAGGTGTGCGGCACCACGCCCTGCATGCTGCGCGGCTCGGACGACATCATCGCCGCCTGCAAGAAGCGCGGGATGGTGAAGGGCGGGGTCTCGTCGGATGGGTTGTGGACCCTCACCGAAGTCGAATGCATGGGCAATTGCGCCACCGCGCCAATGGTCCAGATCAACGATGACAATTACGAGGATCTGACGGTCGAACGTCTCGACGCGGTGCTCGATGCCTTGGCGCGCGGCGAGCAGCCCAAGGCGGGCACGCAGGAGCCGGGCCGCCACACCTCCGAGCCTTCGGGCGGGCCGACCACGCTCAAGGACATGGTCAGCGCCAACCACGATTACCGGGGTGAATGGTGAACACCATCGTTCCCTTTCTCGGCGCGCTGGTGCTCGGCTTCATCGCCTACAAGGTGCTGATGGGCCTTGTCCGCGTGGGCGTGATCCTGCTCATCGTGCTGGTGCTGGCCGGCCTGTGGCAACAAGGAATGATCGGATGAACCCGTTGACGCTCGCCTTTGCCGGAGCAGGGCTCACCGGCTTTGCCCTTGGCGCGTTCTTCACCGCGACGGGCAAGCCGGAAATGGGCGTCATCCTGATGGGGATGGGACTGGTGTTCCAAGTGATTTCTCTGGTGCGCCTGAAGCGCGCCAAAAACCAAGGAAAGCTGTGATGCTGGCTGATGTTCTTGTTGGGGTCGCTCGCGATGCTCGCTGACCGTGACCGCATCTTTACCAATGTCTATGGTTTTCAGGATTGGGGCCTGAAAGCCGCGCAGATGCGCGGCGATTGGGACAACACCAAGGCGCTGCTCGCGCGCGGGCAGGACGCGATCATCGAGGAAATCAAGGCATCGGGCCTGCGCGGGCGGGGCGGGGCGGGCTTCCCGACCGGGCTCAAGTGGTCGTTCATGCCCAAGGAAAGCCGCGATGGCCGACCGAGCTTCCTTGTCATCAATGCCGATGAGTCCGAGCCGGGCTCGTGCAAGGACCGTGAGATCATCCGCCATGATCCGCACAAGCTGATCGAAGGCGCACTGGTGGCGGGCTACGCGATGCGCGCGCGCGCGGCCTATATCTACATCCGTGGCGAATATATCCGCGAGGCCGAAACGCTCCAGAAGGCGATCGACGAAGCCTATGATGCAGGCCTGATCGGCAAGAATGCTTGCGGTTTTGGCTATGACTTCGACGTCTTCATGCACCGCGGCGCGGGGGCCTATATCTGCGGCGAAGAAACCGCGATGATCGAAAGCCTTGAAGGCAAGAAGGGCCAGCCGCGGTTGAAGCCGCCGTTCCCGGCGGGCGCGGGCCTTTATGGCTGCCCGACCACGGTGAACAATGTCGAGAGCATCGCGGTCGCACCGACGATCCTGCGGCGCGGAGCTGCGTGGTTCTCCTCCTTCGGGCGCGAGAACAACAAGGGCACCAAGCTGTTCCAGATCAGCGGCCACGTGGAAAAGCCCTGCGTCGTCGAAGAGGCGATGAGCATCTCCTTCGAAGAGCTGATCGAAAAGCATTGCGGCGGCATTCGCGGCGGGTGGGACAACCTGCTGGCGGTGATCCCCGGCGGTTCTTCGGTGCCGCTGGTGCCCGCCGAACAGATCCGCCATGCGCCCATGGATTTTGACGGGCTCAAGGAACTGGGCTCCGGCCTCGGCACCGCGGCCGTGATCGTCATGGACAAGTCGACCGACATCGTCCGCGCGATCAGCCGCCTGTCCTACTTCTACAAGCACGAATCCTGCGGCCAGTGCACCCCCTGCCGTGAAGGCACGGGCTGGATGTGGCGCATGATGGAGCGTCTGCGCACCGGCGATGCGGCGATCGAGGAGATCGACATGCTCCACGAGGTGACCAAGCAGGTCGAAGGCCATACCATCTGCGCTCTGGGCGATGCGGCGGCGTGGCCGATCCAGGGCCTCATCCGCCACTTCCGCCCCGAGCTCGAGCGGCGGATCAACGAACATAACGCGCAATTCCAAGAGGCAGCCGAGTAATGCCCAAGGTCACCGTAGACGGTCAGGAAATCGAGGTTCCCGCCGGCGCCACCGTGCTCCAGGCGTGCGAGCTTGCGGGCAAGGAAATCCCGCGCTTCTGCTATCACGAGCGGCTCTCCATCGCCGGCAATTGCCGCATGTGCCTCGTTGAAGTGAAGCCTGGGCCGCCGAAGCCGCAGGCCTCCTGCGCGCTCCCTGCTGCCGAGGGTCAGGAAATCCGTACCGACAGCCCGATGGTCAAGAAGGCCCGCGAAGGGGTGATGGAGTTCCTGCTCATCAACCACCCGCTCGATTGCCCGATCTGCGATCAGGGTGGCGAGTGCGACTTGCAGGATCAGGCGGTCGCCTATGGCCGCGGCGGCTCGCGCTATCACGAGAACAAGCGCGCGGTGACCGAGAAGTACATGGGCCCGCTGATCAAGACGATCATGACCCGCTGCATCCACTGCACTCGTTGCGTGCGCTTCTCCGAGGAGATCGCAGGCGTGGACGAGATCGGCGCGCTCTATCGCGGCGAGGACATGCAGATCACGACCTATCTCGAACAGGCGGCGGCGCATGAATTGAGCGCCAACGTGATCGACCTGTGTCCGGTGGGTGCGCTGACGAGCCGCCCCTATGCTTTCGAGGCGCGGCCGTGGGAGCTCAAGCGGACGCTCAGCATCGACGTGTCCGACGCCGTGGGCGCCAACATCACGCTCCATTCCAAGGGCCGCGAAGTCATGCGCGCGCTGCCGCGGGTGAATGATGACGTCAACGAGGAGTGGCTGTCGGACAAGGGCCGCTATCAGGTCGATGGCCTCACCAAGCGCCGGCTTGACCGCGTCTGGGTGCGCCGTGACGGCAAGCTCCAGCCCGCCGAATGGACCGAGGCTTTCGGGATGATCGCCTCCGCACTGGAAGGCGACAAGGCCAGCATCGCGGCGGTGGCGGGCGACCTGCTCGATGCCGAGACGATGTTTGCCGCCAAGGCGCTGGTCAACGCCTGCGGGTCGAACCTCACCGAAGCGCGGCAGACCGGCATGACCTACGATGTGTCGAACCTCGCGGCGGTGAATTTCAACTCGACCTTCGCCGGGATCGAGACCGCTGACGCAATCCTGATCGTCGGCAGCCATGTCCGCTGGGAAGCTGCGCTGCTCAATGTCCGCCTGCGCAAGGCGGTGAAGGCGGGGGCCAAGGTCTTCGTCATCGGCCCCGAATGGGATCCTACCTATCCGGCGACCTTCCTCGGCTCTGATCTCAAGATCCTGAACCGCGTCCCCAAGGAATTGGGTGACGTCATGAAGGCAGCGAAGCGCCCGGCGGTGATCCTCGGTGCGACGGCGCTGGCCAAGGGCGCGCTTCCGGCGGCGCTCAAGCTGGTCGACAAGTTCGATCTGGTGCGGGACGGGTGGAACGGCTTCAACGTCCTGCACATCTCGGCGGCGCGGATGGCTTCGCTGATGCTCGGCTTCACGCTGACAGGCGGGATGGGCGATATCGCCGCAGCGAGCCCCAAAGTGCTGCTCAGCCTCGGCGCGGACGAGATGGACTATGCGCCCTACGCAGGGTCGCTCAAGGTCTATATCGGCCACCACGGAGACAAGGGTGCGCATCACGCCGACATCATCCTGCCGGGCGCGTCCTATGCCGAAAAGGACGGGACTTACGTCAACACCGAGGGCCGGGTGCAGTTCGCCGAGAAGGCGGTCTTTGCGCCGGGTGATGCGCGCGAGGACTGGACGATCCTGCGCGCTTTGGCGGACGCGCTGGGCGTGACCGTCGGCTTTGACAGCTTCGGCGAATTGCAGGCCAAGATGATCGCCGCTGTGCCCGCGCTGGGCGAAGAGGGTCTCGCGGATTACGGCGCGCTGCCCAAGGCGGACAGCGGCGCCAAGTTCGTAGGCGAGCTTGCGGGCTATCCGATCAAGGACTTCTACCTCACCAACCCCATCGCCCGCGCCAGTGCGGTGATGCAGCAGTGCTCGGACGAATTGCTCCACGGCGCTGATATCAAGGAGGCTGCGGAATGAGATACGTCCAGTCTCCGCCAGATTTCGTCATTGCGACCCCGGCCTTGAGCCGGGGGAAGCAATCCAGTGCGGCACGCGAAATGCTCCGGATTGCCGCGTCGCCTGCGGCTCCTCGCAATGACGAGGGAGTGAACTGATGACCGCCTTCTTCCAATCCTTTGGTCTGTCCTATGAATGGGCCTGGACCATCGCGACCATCGCGGGCGTGCTGATCATTGCACTGCTGGTGATGTTCAGCGTTGCCATGGTGATCTATGTCGATCGCAAGGTGCTCGGCGCAATCATGCTGCGGCGCGGGCCCAACGTGGTGGGGCCGTTTGGTATCCTCCAGTCCTTTGCCGATGGCTTGAAGGTCTTCCTTCAGGAAACGATCATCCCGTCGGCGGCGAACAAGGGCATTTTCCTGCTCGCCCCCATCATCACCTTCACGGTGGCCTTGGCCGCATGGGCGGTGATCCCGTTTGATGCGGGCGTGGTGCTGGCGGATATCAATGTCGGCCTGCTCTACATCCTCGCGATCTCGTCGCTCGGCGTTTACGGCGTGGTGATGAGCGGGTGGGCGTCGAACTCCAAATACCCGTTCTTCTCGGCGATGCGCGCCTCGGCGCAGATGATTTCCTACGAAGTCTCGATCGGTTTCGTGCTGGTGTGCGTGGTGCTGTTTGCCGGCACTTTCAACATGACCGGGATCGTCGAGGCGCAGAAGGGTTTCGGCCTCGGCATCATCAACGGCTATGTGGTGCACCCGCTGCTGTTCCCGATGTGGGTGGTGTTCTTCATTTCGGCGCTGGCGGAAACCGCGCGCGCGCCGTTTGATCTGACCGAAGCGGAAAGCGAACTCGTCGCCGGTTACCAGACCGAATATTCCTCGATGAGCTTCGCGCTGTTCTGGCTTGGCGAATATGCCAACATCCTGCTGATGTGCTCGCTCAACACGCTGCTGTTCTGGGGCGGGTGGCTGCCGCCGCTGGATATTCCGGTGCTTTATGCGGTGCCGGGGATCATCTGGT
>Ga0308017_1000042_pt1 | contig 38095 bp, 42 predicted proteins | sample Neamet280_FD_203145 | JGI IMG/M metagenome (GOLD analysis project Ga0308017, IMG submission 203145) | Marine microbial communities from water near the shore, Antarctic Ocean - #280 | ecosystem: Environmental > Aquatic > Marine > Unclassified | place: Southern Ocean | collected 2014-10-01
GCAAGACCGTGGGATTGGAATGTAGTTACCGTGGGATCAGAACAAGCGCGCGGACGGGCGGATATTAATGTACCGCGCGGGAAACATGCCGGCGACGCCGTTAATCAGGCGCTTGAGGAGTTTAAAAAAAGGTTTGAAAAGCAGCAGGCGCGGCGGCGGCGGCGGGCGCTGCGCAACCGCCTTGAGCAGCAGGCGCTTGAGCAGCCGATTACTCAGGCGCTTCTGGACAAAATAAAAGTATTCTACGAAGCTCTTCTTAAGTGCATGCAGCCCGATGGAGAAGATGGCCCTCTAAAAAGTGTAATCTGGAGTTATGACGATTTTGTGGCTGAGACCAAAAAATACGATGAAATGGCCATTTCGTGGGCTAATAGCACGACAGAACCCACCGCGGAAAGCGCGACCGAATGGCTCGAATCCGAGGGCTTCATGGACTGTGATCTCTAGCACCGAGTGGTGCGTTCTGTGACGACCTAGCCTCAACTACCGCCCGCCGTCACATTGACATTCTGCTTGACTGTGACCTTTGCCGGTATTCTAGTCGAGAACCACCCGTAGAACACGAGTAGGACGAGCAGCACGGTCGCCGCAATACCTACGTAGTAGTACGCGTTCCAGCAATCGAGCTCGCCGTTAAACAGCGTTGTCCAAGTGTTCAACTCCGCGTTGTCCGCGTAGCAGTCGAGTTGTCCCCGGCACTCTGAATACGACAGCGTGCCTCTGATCCACTTGCAGCCGGGGTAAGCGTCGCTCAGGCACTCGTCGCAGACGCACTCGAACGACGCTCTAATTGTGGGGTCCGGCTGGCCGTTTGGAATTAAGTCTATGACTGTGCCGTTTTGGTCGACGAGGTAGGGTTTGGGTATGTGGCACGCGCGCGCGAATCGATCGAGATTAAACTGCAGCGCCGAAATCGGGCAGACGTAACCCGGGTCCAAGTCCTTTGCTAGCAAGCACGCTCCCGATATGGCTGCGGAGCACTTGTTGATTATCGTCTCGCTCTTGATGCACTCGTGGTGCGCCGCGTCAAGTTGCCACAGCGAGTCGACCACATTGTTTTCAGCTTTTGAAAACGTGTTTGTGATAGCGCCGACCACGCCTTTCTCGTTCTCTTGTACCATTAAACACGAATCTCATATGCACAAGAATAAAGACGCTCTTATATGGTAACTAGCTCAACTCGGACCCGCGTCACTGCTCCGGAACAAATTTTCGCTTCGTGCCACCACGCTGCGTCTGGGTCTCGGTAGGCGTGCAAGGGCAGTCGATCGTCGCCAGGTCCGGACATAACACCGTGAAACGCTCCGGTGTGCGGCGGTCTAACGTCCCTACTAATTGGGGGGGGGGGGGGGGGGGGGGGGGGTGGGTGTGGTTCTCGCACTCCCATGTTCCCTCTCCACGGCAAGTGAATACGTTGCGGCGGCAGCTGCTGCTCACGATGTTAGTGTAAGAGACGATGTGCGCGCCCCCAGTGGGGTCGACGAAGTGGTAGATTCGCTCCCCGTCTAAAAATGAGTACTGCGTGATTGTGTTTGACATGATCGTGGGCAGCTAACTATGCTGCTACGTCCGGTCCAGTCTTCCGCACGAGATCCGCGGGAGAGCCACAACACACCCGCTCCTTGAAATCAATACACAGATTGTACAGCGTGTACGCGTCCATGTCGCCGTTGAGTCCCAGCTTGAGGTCGGCCACGAACATGCCGCACAAGCGCAGCTCGGCGTTCTTGACCGGGCAGCCGAGCTTCGGCGCCACCCCTTTGTCCACCTGCGAGAGGAGCGTCATGGTCTCGCCCGGGCTGGGTGCCAGCGGCGCGAAGCGGTCCTTGAAGAACTCGTTGAACACGTAGCGTGGAAACTGCTGCTCGTACCAGGCCTCCCCCGGGGGCGGGGGCTCGTATGTCATCCACATGTCGATGAACTGCGGCGGCGGCGCCAGTCTCACCGCGGTGCTGTCGCCGCTCACGGCGAACTGGTACCACCCGAAAATCTCGCCGTCGACGATGAAGTCGTCGTCGTCGTCGGCATCGGAGTCGCCGTCGTCGGCCAGCAGGTGCTCCGGCTTGCCGATGCTCGACTCAACGTAATCGAATAGGCGATCACCGTCGCCTCTTATAATCGTGTGCGGTACCCAACACACCAGGGCCGAGTCGGACAGGATCGACGAGATTGGGATTTCCATGCACTCTCCGACCACCGACACGACCTCGCGGTAAGTCGCTAACTCGTCTTGGGGGAACGTGTGGCCGTTCTTGCGGTAGCGGAAGGGCTGCACCTCGGCCATCGCAACATGCTTTTGGGTGTCTTCCCAGCACGAGTGGATCTTGCCGAAATAGTTCACCCCGGCGTACGCGAAGCGGCAGTAGCACAGAGGGCCGAACACTGTACCCTCTACGACAAACGCGTGGTAGTAAGCGCAGCCGTTTTCGGTGTGGGCCGCGTGCCCGAGAAACGGGGTTTTACCTGATCGTGGCATTGCTCTCGGTGATCGTGGGACAAATTCGTCGTCAGAAAAGCCGCCGTCTGAGTCGGGCACCATTCCGCATGCCGATCGTGGGTTTTCGAGCACTGCCGAGCGACCTCGGATGCCACTGGCGGGCACACCGAGTTCCCGACCCCCCTCGTCAGATCGGACATCATTGGCCGAATTTTGACCGTCGTGCTCGCCTCGCCGAGGATGTGCGTGAAGAACGTGACCTCGTAATCGCGGCGCAACTTGGGTAGTCTCCACTTGGGTGCAAAGCCCTGCATTAACGCGCATTCTCTGACTGAGAGGATTCTGAAACTTTCGTAGTAATAGCGCTCAGTCCCTTCGATCTTGTCGCAGCGCTGCCATAGCTGGTTTCGGGCCACCGCACGCGGGGCGTAGCCTGGCAGGTTGAGGCTGCGCAGCTGCTCGCCCAGATCGGGCCGCCACTTGGTGCTCGGGAAGTAGACCTTGTCGATGTTGGACCCCACCCTCGGATCGCGTTGCATTTTATTTGTTACCTCGTTCTTGATAAACGTAATATCAGGGTCGAGGTGCGGGAGCACGTCGCGCAGTGGGCATTTCGTAGGATCGACGATGATGGGCACAAGGGTGAACCCCTTGCCGAAGAAAAGGCGCTTGCGGAGCACGGGCGCGCCGAAATGCCAACCCTCAACGAGCGCCCAGTTGACGTCGGGACCTTCGAAGAAGTCGAAGTGGTTGCACCACATCCACTGGAGCACGGGTGGGACGTTTTCCACACTCCAAGTTCGCGGCTTCATAATCTTGATCAGCTCAATAGTCCAGCTCATGAGGTGCGTAGTGTCGACCCTGCTGCGCTTCCCGCGGCCCTTCCCTGCCTTGGAGAACGATTGGCACGGCGGCGAGCAGTGTAGGTGGAAGTCGGTGCCACCGGTGAACTCGAGGAGCTCGGCGGCGAACTGAGCGGGCGGGAGGGCGCCGATGTTCATCAGGACGTGCTTCGTGCCGGGGTGGTTCTTCTGGTGGACGTGGAGCGCGATGGGGTCGTTGTCGGCAGCGATGAGAACATCGCAGCCAGCCTCCAAAAACCCCGTGGATGCCCCGCCAACGCCGCAGAAAAGATCAACGACTCTCATCGGAACGCTTGCCCAGTAGGTGACGTTGTGCTATTATAGCCCGCCTGGGATTGTTTCTCTCGTCACTCTGCCGTCACCCCACGTCGAGACCACCACCACCGTGAGCTCCTCCCCCTCCTCGCCCGCCGTTTGGCGCATCTCCACTTCGAGCGTCTGTCCGACGGGCTTCTCGGCCTGCACCCCCTTCTCCGAGCGGACGGCGGCAAGGATCTGCCGCCTGTGCTTACTGAGCTCGTCGTCGACCATCTGTTTGAGCATTTGCTTCGCGAGTGGTGATTGCAGCGCAGGATTGTCGGTTGTGATCTTAATGTCGTCGATTTTGAACGCGGTTGCTAAACACAGGCACATTAGGACTATAGTTAGAACGCCGAGCAGGGCGCGAAGTGTGTGGCTCGTCATATAACTACGCGCTCTCAAGCTGTGGCTATAGTACAATTATAAGATGACCGAACTGGTTACAGTCGCGTTTTATCGCGGCGGCGACGACGGCTGCAATGAGCCTTTGATAAATCAGGCCACCATGTTCCTAACCGGCAAATTCTGCCATTGCGAGCTCATATTCGACGACCTGACCACCGGTGTGCACAACCTTGCGTGCGGCATTTGGGCTGACCAGGTTGTGTATTTGCGGTCAAAGACGTTTGGTCGCCAGAACTGGTCTTACAAGAACATAACATTAGGCCAGAGGAGAGTGAGGACGATGAGGGCGTGGTGCACCCAGCAGGTAGGCAAGCCGTTCAACAAGTGGGGTTTTTGGCGTGCCCTCACTCCCTTTCCAAGGCGCACGGATTCGACCTGCTGGTTCTGCTCTGAGATGGTCGTTACCGCGTTCCAGGCCGCCGGCTGTTTCGAGGGCACGCTCGCCTCCACCGTGACGCCGACCGAGGTGTGGGCGATGTGCGAGAGCAGCCTGAACTCGCACCAAGGCGCGTCGCCGCTGTTTGCGGCGAGGCTTGGCGCGTCACCCATGCGCTTTACGCCGAGAAAGAAGTCGGCGCTGCGCATGATAAGACAATGGCAGCCTCCGGTATAAAGGGGATGAGAGCGGGTGCTATTGGTCGGGCGATTTCGATCGCCAATGCCACCCGTTTTCATCGCACCCTCGCTCCCGAAACAAGACCTGGTGCCGATTGGTGCGCTGGCGCATCCCGAGTCGCACACAAAATGCAACTACGCCGACGCCGACGGATACAGCAACTCAGTGTGCATGATCAAGGCGGCCAAGGTCGGCACGAACTGGGCTGAGCCGTACTTGCGCGGGAATCGGCAGAACGCAGTGGGGACGGGCTTCGTGGTCAATTTTAGGGGCGCGCGTGTCATCCTGACGAACGACCACGTTATCCGCGACGCCACCAAGTTGCAAGCCTTCTTTCCGTCCGAGGGCGCGAAGCCGTTCGAGCTGAGCCTTATCGCCGACTCGCCAGAGAACGACTTGGCTGTGCTCGTTCTGTCCGAGGAGCCCGCTCACCTCGAGGCGCTGACCTTGGGTGACTCCGACGGTTTCACAGACGGCAGCTTGGTGGAGTGCGTCGGCTACCCAGGAGGGCAAGACGGGCAGAAGGTGGCTGGGGGGAGGTTCAGCGGCGTGCAGATGATGGGCGCGACGGAGTACATGCAGACCGACACTGCGCTTAACCACGGGAACTCGGGCGGCCCGATGGTGAGCATCAGCACGGGTGAGGTCGTCGGCATCAGCGACGCCATCATCGAGGGTATGAACAACGTGGGGTACGCGATCCCGAGCGCCCTCGTCAAGGTGTTTTTGTCCAACGTGCACTACCTGCAACAGAAGACGAAGTCGGTCGCGGTTCTCGTGCGGAAGCCGTACTACGGCTTCGACGCGAAGATGGTGAACGCTGCTATGCTCGGCTACATCAAATCGTCCAACTCGAACGGCGTGTACCTCTCGAAGGTTATCCCCGGGTCCGTCGCGGCGTCCGCTGGGCTGAAAACGGGCGACCAGCTCGTGAGCGTGCAGGGGAACAAGATCGATTCGTACGGCCAGTGCCGGGTTGCGTGGAGCAAGACGCCGGTCCCGTTCATCCGTGTTATGTACAGGGTTCCAATGGGCGAGCCCCTCAGCATGGACTACGTGCGCGACGGCGAGGTTCATAACGGGTCGACCGAGACCAACATCCCCGACCCCCGCGTCGTCGCGCCGATCTACACCCCGTTCGACGCCCCAGAGATGGCGTTCTTCACCGGCGTCTTGGTGCAGCAGCTGAGCCTCAACCACGTCCAGCTCTACGCCAAGATGAACCCCGAGCTAATGCCTTGGGCCACGAGCGCAGACGCACAGGTCGAGCGCCCGGCCCTGATCGTAACCAAGGTGCTAGAGGGCGGCCCAATGGAGGGTAAGGTTGCCGCAGGGATGTTGCTGGAGTCATTTAACGAGAAGCCAGTCGCGACGATTGCGGAGCTCGCGGAGCACTGCACGGCTGCACCGGGGCAGGCGTTTAACAAGATCGGCATGCAGTCAGGACGGGCCGTGTTTTTGTCGAACAAGGAGCTGATCGGTGAGCAGAACAGAATCACCGAGGAGTACGGGCACTACAAGGTGGAAATCATCAAGGCCAAGGTGTGTGAGTGCAAGGACTGCGGCAGTGGGCAGGGGCACTCCGACCCCAGCTCCAACTCCACAGCCCCTGTCGGCGCGCGCGCGCGGCCTGAGTTCGGTGCGGGGGAGGGGCACTCCAACTCCAACTCCACCGCCCCTATCGGCGCGCGTGCGCGGCCTGACGTCACGGTCGACGAGCAGTTCGGTGTGGTTCAGGCGCTCAACACGTACGCCGCTAGGTTGCAATCACGCCGCGAGGCTCCGAAGAGGCAAGGCCGCCGCCGCCGCCGCGTTGAGCAAGCCTCGGCCAAGCCCCCGCGATGCGGCGACACGCCTATCTGCGCCGCGTTTGACGAGGTGGACATAGAGGAGCTGAGGCGCGTTCTCCCCCACGACACACTCATCGAGATGGGGATTGCCATCTAGCAGGAGCGCTAGTGTGTCGTGGTGGAGAACTGGGTTAGGGTTAGGATTAGGGTTGTCTTAAGACAAGCTTGTCTTAAGACAAGAAAATAATAATAATATTATTTTTTGTGTTCGGGATCTGAGTCCGGCTCTCGAGATTTTCGAGATTTAATATTAGTGTTAGGGTTATCTTGAGATTTAGGGTTAGGGTTAGGGTTATTATTAAATCTCAAGCCCCGGACTCAGACTCAGACTCCGAACACAAAAAATAATATTATTAATTTTTTCTTGTCTTGTTGTCTTGAGCTGTCGATCCACGCCCTCTCTTATCTTACCAGGCCTCGGGAACTGTGACTTTTCTTAAGATAAGCTTGTCTTGAAATAAAATTAGTCGTAGGTTGTCGGCGATTCACACACACACACTAGCACTATATAGTCAGAGTGCACACGCGCGCCTCCACGAAGTCAAAAACCCCCCGCGCCTCATCTATGTTGAACATGTGGTCGTCCGCTATTTCGAGTGTTAGCCAGTTTGAAATGTGCTTGTAAAAATGCAACCACCTCGTCAACTGCAGCACGTCAGTGCGCACGGCGAACTCTCGCGCTGCCATGTGGGGGTGGGCCTCGCAGGAGACGAACCGCACGAACCGCAGATGATCGCCGCGCAGGCCGCACGCGTCGCACTCCCCCGTCCCGCGCATGCCGACGTTGTACATCCCAGAGAAGGCGAGTGCTGTCTCCAAGAAGAACCGCATGCTTGGGTGGACGTCGCAAATCCTCTCCACCGCGACGGCGCTGATGCGGCTCGTCCGGCTCTTCAAACTAGTCGATTGCGCCGTTTGTGGGGACTCCAGCACCGTGCAGTTTTTGCCCTGCAGCTTTCGACACAGCTTGTCGCACTCCGCCGCGAAAAAATCCATCGCTTATAATAGTGCTATGGTGCTACTAGTGCTAATAGTCTAATCGTGCTTATATAAATATACATGCATGTGGTGAACACGGCAGCTCCGAGGTACGAGGTCATCAAGTCGGGGCTGCCCTTTCATGGGAGCGGCTCACTCTCGTTGTCGAATGTGAGCTGGGTCAAGGTGGGAGTGCCGCCCACCGGCCATCTTTGCGCCGTGGAGGCCTGGCTGGAGATCCCCCCCGCAGCGCTGACTAAGGCCACGATACGCCAGTGTGACCAAATATGGGGCGCCTTCGTGCGCGCAAAGGACCAAGCCCAGGACGGGGGTGGGGGAGGCACTAATTGGTTGAACTCGCAGATCCTACCAACGGGTGTCAAAGTCCCAATCGTGCCGCCCGAGTACCTGGCGCACAAGCGCGCAAAGCACTGCGGAGGCAAACCCCCGCGCTCCTCCGTCTTCAAGCTGAGCCGCAGTGGCTGCGCCGTGGTGACCAAGCTGACGTGGGTCGTAAATCGCCTGTCCTTGCCGAGCGAAGACGAGATGACGCAATCGATCTACTGCACGCCTGCTTTTTTGGCGCGGGCGACGCAGCTGACTCGGTGCCTCGACACCGCGACGGCGGCCATGAGCGCAGGGGCGATCGGGGGCTCGTCGCTCTACTCTCCTGACCTCGCGGCCGTAGCGAGCCTGGAGGACTTGATGGCGCTACGATACAACGGAGAGCCTGTCGGGGGGTTTGCTGCCCAGCTGTGGTATGCCACTAACGAACGCCGCTCCGGCGTTGCCACCGACGCGGCCGATGCGGCTGCACAGAATCGTGAAAGACACGTCGACGTTAAAATGCGGGATGTCTGACTCTCGGCACCTCCGCGAGTCCGAGTAGTCCACCAAGACCCACGAGCCGTCGCGCTTTTTCATGAAGTTGCGCACCTCGGCACGGTTGTGGAGTATGCCGAGCGCGTCGAGCTTGATGTAGAGGGCGTGGATGTCCACGAGGTCGTCGGCGGTGGGCGCGTGGGCAAACACCTGCTCCATGGTGATGAACGCGTCGCAGCCCGGGTCAGCGCGCGCGGTGACGACTCGGGGCCCCACGCCTGCGGCGCCCGCGAGCGTTTGCATCTCGACCTCCCTGTCGAAGTTTTTTGGGTGGCGCTTGTAGACCTTCTGGACGCACCTGACGCCGTTGTGCATTCCGATTGACCGCACGATTGCGCCCTTGGCGTTGGTGGAGCGGTGGAAGATGGCGGGGATATCCTGTTCGCGGTAATGGACATTCATCAACTATGCTTGATCTGCTCCCCATGTTAGGACGAACATGGTGCGAATGCATATATGTTGACGGGTACTCTTAGTCTCAGTCGAGAACCAACTGCCGCTATGTACGTCATGCACTCCCGCTTCAACTTTGTAAGCAGCGCCGTGATCGTCGCGGCGGTGTGGACCATCGTCATCGTGCGCTGCACCCGAGACGACGGGTGCGGCGACCCCAGCACGCTTTCGACCATGCTTGTGTGGGGGTGGCTTGATACGTTCTCCGCGATGCTCTTGACTGTGGCGCTGCTGGCCAACTTGGTCGTCGTGTACCTGGCGTTCACACCCGCCGAGGCGGCGCGCGGGCTGCCGAGGTTGATCATCGCCACGCACATGATCGGCTGGTTGGGTGCCTTCTTCGTCGCCCTGTTCACGCTAAAATACGACAAGATCATGCACTACGTCGCAGCGACGGTGATGTTCGTCGGTCTCAACATCGAGGTGTGGTTGGTTTTGATCCACAGGCACGGGCGGCGGTATTGGTCGGCTCATGCGGTGTATGTCGCCGCAACGACTCTGAGCATGCTCCTCTTCCTGACTTACGGCGTCGGGTGGTTCGAGATCGCCAACATCAGCATGCTCGTGCTCGCGTCTAACTGGCTCTCGGTCGACCACAAGGAGATCGTGGAATTCCACTGTGAGGAGGTCTTAGACGAGTATGATGCCAAACGTCAGGCCGGCCTACCCGCCCTCACTATGGATCGTTTGGGTCTGTCGCCGGCCTGAACAGGTAGATGCCCGCAACTACGCACGCTAGCCCAGTCGTGAATACCGCACCTTCTTCCGGCGTCCAGTGTGACCACCTGCCGTAAAAAAAGACGTCCCCCCCAACACCAACCAGCACGAACACAGCCGTCTGCGCCGGCATGATTTGGCACATTTCATACAGCCCCACCAGCTTGTCAGTTAGAAGGACTGTCGAAAGCCCCGCCGCGAGCAATGGGATGACGAAAAGCGCAGTCAACGCCCACCCGCTCTCGTAGTCGTTTTCGACGAGATTCCACGCAGCAGCAGAGATTAATATCTCAGTGGACTTGAGCATGCCACACACGACGAACCACCAGCGACACACGCCCTTTAGTTGCGCAGCAGCGCGGTGGAGCGCAACGATGCCGATCAGCTGCCACACTATCGTCCACGTGGCCAGCCTGTCCCAGTCGCCCGAGTCGTCCTCATGCCTGCTCTCCACGTTTGTGTAAATAATCAGGGCGACGCCGCTCGAGTAGACCGCCGCGCCGAGGACCGCTCTGCGGCCGTACTCGCGCCCCTCGGGCAGGAAAACCCACGAGAGTGCGGTATGCCATATTATCCCCGCAGCGTGCGAAACAGGGACGAGGTACCGCTCCCCGTATAAGTAGGCCACGACGACGAGGATGGGGTAAACAACCATGACTACGAACCGCCCCATGTAGAGCAGCCATTGCGCCGATTGTGTCCTGAGCTTGAGCTTGGACAGGTGAGCAAGCTTGATTGTGGTATAGCCGATGGGGGGCGCCAGGCTGCTCGCTAAGACTGCGATGTACCCTGCCGCGCTCATCGCGCAACAACAAACCGCACACCCACCCTCTATTTATATGATGAGCTGTTCGGGTCGGGAGCATACGAGCACACACACTGATGAGGTCTCGCGTGCACCAACCAATCAGCAACGTTGAGACCGAGAAGCTGGTCGTGTCCACGCTGATATCGCTGATCGGGCTGACAATGGCGTACTTTATCAGGAAATCGAGGAGGACGCTGAAGCGCGACGGTGTCCTCAATAAGCTGAGCGTCCTCAACTCAGTCAAGGGCGTGGTGTACGACCAAGAGGAGCTGTTCGAGAATGTCCTCAGCTTCAACGTTCCAATAACCGTCGCCGTGGGCCAGAACAAAGTCGACCTGAGCGCCCTCGACGATGCAATTCGCTCGGTGGGTGGGCGGCTCGTCGGCATCGCGAACTCCGCCGAACCGAACACTCGCAACATCTCCGTCCGCCTTCCTAAGAACAGCGAGACAAGCTGCTTTCTGCAAGTCATGTCCGCAGCTATAAGTTTGTTCTCGGTTGCAGGGCTGACCTATACGGCTTGGGTTGTCTCATACGATGCCAGCTTCGGCGAAAAAACGCGGTCGCCAGGAGAAGGCTGAGGCTGATTGGTGCACAGTCGTCGCCGAGCTGGTGGTAGGCGAACTCGGTTTGATCCCTACCTCGAACCGGGCTAAGAACACAGTGTCGTTCGCGGTGAGGACCGGCACACGCGTTGATCATCGATTCTTCGATGAGCTGCCGCGAGGTTCCTACTGCTCCGCAGCCGGAGCAGCGACGATAGTCATTTCGTGCATGCACAAGGTGAAGCGTATTGAAAGAGCTGCCGCTCCGCCGCTCAACGTGAGCATACCGACCGCGTTCGAAGAGCACCGACAAACGATTTCCGAGCGGCTGCAGTGGTCCGCTCAGAGAGCAACCATCCGACAGGTGAAACCGTACAAGCTCGTCACGCAGAAGGCCTTTCACAAACTTCTAGTGATCGCCAACCTAGAGTGCAGGTCGCAGTTCACGCCCCGATTCACCGACTTCGACTACTGGCTCGAGCGTGGCAGTGGTGGGTGGATGCTGGTTTCGGCGATCGAGTTATAAGAGGGTTTGGGTGCGGCCTTCGTCCTCGTGATTATACGGCAATGCCTACAAACAGCAGCTACGAAAACCGCGTAAAGTGGGTGCTCGAGCTAAACAGCAGCGCAGTGAGCGGCAACGCGACTGACTGGGTGACGTTCTATGAGGAGCGAGTGCCGTTCGACTTCGACAGCGTGATTGTGTTTCTCGTCTTCATGGTACTCTTAGTTGCCACCGTGCAAGGGATAAAACTGGTAGAAAGGCGCGCACACAGGTACACGCCGATACAAAGGGGCGGTAGCAAGGTAAGCGAGGTGGAGTTGACAGATATGGATACGGAGATCACAGAAGGGACAGACGAAGACATGGCGCGGCGAGCGAACGTCTAGGGCTCTTCTAACTACAGTACTTTCTGCTTCTTCGTGGGGCTGGGGTGGGGGGTGACGTTAGGTGTTCCTGCCGGCAAGGGGGAGAACGCGGCGGGCGCGACGGCATGCGGCACGACGGGAGCCGCCGCGGCGGGGGCGCGCTGCTGCCGCGGCGGTGACGATGGCGGTGGTGATCCCGGGACGGGGTTGAGCATGTCGAACAAATCGGCGGCGGCGGCGGCGGCGGCGGCGGCGGCGGCGGCTTCCCTCAGGTGAGACTCCGCCTCCGCCACCTCCGCCCCCACCGCCCCCACCGCCATGGCGGCCTGGTTCTTCACGTAGCTGTCGTCGGCTTCCAGCAGGTCAGCCAGTCCATCCTCCCCCCCCGCCGCGGCGGAGGCTGAGGGCGTCTGGGTCACGCTCGTCGGGGACTCGGCCCGCTTGTTCGTCGCGGCGGCAGCGAGCTTCTCCAGCAGCTCCACCATGACGGGGTCGTTGTAGACTTGGCTGCGTGTCGCGGCGGGGATTATTGTCAGCGAGAGGCGAGTATCTGTGATTAAATAGCATTGCAAACTTACGTTTTGCGCATGCTGCAGAGATACTGCATAAAGTGCTGCGATCCGCGCTCTATCCCCTTCTCGTGCAGCGACTCCAACTCCTCCTCTGTGGGTAACTCCTTATCATTGGCTAGCTGCGCACTCGTCCACGTCAAGAACGTCTGCCATTTGCTGGTCTTCCGCTTCTTGGGGGCGGCTCCCCCCCCCTGCGACCGCCGCTTACGTGACGGCACGGTGGAGACCAAATCCATCTGGTCACCGGAGTGCAGCACGAAGACGCCCAGCGCGGCGGCGTAGCGCGCCATGTCAAGCTCCTCTTGGTTGGTGGCCAGCATAAAGACTGCTGTGATCCCTGCGTATAGAGCGTCCTGCGCCTTATCGACCCCCCCTCGACACACAAGCTCGGAAAGGCGGCCATGGATGTGAGGGAGCTCGTCTTGCAGCTTGATAGCCTTGCCGCAATTCTTGCCTGTTCGCGCATACCAATTAAAATCCATTACCCTCCCCCCGAAAACAACATTGAGGAACGCGCATCTTTTTCATACAAAAATCTCATATCATTGAATGGGCGCAGGTGCGCCTATTTAAAATCCGACGGACCTGCCGCGGTTGAGGTGGGCCATCACGCCATGCACCCTCGCCAATTCGGAAATGGTGGCGGACTCACTGCAGCGCGTTTTGCCTATCGCGCACATGTCCACGCGTCCCGCCGTTCTTGTGTCATCTGGGTCCTTGAAAACGGCGACCGTAAACTCTTTCTTCGCGGTGGATAGCTCGTCTTGCACAACGGCCAGCAGCTCGGGGCCGACAACTCCCATGGTCTTGCGCCCCGACGCACACACACCCAACCCTTCGCGCACGATCTCACGGGAGGTGATGGCGGTATTGTTCAATACGTAGTAGACGCGGGGCCCCCCTGAGTCCCCCCAGCGCCCCCCCCCCGTCTTCTGTACCACCCCGTCCAGAGTTTGCTCTTCACCGACGAAATTTGGATTGCAAGGTGGCATGTTAGAACGAGCGCCGAGGGCGCACATGAGGTTGCCGCCGTCGGCGCCCTCCACGCCCTCGAGCGCGCCCCCCACGAGCGTGACCTTGCCGGCTGTCTTGAACATGCCAAGGACCTGATCGAGGTTGGCCATGTCGCCGGTGAGGATCAAGACGTGAGCGCCTTTCTTGATGTCGTCGCTGGACCGGACGACCTGCTTGATCTTGATCTCATAGTCTATGGACTTTTGCAGCATCGACGGTCCCAAGGCCGTGCAGATCAAAGTAGCGTTAAATGCCACTTCGGGGGCGCAAAACACGACGATGTCCTTGTCCGTGTGCTGGGCCTCGTTACAAAACTTAGCGGCCAGATAAATGTTAGAGAAGACCTCGAGCTCGATCTTTTTGTTCTCTACGAGGGAGAAAGCCTTGGCGAGCCTGGCACTGCACAGGCGCCAGAGGCCGGCGCGCTTCTCGACGAAGACGAGATCAGGGCAGTCACGGAGCAACTCGACTAGTCCGTCGTCCTCGTCGTCGGCGGCGCCGCCCCGCCCCGCCGCGAGCCATGCCAACGGGCGAGCGTCGGCCTCGCGGATCAGCCCACATGCCACGTAGACGCGCTCGTGGACGTCGCGGCCGGCGATGAATGCGATGTTGCGCATGTCGGCCGTGTTCCATACGTCCTTGTTGGCGCGTTCGGCGAGCTCGAGGAGGCGGTGCACACATGCCTTGTGATTGGCGGCGCGATCGCGCAGGGCCGAGCACCACCCCAGTGCACGCTTGATTACTTCTGACCCGTTCTCGTTGTAGCCCCCCAGCCCAACAATCTGGAAGTACTTCTCGAGGACCTTGGCATCGTCGCCCTGCTCCCCCACGGCGACCAACCAGGCTGGAATGCTTTCGATCCACTCAATAGCTATGCGCTGCCCGTCTTTGTCGAAGAAGCCGCCGCTGTTGCCGGGCTCCAACTCCTTGAGCGCGAGCGTGAGCTTGTCCATGAGCCCCTTCTTGAACTGCTGCAGGTCCTTGGCTTGCATGAAGCCGCCGGCCTCGCCGTCTTCGAGCGCCGTGATCCGGCCCTCCAGCCAGGGGATGGCGCAGTTGACGACCCAGACCGGGTCCATCACGTTGCCGCGCGACTCTTCGATTTCGCCTGCGGGAGGGGGGGGGTGGGACAAACATGAGTCAAATAAATGTCACCTTGGTGGGCGCAGCACTGAGCGCAGCACTTGCCGTCAATGACGTAAAAAGCATCAAAACGCCCGGCGTCAGGGCGGAGGGCGATCTCAACGTCGCCGGGCATTTTGCCGAGGCGCGCGTCCGCCCGGAAAGTTTCAAGCCCGCTGTACACGAGTCGCTGACCGGCAGGTAGCTGGACCCAGACCTGGAGCCCGTATTTGCACGCCGGGTCGGCTCGTGGGTCGACACTGAGGACGAAGCGCGCGTACGCGACTGCGCCTACGATGATGACCTTGTGGTGGAGGGGGTTAGCGTGAAACGTAAGGCGAGTCATGTTGCGTGTTTGTTCAAGTTGGCGGAACGTCGTCGGAAGATATTTAGAAGGAATGTGGAAGATAAGGAATTAGAAATTTTCTAGTGAGTCATGGAACGCAGTCGGAACGACAAGTTAAGTGAGTCATCATGACTCATCCGTATTGTTCCGAGAAGATTCTAATCTAAGACAACAATGTATTTTTACGGAGTGCGAAACATCACCAACAACTATGAGCAACTCCTACTACCCAATGGCGAACAAGCGCGTCCGCATCAGCTGCTGCAGCAGCTGCAGCAGCTGCAGCAGCTGCAGCGTACCCCGTATCCGCCGAGGCGGCTCCGAGGACGCTGTGGGATACGGTGCTGCCGCTGCCGCCGTCACCGAGCTACCTGCCAGCCCGCCACCGACCGAGAGTCTCGCTTGGTGCCCACATGGCTGCCACGAAGGCTTCGGCTTTACCGGAGGGCAGAGCGGACACAGCAACGACTGCAGCTACAACACCTTCGAGCAGGAGCGCCGCCTCAACACCAGAGAGTCCGAGGCGGAGTCGGAGTCGGAGTCGGAGTCGGAGGCAGAGTCCGAGGCAGAGGCAAAGGCGGAGGCGGTCTGCACAAGTCGCTGGCACGAGGTTGACGAGCGTGACCCACCGTCGACGAAGCACGTGAGCTACCCCTGGGGCCACTGGGACCTGCGCGACCCGTTAACCCCGAAGCGTGTCGTGGTGAACTCAGCCGCTCTGCTCAACATCATCGAGTAGAGCTGTGGTTTAGAGTCGACGTGTGTTTATTGCTTCTTAAAAAACGCAGTCAACGGCTTCTGCCGCCTCTCGCTCACCTCGTCTTTCACTTTCTTGCGCTTCTTGCTCTCCCGCTTCTCTTGCTTGACCGCCTCGGCCGTGTCCGTGTCGCCGCGTCGTGCGGTCCGCAGTGGTGGGTACCAAGCCTCCCCGGAGGCGCCCGCTGCAGTTAGCATCATTTGCTTGTTCCCGTTGATCATCCGCTCGTTGAAGAGCGTTAGGGCCTTGAAGCCCACGAGCGGCTCAAGCAGACGGTCCATGGCGCGCATGACGCGGTCGCGGTAGAACACAATGTCCAGCGAGGGGACGCTCTCGAGCGCGGCGGCCTGCTCAGTGAGCCAGTGCGGGCACTCTCCGCGCGTGTAGAGCTTGCCGCCGCCGCGCACGACGACGTAAGGGACGCGGTCTCCGAGCTTGTGTCCCTTTCCGGGCGACCGCGCCATGATCTTCTTGTTGAGCTCCGCGTGGATCTGCGGGGTCTTGTACTGGGCCTTGCTGAGTTTGCGAGTCATGGTGAACTCGTGGAGCGGACGTGATGCAAGCCCGACAATGCTGGCGCGGTACTCGCGGATGGCCTGCTCTTTCTTCCGCTGCACGATGAGGGATTGCAGGAAGGCCTCTTGAATCATGGGGGTGCATGGGGCGTTGTCGCGGCGGACGAGCTCGAGCCCCGAGGCGCTCAGAACCCCGGGCTTCTCATGGCCCGGGGAGTACTTGAGCCCGGCGTAGCGTTTCTTCTGGATGAGGAAGAAGGGCTCGTAGATCTTCTCGTACTCCAGATAGTTGGGGGGGGCAAACGGCCCCCCTGGCTTGTTGATGACGCTCTCGCACTCGCGGGCGAGGGTGTCGGCCTCGTCGAGGGTCTTGCCCGGGAAGCGGATGAACACCGAGTCTGTGTCGCCATAGACGATCTCAGCCCCGAAGCGCTCCTCTACGAAGGCCGCAGTGTCTCCGATCATTTTCCGGCCGTACGCTGTGGTGGCACCGCTCACGAAAACGCACGGCACCCGCCCGGTCCTGGCCCCACAGAAACCTGCGTTGATGAACAATACCCACGATCAGACTGGCAGTGGTGTAGCGGCTGGGTTCAACGTCGCGCTGCCGAAAATTAAGCGGCCCAGCTCGAGCGCGGGGGTCGGCAAATACAAAGGCAAAAACAGGAGGGCGCGTGGCACGGGCGGCACGGGCGGCACGGGCGGCACGGGCGAAACCAGCAAACACATGCCCTCTCAGCCGACCAACGCTAAGCATAAAAGGGAGCGCAAGCTGTGGGGCCGCTACGGCCTCGACGAGGAGAGCTACACGCTGCTGTTCGAGAAGCAGAACTGCGTGTGCCCCATCTGCAAGGAGCCGCTCGAGAAGCACGGCGACAGCACCGTGATCAACTACGAGCGCGTCTCGGGCTACAAGGAGCTCACACCGAGTCTTAAGCGCACGCACGTCCGTGCACTGCTGTGCCGACCGTGCGACACAGGGGTGCGGATGTTCCGGGGCTCGGAGGATGCCCTGATAGGCGCGGTGGTGTTCCTCCGCACGCACTAAACACTTGCCGTAGACCGAGTTGGCGCAGATTTTGAGCGCGAGCTGTGAAACGGCGACGGTCCAAGACGGCGTCAGACGAGACGGGGAGATGCGCGCGTATAACGAAACGATTATAAACTTGCCTGCTTCCCGTCAAACACTGCCTTGTCGAACTCGTTGGTGGCCTCCCTCATCTGCCGTTTCGCGCGCTTGCGAGCCGCCAGCAGTCCCGCCAGAATCGTCGGCAGAATCCCCTTGCGCACCTCCTCCTTCACGAAGCAGGTGCCGTCCGGCGTCACGTGCACCGCCACGCCCATTCTCTCCGCCTCCGCCTCGCCAGCGACGAGGGTGTCGTGGCTCAGGTTGTAGGCCTGGATGATCGAAGGGTAGAGCGAGGCGAAGTCGAGTACCGCGATCGGCTCTTCGTAGAACCCCCGCTTCGGCTCTAGCACTGTGGCCCCCTGGAAGCCGGTCTTGCCCCGCCCCGTGGGGATGCGCCCGCGGACCTTGTTGTAGAAGGGCACCTGCACCTCGTCCTGGTCGTAAGGCCGGGAGAAGGTCGGCAGCACCATGCCGTGCGCCGCCGTGGTCTTGAGCACGTTGGCCTCGACCTTTAGCGACTGGCCGCGGTGGAGGGTGTCCCCCAGCTTCGTCCCGGTGACCTTTGACAGCTCCACGGCGTTCGTGACCAGGTGCAGCTTCTCGATCAGGTCGGCCACGAGGACGGTGTCCTGGAGGCAGTAGCGGGCCAGCTTCCCCCGCCCACCCTCGCTCTCCATCAGCCCCGCGATCTCCGAGTACTTGACGTCGTCCTTGGTGTCGCCGAGGAAGTGCTCCGAGACCGCGTTGAGGGTGTACGAGCGCAGCTTGTGGTTGTCGCGGATCGCGTCGAGCACGTCGAAGGTGACCGTCCCCGGGATGTCGTGCATCGTGACCTCTCGCTCGCCCATCTGGGCCGAGCCGCGCGTTGTCGACGCCGAGTGCCACTGGAAGAGGCCGCGTCTGTCCTTGAGGTTGTACCGGAACGCCGCCGCGCCCAGATTCAGCGCACGGCGCTTGAGGTACGGGAGGTCGAAGTGGTCGCTGTTGTAGCCGGCGATGATGTCCGGGCTCGCCTCCCGCATGTGGGCGTATACCGCGTTGAGCAGGGCCTCCTCGGTGCGGTAAGTAAACACAGCCGCGCCCGGGACGTCGCTGCTGTTGCATGTGTCAAGCTGGAAAACGGTCTGCTTCCGCACGCATCCGCGCGCCATCACGACGCAGGCCACCGTGATGACTGGGTCCCTCGCTGGCGTCGGGAACTCGCCCGACAGGGACAGGCACTCAATGTCCAGGCAGTAAATCACGAGCGGCGCAATGCCGGCGTCGGGGGCGGCGGCTCCACTGCGCGCACCGAGCCAGCCACAGCCTGTCACGCCGTTGTCGACCATCCAGCGCTGCTCCGCGCTGATGTGAGCCTCGAAGATGGCGCATTGGGGGTCGTGGCGGCGGAGTGCCTTCTCGACGAGCTTGACGGCCCACGGGCCGGCGACCTGGATGCGCGTCATGGTGTGCGGCGTCGGGCTGTAGCCAACGAAGGGCGTGCGGCGCTCTGTGCTCGTGGCGAGGACAGTCTCACACCCGTGCCAGTTCTTGCTGCAGGGCCACGGCCGCGAGTACGGGTTGCACGGCTTGCAGTCGCGGCAGAAGCAGTTTTTGAGAGCTTCGCGGCGTACCGGAGCGAATATACTCAACTGGTTCAACATACCGTCACCGGGCACGCCAGCCGCCGCCCAGAAGTGCTGGCTGTAAGGGAAGTCGGCGACGACGGCTGCGCCGGTGGCGTCGCGGCCCCAGACGCGCACCAGCGGACTCTCGACGCTCGGGGCGCGCGGGTAAATGACGCGAATGTCAATGAGCTGGAGGTGGGGCTCCATCGTGTTGAAGAGAGTTGGTTGTGCTCGGATAGGAAGACAGCAAACATACCACAAATTTCGCGCTTGTCTTTTAGGGTTCGTAAAATACAAAATTTCGCGAGCTTGTCTTTTAGGGTTAGTGACTCATCCGAGTTTAGCCCGGAAGAAAACTCCTGGCCTGCTCACCATGAACGAGCATCATCCTCTCCAGCACGCACTCGAGCAGCGCATTCGGGCGGTCGCAGCGGCTCAAGGCGACGACCCGACTCTGTATGTGCGTTGGTTCGCGACCCCAGCCGCCGGCACTATCGTCTCGCGGGTTTGCCAGAATATTCTGTCATATGGTATCCAGCGGATAGACACTGAGGCATTCTCGGCCGAGTGGGATCTGGCTGCGTCTGCGCTTGGGAAGCGCAGCTCGTTCCGGCCGCAGCACTTCGAACCCAACGCCCGCCACCGCTACGGAACGAAAGGCCGGGGCGGGGCTCGGGTACTCGTGACTGCACACCCACCGTTTCTGCTCGCCGACGGCTTTCTCACGTTGAACCCCGTGGTGCGGGAGGCTGTACGCCTCCTCGCGGAGGAGCGGCGCGAGGCGATTGTGATGCTGCGAGAGTATCTCTAGCGCGGAGGAGCGGGCGCTAGTCGAATGTGATATTACGCGCACAATAAGCGAAAACCCAGAAGCAGCAGCGGCGGCGCAGCGGCGGCGCAGCGGCGGCGCAGCGGCCGCGACCTCGTGCCGCTCTTTCGATCAGTCCACCCCAGCGCCCACTTCCGCGCTCTTGAGCGCGAGCTCCCCGTCTGCAACTAGCCCCGTTAGAGTTGAGCGCAGCATTATTTCGCCGAGTTCGTCCGCCAGCTGCTCATAATCCGGCGCGCCGAAGCCGAAGGACTGCCGCCAAATGGAGTCCAGCGACTCCTTCCAGAGCATGCAGCGGCAGCCCATCCAGCGCAGCTTGATGTACGGCTTGCCAGCCTTTGTTTGCTTTAGCTCGGACACAACGAGGTCTTCAATCTCCCACATGTTCACGTCCACGCTCTTGAACTTGTCGGGCACGACGAAGCCTGCGGCGGAACCCACGACGGCCCTGGCGTTCACGTACGTTTTGTCTCCCTTCTGCACAACCTCGACGCCCTTGACGACCACGAACGTGCCGTCCCGGCCGACTGCTTCGCCGCCGTCGCGATCGAAGACGGTGACACGCAGCGTGGCCTCGTTTACGTCGATAAGCTCGTTGAAGCTGTGGCCGCCGCGCGCGCAGAAGCAGAGCTTCCCGTCGCCCCCCATGTACGCGTTGGTCGATGTCGACATGGCTTCCTCGCAGCTCGCGGGCGCGTGGTCCCCGACCATGCCCGAGACCACCACCGTGTACGCCTTGTTCGTGGCGCCGTTGCGCTGGTCCACGACGTACCCGTAGAGGTCGGCCTTGTGGTCCAGACGACCTATCTTCATTCGCTTCGACGCGATTTCCGTCCCGCGGTCGAGCGCGCGCTTCGCGAACGTGGCTGAGAGCATGCTAGTTGCTGATCGTGGGTTTTCGTCCGAGTGCTATAATAATGCTATAATAAAAAATGCGAGGGGGCAATGCAGCCGCGTATGGACGATGATTACGAAAGACGTGACGCACGTGTCGTTCTCGGCACTCACTGACGCGGAGATAATCGCCATGTCAGTCTGTGAGGTCACGAAACCCTCTCTGGTCTTCACGCAAGACAAGGCCTCCCTGGGGACCCTCTTCGACCCCCGCATGGGCTCCACCTCGGCTTTGGACAGGTGTGTTACGTGCGGCTCCGCCATCGACAAATGCAACGGCCACTCCGGCCACCACCACATCGCTTTGCCTATGCCGCACCCCCTCCACCTCGACCCGCTGTTTCGCGCTCTGCGGTCGTCGTGCTACTTCTGCTACGCGGCATGCGCCGGCGGCTGCTGCCCCGATTGCGGTCGGAAGCAGGGGAAGTGGCACCGCGACGCCGTTGGAAGGCCGCTCGGGCAGCGGACTCGGTATTTCCACAAGCACAACCTGCTCACGCAGCGCATGGTGTTCTTCACTCCGCTCGAGGCCCGCGCGTTCATTGCTAAGAGGCCAGAGTGCCGCGCCATGTTCATCCACACACTGTGCGTGCTGCCTCCGTGCGCGCGGCCATCAAGGCGCAGCCCTGCAGGGTGGACGCACGCGCCGCTCTCTCGGGCCTACGCCGCCGTCGTCAAAGAGTCGAACAACCTCACGCTCTTTGTCAGCGAGTGTCTGGTGAGGCACGTCGTGCTAGCTCAGGCAACTCGCCTCGCGCATGCACTCGGCCAACTGTTCGACACCTCCAAGTGCAAGGACGAGCGCTCTCAGGGTCTGCGGCAGCGGCTCGACGGGAAGCAGGGCAGATTTAGGCAGAATTTACTAGGTACGTATCAACTCTCTCCCTTGCGCCTTCCTTCTCAAAGAAACCCAACATCAAGTTGCATCTGTTGCACAGTATCCCACGCACCCTCCCCGTCTTGTGATCGTGGTCCACATGAGCGCGTTTAGTGAGAGGCATTACCTCGTTGCCACACTGCATTGCACACCGGTTGTTCTGATCTTTGAACATCTGGAAGTACACCTCCTTCTCGATACCGTACTTGTACCGTATGTCGCGGAGCTTCTGTGTTGTTATCCCATGTTTCGTTGCCCTCCACGCTTTCCTCTTCTCCTCGTGATACTTACGGTCAGCAGCTGTGAGGTTGCGAGGCACCCCTAGTTTGTTGCTCCTCTCCCACCTCACTATCTTTCCAGTCTTCACCGACTTGTATAGCTTGCCATGCTCCCTCTCTGCGACCGGTGGGCACAGCGGATATTCCTTGTCTAGATCGATCTGCTCCCTGACAATATTCTTCTTCTTTCGCACATATGTGCTTTCGTAGTATGCCCGGTCGCGCTTCATCGTTCCTACTTACACCCGGTTTCCCATTTCCTTATATAGGTAAGCGCGTGGACTTCTCGGCGCGCACGGTCATCACTGGAGACCCATCGCTCGAGCTAGACCAGGTGGGCGTGCCGACGTCGATGGCGATGAGGCTCACCATGCCCGTGTGCGTGACGTCCCTGAACATCGACGAGATGCAGCGCGCCGTCATGAAAGGGCCCGACGAACTCGGCGGCGCTCTGTACGTGCTCCGCAAGGACGGCGAGCGGTTTGACTTGATGTACGCGGGGTCGCTAGCGAAGGTCGCGGCGCGATTGCAGGTGGGGGACACGGTCGAGAGGATGCTGCGAGACGGCGACTGGGTCGTGATGAACAGGCAGCCTTCGCTGCATAAAAATTCGATGATGGGGCACAGGGCGAAGATCTTGCCGTACTCCACGTTCCGGCTGAATTTGAGCGTCACGGGGCCATACAACGCCGATTTCGACGGCGATGTAAGCGTAAAATCGGCACCACAAAACCCACTTATAGTACTCACACCTTCCTCTACTTTGCAGGAAATGAACCTGCACGTTCCACAGTCGATACCGGCCTCCGTCGAGGTTGAAACGCTAATGTCCGTCGGCGCGAACATCTTGAGCGGCGCCGCGAACAAGCCCACGATGGGTATCGTCCAGGACGCCCTCTTGGCCTGCCACCTCCTCAGTGGTGGCTGCGGCCCCGTTTTCATCGACCGATCGATATTCTTCGACCTGATGATGGTCGCCGACTGTGCGGCCGTCTCGCACCCCGCCGTGCTTGCCCCCACGCCGCTGTGGACAGGCACGCAGGTGCTCGACCTCGCGTGGCCTGCCGACTTCCACTACCACCGCAAGGACGTGCGCATCGTGGACGGCGTGCTCATCGAGGGCGTCCTCTCGAAGAAAACGCTCGGTCCAGTCCACGGCGGCATCATCCACGTCATGCACCACTCGCACGGCGCTGCCACCACGATGGCCTTCATGAACAAGGTCCAGAACGTCGCCAACCACTGGCTGCAGCACCACGGGTTCTCGGTCGGGATAGCGGACTGCTGCCCCGAGCTGGCGGACGAGGTCGACATTTGCAACAAAATCACCCACCACATTCATAAAAACGCGGTGCATGCTAAGTCGGTCGCGGACGAGGCAACTATCTACGGTAACCTCAACAGGACCCGCGACATCGCGGCCTACGACTACCTCAGGAGACTCGACAACAACCTCACCGCTATGATGAACGCAGGCAGCAAAGGCTCGAAGATCAACGTGGCCCAGATCTCCGCGTGCGTAGGGCAGCAGAGCGTGAACGGGAAGCGCATCGCCTACTCCGGGGCAGGACGCACCACCTCGCACTACGCTCGCCACACAAACGACCCCATCGGGAGGGGCTTTGTGGCCAACAACTACCTCAACGGGCTGCGCCCGGCCGAGTTCTTCATGCATGCGGCGGGGGGGCGGGTTGGGTTGATCGACACGGCCGTTAAGACGTCGGAAGTCGGGCAAGTATCAGTCGCAACTCCAGTTTTTTGGCGTCTCTCCAGGGACTGAGTCCGGGGCTTGAGATTTAATATTAAATCTCGAGAGCCGGACTCAGACCCCGAACCCGACCCCCGTACTTTGACCATCCCGTCACTCCCATTCGACGCGAACACCATAACACAGGTATCTAGAGCGCCAGCTGGTCAAGCGCACGGAGAACATCAAGGTCGAGAACGACGGCACCGTCCGTGACCTGGGGCAGATAATCCAGTTTAAGTACGGCATCGACGGCTTCGACGCGACGCACGTGTTCGACGGCAAGCCGTATGACCAGATTGGTCTCTTGCAGAAGGTGGCTCGGCTGCAGCGGCGCGAGCCTGCTGTTGACTGGCTTGCGTGGGCGGAGCGGGAGCGCGCCGACCTGACAGCGAGAGCCGCCGTGGCAGCGGGTGAAATGGCGGGCGTTCTGGCGGCTCAAAGTAAGTACTCTGTGACCCTCCGATGCCACTCCTCGTCGGGTAGGCTCCTGCCATTTGCTGCGCCCCATCTTGTGCACTAACTTCTCTGCGTCGTTGGCATATACAACACAGGCGTCAGCGAGCCGGCTACTCAGATGACGTAGGTGCGCCACCCCAAACCCCCCAGACCGCCCCCGCCTGACACCCCAGACCGCCCGCAAACAGTCTAAATACGTTCCACCTCGCCGGTGTCGGCAACACGACCACCACGACCGGCATCCCGCGCCTCCAAGAGATCTTCCACGCCTCCAAGGCCCAGCGCACAGTAGTGACGATGCGGCCTCTGTGCCCCGACTGGGACGCGACGCACCCGCCGCCGCTCACGCTCGCCGCCGCGTCGAAGTCTGTGCGGTACGAGTACGCCGCGCTGTCGGCGCCGTGGGCCTCGCGGTGCTGGCGCCATTACTGGGGGCACAAGTCGTGCATCCGCCACCGCAACTGGCTCGTATGGGAGCTGAAAGGCGGGCTCGTCAACGCACGGGAGGCCGCCCTCGCCCTGCTCGCCGCGTCCTCTGCGCGCTACGCAGTCTTCACGCACCCTAGCGACCGCGTGAGTCAGGTTGCGGTGTGTGTCGGCGGCACGCGATTAATCGACCGCAAGGGCTACAACGCCACGAGCAAAGAGCTCGGCGGCGCGGTGGTGAACGGCAGCCTGCGCGCGGACGCGCTCGGCTGCTCGTCGCCCTGTCCCGACGACCGCATCGCGTTCACGATAGAGCCAGGCGTCGACCCCGCCTCGGTCTTCCTCCTCCCGGCGGTGGACCACGCCACCACGCGCTTCTCGAACCCCCACACAGCACTAAAACTGTTCGGCATCGCGCACGCCCGCGACGTCGTGCGCGACGAGCTGACCTCGGTGCTCGACGCCGACGGTACCTTTGTGAACCCACGGCACGTCGCGCTGCTCGCCGACACCATGTGCGTGACTGGGGAGCTGCTGCCGATGACGCGCCACGGGCTGGCTCGGAGCGGAGCTTCGTGCCTCTCGCGGGCCTCGTTCGAGACTGCGACGAAGGTGCTCGCCGACTGCGCTGTCCGCAAGGAGATTTTCAAGCTGGAGGGCGTGACTGAGCGGTTGGTGCTCGGGCAGCTGACAAAGGTCGGGACAAACGGCGCGTCTAGCATGCGGCTCGACGAGCAGGCGCTCGAGAACTCGCACTGCACAGCAACGATCGAATGCGATTACGGCGGCTTCTCCCCATACACGAACACACCGCTAACGCCGTGCCTAGACTGCTCGCCGCACTCACCAGTCACCATGTCGGCCTGCTGGTCGCCCAGCAGCCCACTCGGTGCCGCGCCCGACCCCCTCGTGTACTCCGCCACAGCGCCGGCGTACGCCCCGCCGCCCGAGTTTGAGCTAGCAGCGGCGAACCAGCCCGCGTATGCGTGATAGCATCTGCACTCAACTAAAAGAGGACCGGAGCAGAAAGGACAATGCTTGCAGTGGTTAAGAGTGGTGATCACTGGACGCACGGTCAAGTTAAAGAGCAGCGAGAGCAGGTCGAAGTCAACCGCACCGCACTTGGTAAACCACAGACACCCGCGCGCGAATGTGGCGCCGAGGCACTCGGACCACGCCCCCGCCCCGTTTTCCCGCCCGGTTTCCCGCCCGGTTTTCCGCCCGGTTTTCCGCCCGGTTTTCCGCCGCCTCACGAAGTCGACCCGCCCAGGCCGGCGCCACATGCGCCAGTGCGGGGTGGTGATGTCGGCGAACGGCGGCGACATCGCCAGCTCCAGAGCAGAGCATTGCGGCGCGCTGAGGCGGCGCGGCGCCCACATCACGACATCCATGACGTACCACCGATACCACTCGCGGTCGCGCTGCCGGCACGTGCTCCACGACATGATTGCGCTCGAGACTGCGCCGCGCTGCGTGTCTGTGAGTCTCGGGTCCACTCGGGCGTAGCACAGCAGTCGCTGCGGGGCAAGGGAGCGGTAGCGGAGCGTTTTGTACCATGCCCTGTGGGTTGACTTGAACCACGGAAAGCCGCGGCTCAAGTCTGCTACCATGCCCACTTCGCGGCCGATTAGGGGGGCCAGAGTGAGGGACCATGTCCCGAATTTTATGGCGCGTGCTGGCTTGCAATCGACATTGAACGACTTGCACGATGACGCCAGGGCGTTTATTTCGGCGAACGTAAGGAGCTCGGCCATTGCCTGAGCTGTTAAATACTCGCAAGATAGAGACAGAAGCCCGCCCATAGCCGCGCTTATCACTCGCCCTCATCGCTCACTACCCAATTATAGCGGCGCGCTTGTGGATCGTATGCTTGGAGACGCCGCAGATAAAACTAATATCGTCGATAGCGGCAGGCTTTGCGTCCGCCATAGCCACAGCGACGAGAGTCATCGGGTTCGTGGCTGCGTGGACCGGGTTGCTCATTAGCGTCCTCAGCTTCATCGTCGCTTTTCGCTCTCGCGCGTGATCGAACCCCAGCCACGAAGAGAATCTGGGGAGCGTGCGGCCGTAATCCATGTGCTGCGCGCTGTACGGGATCTTCTTGTCCCCCATGAAATCCCGTGCATATATCTTGAGCCCCCGACAGATTTCCTTCTTCGAGCACTTCTTGCAGGCCCCGGCGAGCTCCTTGAATGTGTAGGGGAGGCCGTTGTTGCGGGCGGCCATCGCGAGCATGATGACAGCGATGAGCTCGTCTTTTTTTACCTTCTTGAAGTCAGAAGCGAAGAGGTGGGTGTTGAACGCGAGCGCCATGGTGCTGACGCGTTCGGACGAGTGGAGCCTGGTGGCGATGCAACCCACGAGCTTGCGGACGTTGCGCTCGCGCCGTGCGTACTGCTTCTCGCCTGCTCGCCGCGCCGACGCCGCGAAACAGCTCCCCCCCAATAGAATCGTGCGGGATACGCCGCACGCGACGCACGTCTGCGTCGACTCTCTGTGGTCGACCACCATCTGCGGCTGCTCGCAACATTTCCATTTCTTGGATGATCGTGGAAGATTGAACATTAGTGAACTCCGGTGTTGTCCGCCCAGCTCGTGATGGATGATAATGGATACCGCACCGCCCAGCTCCCTCCCCTGATATATTAGGAATAGTGGCACAACACACGATCAGGCAGGAGGGCCAATGAAGCGGAAGGTATCCCCCCCCTCCGAATTCGACGTTGTCTACAGCTACGCAGAGAGCAAGGATGGGCGCGAGAGGTACCCAAAGCTGCGGAAGGCCCTCGCCGACATCGCGTCGCTTGTTGGGATGGCCGCGGTGAAAGACCAGATCGGCGCGTCAATCCAAGAAATACTCGCGTACGCCAAGCTGGACGAGCCGCCGCGCGCGCCTATCGAGACACGCGCCCTCAAGCGACAGCGCACGACGGTCTTGGCCACCGGGGAGGCAGAGGACGAGGAGGGCGGGGATGAGGATGAGGATGAGGATGAGGATGAGGATGAGGAGCTCGAGATAGAGTTGGAGGTGGGGCAGCTCGAGACGATGGTTCAGGCCGAGGTGAGCCGCATTCTAATGTCAATGGTTGGTCCGGGTATGGCCGCCGGCATGTGCGCATCCGACGAGGAAGACGAAGACGAAGACGGGGAGTGGATCGGAGAGGAGACCGACGAGGACGACGACGAGTGCGCCAGCAGCGTCCCGAAAGCGCTCCAAGGCACGAAGCGGCACGCCCTGATTATGGGGCCGACTGGGTGCGGCAAGACTACCCTGGCGATGAGGCTGGCGCGGGTGTGGGCCGCAGTTGGGATCGTCAACAACAAATTCACCGCGGTCAGCCGCGGCGACATCGTGTCCAAGTGGCAGGGCGAGAGCGTACTGCGGTTGCGCAAGCTAATCAAGCAGCACGCGCACGGCGTGCTCTTCATCGATGAGGCGTATGCCCTGGTGTCATCAAGCTCTGACACGTTCGGAAATGAGGTCCTGACGTGCGTTGTGAAGCACATGACCGACCCTAAGTGCAGCACGACGTTCATCCTTGCGGGGTACGAGACGAAAATTCGGAAGCAGCTGCTCGCAAGCAACGAGGGGCTGGAGAGGAGGTTCGCGGCGGTCTTCACAATCGCCAAGCCGACGAACGAGGACCTCGCGGACATCTTCGAAACCGTGCTGAAGCCAGGGTGGAAGACAACCGTGAAGCGCGCAGACCTCGCCAAGATATTCGAGACCAACCCCACGCTGACCAAGTTCAACGGGGGGGACGTGGAACACCTCGTGCGACAGTGCGAACGAGCGCACGTCGCGCGCTACTTCCCGCACCGCATGACGCGCAAGATCGCCTACACTGACCTCGTGGTTGCGGTGAAAACGTTTTTAGAGCAGAAGAGCAGACGGGCGGCGGACCTATCACACTCGGGTATGTACATGTAGAAGCTACCGCTCCGGGGGCAATTTGATTTTATGCAGAGGCTAGGGTTGTACGTACGTAAACCTATCGTCGTCATGTTACAAAAAGAGAGGGTCCAAAGGCGCTCGAGGGTCCAAAGGCGCTCGAACCTTGCAAGTGATCTGCCGCGCGCTGAATCCACGAACCAGCGCTGAAGCCTCGCGCCGCCTGCGCTCGTGCCCGGCTCCTGCGCGCACCGCCCGCGCTCGAGCCCGGCTTCTGCGCTGCGTGCGTTACGCTGGCTGCCGCACACTGTGCCCGGCACCTGGCTCCTGCGCGCACCGCCCGCGCTAGAGCCCGGCTTCTGCGCTGCGCGATTTACGCTGGCTGCCGCCGCCTGCGCTCGTGCCCGGCTCCTGCGCGCGCCGCCCGCGCTCGAGCCCGGCTTCTGCGCTGCGTGCGTTACGCTGGCTGCCGCACACTGTGCCCGTCACCTGGCTCCTGCGCGCACCGCCCGCGCTCGAGCCCGGCTTCTGCGCTGCGCGATTTACGCTGCTCGCTTGGTGTGCGCGAGGCGCAGTCTCAATCATGAAGACCTCGGCCGGCGGGATGTACTGCAAAGATGTGAGTGAACCGCAGAGCCTCCGCGGCTGCGCCCGCCGGCGCAGAGCTGGTCCGAACATCATCGCTGACTATCTCTCATTGCTACACAGCCGCCTGTTCTGCAGATCCGCGGCTGCGCGGCACGGCCGATGGGCGTACATGACATCATCTGGCTCCAAGCCCGCGACCTCTCCTACTACCGGTACAACGCCACCCGTTTCCGCACGAAGCGCGCCATCGGTGGATACATGCACACTGCTTTCGTCGATTACGCCAGGCTGTACAGTTTCGAGCCAGGCTGCACCGAGGAAAGTGACAAGCAAGAAGTGAACGAGAGTTCCTTGCGCGAGGCGGCCCTGGCAGGGCGCATCTGGACGGCGGACTTCGGCGTATTCGTCCACTGCGCCAGCTTTTACAGCACGCGCAAAGGGCCATTCAACGCCATGACGGAGCGGGAGTTTCTGACTATCAGCAACATCGAGGTGGATAACGCGAAGCTAGGGTCCGACAATTGGTCCGAGAAGAATTTGATAGAATTCGCCAACGCGCGCGACCTGCTCTCCGCCATGTCGGTTTCCATCTAAGACCACGTTTACTGCATGGGGCAGCCGGGCGCGGACGACTCTCGGCCGCCCAGCATGAGCCTCTCTTAAACCGTGGTCAATAGCCGCTGCTGCCGTTGCTCTTGCGCTGCCCGTGTGTTCTGTTCTCTGCGTGGATAAAAAGCGCTCTTGCGTACTCGCTGTAATCAACACTTGACGTCCTCACAGCCGCGATGATATTCGACGCCTTCCTGTTCCTCGTGAACCCAGCCCTCGACCAACACTCGGCCGCCTCTGGGTGGTGCGCGACCGCAAGTTGCAGCAGCGTGAGATCGCCCAAAATTGGATACCCGTCCAAGTAGGAGCCAGCGGTAGCACAAAGGGAGACCATTTCGGCGACGGAAACCTCCCCACCCGCGCCGCGTTTTAGAGCACGGGGGACCCCCCCGTCTCCATGCGGTAGCATACGCGCCAACAGAACGAGTATTGTGGTGGATGGTCGGCACCAGCACGGCACACCCGCCCCGGCAATAAGAGCAGCTCCTGCCGTGTCCTCCTCCTCTTCCACCGTCGTCGCCACGCTCATGAGCTGCTTCCAGGCAACCGTGCGATCAGCAATGGGCATTTCCGTGTAGATAACCACCGTCAACTCTTTCATGAATTGCGTTAGCAGCGCCCTCGTGGGTGGGTGCAGATCATCGGCGAACGGAGCAGTCACCAACCAGTCGTTGATCACAGACTCCGCCTCCCATGCGCTATTCCTGGCCACGAACCCGAGGTACGTTAGCTCGGCTGCTCTCCGAGCAGCCCGGGCGTCCACCTGGTCTGTCAGGTTCGACTTGACGAACTCGACGAGCAAGTTTTCACTCGGCACGGCGTGGTCCGCGTCCGCACTCGAGCGGAGCGCCGCTATAACGCTGCTATCCATCGAATATGTCGTTCCTCCCCCCCCTGTCAACGGAGGCATTTATATCTCTCCCGCAGCTCGGGACGAGTTTGATGCCCTTCGCCAGCATGGCCGTGCTCCACGCTACTCTCTGTGACATGTGTTCAAAGTCGGTGAACCGGTCCGCCGAGTACGGGAACTCCGTGTTTTGGTAGAACTGAGATCGGTCGGCGTTGAAAGCGACGTCGTTTCGTATTGTGCCTTTCTCCCTCATATGCACCACTAATTCACGATCGACGCAAGAGTGGAGTGCGCGCGCGACGTGCGTGGAGAGACTCGCACCCCGTTGGTCAATCTCTAGCTGATCGCAAAAGGCCACGATGTTGTCGTCGTCGTCGTCGTCGTCCAGCCCCCAAGCCGCCACCATTTCAAGCGCCGTAGTGTTTACCAGGCTCCACAGCTTCATGCGAGCTGTGTGGTGCGCGCCCGGGCGCTCCTCCTCGTAGCCGCTGACGCTGATCACACCCCTGTCTACGTCCCCCCGCCCGTGCTGCTTCCCGATGCGCCTCGCCCCTGGATATACGGACCATCCGGCGTCTGCTTTGCGGCCGTCCTCCGTGTCCTGGTAGAGCTGGAAACGCGCGTCAACCCTGGCCACTTTCCCTTTTGGGCGGGCGTTGGGCCTCTTCTTGGAGCTGAGGCGCGGGTCGAACATCGCGTAGAGCCCGAGCGGCTCCCGACGCAGCCCCTTCTTCGGAACCCCGCGGGTCCCTTTCACTCGATGCCACATCTTGCTTCCGCCCCATTCGACACCCTCCCATGTGTAGCCCTTCATGTAATTCTTAACGCCGACGACATTAATACGCTGGTGACCCAGGGGGCGGTCGTACCGCACTTCCTTGTCAAACAGTTGCTCGATAAGCTCGCTCTGCCCGTCCAACCCCGCCGGTACCACAGTCTCCCCAGTTCTCCCTGTCGGCGTGAAGTAAAAGCTCTCGTTCGCGATACGCACGTTTTCATTGCTAGTGTAAGCAGCTAGCCATTCCTGCACGTCGCGCCGGCCGGTATTGCCCTCGGCGACCGCACCCCTCCCCGACTTAGAATAGGCGCCCCCCTTGTCCATGCTCGCCGCAAAGGGGAACTTGAAACACATGACCTCGCCGTGGCGGTTGGTCGCGAGGAGCCACAGCTCCTCGACGGCGATGGCGAAGTTAGTCCACATGAGCCACGCGTACAAAACGAGCTGCGCGATCGAGTCGCTGCTGGGGTTGTCGTACTGCGTTGTGTTGCCGATGCGGTTCTTGAAGTCGCCGAGGATGAGCTTACCGTTCAATGTGGCCACGAAGTCAACGCGGCTTTCCAGGAACACAATCTTCGGCGAGGCAGCGCTACCCATGTTGAATGCTTGGTGCATGTCGATCACGGGCAGCTCCATGGCGACAAGCTCGAACCCTTTGAGATCTCGTAGGTAACGCAGCGTGGCCTCTGCCATCAGCTTCAACAGCTTCTCCTCTTCCGTGAGAGACGTCACCGCCTCGACGAAATCGTTAAATTCTGCGGTGCCTCGCCGCGGCAGCTTGGCCATGAGGGTGCTGACGGGCCCAGTAGGGGCAGCGCTGGCGCCGATGAATTGGGCGTTGATGCTGGGCATCGACGCGCCTTCTTTCGGGATCAGAGCTTGATAGTGCGAGCCGGAGTGTGTCCCATGCGCGTTCGAGTGGATAGCGATAAAAGGGCGGTTTTGGGGAAGCCGCCATCCGTCCTGCATTACCCAAGAGTGTTTATTCGTGCCGTTGTTGATGAACACCATGATGTTGTGTGGCTCGCGGCCCACAAGGCTTTTGTCGAGCATCTTAAGCGGCATCGCCGTGAGAGCCTGGAGTTCAAGTTCAGTCGTGTAGTTCCCCACTTGGCTCACGTACTCCATATACTTTTTAAAAGCTTTTCTGGTTGCTTCCCGAGTGGGTTGTGGAGGCCGAACCATGTTTGCGTGGGCGTACTCAAAATGCTTAGAGTAATACACGCTCGACTCGGGTAGCTGCATGAAATCAGTGACGGCCTTCCGGATTTTAAAGTGCGTCACCTTAATGCCGTCGCTAGCTTCGATGCAGGCCGAGAACGCGTAGAACATACAATCCCCCTCGCCTGCGTTGTCCGTGAGAGCCCAGTCCTTCGTCGTGATGATCAACCCTTCGTTTGCCAGCCCTACTGACTGAGTCTCGAAGCGGCGTACTACATTTTTATTGGTGTCGTATAATGATTTGGCGAGACTATTTACCCCACTGCCCCATTTGCCTGCTTCTGATGGCGGTACTTTATCATCGTCGCTGGTATCGCTGCTATCGCTGGTATCGCTGGTATCGCTGCTATCGCTGCTATCGATGTTATTCCCTGTGCCGAGAAGTCGCCGCTGTCGCCGCTGTCCCCGTTTTCGACCACGAGGTGTTCGAGGTACAGACGGCGGCGTACGACCCCATGAAGGAAGGGGGGTCGAGCCAGCGGACTGTCTGTTTCTCGCCTTGCGTCTCTTCGTCCGATCGTCGTCACCCTCCTCCTCCTCCTCCGCACCCCCCCCGTCTTCTAGTTTAAAGTTCAAAAATTGGTGAATGCGGGTCCCGATAACGGAGCCCAGTTGTTGGATCTCGATGTCCTGATAAAACTTACGATCGAGCATTTTTTCGAGTGTGCTTTTACTCGTGTTTTTCTCGTGAATCTTCTGCCTTTTCTTTTTCCATTTTTTCCACGCCGCCGCGGTTTTCGTGATCCGCGTTTTGACATACACTTCTATCGTCATTTCCTCGTTGTAGGCTTTCCACCACATCTGCTGCCGTCGGTATTCCATAGAGGATGGGATCAGGTGCCTGATGGTGGCCAGCCCCCGGCGATTCGTAAATGCCGACAACACTATGCCGTTGTCCTCCGCGCCTCCAATGTAGCCTGTTTCGCCCTCCCAGCCCTTGTTCGTCCTTTCCATCGCGCCCTTCACCAGGCGGATCCTGGCTCGAGCCGCGGCTGTGCCGAGGTTCCGGGCGACTACAAGCGGCCCGGCACCTTTCTTGAGGTCCTTGAGGATCGCGTCCTGCGCGCTCTTGATGATAAGGGCCCGCTGCAATATGTTGCGGGCAGGCACAGCACGTGGCGGCCTCGACACTCGCGCGGCGTTTTCTTTTTCTATTCGTTTGTGTGTCCAGCCCGGCGTCACTACCTGGAACATGTTCAGCGGCGCGCCCCCGTCCTCGAGTATCCATTTCGAAAACACCTCAATTTGGTGTTCTTTCGACAGTCCAGGAAACTTAATCTTGAACTTGTAGGCCTTCGTCGCATCTTGCACTAGTCCGTAAAAATCGGGGTCGCCGTTTTGCGAGCGCCAAATAACGGTCTCGCCTATCCTCGGTGAAAGATATTTAATTGCCTCAACGTCGTCGCGCAAAATAATAGTCGGGAGTTTGGGGTCTTTGCCCTTATTCTTTTTAGTGGGCAGCCACTTCACGCCCCATGACAGGCGAGCCGCCCTAGTTACACCACGTGGTTTGTACAAAGTCCCCTCGTATCGTTTGTACTCGCTCCTCTTATGCTTTAGGGCGCGGTGAAGCGGCACTGGGCTTTTGTCGCCGCCGTCGTCCACGACGCGGTAAAACAGAACAGCTCTGCCTTCAAGCTTCATGGAGCGCCGGTGGTGGCTGGCCAAACGATAACACTACATGGTTATTTATACGTAGTGTTGGCATAGCAATTCTCAACGTGTGCGGCCGACATGGCGGCGACAAGGAGCGAATAACACACACCAACAGAAACACTCCCTGACCACAACACCCGCACGTACTGCTCCGTCGGCTTTCCGTCTTTGACAAGCATCACCAGCACCACCAACACCCCCTCCACCGTGCACGCGCCGAGAAGATACGCCGCTGCGTGCAGGGATAAGAGCCCGTGCCTCGGGTTCAGTACAAAGGCAAACACCCACATGTAGCAAAGCCCGAGTTTGAGGGCGCTGAGAAATTTCACTCGGCGGTAGTCCAGCACGCCCTGCCCCGACCGCGTTGCGTGCTCTGCCGCCATGATCTTGGCGCATGCTATATTCACGTAGCTCGTCCCAGCGCACGCCAAGAAGATGAGGATGTGGGTCTCGTCGTTATAAATCCACGTGGTGCTGGCCCCCTCGCACCCGTGCTTCCCCCAACGCAGCAGCAGCGCGTAGCTCCACGGAATCATGCACAAAATGAAGACTGCGGTGCGGGAGCCGAACATGTGTACGTGAAGTAAAGCCGCGTCTCACACGCCGAGTGCGAGTGCAGCACCATACTTATGTTTTCAAGCTCGCTCAGCTCGCGCAGCACTGTCGGCATCCGAGGCCTCGATGAGGTCGATAGAGTGGCCGGGATCCACTCGAGGACTGGGAAGGCGCGGAGCATGTCGGCCTCATATACGGCGTGGTCGAACAGGAAATCTATTTTACGGAATATGATCGTGAGAAAAAAACACATCACGCGGTGTGCTGCGTAGTCGGGGCGCGCTCGGCCGGGACCACCAGCAGCGTCTTGCTGAGCTTGATGCCGTATTCGGCGAGCATCTCCGCCTGCGCCGCGAGCACCTTGGCGTCTCGGTGGGTCTGCGCGGCCTGCGAGCTGCCCACTCCGAGCTGCTTCGTGGGGGTCGACGCCATGTACTTGCAATCCAGCTCAAACTGATACTGTGCGGCGCTGGCGTCTTTGATGTAGTGCTCCTTCTTGTGCAGCCGCTCGAGGGCGTCTTTCAGCTCTGCGGCCTTCTCGTCCATGTTGGCCTTGTGCTCGCACTGGATCTTGTCGATGTAGTAGGTCAGCGTCTGGTGATCGCCCTCGACGTCCGTCAGCGCCTCTCGCGCCGCGTCGAGCTCGAGCTTCGTCCCCATCAGCTCCGTCTGGTCCAGGATGTGCTGGTCGTCATGGAGCGACTTATTGGCAGATATGCGGTCCTTGGCGGCGGCAAGCTCCGCCCGCGCCGTCACGATCTCGGCGTTCTGCGCCGCGATGATGGTCTCGAGGTGGGTGGTGTTCGCTGTGAGGAACCTAATCGTCGCGAGGTGCTTGCTGGCAGTGAGCAGCAGGGCAGCGAGCTCGCTACCCTGCGTGCTCAACATGGACATCACGTTGTTGAACTGCGAAGACAGGTTCAAGTACTGCATGTTCAAGGCGGCGTAGTTTGCTGGGTACGCGTAGGTGCTGCGACTGGTGATGGCAGCGCTCGCGTAGGTGCGGCGAGAGGTGGACATGTTCATTGTAGCTGCAATTTTGTTGATAAATCGATTCTAATTTCGGGAAGACAACGCGAGTAGAAAATTATAGCATCTAACCCTACATTAAATCGTGTCTAACCCTAACCCCAACAGCTGTTCGTTCTCGTGCGTAAGCTCTCGACACTTGTACTCTAAATACCTCGTCGCTAATCGGTTGTAGTACACGAGCACGAGAAACACCAAGCCCACCTGCCCGCACATGCTGAACCCGATCGTTCCGGTGTCTGTGCACCACACGAGAGCGGTCATCGCGGAAGAGTAGATTAACATGAGGACCCCGCCTATGAGTCCCTCGTGCGTCACCACAGCGGAGAAGAAGGTCGTACACACAACGACGACCACACACAGCCCCATCATGATCGCGAAGAGAGACCAGTCCCGCGGCGGCCGTTCGAGATCATTTAAGCCCAGCCCCACGGAAAAGATTAACAGGTGCGCTAAACCTAGAATGATGCATTTCGTTGTTTTGTCACCAAATTTTCTCCCGGTCCCCATTTTTAAACGTTTATCTACACCACAACTTTAACTATTATAAGAACAAATATAACACTATGGCTGCAAGCACGATCAGCCAGAGTCCGCACTGCCCCACACCCGAGACGACCCCGCGGATCTGCATCAGCGAGTGCTGCGACTGGTACGCCCACCCAGGCAACAAGTTCTGCACGCAGTGCGGCGCGCGCAACTGGGCCTGGCACCCGAAGACTGCGCTGGTCGCAAACCGACTCAGGCGTCAAAGCCGCGCGGCGTACTGTCTGTGGTGCGACACACCCTGTGAGCATTCCTGCGACGCGCACTGCGGCCTTTGCGGCTGGAAGTTCCGCGACTTCAACTACGCCCCGCACTACACGCGCTTCATGGCAGGGGGGGATCTCCAATCGCCCCACCAAAAGCGCTGTAGGCTGTAGTCTTTAAGCTTTAGTATAGCACGTGAATGGGTCTATCTCCCACTGCAACCGCAAGGGCGCGGCGTTGTCTGCTATCTCGTCCTCGACATCTTTGAGCATCGCTAGCTTCAGCTCTTTAATTTCACGCATGTACGTTTCGGCGAGTCTGCACAGCTCCGTTATGCACGGATGCAGCTTGCTTTTAGCCGCCCTCGCAACCACCTCTAGCTCCGACAACGCCTCGACGAATGCTGATTCCGCAGTGTTCATCGTAATAAAATGGAAACAGTTATACACACAGAGACAATGACAAAAATAGGACTAAGAGCGCATTAAAGAGGCAATGTAGGACGACTGCCATCCCCGCCGGTGCGCGGCTGGCTTCGGCTCCGGCCTCTGTACGACCACAACAGGGCGTGGTTCGAGAGCCTTAGCCTTAGCCTTAGCCTTAGCCTCAGCACTAGCACTAGCCCGCGCCATCTGAGCTTGGCGCACCTCCCACTCCATTCGCGTCGTCCGCATTTCTTGGCGAACCCTCTCCCTCTCCAGCCCTGCGCTCACCTCTTCCGCTAGCACCCTGTCCTTTTCCGCCCGTCGCGCTTTGTCTAACCCGTTGTCTTTTGGACACCCCACTTCCTTGATGAGGAGATCTCCCGATGGGTGTGCCGTCTCGTGCTGCAGCAGGAAGAGCCACCACTCCGGGATACACTCGTCCTCCTCCTGCACCTCGTCAACGTGATAGCAGCGCCCGTCTTTCAATACGCACTTGTGGAAAGCCGACTCTCGCGGCCTGCGACCCCGCCCTCTCGCCCAGTTTGCCTTCGATCGCTCCCAGTTTGCGACCAGCTCTTTCTTGTAGAAGAGCATGGACTTGGCGCACTTGCCGCAGGCGTGGATGATGCCGCCGATGCCGTCGCTTTGGTGCCGGAACTCGTATCGAAACGTCTTACCTTTGACGCGGAAGTTTGGACAGAAGGCGTCGCTCGGCCGCCGCTCGCACCCTGCTACCATGCAGGCGTGGTTGTTGAGGCAGTAAGCGCAATCGTAATGCTCCCCGATAAAGTTGAAGAATGCCTGGTAAGCATCGTAATTAAAGAACAGCTTCATGTCAACGTCCAAGATCTCGCTGCGGTCAGGCTTCGTGGCGAACTCGAGGAGAGCTCTGCCGTCATGGGACCACCTCTCCGCGTCGTGGATGAGCGCCTCGGCGCGAGCGGTCAGCGTGCGTGGACAGAACAGCCCTGCTTGTTTGAGCGGCGACCACACCATGGCGCGCCGCCGCCAGTCCTCACAGAACGACCTCGTAAACAGCGCCTCGGTGAAGGCCGTCGCGTCCAATGTTAGCTCCATCCCGACAACCGCAGTCGACTTCATGAGTGCCCACGCCACCCGCTCAGCAGCCTGACGGGTGTCCACTGACTTGAGAGTCAGCATGACACACCCGGGGACTACGTGAGTCTCCTCGATAAGCTTGACTTCTTCTAGGGCGTCATGGATTATCGACACTCTCGATAAGAAATCAGTTCCCGCCGCTTCCACGTCCGCCATAGTCGGGCAGCACAAGGGCTGCTGCAAGAGAGGCACCTTATTTAATTTTCAAGACAAGAAAAGAGAAGAAAAGTCGCAGTTCCCGAGGCCTGGTAAGATAAGAGAGGGCGTGGATCGTCAGCTCAAGACAACAAGACAAGAAAAAATTAATAATATTATTTTTTGGGTTCG
>Ga0308017_1000044_pt1 | contig 37740 bp, 36 predicted proteins | sample Neamet280_FD_203145 | JGI IMG/M metagenome (GOLD analysis project Ga0308017, IMG submission 203145) | Marine microbial communities from water near the shore, Antarctic Ocean - #280 | ecosystem: Environmental > Aquatic > Marine > Unclassified | place: Southern Ocean | collected 2014-10-01
GGGGCGGCATCCTTGCCGAACAGCTCGACAGCCGCAACCGGCCCTGCAATTTCGTCGAACTGATGCCGCGGCTGAAGGAAGTCTAGCCGCGTCTTAGCCGAAGCCTTCGCCCGCTTCGCCCGGAGCAAAGCGCACAAGACGGCTATCGATCAGCGCGGCGGTGCGATTGACAACCGCGCGCTGATAATCCGGATCCTTGATCATCGCGAAGAAAGCACCCGCGTTGGGATATTGTGCGATGAAGCCATCATCCCAGCTTTCGTCTTCGGGCCCGGTGACGATGGTTTCAAACCGTCCGCGCCACAGGATTTGCCCTCCGAGCTTACGGAAGATCGGGCCGCTGGTGATGCCGTATTCCTGATAGGCGCGCCGCCCGCTCCAGCCCTTGCCCGCGTGCTCATGGCCTGCGGGATATTCGGCCCGTTGCCGGTAGCGCAGCAGGTTGAGCATGTTGATCGGCGTATCGCGCGGCAGATCCTTGAAAGCCTGAAAATTGGCGGCTGAAGGATCAATAAAGGTGTCACGCATCCTGCCATCCCTTCCCTGTCAAATCGCACTGCATGTAAACCGTATCGAGCGTGCGGCCGAATTTCTGCCCGACCCCGCGCAGCCGCCCGGCATGGACAAAGCCGCACTTGGCATGGAGGGCGACCGAGGCCGGCTCACCCCCGCCAACCACCGCGATCATCTGGGCAGAGCCGCTGGTGCGGGCTGCGGCGATCAGCGCCGGGAGCAGCACTGATCCGATCCCGCGCCCGCGCGCATCATGGGCAACATAGATGCTATCCTCGCAGGTGTGGGCATAGGCCGCTCGGTCGCGAAACCGGGCGGCATAGGCATAGGCCATGACCCCGCCTTCGCCTTTGCTTTCGGCGACAAGGAACGGCCAGCCCTTGGCGGCAAAATCAGCGATCTTGCCCTCCCAAGCGGTGGCATCAGGAGCCGCCGTATCGAAGGTGGCGGTGCTATGCGCCACGTGCCAGGCATAGATCGCCGCGATGGCCTGCGCGTCGCTGGTCCGCGCAGGCCGGATCACAAGATCAGGCGAGCTTGTATTCGGCAAAGCGGTCCCGCAGGTCTTTCTTGCTGATCTTGCCGGTGGCGGTGTGCGGAATATCGTCGACGAATTCGACGGCATCGGGCAGCCACCACTTGGCCACGATCGGCTTGAGATGTTCGATGATCTCGCCGCCTGTCACTTCGGCGCCGGGCTTCTTGACGACGAACAGCACCGGGCGTTCATCCCACTTGGGATGGGCGATGCCGATGCAGGCGGCTTCGGCCACAGCCGGGTGGCCGCAGGCCGCGTTTTCGAGTTCGACCGAGCTGATCCACTCGCCGCCTGACTTGATCACGTCCTTGGTGCGATCGGTCAGCTGCAAGGTGCCATCGGGATGGAGGATGCCGACATCGCCGGTATCGAACCAGCCATCATTGCCGACTGCGTCCTGCTCTGCCTTGAAGTAGCGCTTGATCACCCACGGCCCGCGAATTTGCAGCGCGCCCGAGGTTTTGCCGTCGCGCGGCAGTTCGGTCACCATGTCATCGAGATCGACCGTGCGCAGTTGCACGCCGAAGATCGGGCGGCCTTGCATCGCGGTTTTCTCGACCTTTTGTTCGAGCGTGAGGCTGTCCCAATCCCAGGTCGGCCCGCCAACCGTGCCAATCGGCGAGGTTTCGGTCATCCCCCAGGCGTGCTGGACACGGGTGCCGTTTTTCAGCAGGCGTTCGATCATGAAGCGGGGTGCAGCCGAACCGCCAATGGTCGCGGCTTTCAATGGCGGCAGATCAAGGCCATTGGCATCGCAATACTGGAAATGCGCAAGCCAGACGGTCGGCACGCCGGCGCTGTCCGTCACGCCTTCGCGCAGCATCAGATCATGCAGCACCGCCGGATCATTGACCGCCGAGAACACGAACTTGATCCCGGCCATCGCGCCCGCATAGGGCAGGCCCCAGCTGGCCGCGTGGAACATCGGCACCACCGGCAGCATCACGGACGATGCGCTGAAGTTGAAGGCCGCCGGTTGCAGCCCGGCGAGCGCGTGCATCATGGTCGAGCGGTGCTCATACTGCACACCCTTGGGATTGCCGGTGGTGCCGCTGGTGTAACAGATCATGCAGGGGTCGCGTTCGTCACCCGGCATCCATTCGAAATCGCCATCCTGCGCGCCGATCCACTCTTCAAAAGCCGGGGCATAGGCGCCTGAATCGTAGCAGATGTAATGTTCGACCGTTTTCCAGCGGTCCTTCATCCGGTCGACAATCGGCTGAAAGGCGGCATCATAGATCAGCACGCGATCTTCGGCGTGGTTGACGATATATTCGAGCTGATCGTCAAACAGGCGCGGGTTCACGGTGTGGAGCACCCCGCCCATCCCGGCCACCCCATACCAGCTCACCAGATGGCGCGCATGGTTCATAGCAAGGCTCGCCACCTTGTCGCCTTTCTTGAGGCCGAGCGCGAGCAGCGCCTGCGCCATCTTGAGCGCATCGCGGCGAATGCCCGCCCAGTTGGTGCGGGTTTCCGAGCCATCGGCCCAGCGGCTGACGATTTCGCGCTCGGGCGCTTCACGCGCGGCATGATCGATCACCGCCGTGATCCGCATCGTGAAATCCTGCATCGCTCCAAGCCGCTGTTCGGCCATATTTTTCTCCCATGAAATGCGGCGCGCCGCGTGCTCGTGAAGCGGTCGCGCCCTTGAAGATGTGATGCGGTTTCATGCCTTGCGCTGCGTCGCTTGGCAATCGCCTGTTATCTGCCGCGTTAGCTGTCAGGCAACAAGCCGCAGGCTGGGCCGCGTCTTGATCGGCACAAGTTCAACTTGGCTGATGCCCGCCACCGCCGCGAGCCGTTCGGCCAGATCGCCGTTGAGCGCGAAATTGCGCCCCAACCGCACCGCCACCTGTTCGCCGTCCTGCATGGCGAGGCGCACCACCACTTCGCCATTGGCTTTGGGCTGGTTGAGCGTGGCCTGATCAAGCTCGATCTCGAGTTCGAGCAGCGCCTCGATGCTGGCGATGTCGGCGCTCAGTTGCATCGGCATCGCGCCGCCTGCCGCCGCCAGCGGGCGCGCCCCGCGCACGGTCATCCGCGGGGGTTCGCCCGGCCCCGGCGCATCGAGTTCCATCGTCAGCAGCAGGCATTCGCCCGAAGCGGCCCATTCCTCGAACTTGGGCACCAGCGCCTCTTCAAAACAGGCGGCGGAAAACTGGCCTGACAGGTCAGAGAAATCCGCCCGGACAAACTGCCCGCCCTTGCGGGTGCGCGCCTTGGTGATGCCTTCGACCATCGCGGCGAGCACCACCTGCGAACGCCCGCCCGCAGGCGCGCCCGCTTCCATCACGCTCTGATAGGTGCGCGCGCCGTGGGCCGAGGCAATATCGCGATATTGCTGCACCGGATGGGCAGAGAAATAGAACCCGAAATTCTCGCGCTCTTTCGCCATCTGCTCGGCGCGGCTCCAGGCCGGTGCCGGCGCAAGCCGCAGCTCCTCGGGCGGGGCATGGTCGCCGCCAAACAGCCCGACCTGCCCGCTCGAACGCTCGCGCATCGCCGCATCGGCGACCGCCATCAGCATATCGGCGTTGGCGTAAAGGAGCGCGCGGTTGGGTTCGAGCGCATCAAGCGCGCCCGCACAGATCAGCCCTTCAAGCTGGCGGCGGTTCATCGTGCCTTGCGGCAGGCGCTCGAAGAAATCCTTGAGGCTCGCAAACGGCCCGCTGCTGCGGCGTTCGGCAGCGATGGCTTCCATCGCCTTTTCCCCGACATTGCGGATCCCTGCGAGCGCGTAACGGACGGCATAGCCGTGATCGGTCTGCTCCACCGTGAAGCGCGCATCGGAATGATTGATATCGGGCGGCAGGATCGCAATCCCGCCCTCGATCCCCGGATAGCGGCGCGCATCATCGACAAAGACGCTGAGCTTTTCCGACTGGTGCATATCGAAGCACATCGACGCGGCGTAAAATTCTTCGGGGTAATGCGCCTTGAGCCACGCGGTCTGATAGGACAGCAAGGCGTAGGCGGCGGCGTGCGACTTGTTGAAGCCGTAGCCTGCAAACTTGTCGATCAAATCGAACAGCTCGTTGGCGCGCGCCGCATCAATATCGGAAACCGCCTTGCAGCCTTCGACAAAGCGGCCGCGCTGCGCATCCATTTCGGCCTGCACCTTCTTGCCCATCGCGCGGCGCAACAGGTCGGCATCGCCCAGCGAATAGCCCGCAAGGATCTGCGCGGCCTGCATCACCTGTTCCTGATAGACGAAGATGCCGTAAGTTTCGGCAAGAATGCCTTCGAGCTTGGGGTGCGGATATTCGATCGGCACCTCGCCCGCCTTGCGCTGGCCGAACAGCGGGATGTTATCCATCGGGCCGGGGCGGTAGAGCGAGACGAGCGCGATGACATCGCCGAAATTGGTCGGCTTCACGGCTTTGAGCGTGCGCCGCATCCCTTCGGATTCGAGCTGGAACACGCCCACCGTGTTCCCCGCCTGCATCAGATCATAGACCGCCGGATCATCAAGCTCGAGCCGGTCGAGATCAATCGCAATGCCGCGCTCGGCCAGCAGATCGACGGCCTTCCGCAGCACCGACAGCGTCTTCAGACCAAGGAAGTCGAACTTCACCAGCCCGCTTGATTCGACATGCTTCATGTCGAACTGGGTCACCGGCATATCCGAACGCGGATCGCGATAGAGCGGCACCAGCTGCGCGAGCGGGCGGTCGCCAATCACCACCCCGGCGGCGTGGGTCGAGGAATTGCGCGGCGCGCCTTCCAGCTCCAGCGCCAGATCAACCAGCCGCTTCACCTCGTTGTCATTGTGATATTCGCGGGCGAAATCCGCCGCGCCATTGAGCGCACGCGGCAAGGTCCACGGATCGGTCGGATGGTTGGGCACCATCTTGCACAGGCGATCGACCTTGGTGAACCCCATCTGGAGAATGCGCCCGCAATCGCGCAGCACGGCGCGGGCCTTCAACTTGCCGAAGGTGATGATCTGCGCGACGTGATCAGCGCCGTATTTCTGCTGGACATAGCGGATCACTTCGCCGCGCCGCGTTTCACAGAAATCAATATCGAAGTCCGGCATCGAGACGCGTTCGGGGTTGAGGAAGCGTTCGAACAGCAGCCCAAGTTTCAACGGATCGAGATCAGTGATCGTCAGCGCCCACGCCACCGCCGAACCCGCGCCCGAGCCGCGGCCGGGGCCGACCGGAATGCCCTGATCCTTGGCCCATTTGATGAAGTCAGCCACGATCAGGAAGTAGCCGGGAAAGCCCATCTTCACGATCACGTCGATCTCGTATTCGAGGCGATCGAAATATACCTTGCGTTCCGCCTCGGTGAGATCGGGATAGGCGGCAAGGCGCGCTTCAAGGCCCTTGCGCGAATCCTCGGCCAGCATGCGTGCTTCGCCTTCCAGATCGCCCGCGAGGCTTGGCAGGATCGGCTTGCGATAGGGCGGCGCAAAGGCGCAGCGCTGCGCAATCACCAGCGTGTTGGCGATCGCTTCGGGAAGGTCTGCGAACAGTTCCTCCATCATCCGCGCGGATTTGACGAAGGCCTGCGGATTGGAACGCGGGCGGTCTTCCGCCTCGACATGGGTCGAATGGGCAATGCAGAGCATCGCATCATGCGCCTTGTGCATGTGCGGCTCGGCAAAATTGGCCGGATTGGTCGCCACCAGTGGCAGATCGCGCGCATAGGCCAGATCGATCAGCGCCTCTTCGGCGCGCTCGCAAATGGCATCGCCATGGCGCGCCAGTTCGACATAGAGCCGCCCCGGAAACAGGCCTTGCAGCGTATCGCACAGCGCGGCGGCGGCATCGTGCTGACCATTGGCGAAGAGGCGGGTCAGCCCGCCCTCGCCCGCACCGGTCAGCGCGATCAGGCCGTCGGTGTGCCCCGCCAGATCAGCGAGCGTGACATGCGGTTCCAGCTCGAGCGGACGATCGAGATGCGCCTTGGAGACCAGATGGCACAGATGGCCGTAACCGGCTTCGTCCTGCGCAAACAGCGGCAGGTAATCGATGGAGCGGGCGGATGATCCCTCCACCCCTTCGCGCGCCACGCCCAGCAAGGTGCCGATGATCGGCTGGATCCCCTCGCCCTTGCAGGCCGTTGCAAAGGCGACAACGCCATAAAGCCCGTTGCGATCACAGATCGCAATCGCGGGAAAGCCGCGCTCCTTCGCCAGCTTGGCCAGCGCCTTGGGATCGATGGCCCCTTCGAGCATCGAGAAGGACGACAGCACGCGCAGGGGAATGAAGGGAGCAAAAGCCATGGGGCAAATATGGGCAAATCACGCGCGCGCGCCAAGGCCCGCTTCCACAGGAAACTGGCCCATTATCGTCATGGCGAGGAGCGCAGCAACGCGGCAATCCAGAGCGCAGCGCAATCCGCTCTGGATTGCTTCCCCCGGATCAAGTCCGGGGTCGCAATGACGGGACTACAGCAGCTTTGCGATATCCTTGGCGATGCTCGCGGGGGTATCCTGCGGGCCATAACGCTTCACCACCTGACCTTGCCGATCGATCAGGAACTTGGTGAAGTTCCACTTGATCGCGGTGGTGCCCATCAGCCCCTTGGCCTCTTTCTTCATCCAGTCGAACAGCGGCGATGCGCCCGCGCCATTCACCTCGACCTTGGCCATCAGCGGAAAGGTGACGCCGAAATTGACCTTGCAGAATTCGGCGATTTCATCCGCGCTGCCCGGCTCCTGCGCGCCGAACTGGTTGCAAGGGAAGCCGAGCACTTCAAAATCCTGATCCTTGAACTGCTGGTAGAGCTTTTCAAGGCCATCATATTGCGGGGTAAAGCCGCATTTGCTCGCGGTGTTGACGACGAGCAGCACCTTGCCGAGCTTGTCAGCCAGCTTCAGTTCCTCGCCGCGATTGGTGGTGACGGTGAAATCTGCGATCGTTGTCATGGCCTATCCCCTTCGTACAGCAATCCGTCCTTGAGCCGCACCACCCGGTCCATCCGTGCGGCAAGGCGTTCATTATGCGTGGCGACGAGCGCGGCCGAACCTTCGCCGCGCACCAGTTCGAGAAACTGGCCGAGCACGGCATCCGAAGTATGCTCGTCAAGATTGCCGGTCGGCTCATCCGCGAGCACCAGCGCCGGGCGATTGGCCAGCGCGCGGGCCACGGCGACCCGCTGCTGTTCGCCACCTGAAAGCTGGCTCGGCCGATGGGTCAAGCGCGCGCCCAGCCCGAGACTTGTGAGCAATTGATCCGCACGCGCTTCGGCATCAGACCGGCTCACGCCGAGGATCATTTGCGGCATCACGACATTTTCGCGCGCGTCAAAATCGGGCAGCAGGTGGTGGAACTGGTAAACAAAGCCGAGATATTCACGCCTCAACTGCGTGCGCTCGTCGCTCGCAAGCGTTTCGGCGCCCTGCCCGACAAGGCTGATCGAGCCTTCGAAGCCCCCTTCCAGCAGGCCGACGGCTTGCAGCATGGTGGACTTGCCCGAACCCGAAGGCCCGAGCAGCGCGACGATCTCGCCCGGCATGATCGCAAGATCGACCCCGCGCAGCACCTCGATCCGCTCACCCCCCTGCTCGAAGGTGCGCTTCAGGCCTTTGAGGGCCACGATCGGTTGACTTCTATTCATAGCGCAGCACCTGCACCGGATCGGTGTTGGCAGCCTTGAAGGCCGGGTAAAGCGTGGCGAGGAAGCTCATGACCATCGCGAGGAGCACGATCCCGGCAATCTCCCACGGATCGGTGCGCGAAGGGAGCGTTGAGAGGAACCGCACTTCGGGATCCCAGATCTGCTGGCCGGTGGCAAAGGCGATGAAGCTGACGATGCTCTCGCGGAAGTAGAGCACGATGAAGCCGAGCGCGAGGCCCGAGAGCGTGCCGATGGCGCCGACGGTGGTGCCGGTTGTCACGAAAATCTTTAGCAGGGATCGCCGCGTCGCCCCCATCGTGCGCATGATCGCGATGTCGCGGGTCTTGGCGCGCACCAGCATCACCAGGCTGGAGAGGATGTTGAAGGCCGCCACCAGCACCATGAAGCTGAGCGCAAAGAACATCGCGACCCGTTCGACCTGCAAGGCTTCGAACAAGGTGGCATTGATCACTTTCCAATCGGCAATCACGGCGCGGCCGATCAGCTTGTTTTCAAGCGGTTTGAGAATCTGTCCGACCCGATCCGCATCCTCGACCTTGATCTCGATCATGCCGATGGTGTCATCCATCAACAGCAAGGTCTGGGCATCGGCAATCGGCATGATCACGAACTTGCTGTCGTAATCATAGATCCCGACTTCGAAGATCGCGCCGACTTCATAGCCGACCTGCCGGATCGAGGTGCCAAACGGCGTAGTCCGACCCGACGGATTGATGATGGTGATGGTGTCGCCCACCCGCGCGCCGATATTCTGGGCCAGCCGCGATCCGATCGCGACCTTGCCCGAACCGGCGCTGATATCCGTAAGATTGCCGAGCAGCACCTTGTCCGACAAAGCGGTGATATCCTCTGCCGTGTTGCCGCGCACGAAGATCGCTTCAACCCGCCCGCCAAAACTGGTGAGCAGCGGTTGTTCGATCAGCGGGCTGGCGCTGACGACACCGGGGGTCTCGCGGATATCAGCGAGCACGCCTTCCCAGTTATCGAGCTTGCCGCCATAGGCCTGCACGATGGCATGGCCGTTCAGCCCCACGATCTTGTCGAACAGCTCATAACGAAAGCCGTTCATCACACTCATCACGATCACCAGCATCGCCACCGAAAGCATCACAACGCCCACGGAAATCCCGGCAACCAAAGCGATGAAAGCCTCGCCCTTGCCGGGCCAGAGGTAACGCTTGGCGATCATCCATTCGAAAGGAGTAAGCATCGGGGGGCGGGGAACTCGCTTTGCAATCTGCGGAGCATCGCCTCTAAAGGCCTTGGCTGGCTTGCACAATCGCCTTCGCGCCATGTGGCCCGTGCGAGACACTTGCGCGAAAATGCAATGCAGCCATGAAACACCGCGCCCCTGACATTAGTTTCCCTTGTAATTGAGACGTCACATGGCCAATAGCAGGCCAGCCACGGGGCGCGCGCAGCAGGACATTTTCGGTGATGGCGGCAACTTCCACCAATTTCACCCATCCCTTCTTGGATTTAGATGGAGACAAGCTGCGCGAAGAGTGCGGCATTTTCGGTGCGATCAACGCCGCCGATGCGGCAGCGGCGACGGCGCTGGGGCTCCATGCGCTCCAGCATCGCGGTCAGGAAGCGGTCGGCATCACCAGCTTTGACGGCAGCGAATTCTATTCAAGCCGCGGTCTTGGCCATGTCGCCGAAAATTTCTCTTCTGCGGAAAGCATCGCGGTGCTCCCCGGCCACATGGCTGCCGGCCATGTGCGCTATTCCACCACGGGTGGTTCGGGCCTGCGCAATGTCCAGCCGCTTTATGCCGATCTCGCCACTGGCGGCTTTGCCGTGGCGCATAATGGCAATATTTCCAACGCGATGACCTTGCGCGCCGATCTGGTGCGCAAGGGTTCGATCTTCCAGTCCACCTCCGATACCGAGGTGATCATCCACCTTGTAGCGACCAGTCGCTACCCGACGCTGGCGGATCGCCTGATCGATGCGCTGCGGCTGGTCGAAGGCGCCTATGCGCTGATCGTGATGACGCCTGAAGGCATGATCGCCTGCCGCGATCCGCTGGGGATTCGTCCGCTGGTGATGGGCCGGATGGGCGATGCTGTGGTGTTCGCCAGCGAAACGGTCGCCTTTGATGTCATCGGGGCCGAATTCGTGCGCGAAGTCGAACCGGGCGAAATGGTGCATGTCGATTTCTCGGGCGAAGTGCACAGCGTGCGCCCCTTCGGCCATGTCAGCCCGCGCCCCTGCATCTTCGAACACGTCTATTTCAGCCGCCCGGACAGCCTGTTTGCCGGCCAAAGCGTCTATGAAGTGCGCAAGGCCATCGGCACCCAGCTCGCCATGGAAGCGCCCTGCGATGTCGATCTGGTGGTGCCCGTGCCCGATAGCGGCGTGCCGGCCGCGATCGGTTTTGCCCAGCAATCGGGCATCCCGTTCGAGCTTGGCATCATCCGTTCGCACTATGTCGGGCGCACCTTCATCCAGCCTTCGGACAGCGCGCGCCATTCGGGCGTGAAGCGCAAGCACAACGCCAATCGCGGGCTCGTGGCGGGCAAGCGGATCGTGCTGATCGACGATTCGATCGTGCGCGGCACCACCAGTCTCAAGATCGTCGAAATGATGCGCGAAGCCGGTGCGAGCGAAGTGCATTTCCGCGTGGCCAGCCCGCCGACCGCGCATAGCTGCTTCTACGGGGTCGACACACCCGAACGTTCCAAGCTGCTCGCCGCGCGCATGGAGCTGGATGCGATGCGCGATTTCATCAAGGCCGATAGCCTCGCGTTTATCTCGATTGACGGGCTGTACCGCGCCGTCGGAGCAGCCAAACGCAACGCCGCCTGCCCGCAGTTCTGCGATGCGTGCTTCTCGGGCGAATACCCGACGTCGCTGACCGATCTGGCGATGGCCGAGCCGAAAGCCGCCGAACTCCCTTTTGCCGATCCCAAAGCAGCCTGACATCATGACACCTGACACTGTAAAGCCCCTCGCCGGGCAGACTGCCCTTGTCACTGGGGCAAGCCGCGGCATTGGCGCGGCCACGGCCAAGGCGCTTGCCGAAGCCGGCGCGCATGTCATTCTGGTGGCGCGCAAGGTCAAGGCGCTCGAAGCGGTCGAGGACGAAATCCACGCGCTGGGCGGAACCTCGACGATTGCCCCGCTCGATCTGACCGAGCCGGAAAGCGTGACCCGCCTTGCCACCGCGATTGCTGGGCGCTGGCAAAGTCTTGATATCCTGTGCCTCGCTGCGGGCTATCTGCCGGAATTGACCCCGGTCTCGCAGATGGAGCCCAAGCAGTTCAATCAGGCGCTGCTCACCAATCTGGTGGCCAATCAGGCGCTGCTGTCCAATTTCGATGCCATGCTGCGCCGTGCCCCGGCGGGGCGTGTGATCGGGCTGACCAGCTCGGTCGCGCGCAACCCGCGGGCCTATTGGGGCGCCTATTCAGTCACCAAGGCAGCGTTTGAAAACCTGCTCGAAACCTATTCCGCCGAAGTCGAACGCATCTGTGCGGTGCGTGTGGCGATCATCGATCCGGGCGCGACCCGCACCGAAATGCGCGCACGTGCCTTCCCCGGCGAAGACCCGCAAACGGTCAAGCCGCCCGAGCAGGTGGCCGCGCGGATCGTCGCGCTTCTGGCGAGCGGATTTTCTGCGCTGCACCGCGAACGGATCGATTGAGCGGGCCTCACCAAAACCGCGCTTTTGCAGGAAATTTGTCCCTAGCGCGCCGTTAACCGCATTTGCCAACGCGTCCTTAAGTCAACTTCGCCAAGGGTGACGGCCGGTCGAGCGCGCCAGCGTCCGATCACCGCCCGGAACGAGGATGCACAGCTATGCCCACATCACCCGATCCCTATTTCCAAGCGGCGCAGGAAGATCGCAGCGCTCCGCGCACCAAGCTGATGATTCCGGCGACCTTGCGGGCATCGGGCGGGCGGGCATTCCAGAGCGTGGTGCACGACCTGTCGATTTCGGGTTTCTCAGCCGCCTCGGTCAACCGGATGCACGAAGGCCAACTGTGCTGGCTCACCCTGCCCGGCCTCGAAGCCTTGCAGGCGCAGGTCGTGTGGTGGGACAATTGCATCGTCGGCTGCGCCTTCAGCGAATTGCTGAGCCCGATCGTCCACGACAATATCCTGCAACGCTACAGCAATATCGGCATTTACCGTCAGGTGATCTGAAGCGGGCCTGCCGCCCGGCCTATTTGACCTCGGCGGCGATCTTGCGGCTCAGATCGAGAAGCTGCCCGCGCTCCGGGCCGCCACTCGCGTCCTGCCAATTGCCGATATAGGCGAAGACCACCTTCTTGTCGGGGAAGATGGTGATCCCCTGCCCGAAGATCCCTTGCGCGCCATAGGTGCCTTGCGGGTAGGTCCACCACTGGTAACCATAGCCAAAGCCGCTGTCGCCGAAATCAACCGCGCTGTCCGTGGCCTCGGCAAACCAGCCTTGCGGCACGGCTGCCCCGCCGCCTTCGAGCGCAAACTGCCCCATCCGGGCATAATCCGGCAGCGTGATCGAAAGGCAGCAGCCGCCGATATTGCCGCCGCGCGGATCGACCATCCAGAACAGCCCGCCCGCAAAACCCGCCGGGTCGACGATCTTGGTCTTGGCATATTCAGCGAGCGGCTTGCCCACCGCATTTTCGACCAGCACGCCAATCAGGTTGGTCTCGCCGGTCTTGTAGACCCACTTCGCCCCCGGCTCCGCCTCACGCGGGAGCGCCTTCATCTGCGCCACGATCGCCTCGGGGCCGAATTCGACGACAAAGCGATTCATCTGGGCCACATCGCTCTTGGGATCGGTGTAATCCTCGTTCCACTTGACCCCGCTCGTCATCGTGGCGAGCTGGCGGACGGTCACACCCTCATAGGCTGAACCGGCAAGGCCGGGGATATATTGCGTCACATGATCATCGAGGCTCTTGATGAAGCCATCCTTCACCGCCGCGCCGAGCAGCGTGGCCGTGAAGCTCTTGGCGACGGAGAAGCTAGTCCAGCGATCGGTCGGGCCCATCCCCAGCCCATATTCCTCGTGCACCACCTTGCCATCGACCAGCACCATCACCCCGGCGGTGCCCGTCGCCTTCATCAAGGCGGAGATTTCGGCCTGCAAGGCGGGGCTCAGCGGCGTGCCCTTGGGTAGCGGGCGCGCGGCGCTGGGTGGCGCGACTTCGTGTCCGGCAAACCATTGCTCCATCGCCCGGAAGCGTTCGGCGCGCTGGGCATCGCTCCAGAACAGCACCTGAAGATCAGACTGATCGCGTGCGGGAGGCTGTATCAGGCGGACAGCGGGCGTCGCCGGCCCCTGCTGCTGCGCAGCGGCTCCTGTCGTCGCCAGCAACACCGCCAGCGCCAGACCCGAAACCGCACCCCTGATGCTGCCCACCGTGATTGCCATGCTCATCTCTCTCCACTCTGTTCGGCGGGAGGCATAGGCGGTTGCGGGCAGCGGCGGCAAGCCCTTCTCAGCTCTGCTTGATCGTCTTGAGCGCGGCCAGCGCCCGCTCGCGCGCGAATCTGTGCGATACGATCTTGCGCGGATAGCCCGCAGGCCTGCGCCCGAATTCCTCAGGATCGTGGATATAGGGCTGCTCCAAGCCTTTCAGCTCGGGCACATAGGTGCGGATATAGCGCGCCGCGTCGAACTTTTCTGACTGGCTGAGCGGAGCCATGATCCGGCTGAACATGTTGGAATCGACGCCCGTGCCCGCCGTCCACTGCCAATTGGTGGCGTTGGAGGCATAGTCGGCATCGCAGAGCGTATCCCAGAACCACTTTTCCCCTTCGCGCCAGTCGATCAGCAAGTGCTTGATGAGGAAGCTCGCGGTGATCATCCGCACGCGGTTGTGCATCCAACCGGTCTGCCAGAGCTGGCGCATCCCGGCATCGACGATCGGATAGCCGGTGCGGCCCTGCTGCCAGGCTTTCAGATCGCGCGCGGCAGCCTCGTCCGTCGCCGGGTCGCGCCACGGGAAGCGGTCAAAATCCGCGCGATAATTCTGCGTGGCATAGGCCGGGAATTGCAGGATCGCATTCTGCGAATAATCGCGCCAGATCAGCTCGCTCTCATAGGTTTCCCAGCCTTTGGATTGGCGGTCTTTCAGGGCATGCCAGATCTGGATGGGCGAGATTTCGCCGAAATGGAGATGCGGCGAAAGGCGCGAGACCTTGTCGATGCTCGGCAGGTTACGCATGTCGTCATAGTCGTCGACATCAGCTTCCCACGCGGTAAGGCGCTTGTGCGCGGCCTCCTCACCGACCTCCCAGAACTCGCGCATCCCGCCCGACCAATCGGGTTTGGTGGGGAGGAGTTTCCACGAAGCGAGATCGTCCGAGGCTGGCCAGCTTGCGGGGGATTCCAGCTTTTCGGGCGCTGGGAGTTCATCGCGCGGCGGGAATTCGGCGCGGACGGCGCGGCTGAAGGGCGTGTAGATCTTGTATTGCCCACCGGTGCCGGTGGTGATGCTGCCCGGCGGCATCAGGTAGTTGCCGTGGTGGAGTTGCAGGTCGAGGCTCTTGGCCAGTTTGCGCTCGGCATTGAGCCACCACGGCTCGTAATGGCAATTGGCGTGGATGGTGGTCGCGCGGGTTTCTTCGGCCAGCCTGGTCAGCGCCTCGACCGCTTCCCCGCGCCGCAGGATCAGCTTGCTACCCTTGGCTTCAAGGCTTTCGGCAAGGCTCGCCAGCGAATGATGCAGCCACCAGCGCGAGGCGCCGCCATAGGCATGGTGCTTGGGGCTTTCATCGTCGAGGACATAGACCGCGATGACAGGGCCGGTCTTGGCCGCGTGATAGAGCGCGGGATTGTCAGCCAGCCGCAGATCGCGCCGCAGCCATACGATTTGGGTCATTGGTGTCCTCAAGTCTGTCGTCATTGCGAGGCGGCGCAGCCGCCGTGACAATCCAGTGGGGGTGCATACCGCTCTGGATTGCTTCGCTTCGCTCGCAATGACGTATCACGGGCGGGGAAGTTCCTCGCACGTCACACCCGGCAGCGCGAGGGCAAACCGATCGCGCACGTTCGGATCATTGAAGCGCGCATCGCGCAGCACCACCGAACCATCGGGTGCGCGGGTGAGCATCGGCGCACGCGACCAGAACAGGAAAGCATCAGCCTGCGAATTGGCACGGCGCGTCGCAGTCAGATCGGGCAGGCGGCACTGGGTGGCGCGCGATTGGACATAGCCGTGGCCGAAGGGCGCGCCGTCCCAACCGCTCGAAATCCATCGCCCGTCGTAAAGCTGCGCCACCTGTTCGCGTTGCCAGAAGAACAGCGGCACGGGCGCGGCGATATGCGCCTGCGGATAGGGTTCGCTCGCCACCCCGCGCGTCTGGTAATGGAACCAGGTGATCGCACCGTTCAGTCCGACATAGGCGAGCGCTGCGGCGACGCCGATCTGCCCCGCGCGCGCCCACTCGGCACCGGCCTTCTCCCGCCGCCGCGAAACCCACAGGCTCGCGATCAGCAGCGCCCACAGCCACGGGTCGATGATGAAGAGCGTGTCGCCGTAGAACCATTGCGACGAGAACGGCTCCAGCAGGCGAATGCCATAGACGTTGAGCCAATCGAAGAAGGGGTGGCTGAGGCACCCGATGAAGGCCATCGCATAAAGCCAGCCGAACCGCACTGGCAGCCGCGCCTCGGGCCGGGTGCCGCGCTTCGTCTGCCAGCGGTCAAAGCCCCACAGCAATCCCGCCAGCACCAGCGGCAGCAGCACCAGCGCGGGCGGGCCATGGGTGATGCCGCGGCGGAAGCCGAGATGCTCGGTGCCCTCCAGCCAGAAAAAGCACGCTGCATCCACGTCCGGCAGGTTCGCGCCGATGATCAGCGCGGGCATGGCGAGGCCCGTGGTGCGCTTCAGCCCCGCCTGCCCCAGCACTGCGCCGACAAGGCTATGTGTCAGATTATCCATCGCTTTATGCCATAACGGCATCTGTCCGGTGAGGCGAGTGCAAATGCGCTTGGAAAAAGCGCCGTCCCTCGCCTATCGCAGGGCCAAAGCGTTACGGGAGAGAGACCGCATGACCGATCAGCCAGACACCGCCGCCCCTTTTATCCGTCCCGATATGCAGGGCTTCCTTGCGATGATGGCGCAGGCCAATGGGCCCAAGCTGGCCGACATGACGCTGGAAGAAGCGCGCGCGTCCTATGTCGCGCTGCACGGGATCGCGGATCGTCCGGCGCGCGAGCTGGCGGTGATTCGCGATTGCACCTGCCCCGGCCCTGCCGGTGACATTGCGCTGCGGCTTTACGATGCGCGCGCGCACCGCGAAGGGCCGACCCCGGTGATCACCTTCTACCATGGCGGCGGGTTTGTGATCGGCGACCTCGCCACCCACCACGCGCTGTGCAGCGAAATCGCCGCGCTGATCGATCTGCCGCTGGTGGCCGTCGATTACCGCCGCGCGCCCGAAGCCCCCTTCCCCGCCGCGATCGAGGATTGCGAAGCCGCGACGCGCTGGATCGCCGGCAGCCCGGCCGAGTTGGGCTATGAGACGAGCGGCCTTGTCACCATCGGCGATAGCGCCGGGGGCAATGCGACAGTCGTGATCGGGCAATTGCTCGCCGCCCGGCCCGCCGCCGTGCCGGTGGTGCTGCAAGTGCCGCTGTTCCCGCTGATCGCCGATGCGATCGGTTCGGCGAGCATGGCAGCCTTTGCCGAAGGCTTCCTGCTGACAGGCGAGACGATGGCCTTCTTCGATGCCGCCTATGCCGCCGACCGCAGCGATCCGCGCGGTTTCCCGATCCTTGGCGATCACAGCTGCGCACCGCCGACCGTGCTCGTCACCGCCAGTCTCGATCCGATCCGCGATTCGGGGCGCGCCTATGCCAAGGCACTGGCCGATGCGGGGCGCGATTTCGTCTTCCTCGAAATGAAGGGCGTGACGCATTCCTTCACCAACCTGCGCGCTGCCGTGCCGAGCACGCAGGCCGATCTGGAACGGATCATCGCGGCCATGCGCCTGATGCTAGGAGCCTAGGCGCATGGAGCATCTGCCCTATCGCCCCTGCGCGGGCTTCATGCTGATCAATGCCGATGGGCTGGTCTTTGTGGGTGAGCGGATTGACCCGTCAGCCCATGGCTATTGGCAAATGCCGCAAGGCGGGATTGATCCCGGCGAGGATATCGCCGCAGCAGCCCTGCGCGAGCTGGAAGAGGAAACCGGCATTGCCGCCAGCCTTGTCGAAGTGCTGGCGCAAACCGCTGCACCCTTGCGCTATGATCTGCCGCCCGAACTGCTCGGCAAGGTGTGGAAAGGCCGCTATCGCGGGCAGGAACAGCATTGGCTGCTCGGTCGGTTCCTCGGCGAGGATCACCACATTGATCTTACCGCGCATGAACACGCCGAATTCCAAAGCTACCGCTGGATCGAGCCGCACCGGCTGCCCGAGGTGATCATCCCGTTCAAGCGCCGCGTCTATGAAGCGCTGCTTGAGGAATTCGCCCCGCTGCTCGGGTGATCAATTGCTGGCGGGCTTGCTATCGCCCGTGTCAGCCGCAATGCGCGGCTTGACGCCGCTGGCAAGCCGCGCCCGCAGCGCTTGGGTTTCCGGGCAGGTCGCCCCGCACAGGCTTTCAAGCTGGGCGAGGCTGCGCTTGGCCTTTTCGAGCGCGCCGCGTTCAGCCAAGGCCTCCCCCTCGCCCGACATGGCAGCAAAATTGCGCGGCTCGCGTGCCAACGCCTCGCGGTAATAGGCAATCGCCTTGCCTTGCAGGCCGACTTGCCGCGCAGCTTCGCCTAGATCGACAAACAACGCGGTGTGCCCCGGATCAATCGCCAGCGCGGCTTCGAACGCATCAATCGCGGCCTGCGATTCCCCCTTGGCAAGCGCCGCCCGGCCCTGTTCCTGAAGGAGAGCCGCCCGTGCATCAGGGGTGCGATCACTGGCGATCGTCACACTCGCAGTTGTCACCAGAACCAGCGACAAGGCAGCGGCAGCGGGCGCAAAACGCATTACGAGCTCCTTCATAGCATCAAGCCGGGAACCATCTGGTTGGGCCATCATGCGGCGAAGCTAACACGGCGCTTTGAGCAAGGCGACAAAAAACCCGTCGGAGCCTGTGGTTAGCGGATCGAGCCGCTGGCCAGCCCCGCGCGCGGTTGTCGGCGCGGCCAGCGCCAAGGGTTGCGGCTGCCAACCAGGATGACGCGCGAGGAAGGCTGCGATCCGATCCGCCCCTTCGCTGTCGAGCAGCGAACAGGTGACAAAGGCAATCGTCCCGCCGGGGCGCACCAAGGCCGCAGCAATATCGAGCACGTGATCCTGCAAGGCGGTGAGACGGGCAAGGCTGGCCGGATCCAGCCGCCAGCGCGCGTCCGGCCCGCGCCGCCATGTGCCGCTGCCCGAACAGGGCGCGTCCACCAGCACATGATCGGCGGCGGCGGACCAAGCCGCCAGCGCTGCCAATTCGCGGCCCGGATCAAGCAAGACCGTGTGTGCAATCCGCGCCTGAGCCCGCGCGGCGCGCGGCGCGAGATTGCCGAGGCGGCGCTTGTCCGTATCGGCCGCGATGATTGTCCCGGCGTTGCCAAGCCGCGCCGCCAGCGCCAGCGTCTTGCCGCCCGCCCCCGCGCACAGATCAATCACGGTACCGCCCGGCGCAATCGGCAAAGCCTCGACAATCAGCTGACTGCCAAGATCCTGCACCTCGATCAGCCCTTCGGCATAGGCGGGCCAGCTTTCCACTGCCGTGCCGCTCGCAAAGCGCAGGCCATGCGGCACCGGCAGCGCTTCACCCGCTTGCGGCAGCGTAAGCTGCGCCCGGTCCGCCTTCAATGCATTGACCCGCACATCAAGCGGCGCACGCCCGCTTAGCGCGGTCATGATCTCCTCGCTGATGCCTGAGGCGGTGAGCGCTGCGATCAGCCAGTCCGGCGCCGCGCCGCTCTCGGCCACCGGCTCACCGGGAGCGATCACCGCCGGGCCATAGGGGCTGCCATCAAACAGCAGTGCCAGCTCCGGGCGCGTTGCCGCAAGCCGCAACATCGCCGCGCGGCCATTCGCGGGGATCGGCCCGCAGGCGCGGATCGCATCATAGACCAAATCACGGATCGCCCGCCTGTCTTTCGATCCGGCAAAGCGGTGCGTCTTGAACCAATCAGCAAGAATCCGATCAGCCGGAGCGCCCTGCGCGCGCGCAGCGGCAATCACCGCATCAAGCAGTTCGATCGCGCTCTGGACGCGGGCTGAGGGGGTCATTGGAAAGCCCCATCCTTTTCAAAGGAGGGGGTTGGGGGTGGTTGCGCATGCCGCAGGCTCGCGCTCCCCGGCACACACCACCCCGCTGCGACCAGGCGGCAAGCCACCAAGTCTCGCGCCCCTCCTCTCAAGAAGAGGGGAGACGCGGGCCCGCGCTCAGCGCGTCGGGTAATTGGGAGCCTCGCGGGTGATAGCGACATCGTGGACATGGCTTTCCGAAAGACCCGCATTGGTGATGCGCACAAATTGCGCGCGCTCCTGCAAGTCGCGGATCGTGGCCGAGCCGGTATAGCCCATCGCGGCCTTGATCCCGCCCACCAACTGGTGAACCACATCGGCTGCGGGGCCCTTGAACGGCACTTGTCCTTCGATGCCTTCGGGCACGAGCTTCAAGGCCGAAACATCCTGCTGGAAATAGCGGTCGGCCGAGCCACGCGCCATCGCGCCAACAGAACCCATGCCGCGATAGGCCTTGTAGCTGCGCCCCTGATAGAGGAACACCTCGCCCGGGCTTTCGGCGGTGCCCGCCAGCATCGATCCGATCATCACACTCGACGCGCCTGCCGCGAGCGCCTTGGCGGCATCGCCCGAGGTGCGCAAGCCGCCATCGGCAATCACTGGCACGCCCGATTTGGCGGCTTCGGCAGCGCTTTCCATGATCGCGGTCAATTGCGGCACACCGACACCTGCGACCACGCGCGTGGTGCAGATCGAGCCCGGCCCGATCCCGACCTTGACCGCATCAGCCCCGGCATCGACCAGCGAACGGGTGGCCTCTGCCGTTGCGACATTGCCCGCGATCACCTGCACCGCATTGGAAAGCTTCTTCACCCGCTCAACCGCGCGGGCGACTTCGATATTGTGGCCATGCGCGGTGTCGATCACGATGACATCGACTTCGGCATCGACCAGCGCTTCGGTGCGGGCAAAGCCTGCCTCGCCCACGGTGGTCGCCGCAGCAACCCGCAGCCGCCCGGCGGCATCCTTGGTTGCGTTGGGATAGGTCACGGCCTTTTCGATGTCCTTGACAGTGATCAGGCCGATACACTTGTAAGCCTCGTCCACCACCAGCAGCTTTTCGATGCGGCGATGGTGCAGCAGGCGGCGCGCGTCTTCCTGCGACGTGCCGAGCGAGACGGTCGCGAGATTCTCCGTCGTCATCAGCTCGCGCACCGGCTGGAGCGGGTTTTCGGCAAAGCGCACGTCGCGGTTGGTCAGAATGCCAACGAGCTTGCCGGAATTATCCGTCACCGGAATGCCGCTGATGCGGTGTTGCTGCATCAATGCGCGCGCTTCGCCCAACGTCGCATCCGGGCCGATGGTGATCGGGTTGACCACCATGCCGCTTTCATAGCGCTTGACCGCGCGGACAGCGGCGCATTGTTCGGCCACTTCGAGATTGCGGTGCAGCACCCCGATACCGCCAAGCTGCGCCATGGCAATCGCCATGTCGGCCTCGGTCACGGTGTCCATCGCCGCCGAAAGCACCGGAATGTTGAGCGCGATGTCGCGCGTCAGCCGCGTGCGGGTGTCGGCCATGCTCGGCAGCACGCTGCTTTCCGCCGGGCGCAGCAGCACATCATCGAAGGTCAGACCGAGAGGGATATCCATAGCTGCCACTTTCACAATTTGCGCGCCGCGTCTGATGCGCGGCTGATGCGGAGAGATTCGTGACGGCCCATGTAACCGCGCTTTGTGACAAAGGCTAGGGTGCGGGGCTAGGGTGTGGGGCTCGCCTGTGCAGGCGCGGCCAAAAGCGGTGCCGGTTGGTAGCGAGCAGGATCGGCAATCTGCCGGATCACGGCCTCGTGCAGCAAGAGATCATCAATCGCCCCGCCCAGTTCGATCTGCTCGGCCGTGTCCGACGGACGGTGGTAATCGCGCGCGAGAAACGGGCCCAAGGCCTCGCGCCCGGCAAAAGCGCTCGATACCAGCACCGCAGGCACGCCCTGTTGGAGCAGCACCCAGCCATCCTGCCGTTGCAGGAAGCTGTCGGCAAAGTCGCGATTGCCGAGCATGCGCTTGGTCTTGGTGAGGTGTTCAATCACCAGCGGTTCGAACGGGGCACGGCCGCGCCCGACAATCCCGACCGGGGCGCCCGCCGGGGCGACCGCCACATTGTCGAAATTGAAGGCCGCGACAAAGCGATCAAGCGGGATCGGCGGGCTCGCTGCGAAGGCCCGCGCACCGAGCAAGCCGGTTTCCTCGGCGGTGGTGGCGAGCACATAGATATCGCGATCAAGTGGCGGGCCGGCTTTGAGGCGGCGTGACAGTTCGAGCATGACGGCAACCCCGCTCGCATTGTCGACCGCGCCCTTGCAGATGCGATCAGCCGCCTCGGGCGGGCCGCATTCGCCAAGGTGATCCCAATGCGCCATCAGCAACACCGCCGCGCCATCGGGGGCCTTGCCGGGGATCATGCCGATCAGATTGTGGCTGACGAATTCGCGCCGCTGCGAGGTCGCCTCGATGCTGACCCCGATATCAAGCGCCAAGGGCACGAAATCACCTGTGCCCGAGGCCAGCATCAGATCGCGCCAACGCGCTTCACCCAGCACCCGCACCAGTTCCGCCTCGGTCATGAAGGCGCTCAGGGTGTTGGCAGCGTCATTGACGATGCGGACGCGTTCTTCGTCATATTGCGCGCGCAGCTTGGCCAGTGCCGCCTTGTCGGACACCACAGTCAGCACGGCGCCGGCATTGCGGGCAAACAGGGCGCTGCGCAAGGCATCGTCCGTGCCCTTGGCATCGGTGACGATGATGATGGCGCCAGCAACCTGTGCATCGCTGAGCGCTGCGGGATTGGCTCCAGCAAACCACACCTGTGCACCGGTATCCGGCCCGCCCTGCGCAAGTTCACGGCGCCGCGGGGTGATTGCGAAGCCGGCCTCAGGCGGGATCACCACCGTGCGCCTGCCAAGGGTGAAGGCGAGCCGGCTCGCTTGCGGCAAGGTCGAGACAAGCTCGACCGGCGCGCGCCATGCGCTGCCGGGGTCATTGGTGCCCGATACCAGACCGATTTCCTGCATCCGCCCGGTCAGATAGGCCAGCGTGCGCGCCTCACCGATCGTGCCGGGCTTGCGCCCGCCGAATTCATCGCTCGCCAGAATGGTCACATCATTGAGCAGCCGCGCGGCGATGGCGGCGCGCTCGGCAGGGGGCACGATGCCCGGCATAGCGCGCATGCACCCGGCCAGCGCCAGCAGCAGCGCGGCCAGACCCAGCAAGCGCCCCGATGCACGGCTCATTCGGCGGTCCACCCCCCGTCGATACTGTAATTCGCGCCGGTGATCCCGCGTGCGGCATCCCCGCACAGGAACACCGCGAGCGCGGCGACATCTTCGGGCTGGATGAATTGCTTGGTCGGCTGCTTGGCGAGCAGCACATCATGCATCACCTGTTCGCGGGTCATTCCGCGCGCGGCCATCGTATCGGGGATCTGGTTTTCGACCAGCGGGGTCCAGACATAGCCCGGCGAGATGCAATTGGCGGTGATGCCGTGGGTCGCGAGTTCAAGCGCGATGGTCTTGGTGAAGCCCGCCATCGCGTGCTTCGCCGCGACATAAGCGCTTTTATAGGGCGAGGCGGTGAGCGAATGGGCGCTGGCGGTCGCAATGATCCGCCCCCAGCCCTTCGCCTTCATCCCCGGCACGGCAAGCCGCGTGGTGTGGAAGGCGGCGGACAGGTTGAGCGCGATGATCGCATCCCACTTTTCCGGCGGGAAATCCTCGACCGGCGCGACATGCTGCATCCCGGCATTGTTGATAAGGATATCAACCGGGCCAACCTCTGCCATCATCCCCGCGATTTCGTCGGGCTGCATCAGATTGGCGCCGTGATAGGTCGCGCCCAGTTCGGCGCACAGGGAGGCAATCTCGTCCGCGTCGCCCAGCCCGTTGAGCACGACCTGCGCCCCTTCCGTCGTCAGCGCGCGGGCGATGGCCAGCCCAATGCCCGAAGTCGATCCCGTGACGAGAGCGCGCTTGCCTGCCAGCATTTGGCTCTTGAGCATTGGGGCCGACTCCTGCACCTTTGATGACCTTGCTGGGAAGAGGCTTTTGCCGCGCAAGGGGCGACTGTCCAGCAAATTACGCATCGATCCCGGATGTGCGGCAAGGGAGGCGAAAATCATGCGGTTGGGGCCATTCGACACCTCGGAAATCAGGGTGCGCGGCGGCGGCGGGGGTGGCGGTGCCGCAGGCGGGCTCGGATGCGGCACGCTTGTGATCGCGCTGATCGCGGCTGTGGTGTTCGGGGTCGATCCGATGCAGACCATCGGCATGATCGAAGGCGTGCAGCAGCAATTGCCCGCCGACAATGCCCGGGCCGCCATCAGCGAGGATGAGCTGTGTTCCTCCAGCGCCTATGCCACCGAGGCCTGCGCCGCGCTCGCCAGTCTCAACCGCACCTGGGAGCCGGTGTTTGCCCGCAGCAATGTTCGCTTCGAACAACCTGAGCTGGTGCTCTATCCGTCAGGCCCGGTCGCAACGCGCGGCTGCGGCAATGCCTCCTCGGCGGCGGGGCCGTTCTACTGCCCGGCGGATCAGGGCATCTATCTCGATACGACCTTCTTCGATCAGCTCGCGCGAATGTCGGGCGCGCGCGGAAACTTTGCGCGGCTTTATGTGATCGGGCACGAATATGGCCACCACATCCAGAACATCACCGGGATCAACCGGCAAATCCGGGAGGCCCAGCAGGCCAATCCGGCCGCAGCCAACCGAATGCAGGTGGCGATGGAATTGCAGGCCGATTGCCTTGCCGGTGTGTGGGCAGGTGCCAACCGCGACTTGCTCGAACCCGGCGATCTCGAAGCGGGGATGATGGCGGCAAGCGCGATCGGCGATGATGCGCTGATGCAGGGATCGGGCCGCGCGATCAATCCCGAAGCCTTCACCCATGGCACCAGCGAGCAGCGCATGGCAGCGCTCCGCCGCGGGCTCAGCCGTGCCGACCCCAACGCCTGCAACACCTATACCGATAATCTGTGAGGCGCCGCTGCCTGATTGCGCGCGTTACCATGTTCTGGTAACATCGGGCATATGGGAAAGAACACCTCGATTGTGCTTGGCGAACACTTTGAAGCCTACGCCCGCCGCAAGGTGGAATCGGGGGAATTCAGCTCGACCAGCGAGGTCGTGCGTGAGGCTCTGAGGCTGCACGAACACCGCTCGCAATTCAGGGATAAGCTGCTTGAAGCAATCGACAAGGGTCTGGCGAGTCCGGTCGATGAGAGCTTCGATATTGATCGCTGGTTCAACGACGAATTCGGCCCCGAGTGACCCAGCTCTCGTTTCGCCGTGAGGCGTCAGACGACCTGCGCCGCATCGCCGCCGATACCCGCCTTGCTTGGAGTGAGGAACAGGCCAAGCGCTATGTTGCGGCGCTGCGGGACGACATCAAATCGCTCCTGCAATTCTCGCTGCGTTATCCGGAAATCGAATCGCGTCCTGGATTGCATCGCATGAACAGCGGTAAGCATGCTGTCATCTACTGCGTGCATGGAGACCGGGTCGACATCATCCGCGTCCTCCACGTGGCGAGCGATATAGGGCGGTTCATCTGACCCCAAGGCAATACAAAAAGGCCCGGTTCCTTGCGGGACCGGGCCTTTCTTGTCATTTGCTGAAGCACGCGATCAATACACCCGCGCCTTGGGCTCGATATACTTGATATCGTCGGTCAGCGTGTATTCGTGCACCGGACGGTAATCGATCCGGCTGTTGCTGCCGCGGCCGCCCCAGCCGTCGAACCAGGCGATGGTGTGCTTCATCCATTCTGTGTCGTTGCGATCGGGGTAGTCCTCGTGCGCGTGGGCGCCGCGGCTTTCCTTGCGGTTGGCCGCGGAAGCCATCGTCACGTTGGCCTGCGCCATGAGGTTGTCGAGTTCGAGCGTCTCGATCAGGTCGGAGTTCCAGATCAGCGACTTGTCGGTGACGTGGATATCCTCCATCCGCTTGTTCTGCTCGGCGAGCTTGGCGACGCCTTCGTCCATCAGCTTCTGATCACGGAACACGGCGCAGTGCTTTTGCATCGCCTTCTGCATCTCCGCCCGGATCTGCGCGGTGGGCGACCCGCCTTGCGCGTAGCGGAAGTGATCGAGCCGGGTCAGCGCGAGGTCGGCGCTGTCGGCCGGAAGTTCGGGCTGCTTGGCATTGGGCGTGAGGTTATCGCGCAGGTGATGCCCGGTCGCGCGGCCAAACACCACGAGATCGATCAGCGAGTTCGAGCCGAGGCGGTTCGCCCCGTGCACCGAAACGCAGGCCGCCTCGCCCACGGCGTACAGGCCGGGGATCACGGTGTCCGGGTTGCCATCCGGCCCCAGCGTCACGACCTGCCCGTGATAGTTACACGGAATGCCGCCCATGTTGTAATGCACCGTCGGGGTGACAGGGAGCGGCTGACGGGTCAGGTCAACACCCGCGAAGATCTTGCCGCTTTCGGTGATGCCCGGCAGACGCTGCGCCAGCACATTGGGATCAATGTGATCAAGGTGGAGGTAGATGTGATCGCCTTCCGGCCCGACACCTCGCCCTTCGCGCATTTCCAGCGCCATCGAACGCGACACCACGTCACGCGACGCCAAATCCTTCGCGGACGGCGCGTAACGCTCCATGAAGCGCTCGCCTTCGGAGTTGGTGAGATAGCCCCCCTCCCCGCGCGCGCCTTCGGTGATCAGCACGCCCGCGCCGTAGATGCCGGTCGGGTGGAACTGCACGAACTCCATGTCCTGCAAGGGCAGCCCTGCGCGCAGCACCATCCCGCCGCCGTCGCCGGTGCAGGTATGGGCCGAGGTCGCGGTGTAGTAGCAGCGGCCATAGCCGCCGGTCGCCAGCACCACGCTCTGCGCGCGGAAGCGGTGGATTGTGCCATCATCAAGGCACATCGCCATCACGCCGACGCACTGCTTCACCCCGCCGACTTCCGACATGATCAGATCAAGCGCGAAATACTCGATGAAGAAGTCCGCGTCATACTTCAGGCTCTGCTGATACAGCGCGTGAAGCATGGCGTGGCCGGTGCGGTCGGCCGCGGCGCAGGTGCGCTGCACCGGCGGGCCCGCGCCCATGTTCTGCATGTGGCCGCCGAACGGACGCTGATAGATCGTGCCATCGGCGTTGCGGCTGAACGGCACGCCCGCGTGCTCGAGTTCATACACCGCCGCAGGCGCCTCGCGCGCGAGATATTCGATCGCGTCCTGATCGCCCAGCCAGTCCGACCCCTTGACGGTGTCGTACATGTGCCAGGTCCAGTGGTCGGGGCTGTTATTGCCGAGCGAGGCGGCGATCCCGCCCTGCGCCGCCACGGTGTGCGAGCGGGTCGGGAAGACCTTGGTGATGCAAGCCGTCCTGAGACCCGCTTCGGCTGCGCCCATGGTCGCGCGCAGGCCCGATCCGCCCGCGCCGACCACCACGACATCATAGGTGTGATCGATGATCTTGTAAGCGCCCTTCAGGTGCGCGCCGCCGACATCATTGGCGGTGCCGGGTGCTGCTGCGGTAGCCATCAGGCCTGACCTCCGAATGCGAGTGCGGCCACGCTGAAAATCGCAAAAGCGCCGCCGCCGATGGTTGCAAGATTGAGCGCCGAAAGAACGGCGAATTTGGTGCCGGTGTCGTGGACGTAATCCTCGGTCACGACCTGAAGTCCGAGCCGGGCGTGCCAGAACAGGCTGATCACCAGCAGGATCATCGGAACTGCGGCGACCGGCTGGGTCAGCCACTTGGCGACGCTGTCATAACCGAAATCGCCCAGCATCACGAAGCTGATGAGCAACCACGCCATCAGCACCACATTGCCGATCGCAGTGGTGCGCTGCACCAACCACTGATGCGCGCCGTGATGCGCCGAACCAAGGCCGCGCACCCGGCCAATCGAAGTTCCGTTACCCATGTCTCGCTTGCCCTACTTGCTCAGCATCACGGCCCAGAAGGCCATGGTCAGCAGCACCGCGATTGCCGGTGAGGCAATCGACCAGAAACGATTGGTGGTGAGTTCGTATCCCGCGCCAATATCGAGCACGAAGTGGCGCAGGCCGCTCATCAGGTGCGTGAAAAAGGCCCATGAAAGCCCGACCAGCACCACCAGCCCGATGGGCGAACCCATGGCAGCCTGGAACGTCGCATAGGCTTCGGGCCCGCTCGCCAGCGCGCCAAGCCACCACACCAATACACCAAGGCCGACCAGCGCCATGCCATCGCCCGTCGCGCGGTGCAGGATCGAGACCAGCATATGCGGGCCCCAGCGCCAGATCTGCAAATGCGGAGAAAGCGGTCGTGTCTTCATGGTCACCTTGAATGATCCCCTTGTTGCTTCCCACTTAGCGAAGGCCGCGCGTCTGGCAAGCGCCCTTGCGCTCGACAAGTCTTGCAAAGTTTTGGATAGGGCATTGCATGGGACACATTCTTGTCACGGGATCAAGCCGGGGAATTGGCAGGGCTGCACTGGCTGCGCTCGCCGCCAGAGGCGCAGCGGTGATTGGCCATGCCTCGCGCACGCAACCAGCCGCAGCGGGGGCGCCGCCGATCATCGCGGCTGATTTCGGCGATCCGCTGAGCGTGCAGGATCTGTGGGATCAGGCGCTCGACATGGCAGGCGGCGCGATCGATGTCGTGGTGAACAACGCCGGGCGATTCGAAGCCAACCGGCTCGACCGGTCAGGTCTCGAATGGCTGGATGCGTGGGAAGATACCCTGCGGGTCAACCTCACCAGCGCCGCGCAGCTTTCGCGCCTTGCGGTGCTGCACTGGCAGGAGCGCGGCTTTGCCGGGCGGCTTGTTCATGTCGCGAGCCGCGCCGCCTATCGCGGGGATTCGCCGGCGCATTGGCATTATGCCGCAGCCAAGGGCGGGATGATCGCGATGCATAAGACCATCGCGCGCGCCTATGCCAAGGACGGCATCCTCAGCTTTGCCGTCACCCCCGGCTTTACCGACACCAGCATGGCGGATGATTATCTCGCCAGCCGCGGCGGGCCGGGCCTGCTGGCGGAAATTCCGCTGGGCCGGGTGGCGACGCCGGACGAAATCGCTGCCATCATAACCTTCTGCGCGCTCGATGCCCCGCCGAGCATGACCGGCGCGGTGATCGACGCCAATGGCGCGAGCTTTGTCCGCTAACATGGCCTCTCCTGACACCACCTGGAAGCTGTCGCTGTTCGCGCCCAAGAAGATCGTGCAGGACGCCCTGCTGGCGCATGATCTGATCGAGGATTGGGACCCCGACCTCGTCATCGCCGGGCGTGAAGTTGCCGAAGACCAGCCCGAAGACTGGGTGCTCGAAGGGTGGCTGCCGCGCAAGCCGGGCAAGGCCGAGAAAGCCGCGCTCGCAGGGTTGTTCGCGGGCAAGGCCCCCAAGGTGGTGATCGAGGAACTCCCGCCGACCGACTGGGTGACCTTGAGCCAGCAAGGCACCCCGCCGATCCGCGCCGGGCGCTTCCACGTTCACACACCTGAATATCCCGCCGACCCGCAAGCGATCGACTTCACCATCCCTGCCTCGCAAGCCTTCGGCACCGGCCAGCACCGCACCACTGCGGGCTGTCTCGAAATGCTCGGCACCATGAAGGCGAGCGGGCTGATCGCGCGCAACATCGCCGATATCGGCACCGGCACCGGGCTGCTCGGCTTTGCCGCGCTGGCGCTGTGGCCCCATGCCAAGTGCACGCTCACGGATATTGATCCGGTCTGCGCGCCGGTGGTCGAGGAAAACGCTGCCCTTAACGCCATTCCGCTCGGCCCGCGCGCGGGCGAGGCGGTGATGATCGTGGCTGACGGCATGGACGATCCGCTGATCACGGTGCGCGGGCCCTATGATCTGCTGATCGCCAATATCCTCGCCGGACCGCTGGTGGAGCTGGCGCCGGATTTTGCCAAGGCGGTGGCGCCGGGCGGGAGCCTGCTGCTCGCCGGATTGCTCGCGGGTGAGCAGGAAGCGGCGGTCAAGCAGGCGATGCGGCGCGCAGGCTTCCGTGCGGCGGCGCGCCTCCAGAATGGCGACTGGGCGATCCTGTGGCTGCGGCGCCGGAGGGGATGGAGCCACGCGCGCTAGGCGCGCAGCCCCTCTTCCAGCAAGGCCAGCGCATGGCGGGTGAAGGCGGCCATGTTGGCGATGCGATCATTGCTGCCGGTTTCGATCACGCGGGTGATCGTCACGCCACCGGGCGCGGCGATAGCCGCGACGCTTTGCCCGGCGGGAGCACCCGAAGGATGCGACGACCCGCCGACCGAGCCGCTTTCGGCCAGCCCCCATGCCGCGTCAAAGTTGTCCCGGATCGCGCGCGCTTGCAGCATGGCATAGTCCGCGCTTGCCCCGCGCATCCCTGTGTAGGCCTCACGCGGGAGCGCGAACAGCACGTCGCGGGCGCGGAAGGAATAGACCACCCCACCGCCCACGAAGAAATCGAGCGCCCCAGGGACCGTCAGCAAACTCGCCGCGATCAGGCCTCCGGTCGCCCCGTCTGCCACCGCAACTTTCTCGCCGCGTGCGCGGAGCAATCCGGCGATGCGCAAGGCCTGGGGGTGAAGCTCGGCGAGCAAGTCCATCAGGTCGAACCCAGAGCATCGGCGACGATGGCCGCCCAGCCCGCTTCATCTACCACTTCGATCCCGAGTTCGGCGGCCTTCTTGAGTTTCGACCCCGCGCCCGGCCCCGCCACGAGCAGATCGGTCTTCGGGCTGACAGAACCCGCCGCCTTGGCGCCCAAGCGTTCGGCCTGCGCCTTGGCTTCGTCGCGGCTCATGGTTTCCAGCTTGCCGGTGAACACCACGGTCTTGCCCGCGACCCGGCTTGCCACGGTCTTCACCTCGTAACGCGGCGGGGTGACCTGCCCGAGCAGGTCTTCCCACACCGCGACATTATGCGGCTCGTGGAAGAAATCGCCGAGCGCCTGCACCACGCTCGGGCCGATGCCGTCGATGGCGGTGAGCTCGCCGAGAGCCTGTGCTGCCATATCCCCGTTCGTGTCGAGCATCGTCGAGACACGCTCGCGCATCTGCCTCTCGACTTCGCTCGAGGCGAACGGCAGGCGGGGCGCATTGGCAAACATCGCCAAAGCCCGCAGCACCGGCAGTTCATGCAGATGCTTCATCAAATCCCGCGCCGTCACCTCGCCGACATGGCGGATGCCCAGCCCGAACAGCAGCCGCGCCGCATCGGGCTCGCGCTTGGCCTCGATCGCTGCCAACAGGTTATCCACAGACTTGTCCTGCCAGCCCTCAAGCGCGAGGATCTCGCTGCGCCGCTCCCGCAAGCGGAAGATATCCGCCGGGCTTTCGAGCCATCCGAGCGCAAAGAACTGCGCGATGGTCTTCTCGCCCAGCCCCTCGATATCGAGCGCCTTGCGGCTGACGAAATGTTCGAGCCGCTGGGTGCGCTGCGCCGGACAGATCAGCCCGCCGCTGCAGCGGACATCAACCTCGCCTTCCTCGGCCACGGCCTCTGACCCACATTCGGGGCAGTGATCGGGGAAGGGAAAGGCCGGGCGCGGTTCGTCGCGGGTGAGGTTCTCGACCACCTGCGGGATCACATCGCCCGCGCGCTGGATCACCACGCGGTCGCCGACACGCAGGCCCAGCCGTGCAATCTCGTCGCGGTTGTGGAGCGTCACATTGGTCACCGTCACCCCGCCGACCAGCACGGGCGCGAGCCGGCCCACCGGAGTCAGCTTGCCCGTCCGCCCGACCTGAATGTCGATCCCCTGCACCACGGTTTCGGCGCGCTCGGCCGGGAACTTGTGCGCGAGCGCCCAACGCGGGGCCTTGGCGACAAAGCCCAGCCGCTCCTGCCAGTCGAGCCGGTCGAGTTTGTAGACCACCCCGTCGATGTCATAGGGCAGATCGGGCCGCGCCGCGCCAATGGCATGGAAACGCGCCACCAGCTCATCCGCCCCGCCGACGACGCGCGCGAACAGCGGCGAGACCGGGAAGCCCCATGCGCGCAAGTGCTCCACGACCTCGGATTGGGTCGCCCCCGGCACCTCGCTCGCCGCACCCCAGCCATGCGCCCAGAAGCGCAAGGGGCGCCTGGCGGTGACACTCGCATCCTTCTGCCGCAAGCTCCCCGCCGCCGCATTGCGCGGGTTGGCGAAGATCTTGCCGCCCGCTTCATGCTGCGCAGCATTGAGTGCGGTAAAGGCCTGTTTTTCCATATAGACCTCCCCGCGCACCTCGAAGATGGCGGGCCCATCCCAAACCCCGTTCGCGTCGAGCGAAGTCGAGACGCCCTCTCCGAACAGGTCTCTCGACTGCGCGCGAGACGAACGGAGGTCTTTCGGAATATCATCGATGAACTGGACATTGGCCGTCACATCCTCGCCCACCTGCCCGTCACCACGCGTCGCGGCGCGCACCAGCACCCCGTTCTCGTAGCGCAGCGAGCAGGACAATCCGTCGATCTTGTCCTCTGTGGTCACCGCCAGCGGCTCGCTTTCGGGCAGGTTGAGGAACCGGCGCATCCGCGCCAGCCAATCAGCCACTTCCTCGGGCGAGAAGGCGTTGTCGAGGCTCATCATCCGAACCTCGTGCGCCACCTTGCCGAGCGGCGAGGCGGCGATGGCGTGGCCAACCTTGCGCGACGGACTGTCATCCCGGATCAGATGCGGAAAGGCGGCTTCGAGTTCGGCATTGCGGCGGACCAGCGCGTCATATTCGGCGTCGGAAATCTCCGGCGAGTCTTCCGCATGGTAAAGCCGATCATGCTTCGCGATGGCGCGGGCGAGGCGCATCAATTCATTGGCGGCCTCCGCCTCGCTCAATCCTTCGGTGCTCATGCCCGCAGCTTTTTCACCGCCCGTGGGTAATGTCCAGCAGCGCCGGGGCGATGGCCGCAAAATCCTTTGTGCCCGGGACGAGCATGTTGAAATGCTGCTCCTGATCGACGCGGATCACCTCGACCTTGATGCCTTGCGCGCGCAGCCCTGTGATGACGGCCGGATCAGGATCGGGCAGCGCGCCATCCACCACCAGCAAGCGCTTGATACGAGGCGTGTTCACGAGCGGATCAACCAGTGCATAGCGTTCCGGCACCTCGGCAGGCGTTCCGCCCATCAAGGGCGCAATCACCGGTTGCCCGCAGATCATGGCGTCCGGGCCAACAAACGGCCCAAGCGCAAGCGGGCCATCCAGCGCAACCACCGCGCGCACCTTGGGCAATCTTGTCCCTGCTGCTGGCTCACCCTTGTTGCGCGTGGCAAGCCACATGGCTGGTGTCACCCCGGCAGAATGACCGATCAGCGTCACACGATCGAGGTCGAGTTCGTAGCCCCCGTCGAGATAATCAACGAGCGCCAGACCCTGCGCCCAGTCGGCGAAGGTGCCCGGCCAGCCGCCGCCCGATCCGAGCTCGCGATAGGACAGGGTCAAAACAGCAACCCCATTTCTTTGCAGGAAGCGGGCCAGTTCGGCTACGTTAGCCGTGCCGCCCATCCCTGCCCAGCACCCGCCATGCCAGATCACCGCCAGCGGATAGGGGCCAGGGCCGGTGGGCATACGCAGCTCACCAATCTGACGCTTGGAATCGGTCGCATAGGCCATTTTGCGGGCCAGCCGACCGATGGGGAAGTTGTTGACCGCCTCCGGATCGTAATTCTTCGTATCGGTCACAGTGGTCGCCTCAGGCGGCACCGGCGGCGGCGCAGAGGCGCCTGCGGCGAAGGCGGCGATCAACATGGCGGGCAAAGCCGCCAGTGCCATCCGATGTGTCATATCCTGTTCCCCCTCAATTCACGCCAAGCTAGCGCAGCAACAGTCAGGCACAAGAGTTCAATTCTCACCCTTCAGCACCGCCAGCATCGCAGGCTCGTTCGCCGCATAGGCCGCGTGCCCCGGGGTGATGATGGCAAAATGGCTTGCCCCCGGATTGGCGCGGACCGTCACCTTGGCCCCGCCGGCCGCCATCGCCGCCCGGGTCGTAGCGGAGGGATCGGGCAACCTTGCCTGCACGAACAGCAGCTCGGCCAGTCGCGGCGCGGCGGTCGCGGGCGAAATGGCCTTGTAGCGTTCGGGGAATTGCTGCGGCGCGCCGCCCATGAAGGGATCGACCGCGGCAAACTGGCACAGCCTATCGAAAGCATCCCGTTCAGCCGCGACATCGCCCGGCCCGTCGAGCACGATCGCAGCGCGGGCCGTGATCGGTGTGCGGGTGCCCAGCGGGCCATCAGCGCCTTGCTGCATCGCGAGCCATTGCGCGGGCAGCGCCCCTGCCGAATGGCCGACCAGCGTGATCCGCGCGCGATCAATCGGGTGCCGCGCCGCAACCGTGTCGATCAGCTTGGCCGAAGCCGCCCAATCGGCGAACGAACCCGGCCAGCCGCCGTCATCCCCGACCTCGCGATAATCGACATTGAGCGTCGCAATCCCGAGTTGCTGCCAGCGGGTGGCGAGCGGGGCCATGTAGGCTTGGCTGGCGATCCCGGTTGTCCAGCAGCCGCCGTGATAGATCACCGCGAGCGGGAACAGGCCAGTGCCCACCGGCAGCCGCAATTCGGCAAAGCCGCGCGGGTGATCGGCATAGCGCAGGATCGCTTGCGGAGCCGACGCGGCGAGATTGGCATCGGTGCCGAACAGCGCCTTGTTCGGTTGCACCGGTGCCGGGGACGGCTGGCTGACGGGCGCCATCGGGGTGCAGGCTGTCGCAAGCAGGAGGATTGGCCCTAACCGCCCCCAACCTTTTCCTCTGACGAGGAGGGGGCTTTGTCCGAACGCCATCACGACTCCCCCTCCTCTAAAGAAGAGGGGGCTGAATGTGCGGTCTGCTCGTTCCCCATCACACCCCCTCCAGCAGGCGGTCTGCCTGCGCGCGGGCTTCCGGCGTGACTTCCGCGCCCGACAGCATCCGGGCGATTTCCTGCCGCCGCCCTTCATCATCCAGCAGCACCACGCTGGTTTTTGTCACCATGCCCGATGAGGCCTTGGCAATCATGTAATGCTGGCGTCCGCGTGCGGCGACTTGCGGCGAGTGCGTCACCGCCAGCAATTGCCCTTCATTCGCAGCCAGCCGTGCGAGGCGCTCGCCAATCGCGCTGGCGACCGCGCCGCCGACCCCGCGATCAATCTCGTCGAAGATGATCGTCGCCGCCCCGCCCTGTTCGGCGAGCGCGACTTTGAGCGCGAGGATGAAGCGCGACAGTTCCCCGCCGCTCGCGATCTTGTTGAGGGGGGCGAAATCCGCACCGGGATTGGTGGCGATGAGGAATTCGGCCGCGCTCATCCCGCTCGCATTCCAGCGCTCTTCGGGAAGCTGCGTCACCGCCGTGCGGAACCGCGCGGCATCCAGCTTGAGCGGGGCGAGTTCTGCCGCGACCGCGCTGTCCAGCTGCGCCGCCGCCTCGATCCGCGCCGCGTGCGCGGCTTCGGCCAGCGCGACATATTCGGCGCGCGCTTCGCGGGCAGCGGCTTCGAGCGCATCGAGCTGCGCTTCGCCGCCTTCGATGGCATCAAGCTGCGCGCGCATCTGCCGCATCAGATCGGGCAGATCATCCACCTCGCAGCGGTGCTTGCGCGCCGCGGCCCGCAGTTCGAACAGCCGGGTTTCGGCGCGTTCGAGTTCGAGCGGATCGTGGAGCAGCGCCTCGGCTGCGGCTGTCAGCTTGTCTTCGGCCTCGCTCGCCTCGATCACCGCGCGATCCAGCGCGGCGAGCGCTTCGGCGAGCAGCGCATGCTGATCGGCAATGCGGTCGAGCTTCCGCGCCGCGACCCGCAAGGCAGCGAGCGGCGAATCCGAGCCTTCCCAGATATGGCGCAGGCCTTCGAGATCGCTCGCCAGCTTCTCGCCCTTCTGCATATCGGCGCGGATCCCGGCGAGGCGCGCTTCCTCGCCCGCCTGCGGTTCGAGCGCGACCAGTTCGGCAAGATGCGCGACCAGCAGGTCTTCATCCGCCTTGGCCGCGGCCACGGCATCGCGCGCTTCGGCCAGTTGCGCCTCGGCTTTGGCCCAGGCCGCGTAGCGCCGTTCCAGCGCGGCAAGATCCGTCCCGGCATAGCGATCGAGCAGCAGCCGGTGCCCGCGCGGGTTGACGAGGCCGCGATCATCGTGCTGGCCGTGCAGTTCGACCAGCGCTGGCGCGATCTCGCGCAGCAGGGCAACGCTGGCGGCCTGATCATTGATGAAAGCCTTTGATCCGCCATCGGCCTTGATCAGGCGGCGGATGATCAGCGGCTCGCCCGGCTCGATCGTGATCCCGGCCTCATCAAGCGTGAGCGCGACAGCGGCGGGCAGCGCGGCGAATTCGAAGCTGGCGGATACGCTCGCCGTGTCCTCGCCGCTGCGCACAAGGCTGCTTTCCGCGCGGTCGCCCAGCACCAGCCCGAGCGCATCGAGCAGGATCGATTTGCCCGCCCCGGTCTCGCCGGTGAGCACGCCAAGCCCGCGCGCGAACACGAGGTCGAGCGCTTCGATAAGGACGATGTTGCGGATCGAAAGCCGGGTCAGCATGAGAGCCAGAGCCTTAGCCCAAGCGCACCGGCGCGTCACCTGTGATGGCAGCGCCTATGAACAGGCCTCAGCCGGGCTGCACATCCGGGGCGTGCTTCTGGATCAGCTTGTAGGCGCGTTCATACCACGGATTGCCGGGGTAATTGGCGCCCAGCACGGCGGTGTACTTCACCGCTTCTTCGGGGACGCCAATCGCCAGATTGCTTTCGGCCAGACGATAGAGCGCTTCGGCGGTGTGGCTGGTGGTGTCGTATTTCTCGATCACGTTGCGGAAGCGGATCGCCGCCGCAAGCCACTGGCCCGAACGCTGGTAGAGCCGCCCGATCTCCATTTCCTTGCCCGCCAGGTGATCGGCCACCAGATCGAGCTTGAGCCGTGCATCGGCGGCATATTCGGTTTGCGGGAAGCGGCGGTTCACTTCCTCGAGCGCGGTCTGCGCCTGTTCGGTGATCTTCTGATCGCGGTTCACATCGCTGATCTGCTCGTAATAGCTGAGCGCGATCAGGTAATAGGCATAGGGCGCATCCTTGTTGCCGGGGTGCACCGACAGGAAGCGCTGCGCGTTCTGGATCGCCTTGTTGTAATCCTTGGCGATGTAATAGCTGAACGCGCTCATCAGCTGGGCGCGGCGCGCCCACGGCGAATAGGGGTGCTGACGCTCGACCTCGTCGAACAGGCCCGCCGCCATCAGCGTGTTGCCGCGATCCAGCCGCCGCTGCGCTTCGGCGTAGAGCGTCTCCACATCGCGCGCGACATAGGCGACATCTTTCTGCGCCTTGCCGCCGCCGCAGGCCGTGGTGGTGGCAAGGAGTGCCCCGAGAAGGGCGGCGTGCGCGAGGCGCTTGGGAAGCTGACGTGTCATGCCGCAGGCCTATAAAGCCTTGCGCGCTGAACGCCAAGTGAAGGCTGATGCCCTATGCCCAGTGCCGAAGGCTTGGGCATGAGAGGCGGAAGCCCGGCCGGCGGGTCGACTTTTCGACCCGTTCGACGTCACGGGTCGCATGGAGCGTTTGCGCCAGCAAACGCGGAACGGCGCGGGACGTCAGGCCCCTCCCCGACATTTTCCTACTCGTCCGTTTTGTGTTCCACTTCCCGCGCCATGACCAGACGCGCCAAGCCCCAGACCACCCGGCTGCCTGTGCCAGCAGGCGAGCTGCCCCGCTTCACCCCCGTCCCGCGCCGCTCCACCCGCCACGATGGCTGGACGCCCGAGCGCCAGCGCGACTTCATCGCCGCGCTTGCCGATACCGGCTCGGTCGAGGCGGCGTGCAAGGCCGTCGACATGGCACAGCGCGGGGTCTACGCGCTGCGCCGCCAGCCCGGCGCCGAAGGCTTTCGCGCCGCGTGGGAGGCCGCGCTCCAGCTCGGCGTGCAGCGGATCGAGGACGTGGTGATGGACCGCGCGCTGAACGGCGTGGAAGAGCCGCTCTATTCCTACGGCAAGCTCGTCGGCACGCGGCGGCGCTATAATGACCGGCTGCTGATGTTCATCCTGCGCAACCGCGCGCCCGAGCGCTTCGCGGCCGGCGGCGGGCCGAAGGGGCTGAATGCGGTCGGCAAGGCCGAGCTTGAACGGCTCAAGAAAGAATGGCGCGCCGAATGGGAGAGCGAGCAGCGCCAGGTTTCTGCCGAAGAGGTGCGCGCCAATATTGATCGCAAGGTCGAGGCGATCCGGCTGCGCTTTCAATACGAAGCCGAACACCGCTGGGCCGCTCTCAGCGAGGAAACCCGCGCGGCCTGGGCGCATTTCCTGTCCCTTCGCGACCGTGATCTCGACGCGATGAACGCCGATGCCAAGACTCGCGACGTGCTCGATGTGACATGGCATGCGCCTCGCGATCACTTCGACCCGCCGGAGCGGTTGCGGCTGGGCGCTGAAAACGGCGAGGATCAGGGAGCCGAGGCGCCAAGCCACCACCCGCCCGAGGGCTGGTCCTACCGCCAGCCGAAGCCCGCTGTGTCCCCGCGGACAGAGTGGACGCTGAAGGATGAGGGGTTTGATCCGTAGGGGGTGAAGGCGCGGCGATATTTTTGGGGGAGCATCCACAGGATGGTGGAGGGTGAGGCGCTGCTTGCGCTTGATTGACAGTTTTTCTGTCGATAATTCAGATGTATGACAACCCCAATCGAAAACCGCCAACCGAAAAATCTCGTTAGCGACTGGCGCGAAGCCAATCGTGAGGCGATCTTGTCGACTAATGCGTGGGTCGATGCCAACGGCTTGCCGCTGCGGGACTATCGGTTGTTCTAGTGACCAGCATTCCCGCCCGATTGCGGGAGGGGAGCTGATGGCTCAGTTTCTTGTGGCGGTCGAGGTGCGTCAGTGGGGGGATTTGGTGGGATCGCTGGCAAGCGAGGGTGTGAAGCGTCCCGGGTTTTCCGGAGGCGGTTTCATTTGAGTCATGCGACCATATCGAGGGTCTCTCTGGCTGCATAGTAGTTCGCCTCAGCCTCGGCGGGCGGGATATGCCCGATGGGTCCGAACAGG
>Ga0308017_1000047_pt1 | contig 37465 bp, 42 predicted proteins | sample Neamet280_FD_203145 | JGI IMG/M metagenome (GOLD analysis project Ga0308017, IMG submission 203145) | Marine microbial communities from water near the shore, Antarctic Ocean - #280 | ecosystem: Environmental > Aquatic > Marine > Unclassified | place: Southern Ocean | collected 2014-10-01
CAGCGTCTTTGCCAGTTCCGGGGATTTTTACAGTGCCGTTGACAGCAAGACGCTGCTGCTTCACGTCAACATCCACCAGTATTTGCACTATTTCCAGAACGGCAAGACCAATGTCTGGCCCGACCGGATCATCCTGCTGACGCCGAACGAAGGCCTGTCGCGCCAGCATCTGGAGGAATTCCGACTTTCAGGCCTCAATGCACACCTGTTCGACAAGAACCAGTCTGACAGCCTCTACAAGGGCTGGATCGACGTGATCGAGGTAACCAAGCTGGCCGAGGAGATGGGCGACAAGACCGTCGCCACAGGGGCCTTCGAAGGCAACAACCTCGTCCTAGTCGACGAAGGCCACCGAGGCGCCGGTACGGCTGGCGGTGTGTGGATGGCCAGGCGCGCGGCGCTGGTACGGGGCGGCTTCGCCTTCGAATACAGCGCCACGTTCAGCCAGTCGGTCGCCAAGGGCGCCACGGTCGAAAAGGCCGAGCAGGACATTCTGAATGCCAAGGCCCGACGCCAGTTTGCAAGGACCTATCGGCAGCTCGACGAGAGCGAGAAGGCGCAGGTCGCGCTTACATCGGCCGACCATGCCCGCGCCCGGATCGAAGGCGTGCGCGAGGCTTATGCCAAGGCCGTGCTGATCGATTACAGCTACAAGTATTTCTACGCCGATGGCTATGGCAAGGAATCGCTGATCCTGAACCTGGACGATGCCGGGTACGACAAGCACGGTGCGCTCTATTTCACAGCCTGCCTGCTGAGCTTCTACCAACAGCTCTGGCTGTGGGACACGCACCGGGACCGGATTGCCGAATTCAATATCGACAAGCCCCTGTGGGTATTCGTCGGCAATACCGTGTCGGGCGAAGACAGCGATGTCCTGGCTGTACTCGAGTTCCTGGCCTCGTTCCTCAACGATGACGCGCAGGCGATCGAATGGATCGCGGACCTGATCGCGGACAAGGCCCGGCTGCTGGATCCCAAGGGCAACGACGTGTTCGCTGGGCGATTCTCGCCGCTCATGCAGCGCGATGCCGAAACGATCTATGCCGATATCCTTCGCCGCCTGTTCAATGCCGAAGCACGCCAGCGGCTCAAGCTGGTCAACCTCAAGGGCAGCAAGGGCGAGCTGGCGCTGCGCGTCGGCAACGCGCCCCACTTTGGCGTCATCAACATCGGCGACGATGCCGGGTTTTTCAAAACCGCTGAAGAAGTTGAGACCTTCGACACGGAAACGGACGACTTCGGAAGCGGACTGTTCGGCACGATCAATCAGGAAGGCAGCAAGCTCAACGTCCTGATTGGGTCGCGCAAGTTCACCGAAGGCTGGTCCAGCTGGCGAGTTTCGACCATGGGCCTGCTGAACATGGGGCAAGGCGAAGGCTCACAGATCATCCAGCTGTTTGGGCGTGGCGTGCGCCTGAAGGGCAAGGGCATGTCACTCAAGCGCTCGCTTCCCCATGAACGGCCCAAGGGCGTCCATCTGGAGCGGCTGGAAACGCTCAATATCTTCGGCGTGCGCGCCAACTACATGGCAGCCTTCAAGGATTACCTGAAGGAAGAAGGGATCACGCCCAGCGACGAGATCATTGAGCTGGACTTCCCCACCAAATCCAACCTGCCTGCCGACAAGCGCCTCAAGACGCTCAAGCTGAAGGACGGCTACAAGGACAACCAGATCAAGGGCTTCAAGCGCACGCATTTCCCTTGGCTATATGAAGTGCCGGCGGATTTCGTCGGCAAGATCAAGCTGCCGCACGCCACGCTTGACCTCTATCCGAGGATAGAGGCGCTCAGCACGAAGGAAAACGGCACCGCCAAGGTGGCCCCCGATGCGCGTTACAAGGGTAAACTCGATCGTGCTGCCATGGCCATGTTCGACTGGGACGCTGTGTTTCTCGCATTGCAGGAATACAAGCTGCTGAAGGCCTGGAGCAATCTGCGGCTGGATCGGCAGCGCCTGATCGACTTTTGCACTGGCAGCGACGCCTGGTACACGTTGTTCATTCCGCAAGCAGAGCTGGCCATTAACGGCTTTGCTGACGTCACCAAGCAGCAGGACATTCTGGTTCAGCTACTGACCGAATATACCGACCGCTTCTATCAGGCGCTGAAAGCCGGGTATGAGGGGCAGTTCTACGACGTCGCCTACATCACCGACGATCACGGATCGATGCTCAAGCTCTATCAGTTCGAGATCGATGCCACTGACGATGGCCGGGAATACGAGACCAAGCTCAAAGTTCTCAGGGATCTGGTTGCGGCTGGCAAGATCGGAGAAGCGAGCCAGTGGAATGCGCCACACATGGTCGCGATCAGCTTCGCCCGCCATCTATATTATCCGCTGATGGCCCCTGACGTGACCGGTAACTTGCCTCTGAAGATGCGTCCGCTGGCCTTCGATTCCCCTAGCGAGGTTCAGTTCGTTCGCGATCTCGAGGCGTTCTACAATTCATCGGCCGCCAAAGAGCTGCTCGCTGGGCGGAGCCTGTATCTGCTGCGCAATGCAGACACGCAGGCGAAGGGCCTAGGCTTCGCAAGATCCGGCAATTTCTATCCCGACTTTTTGCTTTGGCTGGTCGATGACGCGTCGGGCCAGCAGTGGCTCAGCTTTGTTGATCCGAAGGGCATCCGGAACCTCGACCTCAACGACCCCAAGCTGGGGCTCTACTCCGAGATCAAGGAACGTCAGCAGGAGCTAGACGATCCGGACCTGATCCTGAATGCCTTCATCCTCTCTTACACCCGGTACAGCGACCTTTTGAACGTCGGGACTGCTGGTTCAAAGGCCGATCTGGAAGCGCGCAATGTGCTTTTCATGGACGACGGATCCGAGAAGTATCTAAGTAAGATGTTGAAAAGCATCGGCGCTGTCTCAATGGCGTGATTCCGAAGACTTGGATGGCGGACGTTGATGTGTCCGCCATCCACTCTTCACCCAATCCGTGCCTTGGCCGTCTTCCGAAACACCACGCTGCCGATACCGGTCAGCGCGAGTACGACCGTAAGGACGTCGGCCTGCGTTAGCCCCTCGGGCAAGATGCCGAGCGCTGCGGCGACGCCCCACAGGCTGCCGATGACGCCGGTCCAGATGGCCTTGGACGCCCACCAGGGTTTCAGTTCTTCCATGTCATTTCTCCACAAAAAAGCCCGCGGGAATCGCGGGCGGACAGGTTGGTGATGTGTGTTGGGCCGATCAGGCCTCGTTGGTGGACAGCACGCCGTTGGCCGCGAGGTTGACCGGTTTCGCGCTCGCAGGCGCCTTGCGGTAGGCCGGCCGGCGAATGGCGATGCAGCGGTCGTGGGCGATCCGAGTAATGGTCACGCCGTCGGACTGGTTGCCGCCGAGGACATGGAACGCGCCGTAGTCCTCGCCAACATAGAGCCCGACATGGCCGGATCCCTGCGCGCGGCGGAACACCAGGATGTCGCCCAGCTGGGACCGATCGGCGGCTTTCCCGAACTTGGCCCAGTTGCGCGCCCAGAGCGGGCCTTCCACGACCGGCTTGCCGGCGCGTTTCGCGACCACGGCCATGAACAGCCCGCACCAGGGAATGCTGTCGGCCGTGAAGGTCTTGGCCAGCCCGGTCTCCTTCGCCCAACCCAGAATGACCGGGTTGTTCGCGGGGCCAGCGACCTCGAAGGTGCCATAGAGCTTGCGGGCCTCTTCCAGCATCCTGGGCAGCGGACGCAGGTCATCAATCCAGCCATAGGCCGGTGGCAGCGGTTTCATGGATGTCTCCCGGGAAGTTAGCGGCCGGACAGGCCTTTGACGGCGGCGTAGAGGACGGCGAGCGCGGTCGCGAAGGTCGACAGCCACTTCACGAACCGGACCATGCCGGTCGCCGTGTTCCAGGCCTCGAGCAGATCCTTCAGTTCCTTGCGGACGGCCTTCAGGTCCTCCTGCATCGCCTCTAGATCAGCCCGGATCAGGGCAATCTCGACGGCGGAGTCTCGTTCGGGATTGTCCGCCATCAGCGCAGCCTCCCGACGATGGTGATATCGCCCGGGGCCGCATCGAGGGCGTGCCCGGCCGGCAGATCGAAGTCCGTCTGCCTCTGCCGCACACCGGTCGCGTAATGAACGAACAGCGCATCCCGATCGAGGGTGAACGCCCCGGTCACCACCTCGAAGTGGTACTGCACGCCAGGCGTCCGCCGGAGCTTCTGCACCACACAGCACAGCGTGAAATCATCGTGGAAGCGCCGGGTGAATTGCCCGGCCGGAAGATAGCCGCCGCCGTTCTCGACATTGTGGAATCCGGGCGTCCAGCGCTGAGTAATGGGCCCCTTGGGACCTTCGAACACGTAATCAGCCCAGCCATTTATGCAGACCGAGACATGCTCGCACAGAGTCCAGGCGACCCCTGCATCGTACATCTCGGCGATGGTGGGGTTGAGCCTGGGCGGCACGAACTCGAGCATCGGCCAGAGCCGCCACGAGTTGGCGGCCCGGCGGAAGGAGAACCCGTTCTTGAACACCCCGTAGTTGATGTCGAGGTCGTCGTTGATGGCGATCACCTCGTCGGTGACCGTGGGCCGGCGATCTGCCTGCATCTCGGCTTTCCTTAGCTGACTGTGACCGACACGACTTCGCGCATCGTATGCGTGCCTGACTGGCCGCCCGAGGTGCCGATTGCGGCACCGCCCTGGGTGGCAGAGAGGTTGAACGTGTCGGTCGCGGCGTTGATGACGAAGTAGGTGGTGTTGGCGAAGATCCCGGTCGGCAGCGCCCCGCTGGTTGCAAACTGCACCCGCTTGCCATTGGCGAGCCCGTGCCCCGCCGCGGTGACCGTCGTCGGGCTGGCGATGCTGATGGTGGCGGTGCGCGGGAGCATCGACGCAAACGGGTTGCCGCTCAGCGCGCCGAACGCCTGGTAGGACGTGATCGGGTTCTTGTAGCAATAGCGCGTGCCGGAGCCGGTACCGGTGAAGCTGATCGCTGCGCCGCCCGGAGTGGCCGCGATCTTGAACGCGCTGGAACTCACCACCGACTGCACGAAGTAGGTGGTGAACGCTGTAATCACGGTGGGCATGCCGCCGGTGCAATAGAACTGGATCGGGTCGCCCACGGCCAGGCCATGCGAGGTCCAGTTGATGTTGTTGGTCGGTGACGGGCTGAAGGTGATCCCGGTCACATTGGTGAGCCAGGCGATCAATCCGGCCCCCAGAGTGAACTGAGTGCCGTTGATGCGCAGGCGCAGGGGCACCGGGGTCGCATTGAAGCCGTCGATGCCGATCAGTGTGGTCGAGGTGCCGGCATAGAGATCATAGCTGTGAACGACCGCGCGGATAGTTCGGCCCTGCCAGGTGGCAGGCGCGAAGTTCCCGCCGGACAGGTTGGAGAAGTAGCCGCCGTCTGCGCCGAACTGCTCGACCGCGCTGTATTTGTCTGCGAACTGGTAATAGCTGATCGGCAAGGCGATTTGCTGGCCGCCGCTACCAGCCCCCAGCAGGGTCATGAGGGCGCCGGCCATCAATTAAGACCCGCCCCGGTGATCACCCACGTCGTAGCGGAAACCTTGACCAGCGTCGCCAGTCCATAACCATCGATCGTTCGGCTGCCGGTATTGGCGGTGCCGGCCTGGCGCAGCGTATCGGTGGTGATCGAGATGGTCTGGGCCGCCGCGCTGTCATTGTAGATGACGACTGTCGCGCCGATCGGGAACGCGATCGAGGCATTCGCCGGGATGACGACACCACCGGTGGTGATGCTGATGTGCTTGCCATTGTCGGTCAGCGCCAGCGTGTAGGCCGAAGTCCTGCTGTTCTGGGGGACGCCCCGGAAACCGACGCTGCTGGTCGCGATCGTGCCGCTGTCACTGACCGTTGAGCCCGCATCGAGCGTACCGCCGTTGATCGCCGGGCTGGTCAGGGTCTTGCCCGTCAGCGTCTGCGTATCAGTGGTGCCGACCACCACGCCCGAGGGCGCGGCCTTTCCGGCCCAGGAGGTCAGGGTGGCATTGAAGGCCTGCACGTTCGTGCCAATGACTAGGCCGAGGTTGGTCCGCGCCGTGGCCGCATCCGTTGCGCCAGTCCCGCCATTGGCGATGCCGATGGTGCCGGTGAGCTTGGCAGCCGACAGCGAGGTCAGCCAGGCGGGATCGGCGTAGCTGCCGGTCGTCAACACCGCGCTGGTAGATGCCGAAGGGGCGGACAGCCCGACGGTCCAGGATGCAATCGTGCCGCTGCCGCCGACCATGCCGACATTGACGACGATCGCGCCGGTGCCGCTGGTATAGGCCGTGATCTGGCCATGCATCCAGTTGGCGGGCGACGCCGTGCTGGTGATTGTCACCCACTGGCCAACCACGAAGGCCTTGCCGGTCTGGACGGTCAGAGATTTCGAGCCGGTACCGATGGCGAGGCTGGTCGTGCTGGTTGCGTTCGTGCCCGGCGCATTGACGGCTGTTGATGCGCTGGCAGCCGCGCTTGCGGCATAACCGTTGGTCTCGGTGGCGAGCGCATTGGCCTCGGTCACGAAGGTCGGCAATGCACCCAGAAAGGATTCGGCGCGCACGTTGAAGTTCGCCGCGTCCGTCCGGGACGGCGGCGTCGGCAGAGCTGTAATTGGCATGGGAGTTCCCTCGGGAGGTTTACGCCAGAAAGATCAGGTGAGCCCTTCGATGGTGAGGCTGCAGTAGCTGACGGTCGGGTAGGCAAGGTCGATCGAGAACTCCTTGTAAAAGCCGTAAACAGTCAGGCTCTCGAAGGTCTCGGAGCCGATCCAGAGGACCGGCGTGGCGCGCAGCGCCGCAAGGTTGCGATGGATGTCGTCGACCGCGTCGGTCGGCATGACGACCCGGGCGGTCATGCGCTTGGCAAAGGCCCGCTCGACCACGGAGATGACGCCGAACTGGTCGGCTTCCTTGCGGCTGTAATCGATGATGCCAATGTCGGCGCCGTGCTCGGTGTCACCCAGTGACAGCTGACGTCCCAGCAGCAGCGACCCGCACGATACGATGTCGGCCGGATTATCGCGGGCGATGGTGACCGTGACGACACCGTTCGCGTAGACCGGCACGTCGAGGAACAGCAGCGTCGAGCGGCGGCCAATCGGCTCGAAGAACCACGAGAACCAGTTGTCGATGGCGCTGCCGCCGAGGTTGAAGCTCTGCGTGCTGGTGTAGTTTGTCACCCCATCGACGGTGAGCGAGACGGTTGCGGTTTCGGCATCGGTGTCGATCAGCGCCACGGCATCGACCGCACCCGGCGCCAGCACGGCCTGGAGTGACGCCGCCCGGGTGGTTGCCGTGCCGACGCGCGCATCGAACATCGCCCAGCGGTTGGTGGGACCGAGATCGAGCCACTTGGTCGGATCGGTGGCCGGATTGACCCCGGTCGAGGCCGCCAGCGCCTCGTAGCGCCGGTGGGTCGAGGCGAGGATCACCCGGTTGCCGGTCACATAGGCCGTGCCGGCGCTCCAGGCGGGATGATCGTTTTCGGCGACCGTGCTGCTGGTCAGCATCGCATCGGTGATCGTAATCGGTCGGATCAGCTTCATGCCGCCGTCCTTGTCGCCAGGGCATCACCGTCCGGGGTGACGCGTTCGAGGATACGCGCAGTCTTGCTGGTGCCCGAAGCGATCGTGGCTGAGGCAATGCGCTGATCTTCCCGCAGATCCGCCACTTCCTGCCGCAGGGCCTTGAGCTCATCGAGCAGCGCCGACTGGCCGTCGTTGGCTGGTATTGTTGCCGTGCCCATCTGGTTGGCGGTGAACCGTTCCCACCAGCTCGGATCCGGATTTCCGGTCGCAGCCGGATCCGTGGCAGGGCTTCCGCCAGCGGCCTGATTGATGATCGCCAGCGCCTGTTCGAGGCTGGCCGCCGTCAGACCCTGCAGACGCGCTAGATCTTCGCCAGACCTGGCCGAATTGGCCGCGACCGAGAGCAGGGCCTGGCTGAGGCCCGGAAGGGCCCGGGCGGCCTCCTGATCACCACCGCGGGCCAGCATCGAGGCATTGTTGAACTCGGCCAGCGCCCTTGCGTAGCTCTGTGGTCCGGTATCCATGACGCCGCGAATGCGCTTGATTTCGGCGATCAGGCCGTCGGTGATCTGGGCCCAGGCCGAGCGCAGTTTCTCCGCGGCATTGGCTGCAGCTTCGCCGGCCTTCTGCTGATCTTCGAGCGCCCAGATCTGCTGCTGCAGTGCCCGATTGCTGGCATCGAGCTGGGCCAGATCGAGCGCCCGCAACGCCGCCGTGTCACCCTGCAGTTCGAGCATCCGCCGCTGCAGTGACAAGCGCTCGTCGGCAATGGCGGCAGCACTGGCGGCATCCTGCGCCGCGCCGACCAGATCGGCAAAGGCCGGGGCCAACTGGATCAGCGCGACATAGGCCGCGCGTCCTGCCTCGGTGGTGAGGTCCTGCGCTTCGACCAGCGCCCGGAAACCCGCGATGCTGTCGGGCATGGCAAGCCCCAGACTGTCCAGGACCTTCGCCATCTGCGCGGTGCGCGCGGCTGCCTGCTCCGCGCCCGTGTAATAGAGCGCAAAATACTCGTCGGTTGCCGCCGCCATGTCGCTGACCGTGCCGAACAGTTCGACCAGATCCATGGATGCCACGATCGTCAGGTTGGTCGACCGGCCCAGCATTATCATGGCGCCGGTGACCGCCTCGACACTGGAGGCGACCCGGATCAGCGTCTCGAAATAACCTTCACCAACCTTCTGAAACTGGTCGAGTCCGGCAATGGCGTAGCGGGCCAGATTGTCGGCTGCCGCGCCGAACACGGCCGCCAGCTTCTCCTGGATCTGTGCGCCAGTCAGGCCCTTGAGGTCGATCTTGCCGATGTTGATCACGAAGCTGTCGAGCCGGGCCTGCACCTCGTCCAGCGACAGTCCCAGCGGTCCGGCAGCGGCCGAGATGGCATCGTAGAATCCGGTGAAGATCAGGCTGAACTGGCGCTCCAGTTCGCCGCTCGCCTCGGAATATTGCGTGCTGTAACGGGTGCTGGTCGTGATCCCGAGGAACTTCTTCTTTTTCTGGACGTCGGTGTAATACTGCCCCTGAAACCCGCCGGACATGATGCCGCCGAGCGACTGGGAGCCGCCATAGATGCCCTGGCCGACGATGCTGGTCTTGGTGCCGAACAGCGATCCGATCAGCTTGCCGACCGCGCCGACGATCCCGCCAAGCAGGCCGCCGATCACTGGGATCTTGTCGAGGAGTGAGCCCACGCCCTGAATGGCGCTACCGAGAATCCCGGTAACGCCGGTCGGCTTGAACCCGGTCTGGATGCCGGCAGCAGAGGCCTCGCCGCCATTGGTGCGGATGATGAGGTTAGTGAGCCCGCCGATGTTGGCCTCGATGCTGCGCAGCGATGCGAGCATGGCGGCGGAATAGCGCATGGTCAGCGTGTCGACCTCGCGCAGATGGTCGATGGCCCTGGCGATGCTCTCAGACTTGGCCGCGCTGTCGCCGAATGCGGTACCGGTGCCCTCATTGGCGGGAGCCGGTGCATTGCCGCCGCCGCCAAAGGCTCCGCCGATCGCAACGCCGAGCGACGCAATGACCCCGGCAGTCACCGCGCCGGCGGCGATGTTGAGCGGAAATGGCAGCGAGCGGATCGCGTTCACCACGGCTTCCACCGCCTTGATGCCGGTGGTGATGATCGAGTTGCCCTGTTCGACACCGGCCCGCGCCGTATCGGAGGCGGCCATGGTGGTGTCCGAGGCAACCTTGGCCACCGTGACGCCGCCGATCAGCCCGATCTTCACCGCGGCATTCTTGATCGCGACGGCCAGCTCATAGGCGCGGAAGGCCTTCTCGGCGGCTTCCAGTGCCTGGAACCCCTTCGACCCCGCCTTAAAGAAGCCCTTCGCCGCAGTGGCGAGATTGCCATAATGGTGGATCTCGGCCGACGCTTGGGCCGTGCGCGCAGCAGCGTACTGGCACGAGGCACGGCCGTATTCGCGTTCGGCCTCGGCAATGCGCCGGGTGGCCGCCTCCTGGTCTGTGGCATAGCGCGCAAACTCGGCCGCAAGGGCCCCGATCGCGCCGCCAACACTGCCGAAGGCTTCGGCCATGCCCTGCGCCGCAGTCTGGGTCTGGTCGGCCATTTCCTGCAGCGTATCGAGATACTGCTCCTGTTCCTTCAGGCCAAAATCATGCTCGATCAGCTGGGTGCGTGCCGCACGATAGCGTTCCCAGGCCTCGACCCCGCGCTCCAGCACGATCTGCTCGCGCTCGGCCTCGAGATTGGCCAGCGCTTGGGCGCGGGCGGACTGGCCCAGCAGCGAAATCTGCAGTTCGAGCGGGGCGACGGTCTGGCGCAGGAATTCCGAGGTGGCGAAGGCGCGGGTCGACTGTTCCCAGGCTGCGCCGGCTTCGAGGATCGCAATGCGGGCCGCATCGGTCGGGGCCTTCAAGGCCGCCATGGCGACTTCCATTCGCTTGATCTCGATCGGGGTCTTGCCGATCTTGGCGGTTTCCAGCGCCAGATTAGCGGCAAACTCCCGGGCGGCCTGCAGGGCGCGCTCGGCTTCACTCTCCTCGCGGCTGCTGCGACCGGTCCCGGCGCGGCCCGCCCGGTCAGAGCGATCAGCCCGGATGCCGGCAGCGTCGGCGGCCAGCCGCTCGCGGGCAGCCTGCAGGCTGTTCTCGCGCCACTGGGCCGAGAACGCGTCCATCATGGTCATGGCGTCGCCAAAGGCCGAGGTGAACTCGTCGCGCACTGTCGCGCCCATGCGGGCGGTCGAACCGGCGAAGCTGTTTTCCATGCGCGGCAGCGCGACCGTCTCGATCTGGCTGATGGTCGCAAGGCCGACCCGGTCGAGCACCGGATTTACCCAGCTTGCCAGCCAGTTGAGCGCGGCGATCGCCTTGTTGGCGAGATACTCGATCCCGCTGATGGCAAGGTTGGCAGCGCCCACCGCAGCTTCGCCGATGACACCGGGCAGCGCCTGCCAGACGGTGCGGATTGCACCGAACCCGCCGACCCAGCCCGCATAAATGACTGCGATGCTGATCTTGCCGACCTCGAGCACCTTCTGGAAAGCCCAGACCGCCCAGTCCTTGAGGCTGGAAAAGACCGGGCCGAGGTTCAGGCCCTCGCTGATCGTGCGCCACAGCCCGCGCATCATGTCGCCTGCCGTGATCCCGACCGGGCCGAGCTTCTCCATCTCCCTGGCGGTCAGGCCCAGGCTCTGGGCGTAGCGGTCGAGTTCGCCCGACTGCTTGACGCTCGACTGGAACAGCTTGAACGCGCCAAAGGCGATCCCGGCCGCAGCCGCTGCTGCCAGCAGATAGGGGTTGGTGAGCGCAGCCGCTGCCGCACTGGCGGCGAGCCCCAGCAGCGCCCGGGCCATGCCGCCAATGCCGACACCGGCCTGCATCGCAATCTGGCCGATCTGCGAGCCCTGCTGCATGAACAAGGTCATCGGCTTCTGGCCCGACGCAAGGCTGACCACCATGTCGTTGACCTGGTAGACCAGGTTCTGCACATGATGGGTGGCAAGCCGGGCGGAGCCGCCCATGCGGGTCATGCCGCCGGTACCGACCGAGTCCAGCGCCCGGTCCGCGCGCCCGGCGGTCGCCACGATGTCGTTCATCGTGCCGCCGACAGCGCGCTTCATGTCCGCCATCTCCTTCTGGAGGCGGGCGATGTTGGTGATCATCTCGATCTCGAGGGTCCCGGCTTTCATGGGCGATCCTCCTTCGACATGATCAGCGCCCGGAATGCCTGGGAGACTTTCCGGGAGATCGTGGTGCGGTTGTGACCTTCGGCGATGTCGGTCCAGGGCGGCGGGCAATCGGCCTCGCGGGCCCGCTGTCCCTCCGCCACGAACTCGACCGACAGGCGGCGGATCAGCCTGCACGCCCAGGGCGGAAGGTCGATCCCGATGCAGCGCTGCCAGTGATCGATCGTGGCCCACGACACTGGCACTGGCCCCATGGCGCCAGCCTCGGACGGCCCGATTTCCATCAGAGTGTCGATGATCCATGGGCATCTAATCGGCGGCAAGTCGGGGACAATGCCGTCCGCCGTCATACGTTGCAGGCGGGTCAGCGGCTGCGTGTCCAGTTCACCCTTGAGGCGCTTGGGCGGCGCGGGCGCGGTGCCGAGCCAGGCCAGTTGCCGGACGTAGAGGCTCAGCTCTCGGCCGAGCTCGTCGTAAAATTTGCCCAGTCATTGATGTGATTGGCGACCTGGGCGGCGATGAAGCCGATCGACGGGTCCTCATAGGCCTTCCGAAACAGGGCCGCGCCCTCCAGCCCATCGGCCGGCGGATAGGTGAAATGGTTGAAGCTGACGGTGCAGGCGGCGAGGAACTCGGCCTGTTCGGCGAGCTTCTCCTCGGCGGTCTGGTCCATCTTGCCGCGCTTCTTGATCTTGTCGACCAGCAAGTTCTGTTGGCGCGACTGGGCGCGCTGGTAGATCCGGGTGCCCGGACCGTAAACGGTGATCGAGAGACGCTGGCCCTTGTCGTCATAGAGCGGGGCGTCGTCGCCACCGACCAGTTCTACGGTCGAGGTGTCGGTGGCGGCGAGCTTGGTAATATCGAACATCATGGTTATCCCTTGGCTGGTTATGGTTGATGAGAAGCAGGGGCCGCAGCCCGCAGATATTGAAGCGCCGTCAGACTGGCCGGTGGTGCACCGGGCAGCGCAGGTTGCATGGCGTTACCGGGACATTGCCTATGCGCATGTTGATCGGCCGAACCCCGATGCCGTGGCCGCGGCACGCGCGGATTTGCTCAATGCGCTGGCAGCGACCGAAGCAGAGCCGCGGTGCGCAAAGTGCCATTTCTGGGAGGTTGTGCCGGACGAGGATGGGCATCAGCTCGGGCTGTGCCGCCGGTATCCGCCGAGTTACGAGGGCTGGTCGATGACAGAAGCATCCGCATGGTGCGGGGAGTTCCGCCCCAGCTGATCGGAAAGTGATATCAGGAGCCGAAGGCCGACTGTGCCTTCATCCGAGCTGTGCGCCGATATATTGCCCCACCACATAAAGATCAGCGACATTGCCCGCAGTCATGCGATCGATCGCCGGGCGACCGCCAAAGATGCTCGCCTTGTTTGGCTTGCGCACCCAGTCATTTGCGGTTTCCGGCAGCAGGATCTGCAGGCCCTTGTAGATGCCCAAGATGTAGGAAATTCGCTCGAGCGCATCCTTCGGGATCGAAGTCACCGCACCCCGTTTCCACGACTGCACGGTTGAACGACTGTCGAGTCCGAGGATGCGCATCTGCTCCTGCTCCTGGAGACCCCAGGCATCAGCAATCCGGAAGAAGGTCCTGAGTGCAGGCCCTGTCAGATCCTTGCAATCCAGCTGGCGGGCAATTGTCGGCATGGTGCAGCCTCCTTATGCCGCGCCACTATGCTCATTTCATCCTATGAACTCAACGAGACGATGGGCGACTGCAGATCATCACGGCGCCAGCACCTCGACCACGCCGACACCGGCGGAGTTGGTGGTCAGTTCCAGCGTCACGGTCGCAGTGGTGATCTGGTCGACGGAACCGACGTTGACCTTGAAGCTCATGACCTGCGCCTGGAAATAGTATTTGTCGCCGTTCTGGGTGGTAACGAGGAAGCTGTGGTCGCTGTCCGAGGTTGAGGCGGATTTCAGCAGGATCTGGCCCGCATCGTCGGTATCGAGACCCATCTGGATGGTCATCGTGCCCTGGTTGAAGCTGCCCTTCTTCTTGACCACGCCGCGGCTGCCGACGGGGTTGAAGGTGACGAGGTTATATTCCCGGCCGTGCTCACCGAGGTCCGACACTTCGCCAACCGGCGTCATGACGAGCGCATTGTAGCCGGTGGGATCGAAGGTTGCAGGAATGGAGGCCGACACCTTCAGAGTGCTGCCGGCGGAAGTCCGAACGGTCATGATCAGTTCCTTTTATTGAAGGTGTGAGGCTCAGCGGGCCTCGTTGAATGCGACGCGGAAGTCCTGCGTCTGCATGTGGATGCCGGTGTCCTCGTCGAGGAAATCAGGGCCGGCGGAATCGGTGTGGACGGTGACGTCGGTGAGCCCGTCGATCGCGGGCATCTGGTCGGCAGATGCCGCACGAACGGCGGCGATCAGGGACTTGGCTTCGGGATAGCTGCGCGCCAGCACCGTCACCTGCACCCGCTCGGTCACCCTTCGTTTTGGACCCGGGGCGGGAATATTGCGATCGACACTGCTGACACTCATCAGCGCAATGGCCGGGAGCATGGTGTCCTGCGGCAGGGTGCCGGCCACAATCCGGGCCACGGGCACGAGCCCCGTCACCCCGGTATCAGTCACCAGGAGCGAGCGGACCGCAACGACCCCGTTCATTCGTCATCGACCTCGAGCGCAGGCGCCTTCAGGTTCCCGATCTGGACCCGGTGGGCGATGTAGGCGCCCATCGCGTTGACGGCTTCTTCGGCCTTCTGGTCGAGCGCCGGGCGCAGGAAGGGTTTGGCGGCGTGCCCCGGGTGCATGACCATGGGGCCGACGAAATGTTCGCCAATCTTCAGGCTGCCGCGCTTCACCATCTTGTTGATCGTGCCGATGCCGACCTTGCGGGGGCCGCGGCGCGTATTGCGCACTGGGATATCCTCCTCGGCGACGCTGATCAGGTGCGGCGCGACGCCATATTCGATGAACAGGCCGAGATAGGAGCCGGATCCGCGCAGCTTGACGTATGAACTGAGTCGACTGCCGTTGGTGCGGGTGCCGATGCCGATCGCCCGTTTGAGCTGGCCAGTTTTCACTGGCACATTGGCCTTGGCCTGCTGCTGGATGACCTTGGCTCCGGCGCGGAGACCGCCACGGATGACGTTGCGCTCGAGGTTCTTGGGCAGTTCATCAAGCAGGCGCAGCAGTTCGGGGCCGCCCTTGATCCGGATCGTCATGGCGCGGCTCCTTCGCTGCTGTATTGCTCGACGATCAGCTCGATGCCCTCCCGGCGGCCGATTTCAGCCGGGCCCGACACGATCTGGAGAGTCCGATTGCCGATGATCACCCGCATGTCCGGGGTTATCCCGGCGAGATGACGCATGCGGATCCGCGCAGGACGGTTGGCGATGGCAATGCTGTCGGCCAGGCGCTCGGCCCGGCTCGGCAGGACGTCCTGGACCTCGGCCCAGACGGTGGCGAATTCCACCCAGGTGACGGTTTCGGTCCCATAGAGGGGCTCGGGGGTGACGACCTTGCGCTCGATCCGGATCCGGGTGTCGAGCCTGGATGCTAGACCCATCGCGCGGCCAGCTGGTTGGCGAGGGTGTCGAAGGCGAGACAGCCTGCACCCTCGCGGTTTTCGAACAGGGATGCGGTTTTCACGAGGATCGCGGCCCTGGCGATGGCCAGATCCGGATGACCCTCGGCAAAACCGGCCGACAGGGTAATGGTGATCTGGCCATCGGGCCCGAGCGTAGGCCATGATTTGCCGGCAGCTGGCCGAATGCGCACGAATCCATGGCGTCCCCGGGCAACATAGTCGGCCTCGGGCAAGGTGACCGTTGAACCTCCGGCAGCGGTGTAGGTGATGGCCGCAATGATCACCGGCCGGACCGGCACGGTGATTTCATCGGGCCAGTCGTCCAGCACCATGACAAGTGTTTGCGGACACAGCCGCAGATCGGCGAGCCGTTCGAGCTCGGCCTGGGCAGCATCGAGGTGGATGGCCAGAAGCATGTCCTCGTCATGGGCATCAAGGCGCAGCTGCTGGCGCGCTTCTTCCAGTGTCACCGCGCGCGTGGTCGGGGCGGTGACGACCGTGATCATTTCGCGCGGGTCCGGGCGGGCTTCGGCGCTTCGGGCTGGGCCTCGACCGGCTCAGCAAGGCCGCGCTGGCGCAGGATTTCAGCATCGGCATCGGCAATCTCGAAGGTCTGGCCGGCAAGGATATTGTCCGGGCCGACCGCGCTGACATGCAGCGTGTCGAGGGCTTTCATCAGCATGGGCGAGTTCTCCGTGAGGGTGCCGGGGCCGACCGGTCAGCCGGCCCCGGATCAGGATCAGACGGCGGTTGCCGCGGTCACCGCATCAGAGAAGTCGCCCTTGATGAAGGCTTCCGGACGATAGACGGCAAGGCCGAGGCGCTCTTCGGCGAGGATGGTGACCAGGTTCTTGCGGAAGTTCTGGTCATCCTCGGTCGAGATCTCGACCCGGGCGTCCCAGCGGTCGAAGATCTGTGCGCCCAGCCGGAAGGCGCCGGTCAGGAACTTGTCCTGCGCGATCGCCTGGGTGGTGACGATGGGGATGCCCCAGAGCGTCGGCGACAGCGTGCCCTGCGGGTTGCCGATCAGGTAGGCGCCGCTCGTCTCCTTCAGGAGCTCGATGCTGGCCCAGTCGGTCGGGTGCATGACCGCGCCCGTGGTCGGCAGCTCGGCGAGCGCGGCCTGCAGCATGGCAAGGCGCAGCACATCGATCTTCGTGACAGTGGCCGGGATGGTGATCGGCGCGACAAAGGCGCTGGCCTGGGTGTAGATGCCGTGCAGGTCCGTGCCCGTACCGCCGCCATTCAGCAGCTGGTTCTCCTCGACCAGCGCCAGGCCGTAGCGCAGGCGGCCATCGATGTAGGACTGGAGCATCGGCGCATCGTCGAGGATCTGCCGGGTTGCCAGCACCCAGTGGGCGATGGTGGTGACGCTGGTCGTCGCGATGTCGAACTTGATGTCCGACTGCGGCTTCAGCGCGCCGGTCGTTTCCGCAACCGTCGCCGCGGCGTTGGTGAAGCCCGTCTCCTTGACGTACTGGACCGAGGTGCTGGCGGTGCGCCCCGGGGTCAGCAGGTCACGGACGGTCAGGCGGCGCTGGCCGGGCACGATGATGCCGGGCAGCCGGTCAGGCACGATCAGATCGCCGGCCGAACCCGCCGCATCGGTGGTGAGCGAGGAGATGATCGCCTTCACCTCGACGCTGGCGCGGCCGCGCGAGACCTTGGATTCGAGAAAGGACTTGATCTCCTCCGACGCCATGACCTGTTCGCCGACCGAATGGTGGCGGGCCTGGTCATCCGGTCCCTTGCGGGCCAGCTTCTGCTCCAGCTCGTCGAGCCGGGCCTTGGCCTCGTTCATGCCGACCATGGCTTCGTCCGCCAGCTGCTTGGTGGAAGCGGACAGGTCCTCGCCCTTGGCGGCCTTGCCGAGTGCCTCATCGGCAATGGCTTTGACCTGGTCGACCTTGGCGTCGAACGCGGCTTTCACTTCGCCGGCAAGCTGCTCGGCGGTCTTGGGTTCAGTCATGTGATGCTCCGTGATGGAAAGGGGAGTTCAGCCGCGAACCTGCGCGGCGAGCGCTGCGATGAAATCAGCGGGGTGACTGCCGGACTCACTCCGGAGCAGCGAAGCCAGGCCCTTGCCCGCGATCGCGGTGGCCTGGCTTTTCGAGAACCCTGCCTCGCGCAGGAAATCCTCAAATTGGGAGAGGCTCGGCAGCTGGCCGGCCGCGATGAGCGATTTGACGCTGGTGATCAGCGCCTTTTCGTTCATGGGAATGGTGACGAGACTGACCTCGTGGAGCGCGACTTCGACCAGGTGACGGGCCTTGCCGACGACGCGGTCGCGGATCGTACGATAGCCGATCGACAGGCCGCCGATCGCCCCGTCCTTGACCAGGCCATGGGCCTCGCGACCTGTGGTGGTCGACATCGAGAAGCGACCTTTGACGAGCAGGCCATCGCTGGTTTCCTGAAAGTCGGTCCAAACCCCGGCCGGGCGCTTCTGGTCATGGTACATGAGCATCGGCACGGACTTGCGACCGGCAATCGAGGCCGCGATCGCACCGGGTAGGATCACGTCACCACCGAAGTCGACATTGCCGTAACCGGCAGCCAGACCCTCGATATGGCCGTCATCGCCGAGCGCCTTGGCGTCGAGCGTGAAATCCAGTTGATTCAATTTGCACCTCCCGGTGGCGGTGATCCCGGCTGTGGCAGCTGGACCTGGCCAGCCTGCGTGATGGGGACATTCTGCATCTGCATGCGGGGCACATCGCCGCCTTCGACCGGCGGCAGGTTCTCGAGAGCCCGGACCTCGTTGATGGTCATGACGCCGTTGGTGAGCATCTGCTGGTAGAAAGAGGCGCGCGCGGCACTGTCACCGCGCAGCAGACCTTCCAGGTTGAACTCGATGGTGATGCCGGCCAGCCGGTCAGCGACCGACAGCAACTGCTTTTCCAGGGCCTGCTCGATCCGTTTGAGGCGCCGGCGCAGCGTGAACTTCTGGAATCCCAGCGTCTGCTGCTCGAGCCCGGTGCCCCAGCTGGTGGTTTTCTCGGTGTGGCCGACCATGAACGGCGGCACGCCGAAGAACCGGCACACCTCCTCGACCGAGAAGGACCGGCTCTGCAGCATCTGGGCATCTTCCGGGCTGATCGAAAGCTGGACCCAGTCCATGCCGCGGTCGAGCAGCATCGGCCGTCCGGCATTGATCGCGCCGGCAAATTTCTCCTGCAGCAGTTCCTCGGCCTGTTTGCGCTGCTCGATATTGAGCGTGTCGGCCGTTTTCAGCAGGCCCGACGGGCGCACCCCGTTGCGGAACGTGTCACCCGAGGCCCGCTCGATTGCCTGCGCCAGCCCGAATGTCTGCCGTCCGGCGCTGAGCGTCGAGAGGCCGCCGAGCGGATTGCCGCCGAAGCCCCGGATGTGAAGGATCTGTTCCTGGCGGGCGATGTGGCGGATGCCCTTGTCGACCCATTCATATTCGAGCGCGCCATCATCGCGGCGGCGCACCGTCACCAGTTCGGGCGCGACCGGGACACCGAGCGCAATCACCCGGCCGTTCCCGGCCCGGATCACCTCGGCATAGGCATTGCCGTGCAGCTCGACGCTGGCACAGATGAACTCCCAGAAATCGAGGGCCGTCTGGTCCGCGTTCGGGCTGTCGTGCAGGATCCGGTAGAGCGGGTGATCGTCCGCGACCGTGCGGGCACCATTCTTGGTGCGATAAACTACCAGCGGTAGCGAAGCGATCGTGCCGGCCAGCAGGTTGACGCAGGCCCAGGCCGCGGCGAGGCCGAGAACCGAGGTGGTGCTGACGATCTCGCCGCTGGCGCTCGGGCGCGCGCCCATTTCCCGGTAGAGAAACGGGTCGGTGAGGCCGATCGAGCGGGCCAGGTAGCTGACCGCTTTTTGCAGCAGGTTCACGCGGCGAGGCTCTTCAGCCAGTCGTCGATCGTGCCGCCGGTGTCACTGGACATCGCCGCTCCTACCGCCATGCACAGCGCAACGGCTGCGTCGATCTTGTTCAGCGCCCTCTGCTTGGAGAGCCAGTAATTGTCCCAGCGGTCGGTCTCGATGACCGCCGACATGATCGCGGAGATCAGCACCGGATTGCGCCGCAGCCGGATCCGGCCTTCGAGCATCATCTCTTCAAGCTGGCGGACCGAGCCCGGCATCCACAGGCCCTGCGGCTCGCGGTCCTGGCTTTTGGCCGCCAGTTTCATGGCATCGGTCGGCTTGCCGCGCTTGGTGCCGCCCTGCGGGTGCTCGACAAACTCGAGATTGAGGCCGAGTTCGGCGATGTCCTCTTCCAGCCGCCGGAACGCATAACGATCGTAGGCGACCATCTGGACGTCGTAATCGCGGTCATATTCGGCCAGTGCCTGGGCAACGTGCCGGAAATTGATGTTCTCGCCCTGCGGCGCCTGCAGGAATCCTTGCGCCACCCAGACGTCATAGGGCTGCTTGTCGCGCAGGGTGCGTGCCTGCAGCGTGTCACCCGGCGTCCAGGTCTCGACCCAGGCATCGAAGCAGGGCTTGCCGTCCTTCTCGCCGGTCCGCTGCACGGCGGCCAAGGCGGTAATGTCGCGGTTCTGGCTAAGATCGAGCCCGAGCCAGACCTTGGTGCCGGGCTTAGGCTCGAAATCGGCCAGCAGCGGTTCGAGCGTCGCCCGGGTCATCCAGGCAGTCTCGGCGTCGGTCCAGACACAGAAATGCAAGCGCAGGATGCCGTTCAGTTGCCCCGGAATAGACCGGGCCTGGGCAACGACCTCTGTGAGATATTCTTCCGTAATCGTGATGCCGAGCAGCGGATTGGCCTTGATCCAGCAGGCTGGATCATTGAGCGGATCATCGCCGTCATCGAGCGCGCAGACATAGCTGAACGTAGTGTCGTCGAGGACTTCGCCGAGATAGGTCGGGTCGGTCAGCGCGTCGATGTTGCCGGCCGCGACCTTGACCGCATGCTCATGTTCTTCCCACGCCACCGAATTGCGGTCGGAGCCCGAGTTGGTGATCATGAACAGCAGCGGCTCGCGCCGGAACTTGAAGCCACGCTCCAACATCTCGATGATCGAGCGGTCGGGCAGTTCGTGGATCTCGTCGGCCAGCACGAAATAGGGCCGCGGACCCGACCCGGTTTTGCCGGTGTCGCGCGACACGGGCCGGAAGAAGGACCCCGATCCATGGTGCGCGATGTTGAATTCACGCCCCGGACCGCCGGAGAATTCCAGCCGCCGCGCCAATGCCGGTGACTGGCGGACCATTTTCACCGCGTCGGCGAAGAGAATGCCGGCCTGTTCGCGCTTGGCGGCAGCGGCATAGATCTGTGCGCCAGCTTCCCCGGCAGCGGTCATGCCGAAGAGGCCAATCCCGCCCGCGACTGGGGATTTGCCGTTGCCTTTGCCCTGTTCGATGTACGCCCGGCGAAACCGCCTGCGGCCATCTGCCCGTTTCCAGCCGAACAGGCTGCCGATGATGAAGGCCTGGCTCGGCTCCAGCCGGAAGGGCTGGCCCTCGAACTGGCCTTCGGAGAGTTTGAGCACCTCCTCGAAAAACCCGAAGGCGTGGGTTGCAGCGTCCAGGTCAAACCGGACGCCGTCCGAGCGTTTCAGGTCATCGAGGTGGCGACGACAGGCATTACGGACATGGGGCCCTGCAACAATCTCGCCAGCAATGATGGCACGGGCGTAATCGGTCGTCCGATCAGCCGAGGAAGCGGTCGGCGGGGTCGGCATCTTGCGACGACGTTTCCGCCGAGATCCTGCTTCTGGCACTGGGCGTCACCCCGAATTCTGCGGCGTAACGCATCATGTCGGCCCAAACTCCCAATACTGAGTGATGTCTCCGACGTTTCCGCTCCACCGATGATTAACAAATAGTCGCTACACTTGCGGCATGAATGACATGCCCCGAGATTTACTGCCGCCTGAACCGGCTAACCGCGAGAAAGCGCTTCAGTCCGCTCATGTCTTCCGAAGCAAACTGATCGAACGTTGCGCACAGGTCGAACGATGGGCGGCACAGACGATTGCGGTCCTTGCACCAGCACCTTCGGGAAAAAGCCGCCCGGCGCTCGTCCTGCTTGGAAACAGGTTAGACGAAATCCGTGACTTGGCGCGCAAGGGCCCGGAACTATTCAAAAACCCTGCGCGGATCATTGAAAGGATGAATCAGTTCCAGCCCTTCTCGGAACTCCGCAGCGAACTTGCCCACGCAACGACTGATGCACTCGTTCTGGAAGATGGATCGGTCCAGATACAGTTCGATAATGCAGGCCTCGTTCATCCCCTGATCGAACGGCGGATCATATTGGGCGAGGAAAAAATGCGGGAAATCGCAAGCAACTTGGCAAGTCTGGTCAACCAAATCAGGCAGCTTGAACTCAAATAATCACCGTTTTTGGCTCACCCACCTGTCGTCCGATTAACCGAAGAAGCGGTCGGCGGGATCGGTGTCTTGCGTCGACGTTTCCGCTGAGATCCTGCTTCTGGCACTGGGCGTCATCCCGAATTCTGCAGCGTAACGCATCATGTCTGCGGCCGCCTTGTTGGCGGTGCCGACGAGCGGGTTCTGGATGGCGTTGCCGTTCGATGTCTTGATCATCAGGCCGCCGGTCAGCTGGTCCTTCTCGGCCATCTTCGCGATCGCGCGCTCGGCCTGAACCCAGCGGCCATAGGCCTGGGCATAGGCAGCGAGCGCAGCCCGATCGACCTCGGACAACAGCCCAACCCGGTGCAGCCAGTGCGCGACCCGGTTCCACTCTTCGAGCGCGTCAGCGGTAAGATGGGGCGGCGGTGCCGGCAGCGCCGGGATGGTTTTTGCCTCTTTGCGATTAAGCGGCCGCTTGCCGCGGTTGCCCTCGATCAGCTTGAGATGGGTTGGTTTGGGCTTGGTGCCGGGTTTCACTTGGGCGGTCCTTCAACTATGCGTCGTGACCAGCCTGCTCCCACCACCCACACCAGGGTCATGACGATTTTCAGTTTTCTGCTCTTTGCTGCCGCTGCTGTTGCCCCCTCGGGCGAGACTTTCACCTGTACGCCCACCCGGGTGTGGGACGGCGACGGGCCGATCTGGTGCGCCGAAGGCCCGCGTATCCGTCTGTCCGGCATCGCGGCGCGCGAGATGGACGGCACCTGCCGCCCGGGACAACCATGCCCTGACGCCTCGGCGGAACAGGCCCGAGATGCGCTGGTCGACCTGATCGGACGCCCAGTTGGTGTTTCCCCCGAAGGACATATCCTGGTGAGCGGTCCGGCTCTGCGCTGCCGGTCGGAAGGCAGTGCTGGTGGTTCGAGGACTGCAGCCTGGTGCGTGTCACCCAGATCCGGCGATCTGTCCTGCGCGATGGTCAGGGGTGGCTGGGCACTGCGGTGGGATCGGTATTGGCGCCAGCACCGTTGCTGACCTGAGCTGAGACTTCCTCAAAGCTCCTGCCATCAGCTTCCAGCGTCGCGGCGCTGCCGGTGAAATCCTGCCAGCGCTTGATAGCGACATCGATATAGGCAGGGTTCAGCTCGATCGCATGGATCGAGCGGCCGGTCATTTCGCCAGCAATGATGGTGCTGCCCGAGCCTGAGAACGGCTCGTAGACCGCCTGACCGGGACTGGAATTGTTCTCGATCGGGCGCTTCATGCATTCGACCGGCTTCTGGGTGCCGTGTCCCGTCTCGTTCTTCTTGGGCTTGGGAATATGCCAGATCGTGGTCTGCTTACGGTCGCCCGACCAGTGGCCTTTCGCGCCCTTTTTGACGGCATACCAGCAAGGCTCATGCTCCCAATGATAGTCACCGCGGGACAAAACTAGCTGGCCCTTGTCCCAGATGATCTGGGAACGGAGATGGAAGTCGCAGGCAGCCAAGCTGTCGCCGACAACACCGGCAAACAGTCCGGCGTGCCAAACATAGGCGACCTCACCCGGGAACAAAGCCCAGGCCTCGCGCCAGTCGGCCTTGTCGTCGTTGAGCACTTTGCCCTTGGCAGAACCCGAGGCGGCGACGCCAGCCTTCTCGCGCCATGCAGGGTCATATTCCACACCATAAGGTGGGTCAGTGACCATCAGATGCGGGGTGACCCCGTTCAGAGCTTTGGCGACGGTGTCGGCGTCGGTGCTGTCACCGCAGACGAGGCGGTGCTTACCGAGCAGCCAGACGTCGCCGGGTTTGGCAACCGGGTCTGCTGGCACCTCGGGAATCTCGTCCGGATCGGTCAGCCCCTCGGTCTTTCCGGCTAGCAGCTTCGACAGCTCGTCGTCCGAGAAACCCGTCAGCATCAGGTCGAAGTCGAAGCCTTGCAGGTCACCGAGTTCGACCGCGAGCAGTTCGAGGTCCCAGCCAGCGTTCAGCGCCAGCTTGTTGTCCGCGATGACATATGCCTTCTTCTGGGCCTCGCTCCAGCCCTTCGCGACCATGGTTGGAATTTGCGTCAGGCCCAGCTTGCGCGCCGCCAGCAGGCGACCGTGGCCGGCAATCAGGCCACCGTCCTCATCGACCAGCACCGGGTTGGTCCAGCCCCATTCCCGGATCGATGCCGCGATCTGCGCGACCTGTTCGTCCGAGTGCGTGCGGGAATTGCGCGCGTATGGCGTGATTTTCTCTATCGGCCAGAACTGGCTGTTCTGGGCCGGCCAATCTTGCGACATGGCGCTCCTTTGGGGTGAGCGCCGGTGTCCGCGCGCTCAAAATCCGATATGGCAACAAATATCTTGCGTTTTTGCATCAAAACTGCAAAAAGTCAGATTATTGATAATGAGAGGGATGGATCCGATGCTCGTTGAGTTCCGTGTTACGAACTTCCGCTCCCTGCGGGACGAACAGGTTCTCAGCCTTGTGGCGTCTAAAGACAAAACCTTGCAGGACACCCACACCCTGGAAACCGGCGTCAACGCAGTGCCTAAGCTATTGCGTAGCGCAGTGATCTACGGCGCCAATGCAAGTGGGAAGTCGAATCTTGTTAAGGCGTTGCAATACATGCGGGGCGTTGTGATCGAATCCGCCAGCATGATTCAACCCGGCCAAACCTACGCGGTGCAGCCGTTCCGGCTGGATACCGAATCTGCCAGCCAGCCCACCGAGTTCGAAGCGACTTTCCTGCTGGACGGTGTCCGATACCAGTACGGCTTTGCCATGACTCCCGAGCGCATCGTCCGTGAACACCTTATGGTCTACAAGGCCTTTAAGCCGCAGCGCTGGTTCGAACGTCGCTACGATGCTGAAACGGGCAAGGATGTCTACGACTTTGGCCCCGGCCTTAAAGGTCCAAAGAACGTATGGGAAGGCGCGACGCGTCCCAACGCCTTGTTTCTATCAATGGCAGTTCAACTCAACAGTGAAGCCCTTCGGCCTGTGTTTGACTGGTTTTCCGGCAAGCTCGTTGTCTTTAATGAGCAGGCCCAGCTAAATCCGCAGATCGCGATCCAGCGACTAAAAGAGCCTGAAGGGCGTAAGGAAATTTGTAACTTCCTGAGTTCCGCGGACATTAGCATTGCTGACATAGACGTGGTCACGCGCAAGGTACCGGGTCAGGCTGTCCACTTCGACCTAGTGGCTGGCAAGACCGAAGTGCGTACAGAGGAAATGGAAGAAAATCAGCTCAGATTCCATCACATTACCGAAAATGGTAAGGCTGTCTTCGATATTTCCGAAGAATCTAGCGGCACACGTAATCTTCTGTTTCTTAGTGGGCCTGTGCTTGACATTCTAGCTAACGGTTTAACTTTGGTAATAGACGAACTAGATACAAGTCTGCACACCTTATTGGTGCGTGAACTCGTGCGCCTATTCCATTGCCCGGAAGCAAATAAAGGCGGAGCGCAGCTGATATTTACGACCCATGATACATCACTACTTGATGCGCCAAATCTGTTTCGCCGAGATCAAGTTTGGTTTGTAGAAAAGGATCGCGATCAGGCTTCCGGGCTGGTGGCATTGTCCGAATTCAGCCCCCGTAAGAACGAAGCACTGGAGCGCGGCTACCTGATGGGTCGTTACGGTGGAGTACCTTTCCTAACTGACACATTGGGACTCAAGCACTGATGGCCCGCGACAACTCCCCAAGGGAGCGCCAAAGAAAGCAGCTTGAAAGGAAATTGGGGCGGCGTGCCAGCTTCGACAGGATCCTGATCGTCTCAGAAGGCAGCAAGACTGAGCCAAACTACTTCAAGGAGATCCGTGCTTCCTACCGCCTGCATACAGCGAATGTGAACGTGCGGCCCAGTGAGCTGGGCACCGCACCAATCCAGGTTGTGCAATACGCTCGAGAACTGTTCGAAAGCGGGGATCGGCACAAAAATATTCAATCTCGCGCATTCGAACAAGTTTATGCCGTATTCGACCGCGATGATCATGACAGCTATTTTGATGCGCTCCGACTGGCCGAGACGCTCGACGGAAAATTGCGCAATGACTCCAAACAATCTATTGTTTTCAAGGCCATCGCGTCGGTTCCTAGCTTCGAGCTATGGTTGCTCCTCCATTATGAGGATATTCAGGCTTCGCTTCACCGAGACGAGGTGATGCGCCGCCTGAAAAATCATATACCGGGCTATGAAAAAGGTGCGGGGAGCGTGTTTTCTACCACTCGCGAGCATTTGCCTACTGCCACTGCAAGAGCTGAGCGGCTTGCTGAGCGCTTTACAGCACACGATGCCCCAGAGCCCTACACAGCGATCACTGATCTTGTGAAACTACTCACGAACTTGCGAGAGAATTAGGCGCTAAGTCGAGCGGCGCCCTGCCACCCCCCGGTCGCTAACTCGCGGGCGTGAGAAGTTTGGACCAAGCGCGGTTTCCGTCCCGCAGGCCCCAGAGTTTCGACCCGCCCCCCGGGGGGATCAGCTGATGGGCCAGCCATCAGGGCCGGTGCCGACCGTCCGGCGGAGCCCGAACTGCTCGGCCGTGCGAGCCTGGTGGCAGTCAGCGCACAGGCAGCGGATGTTGCTGTCGTCGTCCGAACCGCCACGGCCCAGCGGCACGATGTGGTCCGGCACGCTGGCCTCGCGAACGATGCCTCGGCCAGCGCAGTCCCGGCAGAGCGGTTCAGCCTGCAAGCGCCGCAAACGCTGAGTGACGGCCCTGCGTCCGCGCAGTCGTTCGGCCATTGGCAGGCCCTCGAAAGGAACAACGCCCGGAAGCTGGTGAGCTCCGGGCGCAGTTCCCAATCCTCTATTTCGGAAGAATGCCGAAGACCGTCCATAAAAACAAGGGAAACGGCCATTTTCAGGCGTCATGTCAGCACTTTGCGGTGACTGTCCCGCGCCATACCGAACAGTTCTGCCAGCGCATCTAGGGCAAAGCTAAGGTTGCGGTGATCGGCCTGCGGCCAGCTTCCCGCATCCTCGTCGATGCAGATCAGCCGATAAGCCAGAACGCTCGGTGCTTGGCCTGGTGATGCCTGGCGATCCCGGTCGCATTGGTCGAGCACGCTGAGCACGGCGACATAGTGCCGCCGCACCTTCTCGATCAGTTCATGGCCGGGCGCAGCACCGCCACCGCCGAGTACACCGTCGCTGGCCAAGATCCCCGTGACAGAAGCCGGGAACGGCATCGGCCAACCCATCACCGCGTGGTGCCGGTGATAGATCTCAGCGTATTTCTGGCCGGCAGCATGTTGCTCCGCGGTGATCACTTCCCCGAACGCCAGCCGTCCCAATGCCGTGCCCAACCGTTCATCCCGGGCCTGCCTGGCTGTAACCCCGTAATGGCGCTGCCGGGCATCCAGCACCGTGGCCATGACCTCGCGCTGGGTTTCGGCACCGCTGGGCTGCACCAGCTTGCCCGACGGATGCCGTTTGCCTGCCTTGCGCTTACGCCCTTTTGCCACGAGCGCCTCCGTACAGCCGTTCGCCGATCGCCCGGAGGGCTTCACGCTCCATAGCGCTGAGACGGTAATCGCTCACCGAGACGGCAAGAATTCCGGCCTTCCAGCCATCGCGTTTGAGCTCTTCGCCGTCGCGCTGCCGAGCGTGACCGTAGATTTTCGAGATCATGGTCATCAGCCGATCTCCCGCAGGAGGGCGGCATAGCCGATGACATCGACCACGCTGTCGGCATGGCGGGGATCGTAGCCAAGCCGGGTCAGCTTGAGGTCGATCATGCACAGCGCGACCTGTGCCGGGGTGACCGGCATATCGAGGGTGATCGACCAGCGCGACGCAATGGCTTTGAACTGGTCAGCCGGATCGCCGTAATCGTCGCGGCGTTCTTCGAGCACCTTGGCGGTGTGGCCAAGAATGGACCAGCTGGTCATCGCACACCTCCTCGGGTCTCGATGGCCCAGAGCAGGATGGCAATCGCATCGGCCTCGTTGTCGTCGGCCGGTGCAAATCCCTTGGTCTGCACCGCGGCAATGACGGCCGCCTTGTCGGCATTGCCCTTGCCGGTGATGAACTGCTTGATCGTGCCCACCGGGACACCCTGGTAGGCAACCAGGTGTTCCTCGCACCAGGCGCTGAGCGTAGCGAGTAGGCCGCCATAGACATGAGCGGCATCGGTCCCGACATGCCGTCGCACCTCCTCGAAGTGGATGGCAGCGATCGGCCCTGCATCGAGGTCGAGCTGCTCCAGCCAGCGGCGGAAGCGCAAGAACCGCATCCCACCGCCATCGAAGCGGGTGTGCTTGAGCGACACCGTGCCGCTGGTGATGAAGTCATCGCCCGTCTGCAGCGCCCAGCCGGTGCTGATGCCGAGGTCGAGGGCCAACGTTGAGCCCCGCATGATTGTGACCGGTCTTGCCACCGGCGGGGTTGCGCTGCGCACCGGCGCAGGCAGAGTCAGAATATCCATGATGATTCTCCGTCAAAAGGGATGGATCGTGGTGCGGACGGCGGCGGCGTGGTGCTTGGCGGTACTGGCTGCCGTCGTCCGGTCGGGGCTGGGTTCAGGGCATGGGCGTCTCCATCAGAACGGGATGTCCGACAGTTCGTCGTCGAGCTGATCGAGCGTGGTGCGGCTGGGGCGGACGCTCACCACCTGAGCGCCGGGGAACGCATCCTTGGTGGCCGCGAGGATCGGGTGGCAGCGGATGACATTGGCGATTTCGTCGAGCGCCCAGACCTGGGCTTCGCGGCCATGACGCTGGGCCCGGCCGGTATCGCGCAGGTCCCGCACCAGGATGACCAGGCCGTTCGGCGTCTCGAACTCCCACTGGTCAACCGGCAGCGGTTCGCCTTTCGCCTCGCGCGCAAGCTGGTCGAGCATGTCGTAGGCCCGCAGCATGGCATTGCCGTGCTGGCGCACGAGCGCGAGATTGAACTCCCACACCGCGGCGTTGAACAACTTGTGCTGGGCGTGGAACCGTTCGGCCCACTCGATGGGCACCAGCATGGGCAAGCGACCGATGCCCCAACGCTGATCCATTTCACGACCGCGCTGGTCGACGCAGTTGATGATGACCTGCATGTCGCTGATCTGACCATGACGGGTCGGTGGCGCGCCTTTCATGCGCCCCTCCTTTCATTGATAAAAATCGAGGCTGACGACGCGCTCGGGCGTTGTCGGAAGCCCCTAGGGGGTATGGGGGGGAAGCGACTGCGCGTTCCGACGGCTTCCGACCGGGCTTCCGACGCCTTCCGACAGGCTTCCGACTGACGGAAAACCGTGCTTCCGACTGCTTCCGACAACTGGGTTTTGGGGCTCATCTGTCGGGCTCCAGGTACTTGACGACCCGCAGTCCAGAGGCCTTGCCGTGGAACTTTCCGGCCTCGGTGACGAGGTAACCGTGCTGCTGCCACTTGGTGATGGAGGTCTCCGCCTCGCGCTTGGTGACGCCATATTGGTCGGAGATCAGGTCGACAGCGAACCGCCCCTTGCGACGGGCATGGGGGAATGCCGACCAGGGTGATCCCGCACGCCAGGCCTCATCGATCGCCTGGAAGATCTCGCGGATTTGGTGCCAGCTGAGGCGCTTTTCACCGACGGGCGTTGCCCCGGTTCCGAGCACCGGTACCAGCGTCGACTGCTCGGCCCCGAGCCCCGTGGTGAGGTTGACGACCTTCATGGTGAAATGCAGGTCGTCGAGCTCTTCACCGTCCTTTTGCTTCTCGACCGAGAGAACCGTGGTGGCCTCGTCCTTGGCGACCCGGATCGAGGTGTCGCAACCGCCCAGCAGCACGGTCGAGCCGCGCATGCCGCGGTCGAGATCCTTGCCGGCGTGATGAATGCCGATCACCGTGCCGTTGCAGTGCTGCTGGATGGCAGCGCAGCCATCGATGAACATCGACATGGCTTCCTGGCTGTTCTCGTCCTCGCCGGGGATGGAGCGCGACACCGTGTCGATCACGACCAGACCGATCTCGAAATCGGCCTCGGCACGCACCTGGTCGATCGTCCGCTTCAGCTTCTCAATGCTGGCAGGATCGAGCATGTGCACGGCGACGGGAAGCAGCCGGAACGGTGCGTCGACGCCCGTGAGTCCATGTTCACGGCGCCAACCCTTGATGCGTTGGCCGATGCCGAATTTGCCTTCGCCAGCGATGTAGAGGACGCCGGTCCTGCGGGTGGGCTTGCCGTGCCAGTCGAGGCCGTAGGCAACCCGCAGCACCATATCGAGGGCGATGAAGGTCTTGTGCTCGCCAGGCCGGCCATAGAGCAGGACCAGGCCGTTTGCCGGAACCAGCCCATCTATCCGCCAGCTGGGCGGAGGCATGGTGTCGATCTCGTCGAGGCTGAGGGTCTCGAACACGTCCTGGCTGGTTGCTGCGTCAGTCCCGAAGATGGCTTTGACAGCCTCGAGGCCGGACGTGGCCGCCATGTCGTTGAAGTCGGTGCCGAGGCTGGCGGCCGGGAACGTGGGAAACAGAGCCGGGCAGCCTAGGATGCGGGCCGCGGCGATCGCAGCCTCCCGGCCGACGTTCTTCGCCTTGCCCCGGTCATCGTCGCCGGCAACGATCCAGGACGCGCCAGGATGGGCAGCGGTCAGGCGTTCGGCGACCTTGACGAGATTGCCGGCATTGAAGGCCACCACGACGGTCCGGCCTGTCGCTTCATGCAGCGTGGCGCCGGTGGCGAAGCCCTCGCAGACGAGGACCGGACCGTTAGCATCAGGAAGCCTGGGGCCGATGACGAACAGCCCGCCAGCGGTCGGCAGGTCCGAACAGAACAGCTTGTGCCCTTCGGCGTCGATCGTCTGCAGGGACTGGATCTTGCCGTCCGACCCGTGAAGGGGGACGAGAATGTGCGCGCCATCGAGCCGCGTGCCGTTGGGGCCAATGCCCTTGGCAGCGAGATAAGGATGGCTGATGTAGGTAGGATCAGCGGCGATCCAGCGCTCGCGCGCCTGGAGCATGGCCGCGTCGCGCCGTACTGCCTGTTCCGCCTCGAAGCGCGCCTGTCGGGCCTTGAGCTCGGCGACGCGGTCGGCGGACATGACCGGGAAGGTTCCGCCCGTCAGGTGCTCGGCCGTTGCGCGAATGTCGAGGCCGGCCTGGTGCTGGAGAAAGTCGAAGATGTCGCCGTGGGCCCCGCAGCCATAGCAATGGTACCGCTGGTCCTGCGGATAGACGGTAAACGACGGCGTGCGCTCGTCGTGGAACGGGCAAAGGCCCACGAGCTGGTGGCCGCGGCGCTTCAGGGCAACGTGCTGGCTGACCGTCTCGGCCAGCGGAAACTGGTCCTTGATGGCCTCGATATCGATGCCGCCTGTTTCGATGCGACGCGCCATCGCGGCCATGCTCACTTTCATTTCGGGATGGATCAGGGACCAGGGGATGCCGGGCCACCGCAGCAGCCCGGCATTCGCGTGATCAGAACAGCGGTGCGCCCGGCGCAGCGGCAGCGGGCGGCGGCATGTGCGCAGCTGGGGCCGGCGGCGTTGCTGCCGGCGCTTGGGCGACCTGCGTGGGTGCTGCCGTTGCCGGCTGGTCACTCTCACCCAGCGCCTCGGGACGATCGGTCCAGCCGACGATCTCGAACTTCGGCTGGTAATTGGTGCCGTGCTTATTGGTGACCGGAAAGACGCCGACACAGCGCACGACCGGCAGTTGGCCAGTGGCAACTTCGGGCGCTGCCATCCAGGCATCGTATAGGTCGTTCATCGCGTCGATGACGATGCTGGCCGTGGACGAGAATTCGCGCACGCCGAGCAGGTTCTTGTCGCTGAACAGGTCGATCACGAAGCCGCGCTTGAAGTCCTGGCCGGGATTGGCAGCTGCTGCCGTGAACGACAGGTCCATCACCTTTTCCGGCGCGACCCCGGCGGAGAATTTGAACCAGCCGGTTTTGAGACCCGGCATGTCGAACACCGCCGTCATGTCGGTGACTTCGAACAACGGCTCGTCCTTGCCGTCGCGCTTGGTGTACCAGCGGCCTGCTTTGGCGTTGTACGAGACAAACACCTTGAAATCACCGCCGCCAGACGGGGCTGTCATGAAACCCATGATCCTGTTTCCTCTTCTCTCAGTGAGCCGCATTCAGGCAGGCGGCATCGCCTTCGGGGGATGGCCCCCAAATCTCCTCAGCCGCTTGGCGGGCAGCCGGGTCGTTCCAGTAAAAGCTGTCGAAGTCCGGTGAGAGCGAACGGGTCAATTCCGCGCCGTCGTCCGACAGTGACAGGAAACGCTCGATCGACTGGGCAATGCTAACCACCCGGGCGAGGTGCGACCGGGGATCATCGAGCCGGTAGACGCCGACCTTCTGGGGCGTGACATAAGCAAAGCGAATCTCGGCATTGCCGTGGGCGGCATGGTAGATCGCGCCCTGCCGGGCATGCGGATCGGAGATCTTGGACGACAAGCGAGCTTGCGTCTTTAGATCGACGATAATGCCGTGCTCTGGAAACCAGAAGTCGAGCCAGCCGATAAACGGCACAGGCACGCCGGGAAGCGCCACTTCGATCCGGTGCTGGCGATTGCCGTCGGCAGCTTCCGGAACACCGTATTGGCGCAGTTCGGCGAGGCCGATTGCCACGGCCGGGGCAATGGCTGCGCGTTCCTTGTCGACATTCGGGTTGCCAGACAGCGCAGTCAGCTGGTTGAACCTGGCTATCGCCAGTTCCTGACAGGCCTCAACCGAAGCGGCGGGATCGAACAATCCCATCTCTACACCGGCCTCGATGGATGTGCCGCGGTGGGCAGCAGGGCCGACAGTCGATTTACGCCCCATCAGCTTCTGCATTGCCCACATCGAGGGCTGCGCCACGAACAGGTTGATCGAGGACGCTGACAGATGGTCGAGCCCATGGCGTTCGAAGGGGCCGCTCACTTGGCGACCTTCTTGCGACGCGGGGTCGGCTGATAGGTGATCATGAAGGTGCGGACGCGCGCTTCGGTGCCCGGCCAGAGTCGGCGACCGGCCTTAAGCTGACGAATCAGCTTCCAGTCGTTGACTGCGTGGCGGCCAAAGGCGCTCTCGCTGAGCTTATGAATCCGGAGGAATGCGTCGATATCGGAGAGGAGCGGGTGCGATGTCATGTCCCGATTATTACGGGATGAATCCTACATTTCAATCCTCATCCCACTTTATGAATGCATATTGCGGGAACTGTCCCGCAATGCTAAGTGCAAGGCCATGACAGAGAAACCACTTTTCGACATCGCGCATCTCCGCAGTGTCCTGGAAAAGGCTACGGCCTCCGGATCAAGGTGGAATGCGCGCTCGCTCTCGCTGGCAGCGTCTGCGGGAAAGAGCCCGCATCTGGTGCGTGACATTATCCGCGGCAAGAGTGCCAACCCGCAGCTGGAAACGGTGCTCGGCCTTGCCAAGGCGCTCGAGATGGACATTGCGCAGCTGGTGCCATCGACCGCCACGCTGATGCCGCGGGTCGGCATGACGGGAGGCGTCGAGCAACTCGCGGTCGTGGGTGCGGTGGCCGCCGGCGTTTGGCGCGAACAGACCGATTGGGCGGCAGAAGACCGCTATTCCATTGAGGTTGGGCCCAATCCGGTCGCAGGCGGGGAGCGGTTCGCGCTGCGGATGGAAGGCCATTCGATGGACAAGATCATCCCGCCTGGCTCGGACCTCGAATGCCTGCGGGTCTCATTTGGTTTGGTCGAACCCCAGCCGGGCGACATCGTGATCGTCCAGCGTGATCGGCATGACCTGCACGAGCTCACCTGCAAGCGCCTCGACCATGACGGGACCAACTTCATCCTGCGTGCGGAATCGACCCGCGCCGAGTTCCAGGAGCCGATCGTGATCGGCAACCCGGACGAGGATAATCATGACGACGAAGGCGTGAACATCATCGGCATCGTGCTGCGCTCGCACCAGAACCTGTTCCAGCGGCGGCGCTGACCGGCTTGCATTTTGCGGGAAGCTGGATGCCCGTCACGCGTTGACGCGGGATATATCCCACTTTATCCTCCCCTCAACTGATCAGGGGATGGATCCGCAGAGGCGGCGCCCCGTGACGCCCAGCCATTGATGCGGAACCTTCTATGCAATCCTCCCTCTGTGGTCCGAACGCCACGCCGCCCGATGATCTTCCGGCCGATGCCCGGCTTTCCGAGTTGGGCCGGATCCTGGCCGTGGGCGTGCTGCGCATGCGCCAACAGTCCAGTTCTATATCTGCCCCTGTGGGAGATAGTTCACTCGCTATCCCGGCCGCCAAGAGCGTCACTCGTCCCCGGGCACAAGCCCGGATCGGAGGACGATGATGCAGGTGGATGACAATACGCAGGTGCTGGCCAGGCTGGCGGCCCTGAAGGAAATGACGGTCAGGGAACTGAAGGCGGAGTGGGCAAAGCTGTTCAGCAGTGAGGCGCCCAACAACAGCCGGCCGTTCCTCGAACAGCGGCTGGCATACCGGATTCAGGAACTGACCTGGGGCGGCCCTTCCAAGCCGGTCAGGCAGCTGCTCGACGCGCTGGCCGATGAGGTCGAGGGCAAGAAGGTCCGCAAATCGGTCATCACCGATCCGCGCAACCCGGTCATCGGCACCCGGCTGGTGCGCGAGTGGGATGGCGCCGAGCACGTCATCACGGTTCTGAAGGATGGGTTTGACTGGCAGGGCCGCCGATACAAGTCGCTGTCGGCCATTGCCCGCACGATTACCGGCACGCAGTGGAACGGCTACCGCTTCTTTGGTTTGCGGGGGATCGCATGAGAGACGGCACTGCACCCGTCCGCCGCCTGCGCTGCGCCATCTACACCCGCAAGTCGAGCGAGGAAGGGTTGGACATGGAGTTCAACAGCCTCGATGCGCAGCGCGAGTCCTGCGAGGCCTATATTGCCAGCCAGCGCGCCGAAGGCTGGGTCTGCATGCGCGAACGTTATGATGACGGCGGGTACTCGGGCGGCACGCTTGATCGTCCGGGGCTCAAGATGCTGCTCGAGGATATAGAGGCCGGGCTGGTCGACGTCATCGTCGTCTACAAGATCGACCGCCTGTCACGGTCCCTCATGGACTTCGCCAAGCTGGTCGAGGCGTTCGACCGCAACAACGTCACGTTCGTGTCGGTGACGCAGGCGTTCAATACCACGACCTCCATGGGGCGGCTGACGCTGAACATCCTGCTCAGCTTCGCCCAGTTCGAACGCGAGGTCACCGGCGAACGCATCCGCGACAAGTTCGCGGCTAGCCGCGCAAAAGGTATGTGGATGGGCGGGTTCGTGCCGATGGGCTATGATGTGATCGACCGCAAGCTAGTGATCAACGATGCCGAAGCCACCACGGTGCAGCGCCTGTTCAAGCGGTTCGTGACGCTGGGATCGGCAACGCTGCTGACCCGGGAACTGGTGGCGAACGGTGCCATGACCAAGCGCGGCAAGCCGATCGACAAGGGCTTCCTCTACAAGCTGTTCCGCAACAGGCTCTATCTGGGCGAAGCCGTGCACAAGGGCACGAGCTATCCCGGCGAGCATCAGGGCATCATCGACCAGCAGCTCTGGGATCAGGTGCATGCCATCTTGCAGGAGAGCCCGCGCCAGCGCGCGGCGAACACCCGGGCGCAGGTGCCGGCCCTGCTGAAGGGACTGATCTTCACCGACCGCGGCATTGCCATGACGCCGACATTCACCAAGAAGGGCAGCCGCCACTACCGCTACTACACCTCGATGGATGCCATCCGGAATCGAGCCTGCGAAGGCCGCGAGGCCTTTGTCCGGCTGAACGCCGGGGTGGTCGAGGGCGCAGTTGTCCAGCAGATCCGAAAACTGGTGCGCACGCCCGAAATCGCGGCGAAGGTCGCGGTCGTCTTGCAGGACTGCGATTCCGTGTCGAACGACAATGACGTGGTCTCCGCGCTGTCGGATTTCGACAGCCTATGGGCCTCGTTGTTTCCAGCCGAACAGGCCCGCATCGCCCGCCTGCTGATTGACCGGGTCATCGTCAGCCAGCAAGGCCTGACCGTCGACCTGCGCACCGACGGGTTGAGCTCTGTCGTGCGCGACATGCTCGCCCCGCGGCCGAAGGAGAAGGTCGCATGAGCAGCGCGCCCGCGACACTGACCGTTTTCATTCCGCTGACCATTCGCAAACGCAATGGCCGGCCGAAGATCATGCCGCCGGCGGAGATGATGCCCGATTACGACGACAAAGGCGTGGATCCGCACATTCTGAGGGCGATAGCCAAGGCATGGAGCTGGCGGCGCAAGCTCGACAGCGGCCAGGTGGCGACCATTCAGGACATTGCGACGGCGGAGGATGTGACGCCCGTTTACGTCGGCCGGGTGCTGAAGCTGGCCTATCTTGCGCCCGCCGTGCTGGAGCGGCTGCTCATTGAGCGCCGGGCGCCGGCGGTGTCGGTGAAGGATTTGGGGCTGGCTGTCGATTTACCTTGGCTCGAACAGGAAAACGCGGTGTTTGGGTTGAAGGGTTGAAGGGTCGAATTGTGATCCGACTTCGCCCCTCGAGGCTGAAGGCTCTCACTGCTGGCTTGCGCGGAACTGCCGGACAAGTATGAGTTTCTTTCAGATCGGACGGGGATTGTCATGGAACTCACGAAAAAAGAGCGGCTGTCATTCATTTATCAGCTTCGCATCCTCGAAGCCCTTTATCCCGATGAAGCTGAATATTATGCGAAGAATAGGACAGCTCTCGAGGAAGGTTACACCTATCATTACGACTGGATGGTCGAGCATCTCTATGACGAGCTGAGCGAAGAGCAGTGCCGTGAGGTTATCGATATCCTCGACATGTATAGTGAAATTGCTTGGGGTCTCGAGAAGCTGGGAGAGGATGACGAGCTCAGGAAGCACCATTTAGCAAGGTTTCGCGGCTTCGATGGAAACAACGAAACGCACCTGATGGCATATGTGCGCTACTTCGTTGTCGACCTCGACCGCTTCTCAATTCTGAAGCACGACGAGTACCCATATTTCAACAGCCATTGCCCGATGCTCGATACATATCAGGAAATGCTCGGGCGTTGGCGTGAGATGGGAAGCCCTCACTCAATCGGTCGGGACCAGATCGCCAAGCTCCTTGGAGCCTGACCGTGGACAGCGATACCGTCACATGGATCGGCACCGCCTTCTCAGTCATCGGGGCTGGGATAGCTGTTTGGCAGGCGTGTATTGCGGGAAGCGCCGCAACGCGGGCAGAGAAGGCGCGAAAGGCCATCATGGGCAAGTACGAGCATGTCGAGCTGGGAGCGCTAGACGGTGTTCTATCGGCCGCCTGCAAAGCGATGGAGAAGTACGGCCCAGGCAGTCGCGTATCGACGCTTCGAGGAACCTCCCCTGATAGTGATGCAAACGCGGTTCGCGCGTTCACCGCAGCCCTCGACAGGAATACAGAGATGCTGACCAAGGCGTTTGGCAGTCCATGCGTTGCTGTGCGGGACAGGATCAACGGATTGTTGGACGAATTCGGCGCAGCAGCGACGGCCGATGAGCGCTTACCCAAGGGGAAGGCGATCTATTTGGAGATCACCACATTTAGCGGAAACATCAAGAAGGCGTTGGACGCCAAAACATTTGAAGCGAATCCGGCGTTGGAATGACCCTGCGCCTGTTCGCCTCATCCATCGCGATCGCGAAGCCTGCCAGGTACGGAAACGTTTGTGACCAACAAAATGAGTTATTTTACGGATCGCGAATATGGAGAGCGGCCTGCTGTGGCCGAAACAATCGACGAGCGCGTCTGGTGCGGGCTGTACTCGTTGATCGAGACGCGCCTCGGCAATGGCGCATTTGGCTTCCGGTTTCCCGAACAGTGTCCTGATGGCCAAGGGGCATGCGGTTGCGATCAACAAGCCTTCGCTCGCGTCCTGAAGGCGGAAGTTCCATGGATCGATTGGCCACTGCGTCCTGGGGATGTCCCGGAAACTCCCATCATCCTGGACCTTCTAGGCCGTAAACTCATAAACTGACTTGCGCGGCGCGGGCGCGGTTGATTCAAGGCTTCGGGAAGGAGCTTTGGATGACGCGTCGTAGATTTGAACTGACCGATGATGAGTGG
>Ga0308017_1000048_pt1 | contig 36996 bp, 35 predicted proteins | sample Neamet280_FD_203145 | JGI IMG/M metagenome (GOLD analysis project Ga0308017, IMG submission 203145) | Marine microbial communities from water near the shore, Antarctic Ocean - #280 | ecosystem: Environmental > Aquatic > Marine > Unclassified | place: Southern Ocean | collected 2014-10-01
CGAGCTTGTTTCGGTCTTGTCCGTCTTCTGCGACCCGGACGGACGTGATCGGACAGGGCGGCGCAAGCCGCGAGAGGGCGGATCGCAAGATCCGCCCTCTCTTGTTTTCCGATAAGAAGAATCTGCGATCAGGCCGCGTTGGACGAGCGATCATCCGCTTCGTTGGTGACAACCTGTAAAGGCTGCTGGCCGCCAACCGGGATCTTCTTGGGCTTCATCGCTTCGGGGACTTCGCGCACCAGATCGATGATCAGCAGGCCATCGGCGAGATCAGCGCGTTCCACGCGGACGAAATCGGCCAGTTCGAAACGCCGTTCGAAACCGCGGTTGGCGATCCCGACATGGATGAACTGCGAGCCATCATCCAGCTCTTCGCGCTTCTTGCCTTGCACCACCAGCAGGTTTTGCTGGGCAGTGATGTCGATATCCTGCGGGCGGAACCCGGCGACAGCAAGCGTGATGCGATAATTGTCTTCGCCGCTGCGCGAAATGTTGAAGGGGGGGTAATTGTCGCCGGCATTCAGGCGCGCCTGGTTTTCGAGCAGGTCGAACAGGCGGTCAAAGCCCACAGTGCTGCGGCGGTAAGGGGTCAGGTCAAAACGCGACATGGTACAAATCCTCTTGTCTGAGCAATTTGGTTCAGTGCGCGGGCCTGCCTCATGCAGCACCCGCTGGGAAAGTTACCACTGTTTCCCGAGACTGGCGAAACGTGGCAACAGCCATTATCTGGTGAGGCGACAATCTGTTTCAAGAGGTGATGATGGCCCGCCCGCAAATCGATATCTACACCAAGTTTGCCTGCCCCTTCTGTGTTCGGGCCAAGCGCTTGCTGACCGAAAAGGGCGCGGAATTCACCGAATATGACATCACCATGGGCGGGCCCAAGCAGATCGAGATGCGCGAACGCGCCCCGCACGCGATGACCGTGCCACAGATCTTCATCGGCGATTATCATGTCGGCGGCTCGGATGATCTCGCGGCGCTCGAAGCGGCGGGCAAGCTTGACGCGCTTTTGGCAGGCTGATGCCGCAAATCGCCATTCTCCAGATGTGTTCGGGGATTGATCCCGACGCCAATCTCGCGGTGATCGAAGATGCCGCGAAGCAATGTGCCAAGCAGGGCGCGTTGGTGCTGTTCACGCCGGAAATGTCGCTGCTGCTCGACCGGGACCGGGCGCGGGCGCGCGCGTGGATCGATAGCGATGGCCCATCCGAGATGATCGACCGCATCTCGGAAATTGCAGCCAAGCAGCACCTCGACATCGCGATCGGCTCGATGCCGGTGGCGACAGCGGGCGGCAAGTGGGCCAATCGCAGCCATTATTTCCGCCCCGATTTGGCTCCGCCAATCACCTACGACAAGATCCATATGTTCGATGTCGCGCTCGCCACGGGCGAGGCGTGGCGGGAAAGCGCGGCTTATGAGCCGGGCAGGGCGGTGGTGACGGTCGAGGATACGCCTGTCGGGCGGCTTGGCCTGTCGATCTGCTACGATATGCGCTTTCCCGCGCTTTATGAGGCGCTTGGCAATCGCCGCTGCGATTGCATCGCGGTGCCGGCCGCCTTCACCGTGCCGACGGGGCGCGCGCATTGGTACACCCTGCTGCGCGCCCGCGCGATTGAGGCAAGCGCCTTTGTCATCGCGCCTGCGCAGGTCGGGCATCACGCCGATGGCCGCGAGACTTTCGGCCATTCCCTGGTGGTTGATCCATGGGGCGAGGTGTTGCTCGACATGGGCGGTGATGCGCCCGGTCTCGCCTTCTGCGAGATCGATTTGGCCCGCGTCGCCGAAGTGCGCGCGCAGGTGCCCGCTCTTGCCAATCGCCGACCCATTCCCAAATCCTGATTTGTCATGATTGTCTTCGATCTTTCTTGCGAGGGCGGCCACCGCTTTGAAGGCTGGTTCGGTTCGTCTGCTGATTATGAAAGCCAGCGCGCGCGTGGGCTGGTCGAATGCCCGCATTGTGGCTCTGCGGCGGTGACCAAGGCGCCGATGGCTCCGGCCGTGCCTGCCAAGGGCAACCAGCGCCCCGCGGACGTCCCTGCCGCTGCGCCGGCGGATGCGCCGCACCACGCGACCAACCTGCCGATCCCGCCCGAAATGGCGCAGGCGCTCAAAGCCATCGCCAGGGCACAGGCCGAAGCGCTCAAGCAAAGCACCTGGGTGGGCGATGCCTTCGCTGAGAAATCCCGCGCGATGCATTATGGCGAGGAAAGCCCGGCGCCGATCCACGGGCAAGCCAGCCTTGCCGAAGCCAAGGCGCTTGCCGAGGAAGGCGTGCCGGTGGCGCCAATCCTGTTTCCGGTCGTGCCGCCCGAAAAGTTGAATTGAAACGTGTTTGTCTTCCGCATCGCCTCCGCGATGCGGTCCTCGCTAGACGCGCAGCATAGCTGCACCCACTGCGGGCGGGCGTTCTTGTTGGCCTATCGTTGCACTGCTTGAGGCCCTTCGCCTTGCGGCCCTACGGGCCGATATTGCGCCCCACGCTCACCCTGCTATTGCTCGCTGCGGGACCCCGTAGCTCAGCCGGATAGAGCATCAGATTCCTAATCTGGGGGCCGCGCGTTCGAATCGCGCCGGGGTCACCACTTTTCCTTCGCGCGAAACTGCCGGTCGGCATGCCACGACAGTGCCAGAATGCCGAGCGCGTTGGCCAGCAGCAACAGGCATGTGCCGCCCCATCCGCCCGCATCATAGGTGGCCGTGCCCGCGACGCTGCCGATGGCCCCGCCGATGAACATCGCAACCACATAGAAGGTCGTCAGCCGGGTGCGGATCTCCGGGGCGAGCGCAAGGAAAGTCATCCGGCCCGTCACATCAATGCTTGGCCCCACCATGTTGATGATCAGCAGCGGCACCAGCAGGGTCAAGACATGAAAACCCAGCGGATAGAGCAGGCTGACCCCGGCAATCTGCACCACCGAAACAATCAGCCGCGCGCGCCGCGCGCCGATTCTATCCGCCCACCGCCCGAGCCGCGGGGTCGAGAAAATGCTGATCGCGGCAATCCCGGCCAGATAGCCGACCACATCCGTGCCATAGCCCATCGCATCGCTGGTCAGGTGGAGCGCCAGCGCCAGCCAGGTCGCGGTGAAACTCGCGAAATTGAGACCCTGGATCAGCGCCGAAATCCGCATGTCGCGGTGTTCGCGCGCGAGATGAAAAACCGAGGCAATCAGCCGCGCATAGCTGCCACCGGGCTGTTTGCTTGTGGCAAGCTCGCTCTTCATCACCATTGGCAAGGCGAGGGTCACCATCACCATCAGCGCAAAGGCGGCCCAGTAGATGATCCGCCAATCGGCATGTTCGGCCACCAGCCCCGCGCCCACCCGCGCGACGAGAATGCCGAACAGCACGCCCGCGGTCAGCAGCGCGGTGACCTGACCGAGGCGGGCAGGGGCTACGCGCTTCGATGCGAAGGCCGGGATGAGATAGGGGGCAATCGTCACGAAACCCAACAGCGTCGAGGCGAGCGTGAACAGCGCCAACCCGTCTGCCAGCGCCATGCCGAGCATGCACAAGGTCTGGCAGCTGACAAAGATGATACACAGGCGGCGGTTCGAATAGATATCGCCCAGCGGCAGCAACAACAGGATGCCGAGCGCCAGCGCCAACTGGTTGAGCGCCGGGACTATCCCGATGCGCGCTTCGCTGATCTCGAAGTCGCGCGCGACCTCGCCAATGATCGGATGAATGTAATAGGCATTGGCCGTGACCACCGCGACACATAGGGTCAGCGCCCATTCCTGGGCGCGGGTCAGCGTGGCAGGAGAGGGGTGCTTGCTCAAACCAGAAACCCTGCCTTGCGCGCCATCGCGATCACGCCATCGGACAAGGCGCGGGGGTGGTCTTCCTGACTGAAATGCCCGCACTTGGGGAGCATCGCATGAGGCTGGCCTGCGGCCCCCTTGATGCGGCTTGTGAGCAGGGGAGCGGTTTGGCCGAGCACGGGATCATCTTCGCCAAACAGGGTGAGGAAGGGCTTGTCGAAGCCCGCGAGGCCCTGCCACGCGGCGATGTTGTCAGCCACCCCGTCCTTGTCATCCTCGATCGGCACGAGCTGCGGGAAGGCGCGGGCGCCGGCCTTGCTCGCTTCGTCCGGGAAAGGGGCATCATAGGCGGCGATCTCTTCGGGGCTGAGCCCGCTCTGGCAGCCGCGGTGCATGATCCCGCCAATGCGGAATTCGGGCGAGGATTTGGCGAATTCGCGCCACGCCAGAAAGCCGGGTGAGGCCTTGCCGCCGCCTGTCGGCAGGAAGGTGTTGCTGGCGACGACGAAGGCAAAGCGACCTGGTTCCTGCCCGACCATGCGCAAGCCGAGCAGCCCGCCCCAGTCCTGACAGAACAGCCCGGCGATGTCCGGCGCCACGGCATTGCGCCATTGCTTGAGCCAGTCGACGTGGCGGGCATAGGTGTAGAAGGAGGGGTCATCCGGCTTATCGCTCTTGCCGAAGCCGATGAGGTCGGGGGCGAGGCAGCGAAAGCCCGCGTCCACCAGCAGCGGGATCATCTTGCGATAAAGATAGGACCACGATGGCTCGCCGTGGAACAGCAGCAGCGGCGGGGCGTCTTTTGGCCCTTCATCAAGGTAGTGCATCCGGGCGGTGAGGCCATTGCCAAGATCGATCGGCAGCCAGTTTTCGGCAAAAGGATAGTCCGGAAGATCGGTAAAGCGAGCGGGATCGTGCGCGATGATCTGCATGGTGGGTTCTCCCGTTTTTTCAGTCAGTAGCAGATCGAAACGGGATTGCCACGGGTCAAGTCTTGTCCGAAAGCAGTCCTAATGGTGAGGTGGACTTGGGACGCGTGAAGCGGCAAGCCAATCGCCTTCAGACAGGAGAGCATGCGTGTCCGAGTCCGCCCACGAACCCGAGGAACTGGCCGAAATCCGCCGCGCGGTGCGCGCGCTGTGCGATGGCTTTCCGGGCGAATATTGGCGCGCCAAGGATGCGGTGCGGGCGTACCCGGCGGAATTCGTCGATGCACTGACCAAGGCGGGGTTTCTCGCCGCGCTGATCCCGGTTGAGCATGGCGGCAGCGGCCTCAGTTTGGCGGCGGCCTGCGTGATCATGGAGGAGATTCAGGCGTCAGGGTGCAACGGCTCCAGCGCCCATGCGCAAATGTACATCATGAACACGCTGCTGCGCTACGGCTCGCCCGAGCAGAAGGCGGCCTATCTCCCCCGCATTGCCAGCGGCGAGTTGCGGTTGCAGGCCTTTGGCGTCAGCGAACCCACCAGCGGCACCGACACGCTCAGCCTCAAGACCCGCGCCGTCCGCGACGGGGACGAATACGTCATCACCGGCCAGAAGATCTGGACCAGCCGCGCCGAACATTCCGATCTGATGCTGCTGCTCGCCCGCACCACCCCGCGCGAGGAGGTGGCGAGCAAGACCGAGGGGCTGTCGATCTTCCTCGTTGATATGCAGGCTGCGCTGGCGGGCGGCATGACGGTCAAGCCGATCCGCACGATGATGAATCACTCCTCGTGCGAAGTGTTCTTCGATGATCTGCGCATTCCCGCTTCGTCGCTGGTGGGTGAGGAGGGGAAGGGCTTCCGCTACATCCTCTCCGGCATGAACGCCGAACGCATCCTGATCGCCGCCGAATGCATCGGGGACGCCAAGTGGTTCATCGAGAAGGCGACGGGCTACGCCAAGGATCGCAGAGTGTTCGCGCGGCCCATCGGCCAGAATCAGGGCATCCAGTTCCCGATCGCCCGGTGTTATGCGCAGATGCGGGCCGCCGAGCTGATGGTGTACCACGCCGCGCGGGTTTACGACGAAGGCCGCAATCCGGGCGAGGAGGCCAACATGGCCAAGCTGCTCGCCTCCGAAGCGAGCTGGGCGGCGGCCGACATGTGCGTGCAGACCTTCGGCGGCTTCGGATTCGCCGAAGAGTACGATGTCGAGCGCAAGTTCCGCGAAGCGCGGCTCTATACCGTGGCGCCGATCTCGACGAACCTCATCCTCTCCTATCTCGCCGAACACGTTCTCGGCCTCCCGCGCAGTTATTGATGCGCATAATGATCCCGCCTCGGCGCATTAGGCTTGCAGCCAACCCGCAAGTGTGATTCTGTGAAGATCAGGAACGGGGACCCTTGCAGATCATGCGTAAACCACAGCGCGAACAGTTACGGCAATTTGCAGCGCTCGCAGTCTTGCTGGCGCTGACGGGCTTTGCCATTGCCGGGCCGACGGGGCTGCTCGCATGGAGCGAGAACCTCTCCGCACTGGATCAGCGTAAGGCCGAGATTGCCGAACTCACGGCCAAGCGCGATGCGCTGCGCAACCGGGTGATGCTGCTCGATCCGCAGGCTGCTGATCCCGATCTGGCCAGCGAACTCGTGCGCGAAAATCTCGGCGTTCTGGGCGAAGACGAAGTCGTCATCACGCTCGAAGACGAATGAATTTTCCAACCAGCCGCGCGACATTTTATGTCTGCGCATAGCATTGCATGATCGGCTTGACGTTGCGTTCTGCCTAGCCCAGCGCTTATAGCAACGGGCGCGCAAGCTCCTCCCCATGAGTGCGCCAGAGAGAGGGACATCGATCTTGGCCAAGCAGCCTTCCAGTCCGGGCAAACCGGCTTCCGCCCCAACTTCGTCTGATGACGCGGACTTCCTGTTGCACTCGTTGCAGGACGCCTTTGAAGCGAACAAGCGCTACAAGGCATCCGAGGCGGAAATGCTCGAATTCTACCGCCAGATGCTGCTGATCCGGCGGTTCGAGGAAAAGGCGGGCCAGCTTTACGGGCTCGGTCTGATCGGCGGGTTCTGCCACCTCTACATCGGGCAGGAAGCGGTGGCGATCGGCTTGCAATCGGCGCTGGATCCGGCGCGCGACAGTGTGATCACGGGCTATCGCGACCATGGCCACATGCTCGCCTACGGGATCGATCCCAAGGTGATCATGGCCGAGTTGACGGGCCGTGAAGCCGGGATTTCCAAGGGCAAGGGCGGGTCGATGCACATGTTCTCGACCGAGCACAAGTTTTACGGCGGCCACGGCATTGTCGGCGCGCAGGTGGCGCTGGGCGGGGGCCTCGCGCTCGCGCACCAATACAATAATGATGGCGGGCTGTGCCTTGCCTATTTCGGCGATGGCGCGGCCAATCAGGGCCAGGTCTATGAGACCTTCAACATGGCGGCCTTGTGGAAGCTGCCGATTGTCTTCGTGGTCGAGGACAATCAGTATGCGATGGGCACCGCAACCAAGCGGTCCTCGGCCGAAACGCGTTTCTACCGCCGCGGCACCGCGTTCCGCATCCCCGGTATGGAAGTGAACGGCATGGACGTGCTCGAAGTGCGCGCCGCCGCCGAAGTCGCCTTTGCCCATGTGCGGGCTGGCAATGGCCCGGTGCTGATGGAATGCAACACCTATCGCTATCGCGGCCACTCGATGTCTGACCCTGCCAAGTATCGCACCCGCGAGGAAGTGCAGGAACAGCGCGATCATCACGATCCGATCGAGGGCCTCAAGAAGACCCTGATGGAAACCGGCAAGACCGAGGACGAATTGAAGGCCATCGACAAGGCAATCCGCGCCCAAGTGGCCGAATCCGCTGATTTCGCAGAGAACTCGCCCGAGCCGGGTGCGGCCGAACTCTACACCGATGTGTTGGTGGAGGAGTATTGAGCCATGGCGATCGAACTCAAGATGCCGGCCCTTTCGCCGACGATGGAGCAAGGCAATCTCGCCCGCTGGCTCAAGGCTGAAGGCGATGTGATCAGCGCAGGTGATATTCTGGCCGAGATCGAAACCGACAAGGCCACGATGGAATTCGAAGCCGTCGATGAAGGCGTGCTCACGAAAATCATGGTCCCGGCGGGGAGCGAGGATGTGGCGGTCGGCACCGTGATCGCGCTGATCGCGGGCGAGGGTGAGGACACGTCCGCACCCGCCGGCAATGCCGCGCCTGCGCCTGCGTCCGCACCTGCTCCGGCAGCAGCCCCCAAGGTTGAAAAGCCTGCGCCGGTTGCGGCCGCCGCGGCGAAGGCTGATCCGGCGATCCCGGCAGGCACCAGCTTCACCAGCACCACGGTGCGCGAAGCGCTGCGCGATGCGATGGCCGAAGAAATGCGCCGCGATCCGCGTGTGTTCGTGATGGGCGAGGAAGTCGCCGAGTATCAGGGCGCCTACAAGGTCACGCAGGGCTTGCTTGCCGAGTTCGGCGCGAAGCGCGTGATCGACACGCCGATCACCGAATATGGCTTTGCCGGGATCGGCTCGGGCGCAGCCATGGGCGGTCTGCGCCCGATTGTTGAATTCATGACCTTCAACTTCGCGATGCAGGCCATCGACCACATCATCAACTCGGCCGCGAAGACCAATTACATGTCGGGCGGCCAGATGCGCTGCCCGATCGTGTTCCGCGGTCCGAACGGTGCGGCGAGCCGCGTTGGCGCGCAGCACTCGCAGAACTTCGGCCCGTGGTATGCGAGCGTGCCGGGCCTCATCGTGATCGCGCCCTATGATGCAGCCGATGCCAAGGGGCTGATGAAGGCCGCGATCCGCTGCGAGGATCCGGTCGTCTTCCTTGAAAACGAGCTGGTCTATGGCCGCAGCTTCGATGTTCCCGATGTCGAGGATTATGTGCTGCCCATCGGCAAGGCGCGGATCATGCGCGAAGGCAAGGATGTGACCATCGTATCCTATTCGATTGGCGTGGGTCTTGCGCTTGAAGCCGCGGCAACGCTGGCCGAAGAAGGGATCGATGCCGAAGTGATCGATCTGCGCACCCTGCGTCCGCTCGACAAGGCAACCGTGCTGGAAAGCCTTGCCAAGACCAACCGGCTTGTTGTGGCCGAGGAAGGCTGGCCGACCTGCTCGATCGCGAGCGAGATCATCGCGATCTGCATGGAGGAGGGCTTCGATCATCTCGATGCCCCGGTCATGCGGGTCTGCAACGAAGATGTGCCGCTGCCCTATGCCGCGAACCTCGAAAAGCTGGCCCTGATCGATGCGCCGCGCATTGCGGCGGCAGCGCGTCAGGTCTGCTATCGCTGAGCTGTGCGCCGCAGGTAGCGGCGCACAGGTTCACTCACAGCGCGAGGGTTCGACACCTTCCGGGTTGGGGGGATCATCCGACAGGTCACGCGCTTCGCGCACATTGAAGACGGCAAGCTCACTGATGGTGCCGAAGGGCAGTTCGACCACGCCGACGACCGGCTGATATTCATAGGCAAGCTCCACCACCATCACGGCGGTTCCTGCGGGCGCTGTGATCATCCTGTCAGCCGGGCCCATGCCGGGAAAACCCGTCCCGCTCCTGCCATCGCCTTGCTCGCCATAGAGCGAGCCGCCTTCGAGATTGCCGAAGCATCTTTGCCAGGCGATCCACTGGCCGCCATCTTCGTTCTGCTGCAAGCTCGAGAGGATGATGCGGCCGTGGTTCTCCATATCGAGAGCGCCGCTCTGCAAGGCAGCACCGATGAAGACGTCGTTGATTTCGGCTTCGGTGATGGCGTTGATATTGCTGGTGCCACGCTTGCCCATGCGCGAGGCATTATCCGCCACGAGCACTGCCAGATCGCCCATGCGCTTGGTCGCCAGCACGAAATTGGCCAGTTCCAGCCCTGAGGCCATCAGCACCATCAGGATCGGCAGCGCGAAGGCGAATTCCGTGAGTGCAAGCCCTCGGCTGTCCCTGCGCAACGGCGCGAAAGCCCGCGCAGCCCACCTTTTCAGACGCAAACGGATCATGGGCATATCCTCGTCGGCGGGACAGCCTGCGCACTGAAGGGCTGGTTGCGCAGCAGCGTGGTGGCATTGATCCGGACTGTCTTGTCAAAGCCGAGCAAGGCTTCGACCGGTAGCAGCCGATCATATTCGAGCGTCGCGGTGTAGATCACGACATCCTTGGCGCCGCCCCCGCCATCGCGCCCGCCGTCAAGATCGAAGACTCCGTTGAAATTGGCATCGACAAAGGATTCGCCATTATCGCAGGCGTCATTGCCGTTGGTGTCGGCAAAGGATTCCGCACGCGACTGGGCAAGACCATAGGTGCTGAACGCCGTGCGGGTGAAGGTCACCTCGCCTTGCGGGACCAGTCTTCGCACTTGTTCGGTGACGCGGGCATCATAATTGGCGCGGGTGGTGTCGGTTGCGGTTTCGAGGGTCGAAAGCCGCCCTGCGGCATTGACCTCACCGCTCAGGATCGCGCTGGCGTAGAGCATGTAGCCGGTCTCGAACAGGAAGATGAGAAAGGCGATCAGGACCGGCGCGACGACTGCAAACTCGATGATCGCGCCGCCGCGTTGATCGCGCGAGAAAGCAGCCACGGCTTTCCGGGCATGGGATGCAGCGTTCATTGCGAAAGCCTCAATTCAGCCATCTGCGTGGCGATATCGGTAAAGGCCTGCACCAGTTCTGCCGCGTTGCGCGCTTCATAGGCCCGGCCGGGCGACGCGCAATCGATCAGGTCAGACGTCAGAGCCGTGCCAAAGGCGATTACCCACAAGGTGATCCCCTTGGTGTCCTTGGCGACGCTGCAAAGCTCGTTGAGCCGCTGCCCCGAGACCGCATCTTCCAGCGTGCGCGAAGGGAAGGTATCGGCCGGGGTCCGCCGGCGCGCTGTGGCGGCAACGCCCCATGCCGAATAGGTGAAGGGGCGCGTATCGCGCTGCCCGTCGACCATCAGGATCATGTGCTGCTTGATCGCGCCGTCTTCTTCGGCCGCGGCGTGTTCGCTCGCAAACAGGCCTTGGCGCGAGATCAGGCGCAGGCCCCAAAGGAGGCCGATCTCGTGATAGGTATAGCCCTGCGGGCGCAGGGATCCCATGTAGCTCTGCAATTGGCCGCGATTGATCGTGCCCATCTTGCGCGCGGGTGAAGGGCAGGCCCCTTCCGCCGAGGAAAAAGTGCTGCCGAACGGAGTGTAGAAATTGAGCGCACCGGTCAGGTTGATGGTGCGCGTGCTGGTGGGCGGCAGCTGACTGAACACCCAGCGGTTCAATTCGTGCGGATTGGTGGTGATGCGCTGTTCGCTTTCGCGTGCGCTAGCCCAGACATTGCGGCTGTAGACAACACCGGGAAGATAGGGCCGCCATTGGGTGGCAGGATCGGAAGGATCGGGCACCCGATCGACATCCATGTCATGGCGCGGGGTCAGGAATGTCTCATTGGTGCGCCGGGTTGCGCGCTCTTCGATGCAGGCGCGATCACCATCCGGCCAGCGGATTATCCGGTTGGTCTGGTTGTCATTGACCGGCGCCGTGAACGTCCCGCCCGAGACCGGCCTGTCACCAGCGCCTGACCCTTTGAGCGGGCGCAGATCATAATCGATCGGGCGATAGATCCAGTGCCGCGCCGTGTTTGTCGTGCCTTCATTGGGATTTTCGGTGACGGTCTCGGTCTGCTCCTCGCGGAACTGGTTGAATTCGCGCGGGGTGATCCAGCAATTGTTGCTCGCATCGCGGGCAATGGTGAACTGTGTCCCGTTGCGGGTGCGAATGCGCGTGCGGGTGCGCGGCAGTTCCGAGGCAGACGGCGACCATGCGCTCCACGCTGTGTAAGTATCGCTCCAGTTTTCCGGGTCCTTGCTCGCCGGGCAGTTTTCCGACGGCACCTGATAGCGTGGCTGCGCCTGATTGGTGCCGCTCAATACCCTCCAGGTCGAGGTGGAGGTGGTGCCGCCTCCGGTTTTCCACGTGTGAACCCCATCGGGTTCGCGGGAATCATAGGTTCCGGTGTTCTGAATCCAGTCGCGGTGCAGCAGCATCCCGACATTGACCGTATGCGAATAGGGCACGAAGCCATAGCGCACCGATACGCCCTGCGGCTTGGCGCCCTCCAGCGTATCATAGAACGACATGACCGCTGTCGTCAGCGCATCGATGCGCCGGACGCTGTCGCCCGGATTGGGATCATTCATTGACAGGGTGGTGTCGAGCACCAGCATCACATCGGTGCTGGGCAGGTTGAGATCGGCCGTGCACGATACAGAGACATCGACGCCTTCGTCGCGGAACAGCTCCATCAAGGTCATCGGGACAGTGGTGCTGGCCGCGCCGGTAACCTTGCCATCGTCTGCCGCAGAATAGGAGATGGAAAGGCCTTCGGTGCCGTATTTCCCTTCCGGGAAATTCATGTTGAAGAAGTTCTCGCCAACCGCCTTGTTCGCATCGGTCATTCGGTTGCCGCGCATCGTCCGCCGCGCCGCCAGAGCCCCGGCATCGCAGGCAGACTGCAAGCGCGAATGGGTAAGGTAGACGCGGCTCATATCGACAGCCCCGCCGACCGTCGCGATCAGCGGGATCAATGCGGCAGCGGTGATGACAATCGTATTGGCTGCGGGATCGCGCAGAATTGCTCGCGCGAGCGATCGGCGCCGCACTCTCTGCTGGCTCATATCTTAACACGCCTTCTCAACTGGCACGCGACCCAAAGCGTGCAAGCATCTCTGAATGCGGCATTTTTACCGAGGATTGGTGAGCGGATTATCAAATCTTATGGTTAAAGATCGACAAAGTAGGATCTTGGGGGCGGCGTTCACGCTTTCTCCCGGAACAGCGCTGACACGGCTTGCCAGACCATGCCCGACCAGCCTAGCGGCAGCGTGATGGCTGATCTTGATCCGGACTCGCTGCCGCTCGCATCGGGGATTGCGCTGGGATACTGCCCGGTGGGCCAGCGCGCACAGTTGGAGGCTGCGCTGGCGCTCGACCAGCGCTTGTCACAGCTGGTCGCCAAGACCTCCGAACCGATGCTGGGCCAATTGCGATTGGCATGGTGGCGCGAGACCTTGCAACAGCCGGTCGCGAAGCGGCCACAGGGCGACCGCGTGCTTGATGCCATCGGACAAAGCTGGGGCGAGGACAGCGCCGCGCTGATCGGCATGGTGGATGGCTGGGAACATCTGCTTGATCCCGAACCGCTGGGTGAAGCCAAGGCGCTGGCCTTTGCAGCCGGGCGCGGCGCGGCGCTGGTCATCGCTTGCGGCTGCGGCGAAGGAACCGGCGGGTTTGCCAAGGCGCTCACCGCTGCGCGGGTGTGGGCGCTTGCCGATCTGGCGGCCGGGGTTTCCAGCCCGGCGGAGCGCGATCTGCTGGTCCGGCTCGGGCTTGCCGCGGCAGAAACGCGCGCCCGGCTCGATCCACCTGCGCGCCCACTTGCTGTGTTGGGCGCTTTGGGTGCGCGCGCGCTGGCGCGGGGCGGGCGTCCTCTGATGGAAGGGCGCGGTGCCGCCATTCAGGCGGCAAAGGCGGCTATCCTTTTGCGTTGATTGGGTTTATTCTCGCGCCATCCTAAGCAGGCAGCGGGACGCAGACCATGCAGCGAACCATTCTGGGAGCCGTGCTGGCGCTGATGCTCGCGGGTATCGGCATGTTCTGGTGGCAGGGCCGCGCCGAGATTGCGGCGAAGGCCCCGCCGCCGCCCGCGCTCCCACCGGTACCGCCCGATGACGCTTTGCCGCTGGCTGATCCGGGGGAGCGCAAAGGCCCGGTTCTCCCCGAAGTGAGCGCACGCACACGCGAGGAAATGCGGTTTGATCGCTTTGATCGCAACCGCGACAATCTCATCAGCCGCAATGAATTGCTGGCCGCCCGCACCGATCCTTTCCGCAAGCTCGACAAGGATGGCAATAATCTGCTCACCTTTGAGGAATGGGCGGTCGCCACGGTCGACAAATTCGCCGGGGCGGATGATGATGGCAACGGCCAGCTCACTCGCGCCGAGTTCGCGACCACCGCGCCCAAGGCGGCTGCGAAAAAGCCAACCTGCAAGTGCTGAGCTAGGCGGGAACCTTCGAGCGGGTCTCACTGATCCAGCGCGCTAAATCAGCCTTGGCCCGTTCGGTATAGGCTTCCTTGCGTTGTTTCTTGCCCACTTCGTGCAGCGGCGGGAACAGGCCGAAATTCACATTCATCGGCTGAAAGGTGTCAGCCGCCGCATCGCCGGTGATGTGCGAGAGCAGCGCGCCGAGCGCGGTGGTCGCGGGCAGGGGTTGCCAGCTCTGCCCGGCGAGTTCGCACGCTGTCATCAATCCGGCAACAAGCCCGATGGCAGCGCTTTCGACATAGCCCTCGCACCCCGTCACCTGTCCGGCAAAGCGAATATGCGGCGCGGCGCGCAGCCGAAGCTGACGATCCAGCACTTCGGGCGAGTTGAGGAAGGTGTTGCGATGCAGCCCGCCAAGGCGCGCGAATTCGGCATTCTCCAGCCCCGGAATGGTGCGGAACAGTTCGACCTGCGCGGCATATTTCAGCTTCGTCTGGAAGCCGACCATGTTCCACAGCGTGCCAAGCTTGTTGTCCTGCCTCAATTGCACGACGGCATAGGGCCAGCGGCCTTGCGGGAATTCGGGTGAGGTATCGAAAGGGTTATCGAGCCCCACGCCCTTCATCGGGCCGAACCGCAGGGTATCAACCCCGCGCTCGGCCATGACTTCGATCGGCATGCAGCCATCAAAGTAGGGCGTGTCTTTCTCCCACGCCTTGAACTCGCCCTTTTCGCCTTCGATCAGACCGCGATGAAAGGCGAGATACTGCTCCTTCGTCATCGGGCAATTGATGTAATCGCCGCCTTCGTTGGAGGCATCGGTGCGCTTGTTCCAGCGTGACTGGATCCAGCATTTGCTCATATCAATGCTGTCGCGATAGACGATCGGCGCGATCGCATCGAAGAAGGCGAGCCGCTCTGCCCCGGTTGCCTTGACGATGCTGGCCGCAAGGCTTTCTGCTGTCAGTGGCCCGGTGGCAACGATGGTGAGGCCCGCTTCGGGAAGGGCATCCACCCGCTCGCGCACGATGGTGACATTGGGGTGCTGGCGCAAAGCCTTCTCGACTTCGGCAGAGAAGACATCGCGGTCCACCGCCATGGCGCTGCCCGCTGGCACCCGCGCGGTGTGACCGGCCTGCATGATCAGGCTGCCGAGTTCGCGCATCTCGTGATGCAGCAGGCCCACCGCATTCTTGGTATCATCATCCGAGCGGAAGGAATTAGAGCAGACGAGCTCCGCCAATCCATCGGTCTGATGCGCCGGGGTCATCGAACCGCTGCCGCGCATTTCCGACAGCCGCACCCTGACACCGGCCTGCGCCAGCTGCCATGCCGCCTCGCTGCCTGCGAGCCCGCCGCCAATTATGTGCACATCATGTGTTCGGGTGCTTGCCATCATGGCGGGCGGGGTAATTGCGTGTTAGCCCGCCTGCAAGCATTTGTGCTGGGGCAAGCGACAAAGGAGGGCGGCAGGTCATGGCAAAACAGGCGTTGATCGAACATCGCCCGTGGCTGCTAGCCAGCGTGGCAGCGGCGGTTGCCTACTATTTCCTGCGCGACAATCCACTTGGGGAAGTGTGGCTGATTGCCCTTAAGGGTGCCGCCGTAGGCCTGCTGGCAACCTATGCCTGGCGGCGGGCAGGGCAGGGGCTCGACGGGGCGATCTTCGTGCTGGCGCTCGCGCTGTCAGCAGCGGGCGACATGGTGCTCGAGCTTGATTTCAACGCCGGCGGCGCGCTGTTTCTTGCCTCGCATCTGGTGGCGGTGGTGTTCTACCTGCGCCAGCGCCGTATTCGCACCACGCCAAGCCAGAAGCTGCTCGCGGCGGCGCTGCTGATCAGCACCCCGCTGGTGAGTTACCTGCTCAGCCTCAAGCCCGAGATCGCGCTTTATGCGGCGGCGCTTGGCGCGATGGCGGCGACGGCATGGCTCAGCCGCTTCCCCCGCTACCGTGTCGGCACCGGGGCAGTGCTGTTCATCGTCAGCGATTGGCTGATCTTCTCGCGCATGGGGCCGGTGAGCCTCGAACCCGTGCCGAGCCTGCTGATCTGGCCGCTTTATTATGCCGGCCAGTTGATGATCGCGACCGGGGTGGTGCAGACCTTGCGGGGCGAACGCACCGTCAGGTGACGGAGGGTTCGCCGCCGCTCACCGTGTCCGGCTCGGCCTCGGTTTCTTCATCGCCCGCGCCTTCGATCAGGGCCGCACCCACGATGTGTTCGCCCTTGGCGACATCGAATATCCGCACACCCGAGGAACCACGCCCGGAAATCGCAAAGCCCTTGAGGTTGTCGAACCCGCCTTCGATCAGGTGGCGGAAATCGATCCCGAGCCGGATCAGCTTGGCCTGATCGGTCACCAGCATGAGCTGCGAGCCGTGGTGGACGGCAAAGCTTGCCACCACCGGGCCGTTGCGCTCGGGATTGCTTTCAGGCTGGCCGATATTGGTGATCCCCTGGCCACCGCGGCCGGTGGTGCGGTATTCATAGGCCGAGGAAATCTTGCCATAGCCGTTGGCCGTGATGGTGAGGATGAATTCCTCGGCCTCGGCCATCGCTGCCATCTGATCGGCGGGAAGGGTGGGGGCGTTCTCGTTGTTCTTCCACGCTGCCGCGCGCAGATAGGCCTCGCGGGTTTCCATATCGGCAGACAGCGGATCGAGCACCGCAAGGCTCACCACCTTGCCGCCCTTCTTGAGGCTCATCCCGCGCACGCCAATGCCGGTGCGGCTCTTGGTTTCGCGGGCATCGGTGGCGGAGAAGCGGATCGCCTTGCCGCTGTCGGAAGCGAGGAAGATCTCCTGCTCCTCACGCAGCAATTGCACCCCGATCAGGCGGTCACCCGATCCCTCGACAAAGCCCATCGCATATTTGCCCGCGGTGGGGATGTTGGCGAAGGCATCCATCGAATTGCGCCGCACCATGCCCTGTTCGGTCGCGAACACGATGTTGAGATCGGCCCATTCGGCCTCGTCCTCGGGCAGGGGGAGAACGTTGGTGACCCGTTCCTCATCGCCCAGCGGCAGGAGGTTCACCATCGGGCGGCCCTTGGTCTGCGGCCCGCCTTCGGGCAGCTTCCACACCTTCATGCGATAGACGCGGCCGGTGTTGGTGAAGAACAGCACCGGGTTGTGCGTGCTGGTGACGAAGAGCTCGACGATGGCGTCCTCGTCCTTGGTCGCCATGCCCGAACGGCCCTTGCCGCCGCGGGCCTGCGCGCGGAAGGTGTTGAGCGCGGTCCGCTTGATATAGCCATCATGCGTGACGGTGACGACCATCTCCTCGCGCTCGATCAGGTCTTCATCTTCGAGACCATCCCAAGCGGGTGCGATTTCGGAGAGGCGCGGGGTCGCATAGGTTGCGCGGATTTCGGCCAGCTCCTCGCGCATCACGGCATAGAGCTTCACGCGGTCAGCCAGAATGGCGAGATATTCCTCGATGGCGAGCGCGAGTTCCTTCAGCTCATCACCGATTTCGTCACGGCCAAGCGCCGTAAGGCGGTGCAGGCGCAGTTCGAGGATCGCTTTCACCTGCCGTTCGGACAGGCGATAGGTGCCGCCGCTTTCATCCGCGCTTGGCTCGATCGCTTCGACCAGACGGATATATTGCGCGATATCGCCGATCGGCCATTCCTTGGCGAGGAGACGCGCGCGCGCTTCGGCAGGGTTGGACGCGCTGCGGATCATCGCCACGACTTCATCGAGGTTTGACACCGCAACGACGAGGCCCAGCAACAGGTGTGCCCGTTCGCGCGCTTTGGCGAGTTCATACTTGGTGCGCCGGGTGATCACTTCCTCGCGGAAGGTGATGAAGCTCTGGATGATGTCGCGCAGGGTAAGGGTTTCGGGCCGCCCGCCGCGGATCGCCAGCATGTTGGCGGGGAAGCTGGACTGCGCCGGGGTGTGCCGCCAGATCTGGTTGAGCACCACCTCGGCGGTGGCATCACGCTTGAGATCGATGACAACCCGCACGCCTTCGCGCGAAGACTCATCGCGGATATCCGAAATGCCTTCGATCCGCTTGTCCTTGGCGGCTTCGGCAATCTTTTCGACAAGGTTCGATTTGCCGACCTGATAGGGAATCGAGGTGAAGACGATGCTCTGCCGATCATTCCGGCCGGTCTCGATTTCGTGACGGCAGCGCATCAGGATCGAGCCGCGCCCGGTCGTATAGGCCTGCCGGGCGCCATGCGTGCCGAGGATCAGCGGCGCGGTGGGGAAATCGGGGCCGGGCACATATTGGATCAATTCTTCCGAAGAGATCGCCGGGTTGTCCATATAGGCAAAACAGGCATCGATCACTTCGCCCAGATTGTGCGGCGGCACATTGGTCGCCATGCCGACCGCGATCCCGCCCGCGCCGTTGACGAGCAGGTTGGGAAAGCGGGCGGGCAGCACCGTCGGCTCCTGCCGGCTGCCGTCATAGTTCTCGGTGAAATCGACCGTATCCTTGTCGAGATCATCGAGCAGCGAATTCGCCACTCGCGCCAATCGCGCTTCGGTGTAGCGCATCGAAGCGGGCGGATCGGGGTCCATTGAGCCGAAATTGCCTTGCCCGTCGATCAGCGGCACCCGCATCGACCAGGGCTGGGTCATGCGCGCCAGCGCATCATAGATCGCGGCGTCGCCGTGCGGGTGATAGTTACCCATCACGTCCCCTACGATCTTTGCGCTCTTGCGATAGGGGCGCCCGGCGACAAAGCCGCCTTCCTGGCTGGCGAAGAGAATGCGGCGGTGCACCGGCTTCAACCCGTCGCGCACATCGGGCAGCGCGCGCGAGACGATCACGCTCATCGCATAGTCGAGATAGCTCGACTTCATTTCATCGACGATGTCGATGCGTTCAAAGCCGCCCATCGGGACAGGGGCAGGGGAATCGATGATGTCGCTGTCGTCGCTCAAGGTTCAGACCATTTCCGAAAAAGGGGTGGCGCGCGTCGGGCGCTCGGGAATGGAGCCAATGTAGGCCCGACAGTGGCAATGCGCCACAAGTCAGCGGGAACATGACGGGAACTTCGGGCAGTTTTTCCACATTTGCCGCCCTTTTGTCACGGCACGGCCTCTGCCTTGCACCATTCAAAGCCCGTTCAGCCCGCCTTGCCTAGAGGGAATTGCAAAATCGCTGGCTTGCGTTCAAGAGCGGCCCGGCATGAACGCACACAAGCAGCGCGTTGTTTGGCGCGCGCGCCATGGAATTTTTGGGAGATAGCTTGCCATGACTTCGCCTTTCCTCGCCCACCGTCCCCTGCGTCTTGGTCGCCAGCTGGCGCTGGCCGTGGCTCTTGCCAGCGGAACGGCGCTGGTCGGCACCTTCGGCTTTGCCGATGTGGCCCATGCGCAAAAGAAGAAGGACGACAAGAACGCCGCCAAGCCGGTCTATTCCAAGGAATTTGTCGAAGCCTACAAGGCGCTTGAAGCGCAGATTGCCGCGGGCGCTGATCTCGCGACGCTTTCGCCCAAGTTGCAAGAGCTGACCGCGCTGGCAGTGTCGCCCGATGAACAGCTCCAGGCCGGGCAAATGTCCTATTCGGCCGCGGTGAAGGGGCAGGATGATGCCATGCAGCTGCGCGGCCTCGAATTGATGCTGAACAGCGGCAAGGTTCCTGCTGAGCAGCTGGGCCAATTCAACTACATCGGCTTCCAGCTCAATTACCGGCTGAAGAACTCGCCGCAGGCACGCACTTACCTTCAGCGCGCGATCGACAACAAGTTCACGAACGAGCAGCTTTCGGACGCCATCATGAAGTATCAGCTTGCGCAGCTCTACATGGGCGATGGCATGTTTGATGAGGGCTTTGAAGCGCTCAAGGTCGCCATGGCGGCGCGCAAGGCCGAGGTCGGCTCGATCGAGCAGGGCTGGTTCGGCTACGGCATCAAGACCGGGCTCGACAACCAACTCGCCCCGCAGACCTATGACCTGCTGCAATTGTGGCTCGCCGAAGATGCCCGCGCGCTGATCTGGCGCGATTCGATCACCATCGTGCGCAATCTGGCCCTGCTGGATGATCGCGGCAACGAAGAGGCGCTGCTCGATCTGCTGCGCCTGTCGCGCGATGTCGGCACGCTTGAGCGTGGGCAGGATTACCTCGCATTCGTCGAACTGGCGCGCGCCGCCCGTTACCCGAAGGAAGTCAAGGAGCTGATCGACAAGGGCTTCGCCAGCGGAACTGTCAACCGCAGCGATACCTGGGTGAACGAACAGATGACCGTGGCCAACCGCACCCTTGCGAGTGACCGCACCGAATTGCCGGCCACCGAAGCGGCCGCCAACAAGCCGGGGGCGACTTTGGCGCAGGTGCTGAACGCGGCCCGTACTTTCCTCAGCTATGGCGACTATGCCAAGGCCGCTGGTTATTTCGAAAAGGCGCTTGCGATGCCGGGCGCGCCGCGCGGTGAAGTGCTCCAGCGGATGGGGATGGCGCAGATCGGCATGGGCAATTACGCGGCGGCGATCGAAACCTTTGCCAAGGTTGACGAACCGGCGCGCGCTCCGGTCGCGATGCTGTGGAGCGCCTATGCCAAGCAGAAGATGGACGGCGTGCAGATCGGCGGCTGAGCCCGCTGATCCACCACGGACAAGCAGAGCGCCGGCCGCGAGGTCGGCGCTTTTCTTTTGCCCTCTGCAAGCGCGTTTGCGGTTTTTGATGACGCACCGGCGTTGCCAGTGTGCCTGTGCGCGCCTAAATGAGCCCCATGAACGATCTTGCCAGCACCCCGCAACCGCAACAGCCTGCCGAGCGTCCCGCGCGCCAGCGTAAGCCCGACTGGATCCGGGTGCGTGCGCCCGTCAGCGAGGGCTACAACGAAACCCGCAAGCTGATGCGCGAGCTCAACCTTCACACCGTGTGTGAAGAAGCGGCGTGCCCCAATATCGGCGAATGCTGGACGAAGAAGCACGCCACGGTGATGATCCTTGGCGATGTCTGCACCCGGGCCTGCGCGTTCTGCAACGTCAAGACCGGGATGCCGCGCGCGGTTGATCCGCTTGAGCCCGAACACACCGCAATCGCGGCGGCTAAGATGGGCCTTGAACATATCGTCATCACCAGCGTTGATCGCGATGATTTGCCCGATGGCGGCGCATCGCAATTCGTCAAGGTGATCGAGGCGCTGCGCCGCACCACACCGAACACCACGATCGAGATCCTCACGCCTGATTTCCGCGGCAAGATGCGCCGCGCGGTCGAGATGATCTGCGAGGCCGGGCCGGATGTTTACAACCACAATCTCGAAACCGTGCCGCGGCTCTATCCCACGATCCGCCCCGGTGCGCGCTACTATGCCTCGCTGCGCCTGCTCGAAGAGGTCAAGGCGCATAATCCGCTGATCTTCACCAAATCGGGGATCATGCTGGGGCTGGGCGAACAGCGGCTCGAAGTCCACCAGGTGATGGACGACATGCGCTCGGCCGAAGTCGATTTCATCACCATGGGGCAGTATCTCCAGCCCACACCCAAGCACGCCAAGGTCGAGGAATTCGTCACGCCTAAAGCCTTCGAGGCCTATGGCGCGATCGCTCGGGCCAAGGGCTTCCTGCAGGTCGCATCCAGCCCGCTGACCCGTTCGAGCTATCACGCGGGCGATGATTTCGCCAAAATGCGCGCCGCGCGTGAGGCGAAGCTGGCGAAAGCCTGATGCCCGGCATCCGCGAAACCCGCAGGCTCCCCTATAGCGCCGAGCAGATGTTCGATCTGGTCGCGGATGTCGGCCGCTATGCCGAGTTTCTCCCGTGGGTGGTGGCCACCCGCGTGCGTTCGAACAGCGAGACCGAAATGGTCGCCGACATGGTGGTGGGCTTCAAGGCCATCCGCGAAAGCTTCACCTCGCGTGTGAAAAAGGCACGGCCGCACGAGATCGACGTGCATTATGTCGACGGGCCCCTTTCCGACCTCGACAATGTCTGGACCTTCCGCGCGATCGACGATCACACCTGCGAGATCGATTTCCTCGTGGAGTTCACCTTCAAGAACCGCCTGTTCGAGAAAATCGCCGGACAGTATTTCGACAAGGCCTTTCGCAAGATGGTGGAAGCCTTCGAAACCCGCGCCGCGCAGCTTTACGGCAACAGCAGTTCGAGCGCGCAAAGCGTCGCCTGATGACGGATCGTGGCGCGGCCATCGGGGCCTTCGCCACCTTCGAAGAATTTGAGCTCGCCTTCCGGTTCGCCATCGCTGTTGCGCACGACCCGCGCGAAGACCACCGTGCCAACCGGCTTGAGCGCGGTGCCGCCACCCGGCCCGGCCACCCCGCTGATTGCCACCGCAACATCAGCATGTGAGCGTTCGAGCGCGCCTTTGGCCATCGACCACGCACAGGCGATCGAGACCGCGCCGAAGGTTTCGATGATGTCCTGCGCGACCCCCAGCATTTCCATCTTGGCGGCGTTTGAATAGGTCACAAAGCCACGCTCCAATACCGCCGATGAGCCCGCGATCTCGGTAAGCGATCCCGCCACCAAGCCGCCGGTGCAGCTTTCCGCCACGGCGACCTTGCGGCCTTGCGCCGCGTTTTCGGCGACGACGCGTTCGGCGAGTGTGGCAATATCAGCAGGAACCAGATGAAGCGGCATGGGGGGTGTCTTTTCTCAGCGCGTGTTCTTGAGGATCTGGGCCGGGCAAATGCTCGGCTCCTTGATGTCGGCGATTTCGAGCATGAAGCCCATCAGCCCGGCGACATTGTCGACCGGCAAGGGGCTGAGCAATTCCATCGCCCGTTCAATCTTGCCGCAGTTTGCCGGCTTGATTTCGCCTGCGATCATCTGCCCCATCAGGCCATCCACCAGCGGACGCAGGGTTTCGGGCGGGAGCGATTTGGCCAACCCTGCCAGATCAAGATCGCCGGTCTTGCCCGCACCTTGCTGCCCGGCGACCAGTGCCTGCATCGTGCGCATCGCGCCGGGCCATGCGGCATTCTGGCGCGCGCGGAAGCCTGCGATGAACTTGTCACCGCCGCGGGCGATAAAGCCGTCCTTCGCAAATTGTCTGGCGCAAGACGTGCGCGCCGCGTCATAGGCAATCGGCAGGGCATAGATGATGGTATCGCCCAGATCAGCGGGCGGCACGCAGGCTTGTTGGGCCTGCGCTGCCTGCGCTTGGGCAAGGGCGGCCAAAGCCAGTGCGGGGGCCAGAGCTTGGGTGAGTTTCATTGTGGTCTCTCCTGTTCAGGCGCGTTGCAGCAGGACGATAGCTTGCGCGGCGATGCCTTCGCCGCGCCCGGTGAAGCCAAGCCGTTCGGTGGTGGTCGCCTTGATGCTGACAGCATCTTCCCCAAGATGCATGATCCGGGCAACGGCCGCGCGCATGGCAGGCCGGTGCGGCCCGATCTTCGGGGCTTCGCAAATCAGCGTGAGGTCGCAATTGGCGACAGCATAGCCCGCCTCGCGCGCGAGGGACACGGCATGTTCAAGGAACTGCGCCGAACGGGCGCCGCGCCATTGCGGGTCGCTGGGCGGGAAATGCGTACCGATATCGCCCGCGCCAATCGCGCCGAGCACCGCATCGGTGATGGCGTGGAGCGCGACATCGGCATCGGAATGGCCGGAAAGGCCCTTGTCATGCGGGATCTGCACCCCGCACAGCCAGAGCTCCTCACCTGTCTCGAGGCGGTGGACGTCATAGCCTTGGCCGATGCGAAATGCAGGTGCAGTCGTGTCCACGAAATCCTCGGCAAATGTGATCTTCTTGAGGCGTTCATCGCCTTCGACCAGCGCGACTGAACCACCGCTGACCGCAAGCACCTGCGCATCATCGCCCGCATCCAACGGCCCGGCCCAGGCGCGGTGCGCGGCGAGGATATCGGCGTAGCGGAAGGCCTGCGGGGTCTGCACGCGGCGCAGTGTCTCACGTTCGGCCTTGCCGGCCATCTGCCCGGCACCATCATCAACCGCAAGCGAATCCACCACCGGCAGCACCGGAATGGCGCCCTGATGATCGGCGAGCGCGCCGAGCAGCCGGGCGATCACGGCGCGCGGCAGATCGGGCCGGGCGGCATCATGGATCAGCACGGCTTGCGGCGCCTGTGCTGCGAGCGCTTCCAACCCGTTGCGCACCGATTCCTGCCGGGTCGCGCCGCCCTGTGCGAGGGTAAAGGGCAGGCCTGCCAGCGCTGCGTTGGCTGCCGCCGCGCCATCCGCGCTCGTCATCACGATAAGCGGGGCCGCACCGGCTGCCAGCAAGGCCTCGGCTGAATGGCGCAGCACTGGCTTGCCGCGCCAGTTGCGGAACTGCTTGGGCGTATCGCCGCCCACGCGCAGCCCCTTGCCTGCGGCAACGATGATGGCTGCAAAAGGGGGAAGGGAGGGAGGCGCACCTGCCATAGCGGCGCAGCGCTTAAGCGCTGGACGGGCTTTGTGCAATCCACTATGCGCTGCCCATAATTTAGGCAGAACCCTCTCACCATGACCGCGCTACCCACTCCCCCGGCGATGAAGCCGATCCAGATTGGCCCCGTCGTGGTGGCCGAGCCGGTGGTGCTCGCCCCGATGACAGGGGTGACGGATATGCCCTTCCGCACGCTGGTGCGCCGCTATGGATCAGGCCTCAATGTCACCGAGATGGTGGCGAGCGAGGCGGCGATCCGCGAAACCCGCGTCAGCACCCAGAAGACCGCATGGGATCGGATTGAAGAGCCGGTGTCGATGCAGCTTGTCGGCTGCGATCCCGCCAGCATGGCCGAAGCGGCGAAGATCCAGGAAGGCAATGGCGCGGCGATCATCGACATCAATTTCGGCTGTCCGGTGCGCAAGGTTGTCGGCCAGTTTGCGGGCAGCGCGCTGATGCGCGAAGTGCCGCTGGCGGTGAAACTGATGGAAGCGACCGTGAATGCGGTGAAGGTTCCTGTTACCGTCAAGATGCGGATGGGGTGGGATCATGCCAGCCTCAACGCGCCGGAACTGGCGCGCATCGCCGAAGATCTCGGTGTGCGGATGATTACGGTCCACGGTCGCACCCGCAACCAGATGTACAAGGGCCACGCCGACTGGGCCTTTATCCGCAAGGTCAAGGACGCGGTGACCGTCCCCGTTATCGTCAACGGCGATATCTGCGGCATCGCCGATGCGGCCAAAGCGCTTGAGCTGTCGGGTGCCGATGGCGTGATGATCGGGCGCGGCGCCTATGGCAAGCCGTGGCTGCTCGGCCAGATCATGCATTGGTGGCGCACCGGCGAAGCTTTGCCCGATCCGGCGATCAACGAACAATATGCCGTGTTGGTGGAGCACTACCACCGCATGCTCGATCACTATGGCCGCGACACCGGCACCAAGATGGCGCGCAAGCATCTCGGTTGGTACACCAAGGGGATGCATGGCTCGGCCGAGTTCCGCAACATGGCGAACTTCATCGATGATCCCGATCAGGTGCTGGGCGAGATCGAGCGGTTCTACACCCCGTTCCTGCTGCGCGAGGCGGCCTGAACGTGGCTGATAGCATGGCGCCGGGGGAAGCAGGGGCTGCGGCTCTGGCCTCGTCGGCAAGCGATGATCCTCCGAGCGCGCGCGCGCAGATCAGTGGCTTGGTGTTTGCGCTGCTGCTGATCGATGACGAAGGCTGCATTGCCGAGGCCAATCATGCTGCTGAAAACCTGCTCGGCATCAGTGCCAAGCGCCTGATTGGCACGCATCTGACGGATCGGCTTGGCATCAGCGATCCGCGGGTGGCGCAGCGGCTCGCTGTGAATGATGCGGCGCTGGTGGTGCGCGATCTGACGCTCGTGATCGGTGAGACGGAAATGCGGGTCAACCTCACCGCCTCGCCGCTGGGCAATCATCCCGGATGGCGGGTCATCACGCTTTCGGCCCTTGGGCATGAGGATAACGCCCCTGATCAAAGCGGTGAAGCGATGTTGAGCGCCCCGGCCATTCTCGCGCACGAAATCAAGAACCCGCTCGCTGCCATTCGCGGCGCCGGGCAGCTCGCCGAACGCAAGCTGGCGCCCGAAGATCGCAAACTGGCAAGGATGATCACCGACGAGGTCGATCGGATTGCCCGGCTGATTGATCGGATGCAGGCGCTCGGCAGCACGCGCATTGGCGCGCTCGAACCGTGCAATCCTTACGAAGCGATCCGTTCGGCCATCGCCACGGTGCAGGCGGGCGGCGATGAGGCGATCGAAATCCGCGAGGAATTCGATCCCTCGTTGCCCCCGGTGCTGGCCAATCGCGATGCGCTTGAACAGGTCTTGATCAATCTCATCTCGAATGCGCGCGATGCTGCCGTGCTGACCAATGGCGCGCCTGAAATCACGGTGCAGACGCGCTTTGTCAGCGGGCTCAATTTCAGCGCCATCCGCATGGGCGAAGCGATCCCGCTGCCGATCGAGATTACGGTTTCCGACAATGGCCCCGGGATTGATCCGGCGCTGCGCGATCATGTGTTCGAGCCTTTCGTTTCTTCCAAGCCTGCAGGGCAGGGGCTTGGCCTCGCGCTGGTGCGCAAGCTGGTGCGCGACATGCGCGGCAACGTCAGCCATGATCGCGACCTGCGCAGTGGGCTCACCCATTTCCGTCTGCATCTGCCGCAGGCTCCGCGCCGGAGGGCAGGCTGATGGGCAAACGCACACAACGGCATGTCCTGCTGGTCGAGGATGATCGCGCCATCGCAACCGTGATCACTGCCGCGCTTGAGGATGAAGGCTTTGCCATCACCCATTGCGCCAGCATTGCCGAGCGTGACCGGTGGCTTGGCCAGCAGAGCTTCGATGTGATGCTGACCGATGTGATGCTCGAAGATGGCGATGGGCTCGAAGGGCTTGCCGCGGCGCGGGCACGTGCCGGCGATCTGCCGGTGATCGTGCTGTCAGCCCAGAACACGCTCGATACCGCGGTGCGCGCCAGCGAAAGCGAGGCGTTCGAATATTTCCCCAAGCCCTTTGATCTTGATGAGCTGGTTCACGCGGTGAAGCAGGCGGCGAGCGCACGCAGCGCGGGCGGGGTCGACGAGATCGGGAATGCGGGCGAGGGCGAGCGGATGCCGCTGGTCGGGCGTAGCCCGGCGATGCAGGGGGTCTATCGCATGATCACCCGCGTGCTGCGCAATGATCTCACCGTGCTGATCACCGGGGAAAGCGGCACCGGCAAGGAATTGGTGGCCGAAGCCATCCATCAGCTTGGCAATCGCCGCACCGGCCCCTTCGTCGCGGTCAACACGGCGGCGATCCCTGCGGATCTGGTGGAAAGCGAGCTGTTCGGCCACGAAAAAGGCGCTTTCACCGGCGCGGTGGCACAGGCGATCGGCAAGTTCGAACAGGCCAATGGCGGCACGCTGTTTCTTGATGAGATCGGCGACATGCCGGCTGAAGCCCAGACCCGGCTGCTGCGCGCGCTGCAATCGGGGCGTATCCGCCGGGTTGGCGGGCGGCAGGAAATTGCGGTCAATGTGCGGATTATCGCGGCGACCAACCGCGCGCTTGCCCCGATGATCGCGGCGGGCACCTTCCGCGAAGACCTGTTCTACCGGCTCAATGTCGTGCCGATCGAATTGCCCGCCCTGCGCGAGCGGCGCGAGGATATCGAGGCGCTGGCCCAGCATTTCCTGATCCTTGCGGCTGAAGATGGCTTGCCGCGCCGGCACTTGTCAGTCGATGCGATCAGGAAGCTCGAAGCGCGCAGCTGGCGCGGCAATGTCCGCGAATTGCGCAATGTGGTCTACCGCCTTGCGCTGATGGCGCGCGAGGATGTGATCGATGCCGCCAGTGTGGCCGACATTATCGGAGATGAGGCCCCGGCGCCGCTGGCTGCCGGGCCGGTTCCCGATTGCGGGGTCGCCGCAGCCCTGACACACTGGCTCGCCGAGGAAAACCCGGCCCCCGGCACGATCTATCGCCGGGTGCTGGCTGTGTTCGAGCGTCCGCTGATCGAACATGCGCTGGCCCGGACCGGTGGCAACCAGCTGCGCGCCGCCGAACTGCTGGGCATCAATCGCAACACCTTGCGCAAGCGGATCAGCGAACTCGATCTCGACACCGGGCCGGGTGCCCGGCTCAAATGAGCCGATCGGTGGGTTGCCTGCCGATTTACCCTTGCCTGATTGCCACACCAGTGTTGTAACACTGCAACGATGGTCGGCCTCCCGCGTCAATCTTCCCCGCTTGCGCTCAATCGCCCGCCCCGCTGGTGGCGGCGCTTTGTGTTGAGCGCACGGCGCGCCAATTTCTTTGGCTGGCTGGAACTGGTCGCAGGGCTTGCGCTGGTGATGGCGATCGGCGCGACTTATCTTGCCTATACCCGCACACCGGGGGAGGCGGATTTGCTTCCTACCATGCAGGTGTCACTGCTGCTGATGGCAACGCTGGTTCCCGCCATGGCCTTGCTGGTGCTGTGGGGACGCAGGCTTGCGCTCAAGCGGGCGGCGGGCAGCACCGCGCGGCTACATGTGCGATTGGTGTTCTTTTTCTCGATGGTGGCAGCGCTGCCGACGCTTCTGGTGGCGGGCTTTGCCGCCTTCCTGTTCCAGACCGGGGTCGATTTCTGGTTTTCCGACGATTCGCGCGGGCTGATGGAAAACGCCAATGCGCTCGCGCAGAATTACTACGACGCGAACCAGCGCGATGTGCAGCAGGAAACGCTCACCATGGCGAGCGACATGCGCCTCATCCTTGAGCGGTTCGATATCACCGATCGCGACTTTCCCGATTTCTACGCCTTGCAAGCGCAGGGCCGCAAAATCTCCGAAAGCGCGATCCTGCAACGCATGGCTGATGGTTCGCTGCGGACTGCGGCAATCCTCAATCTGACGGAGGATAACAGCCCGCTCGAATTCACCAAGGCGGCGCTTCCCCGGCTCGATGCGGGCGAATTCGTGGTGGTCTCTGGCAATCCTGAACGGATCGAAGCGCTCTCCGCCATCGATCCGACCGCGGGCATTTTCCTCTACAATGCGCGCACCACCGAGGAATCGATGTTCAATTCGTGGACGCGCGCGCAATCGATCGTGGTGGCCTATGAACGGCTCACCGGCAGCGCGCGCACGCTGCAATTGCGCTTCAACATCGCGCTGGTGACGGTCAGCCTGTTGCTGGTGGGTCTTGCGATCTGGTTCGCGCTGCGCTTTGCGGATCGGCAGGTCGAACCGCTCACCAATCTGGTGGGCGCCGCGCGCGAGGTGGGGCAGGGCAATTTCGCGCTCCGGGTGGATGGACGCACCGGCCCGGATGAAATCGGGCTGCTCAACCGCGCCTTCAACCGGATGACGGCGCAGCTTGAAAAGCAGACGCAGGCGCTCGTCAGCGCCAACCGCCAGATCGATGATCGCCGCGCCTTTACCGAAGCCGTGCTGGAATCGGTAACAGCCGGCGTGATCTCGCTCGATGATGCAGGGCGCATCACGCTCATCAACAGTTTCGCGCAGAACCTGCTCGCGCCCGATAGTGCCGAAGGCGGCGCGATGATTGGCCGCGCGCTTGAGGAATTGTCGCCCGAGCTCAGCCAGATGGCGCGCGAAGGCAAGGGCAGGGCAGTCATCACCCATGCCAAGGGCAGTGAATTGCTCACCCTGGCGGTGCGCGTCGCGCCGGGCAGCCGCGGCTATGTCATCACCTTTGAGGATATCACCCGCCAGATCCTTGATCAGCGGCAGGCGGCATGGTCGGATGTGGCGCGGCGCATCGCCCATGAGATCAAGAACCCGCTGACTCCGATCCAACTTGCCACCGAACGGCTCAAGCGGCGCTATGGCAAGCAGGTGGGCGAGGATGATCGCGCGCTGTTTGACGAGCTGACCGACACCATCCGCCGTCAGGTCGATGATCTGCGCAAAATGGTCGATGAATTCTCCTCCTTCGCGCGGCTCCCCAAGCCGGTGTTCCGGCGCGAGGATGCTGTCGATCTCGTCCGGCAGGCGGTGTTCCTGCAAGAAGTCGCGCATTCCGAGATTGGCTTTGCCATTTCCAGCGAGGCGATCACGGATCGCGAGATATTGTGCGATCGCCACCAGTTCGGCCAGGCGATGACGAATGTGCTCAAGAACGCGGTCGAGGCGATCGAAGCCCGCACCGCCAAAGCGCGCGGTGGCTATCAGGGCAAGATTGCCGTCACCATGAAGGATCTGGGCGAAACCATCGCGATCACGATCGAGGATAATGGCATCGGCCTTCCGGCTGATCGCGAACGCATCATCGAGCCCTATGTCACCACCCGCGAAAAGGGCACGGGTCTTGGCCTTGCCATCGTCAACAAGATCATCGACGAGCATGGCGGCGAGATCAGCTTTGCCAGCAGCGCCAGCGGCGGCACGCTGGTGACCTTGCGCTTTGCTCGCACCCCGTCCCTGGCGGGGGGAGGCGCGGCGTGATGGCTGATCACACCCCACTTTCTGCCCACCGAACCACCGCAAAGGCACATTCTGATGGCGCTTGAAATCCTGATTGTTGATGATGAACGCGACATTCGTGATCTGGTCGCGGGCGTGCTTGGCGATGAGGGTTACGTCTGCCGCACGGCGGGCGACAGCACCGCTGCGCTGGCCGCCATTGACGAGCGCCGCCCGTCGCTGGTGCTGCTCGATGTGTGGTTGCATGGCAGCAAGATGGACGGGCTGGAGTTGCTTGATGCGATCAAGGCGCGTGAACCCAACCTGCCGGTGATCATCTTCTCGGGCCACGGCAATATCGACACCGCGGTATCCGCGGTCAGCCGCGGGGCGATGGACTTCATCGAAAAGCCGTTCTCGGCCGAGCGCCTGCTGCTGCTGGTCGAACGCGCCACCGAGACCGAGCGCCTGCGCCGCGAGAATTCGCGGCTGCGCGAGGGAAGCTGGGGTGGCGGTGAGTTCACCGGCAATTCGCCTGCGATCAATGCGGTGCGCGCGACGCTCAAGCGGGTTGCCAACACGGGCAGTCGGGTGCTGATTTCGGGGCCGGCGGGGGCGGGCAAGGAAGTGGCGGCACGCTTGCTCCACGCATGGAGCGGACGGGCCGACAACGCTTTCGTCCTCGTCAATTCGGCGCGCATAACCCCCGAACGCTTCGAACAGGAGCTGTTTGGCGAGGAATCCGGCGGCAAGCAGGTGCGCCCCGGTCTGCTCGAACTGGCGGATGGCGGCACGCTCTATCTCGACGAGATCGCCGATATGCCGCTGTCCACGCAGGCGCGCATCCTGCGGGTGCTGACCGACCAGAGCTTTGTGCGGGTTGGCGGCACGCGCCAGATCGGGGTTGATGTGCGCGTGGTATCATCCACCACCCGTGATCTGACGCTGGAAATGGAAGAGAAGCGTTTCCGCGAGGATCTGTTCTACCGCCTCAATGTCGTGCCGGTGGCAATCCCGCCGCTGGCCCAGCGGCGTGAGGATATCCCGACCCTCGCCGAACACTTCTTCACCCGCTACGCCAATGATCAGGGGCTCGCCCCGCCCGAAGTGCTCCCCGATGCCATGGCCGCGCTGCAAGCCTATGACTGGCCGGGCAATGTCCGCCAGCTGCGCAATGTCGTCGAGCGCACCGTGATCATGACCCCGCGTGAGCGCCTGACCCAGATCGAGCGTGACATGCTCCCACCCGAAATCACAGGCAAACAGGCCAATGCCAGCGGCGAGACCATTCTTGCGATGATGGGTGTGCCGCTGCGTGAGGCGCGCGAAAGCTTCGAGCGCGAATATCTTGCCGTCCAGATCCGCCGCTTTTCAGGCAATATCTCGAAAACCGCGGCTTTTATCGGGATGGAGCGATCAGCCCTGCACCGCAAATTGAAGCTGCTTGGCATGGTTGATCGCCGCAGCGGTGAGGGCGAAGAGTAGGCCCGGACCGAGGGCGGGGGGAACTGCCCTTGCATTGAATCATTGCGTCTGAGGCAGCGACACGCCATTTAGTGCGCCTGCGAGCATCCGGCGTGGATAGTCTCGCCAATTTGCCGGTCTCATCGAAGGCCGGCCAAGAACAGGAGCATTGAACATGTCCACCGGGCGAACTCTCTCTCCGCGCCCTCGGCCCGCCACCAGCGAGGCAGCCTCCGCAAAATCAGGCGGTGGCGGCAACACAGCGGGTGGCCGGCAAGGCAGCTTGCAAGATGCTTTTCTGAACCTGCTGCGCAAGAACAAGGTGCCGGTCACCATGTTCCTTGTCAAAGGCGTGAAATTGCAGGGGATTGTCACATGGTTCGACAATTTCTCAATCCTGCTGCGTCGCGATGGCCAATCGCAGCTTGTATACAAGCACGCCATTTCCACCATCATGCCGAGCCAGTCGCTCAACCCCGATCAGTTCCAGCAGCGCGGTGGCGGCAAGAATGCCAAGCTGCTTCAGGATATCTTCCTCAGCCGGGTGAGCGATGCCCATGTGCAGGTGACGATGTTCCTGGTGAATGGCGTGATGCTGCAAGGGCGCATTGCCGCCTATGATCTGTTCTGCATGCTGCTCGAACGTGACGGCGCGGTGCAACTGGCCTATAAGCACGCCGTCTCGACTATCCAGCCCGCGCAGCCGGTGGACCTCACCAGCGATGGCGATGATGGCGAGGATTATGACGATGATTTTGACGATAGGGCAGACGACTGAGCTTTGATGAAACCCTGCTGGACGAAGTGACGCGCGGCGCGCGGGCGCTTGTCCTGTGCCCTGATATCAGAGCCTTGCGCTATGATATTGATGCGGGCGAACGGCTCGAAGAGGCTTGCGGACTGGCGCTGGCGATCGGCGTGGTGATCGCGCACGCGGCGATCCTGCCCATTCGCCAGATGCAGCCGAACACGCTGTTCGGCTCGGGCCAGGTCGAAAACATCGCGGTGTGGTGCGAACAGCACGAAGCCGAGTTGGTGATCGTGGATGGCGCCTTGACGCCAATCCAGCAGCGCAATCTCGAAACCCGGCTCAAGCGCAAGGTGATCGACCGGACAGGGCTGATCCTCGAGATTTTCGGTGAGCGTGCGGCCACAGCCGAAGGGCGCTTGCAGGTCGAACTTGCGCATCTCGATTACCAGCAGAGCCGTCTGGTGCGTAGCTGGACTCACTTGGAGCGTCAGCGCGGCGGCTTCGGCTTCCTTGGCGGGCCGGGGGAAACCCAAATCGAGGCAGACCGGCGGATGATCCGCCAGCGGATGGGCCGGTTGCGGCGCGAATTGGAACAGGTCCGCAAAACCCGCGCGCTTCACCGCGAACGGCGGGGGCGCGCGCCGTGGCCGGTGATCGCGCTGGTCGGCTATACCAACGCCGGCAAATCCACTCTGTTCAACCGGCTGACCGGCGCCGATGTCATGGCCGAAGACCTGCTATTCGCAACGCTTGATCCGACCATGCGCGCGATCCGGCTGCCGGGGGTCGAAAAGGCGATCCTGTCCGATACCGTGGGCTTTATCTCCGATCTGCCGACGCAGCTTGTCGCGGCGTTCCGCGCCACGCTTGAAGAGGTGACGGGCGCGGACATCATCTGCCACGTGCGCGATATGGCCAATCCTTCGCACGCCGCGCAGAAAAAGCAGGTGATGGACGTGCTTGCCGATCTCGGCGTGGTTGATGACACGACCGGCATCAGCGCGATCCCGATCCTCGAAGTGTGGAACAAGTGCGACCTGCTGGCCGCTGATGTGCGCGCCGAATTGACCGAGGCCGCCGAAGGGCAGGGGGCGGTGATGCTGTCAGCCGCGACCGGGGAAGGGGTCGCGGCGCTGGAGGAACAGCTTGCCACGATGCTGACCGGCGGGGCGCAGGAAATTACCGTGATGCTGCCGCTCAGCGATGGCCGCCGCATGGCGTGGCTGCATGCCCATGGCGAGGTGATTGCCGAAGCCGATGTGGCCGACGGCGAAAGCGGCCCGCAACGCCGGGTGACAGTGCGCCTCAACCGCAAGGAGCTGGGCCAATTCGCCGCCTTGTCTGCGTAGCTCTTCAGCCGCCTTTTTCGGCGGCTTTGACTTTCCGCCACAGGCTTTCCTGCTCTTCAAGGTTGAGCGTGGCAAAGCGGCCTTCGGCCAGCGCTTCCATCCCTTTGAAACGGCGTTCGAATTTGGCATTGGCTGCGCGCAAGGCCTCTTCGGCAGCAATGCCGTGGGCGCGCAGGAAATTGACCACCGCGAACAGCAGATCGCCCGCTTCCTCACGCTTGGTCTCAGGCGGAGCATCCTTGAATTCGGCCAATTCCTCGGCAATCTTGGCCTCGGAGCCTGCGGGATCGGGCCAGTCAAACCCGGTGCGCGCGGCGCGTTTCTGAAGCTTTTCCGCCCGCAGCAGCGCCGGAAGCGTCAGAGCAACGCCGTCAAGAGCGCTTTCTACGCCTTTGTTCTGGCGTTCCTTTTCCTTGAGGTCTTCCCAACGCGCTTCATCCATCGCGCCGGTCTGATCGCCGAAAATATGCGGATGGCGCGCTTCCATCTTGGCGCTGATGCTGGCGGCGACGTCATCGAAACCGAACAGGCCGGCTTCTTCGGCCATGCGGGCGTGGAACACGACTTGGAGGAGCAGATCGCCGAGCTCATCGCGCAGATCGGCCATATCGCTGCGGGCGATGGCATCGGCGACTTCGTAGGCTTCTTCGATCGTATAGGGCGCGATGCTGGCGAAATCCTGCGCGAGATCCCAGTCGCAGCCTTCGTTGGGATCGCGCAGCCGCGCCATGATGGCCAGCAGTCGGTTGATGGGGGGAGATGTGGCGGGGTCGTGCATCGCAAGGAGACCTCAATCCAAGATTGATAATATATATTATGTTAAATTAGGCAAGGCGTGCAGAGGCTCCCAAGCCCGGCCGCCCTCACATCAACAGCAGCACAATCACAAAGGCGCCAAGGAAGATCGCGGCCCACACCAGCGCCATCCGCGCAATCTGCCGCGCGCCAAGCCGGTAAGACGCAAACCCGCTCACCACCAGGATCAGCCAGCCGACCATCGCGACCAGCGAGATCATCTGACCTTGCGACCATTCGTTCATGCCACCAGCTCCAGCCCATCAAACCCGACGGTAACGAATTCCGGCACTTCATCGCACAGCGTGCGGTAATCCATGCTCTTGTCGAGATGGCTGAGCACGACGCGGCCCGCCTTGCAGCGTTCACCCAGCTCAATCGCCATTGCGAGATGCGCATGGGTGGGATGCGGTTCGCGGCGCAGGCAATCGCTCACCAGAATATCAACCTTGTAGAACAGATCGATCATGTCATCAGAAATGGCACTGAAATCCGTTGCATAAGCGATACTCTTGCCATCCGCTTCAAAGCGATAGGCCGTCGTCTCGCCGCTGCCATGCGCCATCTGGCACCAGTCCACGCCAAAGCCAGCGATCATCCGCAGGCGATCGAGCGTGTCGATCGTGCAAATCGTCGGATAGCCATCCTGCCCGGCAAAAACATAGCCAAAGCGCTGGCGCAGCCGCCGCACGGTTTCCGCCGCAGCAAAACCGGGTATCGGCCCGGCACGGCCATAGCGCATGACCCTGAGATCATCGATGCCGTGGCAATGATCGGCATGATCATGTGTCCAGAACACCGCATCGATCGAAGGGATACGATTGGCGAGCAACTGCGCGCGGCAATCGCTTGACGTATCGACCAGCAGCCGCGCGCCTTCCGCGCTTTCGACAATGATCGAAACCCGCGTCCGCCGGTTGCGCGGCTCGTCCGGATCACAGTCGCCCCAATCACCCGTCCCGTCCGGGCCGCCAACGCGGGGCACCCCGGTTGACGTGCCCGAGCCGAGCATGATCAGCTTCACAGCCCGGCCTTTGCGAACAGGCGGGCGAAGTTGGCGGTGGTTTGCCGGGCGAGGACTTCGGGTGAAACCCCGCGCAGTTCCGCGACAAATCGCGCGGTGTCAGCGACGAAGGCAGGCTCGCACACCTTGCCCCGGTTGGGCACTGGCGCAAGGAAAGGACTATCGGTTTCCACCAGCAAGCGATCTTGCGGAATGATCTTCGCAATATCCTGCAAGTCCTTGGCGTTCTTGAAGGTTACAATCCCCGACAGCGAGATTGTCAGCCCCAATGCCAGCACCTTCTCGGCAAAATCGGCCGATGCAGTAAAGCAGTGGATCAGCGCGGGGAAAGCGCCCTTGCCCATTTCATCGGCGAGGATCGCGTGGGTATCGTCCTCGGCATCGCGGGTATGGATGATCAGCGGCAGCTTTGTTTCGCGCGCGACATCAATATGCATGCGGAACAGCGCTTGCTGCACGGCCCTGTCCGACTTGTCGTAATAGTAATCGAGCCCGGTTTCCCCGATCGCAATGACCTTGGGATGGTGGGTCGCCGCCAGCAGCACCGCGCGGCCGAGATCGGCGTGGGCATCGGCCTCGTGCGGATGAATGCCGACGCTGGCGAAGATATCCGGCTCACGCGCGGCGGTGGCGATCACCTGATCCCACTCGCTCTGCCGGGTCGAGATGTTGAGGAAGGCCCCTACCCCTGCCGCCCGCGCACGGGCAATCACCATGGCCTGCTCCTCGATGAGGCCCTTGTATTCAAGGTGGCAATGGCTATCGATCAGCATCAGGCGCTCGCCCCCTCATCGGCGGGCAGTTCCAGCCGGGGGAACAGCGGGGTCGGCGGGGCGACGGTGTAGCCGCTCGCGACGAGCCGGTTGAACCATGCGCGGTCTTCAAGGGCGGCAAAGTTGCGCTCGTTCTCGGGAATGCCAAGCTGGTCGAGCAAGGACGCAGCCTTGCTCGGCACCACGGGCTGGATCGCAATCGCGAGATCGCGCAGCGCCATGAACAGGGTTTGCAGCACGGCCTTCATCCGGGTGGGATCGGTCTTCTTGAGTGCCCACGGCGCCTGCTCATCGACATATTGGTTGCAGGCATAAACCGCGCGCAGCCAGGCCTCGATCCCGGTCGAGAACGACAGATCGTTGAATTCACGCGGGAGTTCGTCGGCGCAAGCCGTTTTCACTGTCGCAAGCAGGGCGGCATCAGCTTCGGCAAGCTCGAAGGCCGCAAGCGCCCCATCCATGTTCTTGGCAATCATCGACAGCGTGCGCTGCGCCAGATTGCCGAAGCTGTTGGCAAGCTCGGCATTGGCACGCAAAACAATGGCTTCAGGCGAATAGCTGCCATCCTGTCCGAAGGCGACTTCGCGCATCAGGAAATAGCGCAAGGCATCCACCCCGAATGTCTCAGCCAGATCAAGCGGATCGGTGACATTGCCGAGCGATTTCGATTCCTTCTGCCCGCGATTGAGCAGGAAGCCGTGCCCGAACACCTTTTGCGGCACCGGCAGACCCGCGCTCATCAGGAAGGCCGGCCAGTAGATCGTGTGGAAGCGCACGATATCCTTGCCGATCAGGTGCAGGCTCGCCGGCCAGAATTCGCGCATCATCGCCGTGTCATCGGGATAGCCGAGCCCGGTGAGATAATTGGTCAGCGCAT